>Ga0179591_1220483_pt1 | contig 20578 bp, 23 predicted proteins | sample CZOMad2_1_08_16f_FD_182891 | JGI IMG/M metagenome (GOLD analysis project Ga0179591, IMG submission 182891) | Vadose zone soil fungal communities from Angelo Coast Range Reserve, California, USA - CZOMad2_1_08_16fungal (PacBio error correction) | ecosystem: Environmental > Terrestrial > Soil >... | reverse complement strand
TGCTCCCTTTCCTTTTCTCCCTTTATCGAACCTTATCCCCTCGTGATTGCACCCATCGCTTTTTCCGCAGCCGGTGAACGTGGTTTCGTCGGAAGCCAGGTCGGTCTGTTCCCACGATGGAGATGTTGGCGAGAGTTTCGCCCTTTCTCGACTCTTTTTCCTTGTTGATGGCAATTTTTTTAGGGAAGTTGAACGCTTTTTTTTTCCTTGTGCCGCCAGCTCTACGTCAGACGAGGTGAAACCGAAAGGGGTGTCTCTTCCCCTTTCTGGGGACACGGGTCTTTCCTTCTTTTCCGTCTTTCCTCCTTTCTCCCTTTTTTGGGAAGTCCCAAGTCTCTGGACTCCTATGAGGACCGCAGTTGCGCGAGCTTGTGAACCCCCCTTTCTGGTATTTTCTTGTGTTTGGTGGTTTTAGTCACTTTTGCCTCGGACCTCCGTTTTTTGGGTCCCAGAGATTCTTTCCTCCTGAGAGTGGCACCTTTCGTTTCTGCTTACCTTTTCCCCCCCCCCCCATAGAGGTTTCCTCCCAAAAGCTATCTTGGATGGGCTTGCCCGATGTTCGCGTATCTTCCCTGTTGGCTTTCTTATTTCCGGGCCCGCGCTTTCCAGCCCACGACCACTGGTATTTCGGGAGCAAACAGCACTCTCCACTTTGGCGCCCCTCAAGAGCGACCTTTTGCTTGCCCCCCCCACCAGTGTGCGTGCCCCCCTGCAATCCCTGGCCACACTTCTTCCCCCATTGACCCGAACATCTTTGCTGGCCACTTTCGGCGCCCGAAAATCCCCTTTAATTTTTTCCCCTCAAAGGCGCGTGGCTCTTTCCCCCCGGAAGCCCTATTTAACCTCCCCCCTTTGGCTGTCTCGCTTTTTCAAGCGATGTCAACTTTTTTTTCCCCTACCTTTTGGGGTAGTGTTCCTTTAGAGTTTTTTTCAACTCAAAAACCGCCCCGTCAAATACCGACTCTAGCTTTTCGATCTTCATTTAAAGGGCTTTTCTCCATTCGCGAGGCTTTTTAGCCGCGGTCGATCATAACCAGAGATGTGGGAATGAAACCCTGCGGTGCCTCCTTTGATCCTTACAAAAGTTCCTCCGATTTAGTCCCCCCCCAAATTTCTTTTCACTCGACCACCCTCCCCCAAGCACCACCTCCCTTCCCCTAATCTGACCCGAGGGACGTGTCAAACCCCTTTTTGATCGGCTGGCTATATCGTTGTTCACTTCACAGCTTTTCCGTGGCTTGGAGTCCGAACTTTTCCTTTTGGTTCGAAATGGGCTTCCGCTCCGGTGATGCGAAATTTGTGTTCCTGTTCACCAATCAATCGTGCGTTTTTCCTTCCCGGTATTATTAACCGAGACGATGGTGGCACGCTGCACTGACTGATGTTTTGTAGCACTTGAGTCACCACCCAAGGTGCCCTTCCCAGGAAGATATTTTTTTTCAGATATTTTGGCCCCACGCAATCGGGTCGGTTTTTGATTGGTTCCCCTCCTTTGGTCACCCCAATGGCGTGAAAGGAGCCCTGAGTATTTTCTCTTTTCTCCCTGAACCTTGTTTGAGGAAAGAACGGTTCCTTTTTTGTCATTGTTCGGATCGTCCTTTCCGATACTCCCCCCACACTCTTTTTTTTGGTTATTTTTTTGTGATTTTGTGGGATTGTTTTTTTCCTTCATTTTTCTTTTACTTTCCCCATACTTTTTTCTTTTTTTTTTTTTTTTTTTTTTTTGATTTTACTTCTTCTTTTTATTCGCCCTTTTCTTTCTTGTAACGTGCGGTACTTTCCGCGTTCTCCTTGTCCCTTTTCTTTGCAGGCGGCGACCGCGACTGTCCTGTTGGCGGGTTTTAATTTGGCCAAACACGGGCCATTCGCAATGCTACCCATTTCCATGTCCCCCCCCCCCCCTTCCCTTGGCTAGGTAATATTCGAATGCTATATCCTTTTGATACCTGGCGTTTCTTGTTTGTCTTCCCTTATTTGACTTCAACACCGCACTCTGGCACGTTTCCCCCCCCCCCCTTTCTTAGACAATGCCGGAATCAGTGATAATGAGACTCAGGCTTTTTTTGAGTGGCCGCCCCCCGTAGCGTTCACACATCGTGCCCTGGCGTTGTCAGTTACCTCGGTCCCCCCTTCCCTCCTTCTGTCACACTGCTTCCCCAGAAGAGCAGGACCTTTTCTTTCCCTGCCAACCATTGGCCGCGTGACAACCCCCTGTCCTTCTAAGCCCTATTCAGCGTCAATCAATGATCCGGTATTTTCCCTTTCTGATTTTTCAGACGATGGTTAACCCCCTGGCCTCTCGACCCTTCACCTGTCGGAAGGCACGAGCGCCGAATCCCCGATTTATTATGTTTTTACTCCGGTTGTCGACTTGCACACCGGTGCTCAGGTGCGTTTGATCGTCGGACCATCACCACCGGGGTTTGGTTTTGGACCTTTAGCAGGTGACCCTCTTACACATCGCGCCACGTAACACTTCGCTGCCTTTTGCGTTTGCACCCACCGGCTAGCAGCGCAATTTCGGTTTAGCGGCCTCACCACCCCTTTCCTTCTCGAATGCCGCAGCCCTTACGGGTGGCTTTGCCTTTTTTTTTTGGTGTTTGACGCTTTTCATCTTGGTTTGCATTTCTCGGCTTGAATTCCCACCTGTCCCTCCCTGAGATATAATTGGTTTTCCGATGGATCCCGTTACTCCCCCACTCATGTTATCATTTACCGGCGTTGATCAAGATGGTTGTGCCGCTTTCGCTCCTCGGTTTTTGAAACACCCCCCCCCTATTCAGTCCTGTCCCACCACTGTTGATCTGTGTTCAAATAACGGCAAACTATTCATCTCGTTTTTCCGTACAGTCTCCCCCTCTTCGTGGAGGCTTCCCTGCCCCAGTTCAGGATCGGTGTTTCCCTTTTCGTTGCGCGATTTGGCCATTTTTCGCTTTTTTTTTCCCACCCCCTCCCCATGACCTTTTTGAGGGTAAACTTTTCTGCGCGTTTGGTGCCACCCATGCGATTTTTCGGACGGGTGCTAAAGCAAATAGCGCCTGTGCAGTCTTCACGGCTTTCAGCTTCATCACTCCGAGTGAACTTGTTTCGCCCCTTTCCCCCCGGATGGCACTCCCTCCGCCATCCTTATTACGCCCAACAACGAATAGTGGGGACAGTTTCGCTTATTTTCCCCCACACCCTCTTTCCCCCTTCTGGCCGGTGGATAACATCGCAACAGTTGAATGATGGTGTTACCCTTTCATTTCCCTGTGCTTGTCACCCGTTTGTTTGGACTTCTCGGTGCCCCGTTATGGTTTTTTTTCTTGATTTGAGTCTTTTTGCGAACCAAGCGTTGTCGTTTTTACCTACACCTGTCCCCCGGTTGCCCGCGTTCTTTTTTTTCTTTAAGGCGTTTTTTTTTTAGGATATTCCCCCTCCTTGAGAGCTAGTCCCCGATGTTTAGGGGTTTCTTTTCCCATTCGTCAACGGCATTGCCCTTTTGAGGCATTCACACTTTCCCAGTTTTTTCCCTTCCCCGTGGGTGGTGTGCCCTTTTGATTCGATGTTTTTTCGAACTCCGGCTTTGGCTCTACCGCAAAAACATTACTATTCCTCCTTTCTTTTACGCAGCGGTTGTTTCCGTGCCCAGCGTCAACCGCTTTCAGTCACTTTTTTAGTTTTATGGCATCCCTCCTTCCCGGTGCCCGTTCCCGACCTGCTTCCCTAGTTGTCCTGATGTCGCCTTAGGGCTAGGTTTTTGTCCCCCTTTCCCCACTCCTCCATTTCTAAAAGGACGTCGCGTGGGTGCATGGTTTTCCTTGACACTATGTATTTTGTTGCGCTACCTTAAGTCGCTTTTTGCTTCCCTTTTTTTTCTCCTCCCTGATGTTCGAGAATCGGTGGTTTCCTGTTGTTTTGCGCTTACGAACTATCTTGTAAAATCCGCGGCGGAGGCCTCCCCGCCTCCGACACCCAACGCATCGACGTTTCGGAAACTTATTCCTCCTTGACGGATGACGTTTGGCTGCATCGCGACTTAATCCACGGTGCCCCCCCTCCCCGACCTTTGTCTTTGAAAGGCGCATTCTTTCGGCTCTTTCGTTACTGAGCGGACAACGTCCATTCGTTCTTTGTCCCTGTTTTTTCCTGGGTTATGTTGCCCCCTGGTCTCTTTCCTTTTAGAGACCATCGACAGGCTGTGTCGTCTGTGGTTCCGTTACTTCTTCTTTACTCCTCCTCGTTGTTGTGGGCTCTTTCTGTCTCTTTTTCAGGAGTTTCAAAGACCGCCACCGCCCAGATGGTTTCCTTATATTTTTTGAAGAAGCCGCATGACGTAACCGTTTCACAATTCTCTGCGGCGCCTTCCCCCCGTCTTCCTTTCCGAGAATAGATCAAAGTGGCCGGCCTCCTTGGTCGCTCCTCCAGGATTCTGGACGCGGGACTGACTTCTGAGTGAATGGCTCATTCCGTCCGTGCGTGGGACATAGTCTTTTGTTTTCTCCCCCAATTAGATTATTGTTCTCCGCTTTTCCGGTGTTGAGGCCCATAGAACCACCGCTATTTTCAGAAATTTACCCTGTCGGCTCCACTTTTGGAAAGCCCTCTGGACTTTTGTTTTTTTCTCTTTAGAGGGGATAGGATTTCCCCCCCCGCGACAATTATTAACCAGTTCGAGCACCCTTTCTTCCCCCAGACTTTATTTGGTCCCCCCTTTTTGACAGATTGGCGTCGGGTTTGGCACCAGGCATGATTTTCGGGTATCACGGCCGAGGTCCCCTCCTCCTTCACAGACCCCCAAAATGCGGACGTTCTTCTGGGCTTTTTTCGCTTAGGTTGGGAAAGTTGACCCCCCTTTTTGCCCTTTTTTTCTCCCCCATTATTTTTTTTTTCCACATAAACGCCTCGTTCGATGCCCGGATGTTATTCTTTGCCGCGGACCACATTTTTTGTTTCAATTCTTGCTCCGACGTCGTTGTTTTTTTTGCCGGTTTTTGAATAGCCCAAGCGGATCCGTTTGGCCTCAGACACGGAAACACCAATTTCCTCCCCCCCCCGCCCGCTCCTTTCAAATGAGTTCTGCCAAAGGTTCGATTTGTGGTGTATCGACTAGGCTTTCTCATCCGCGTCTTGTTCTTTTTTATGACTTTTTTCTTTCCCCTCCTTTTGGGCAGGGGGCACACGGCTTGCCCCCCCGGTTTTCCCAATCCCGGTGTTGACCTGTTTTCGTCCACAGAACCCTGTCGCCTTTCCTCCCCCCCCAAGCGTTCCCCTGACCCATGTTGGACTTTTTCGCCGCACGCCTGTGACACGTCACTCATTCCAGTTGAGCCCATCTTTCCTTACACTTGATCCCTTTCTTTTTCCCCTGGCCGCTTTTCATTTTGTAAGAAGTGGTTGGGTTTCAACTCACGCGAACTGGCCCCCCTTCTTCCTGTTGAGTTCTCTTTCATGGCGGCGCCCCCCCTGCATGCCGCCGTGCCCGAGATTTACCCATTCCCGCGGAATTCACTTGTTTGAATCTTCCTCCTTTCAAAGTTCGCTCTTCGGGGTCACCGCGTTACAACTCGCATGTTTCCGCCAACATCCAGGTTACCCCTTTCTTTTTCCGGAGCCCGGGGGGGTGCACCTTTTCTTTTGTCCCAATTGGTTGCTCCGGATTTCCCCCTTAGAGGAGTTTATTGCCAACCCTGGATGTGTTGAAAAGAAACTGTTGGGCGCTCCCAGTGGAACCCTCCGCTGTGATTGGCACTCCCTAGCTTGACCCGCCACCACGTTGATGTATTTTTTTTTCCTTTTTTGAACTAATCGATCTTCGTTGGAGATGAAAAATTTTGGTTTTTTTTCCCCATCAGGCCGGCGGCCAAGTGCTTTTGCGGCACTCTTGTATCACCACGCTTTGGCCTTGCTTTCAGGAGGGGCTTCTTTCTACATTTTCCTCCCCCCAACCCCCTTTGCAGATATCTAAGCGTCTTTCAAGCGAGGATGCCCAGTTCTGACCACATTTTTAGTAAGAAACCAACCCAAAGCCAACACTTGGATTTTCCCTTAGGTACATGCGTGCCAGGCCGGGTTGCCGGTGGTCTTACCCCTTGCGGCCGGCTTTGGTTTCGGGCCCTGGATGGTCTGACTGTGTTCTTCGTTTTTTTTCCCCCCCAGGGCCTCCTACCAGCGACGTCGTTTTCGTGGGTTGAAACGTTTGCTTGATTGGCAGTTCTGATTTCCTCTTCCTCCGGACTTTACGCTTTCCTTCGGTCTTGCTCTTTCCCCCTTCCTGAGCACCTGGGCCTCGCCCAACTCGATTTTAACCCCCCAAAAAACAAAACAGAGGGAGATTTTTTTCTGCACTTGTGTTTGCATGCTCGCGCGTCAGTCCAGGGGTTCCCGGGGGGTTGGAGTTGTTCAGTCTGGTTTTTTTTTTTCTCTCTTTGGTTACCATCGGATTTTTGACGATTTTTTTCTACGGCCACCTCTTCGACCAAAACGTTCAGGTTTTTTGGATTTTTTTAGTGGATTTTTTTTTCCCGAGTTTGGGTCGCGTCGTTTGGTTGTGCCCTTGTAGCGGGGGACGTTCGCTTGGCGGAACCGTGAGTATGTTTTTCCTTTCCTTCAGGACGCCTCCCGGGGGATTTATGTTTGTTGCCGTTGTTTTGCGGTTTCCCGTTCGGGCTTTGAGGTTGAGCGCTACTGCTTCTGGCCATGCCGATGGGACTACCCTTTTTTTTCCCCTAGACTGGGTCTTTTTTCTTTTTTTTTTCCCGAAGTTCCAAGTCCTGGAACGGTTGCTTGCCGGGATAGCGTAAAGTTCCTCCTTTCTCAATATTTTCTCCTTCCCCCTTTTAAGGGGTTTGTTTTGGGGGTTTGTTAAGGGCATGAGGGGGGTAGGTCGTAGGGCGGTTTGGTTTTTTTCATTTTTAAAAACCTCGCCCCTTGCCCCCCAACCTACCTAGGTGTGGCAGCATGTTTTCGTTTTTTTTTTCCCCACCCTGACCTTGGAAAAGCACCATACCATGCGGTACAGTCGGCACTCCCCCTCTCCCGCTGTAGGCCCTCGCCACACACCAATCTTTTAGTGACCTGTCCCTTCCCAATTGTTCTGGTCCTCGATCCCCAGGTCTGCCGTTTGCTCCTGTCCTTGCCCATAGGTGTTCCTAGATTTTATAGCCGTTGTGAGCTAAGTCCAGTGTATGATGCTGGTCAACCTTTAATCTCTTGTATTAGTCAGTGATTTTTGTTTGCACAAATTGGTGGGTACGATCAGTTTCCCTCTTCCCGAGTGCCCCTCCTTATGTACTCTTTTTTCACCCCCCCTCCCTTGCGCCACAGCCCCTGATTTTTACTAGTGCAGGGAAGCAACCTTCCCCCCTTTCCTTTGGCTTAGGTCGGTTTTAATTTCGCCGCCATATTGTCCCTCTAATCCGGTGCTGATGCGTTTTTTTTTATATAGACCGTCCTCCTTTTTTTTTTTCCGTGACTTTTTTTTTCCTCCCGCTTAGGTTCTCTTGGGCACTTGGGGCTTTCGTTTTTGGTTTGGGCTGGGATCGATGCCCCAACAATTGGGTTCCCCGGATTGGGATTTTTTGATTCCATTTTTTTCCTGTTTTTACCCCCCGTCAGGTTTGCAAACTCATTTTAAATGATAGCCCGCCCTGCGGGCTGCTCCCGACGCGTCCCTTTTTCTCTTCACGTTTTCCTATAGATTTTAAACAACTGCTTGCATTTTGAACGGGCGTTTTCTTGTGACTGCGAACGGTCCACCCTGCTATTTTCCGAGGGCCCATGGCTTCTTTGCAAACGCTCCATTTGCCACCTTTCGTCCGTCATTTGGCTTCCGCCCCTGTGCTGTTCCCCGGTGGAAAACACGTTGTTTTTTTGGTGGTCCTTTTTTCTTTTCGCCGACTGCCAAGTTTTTGGGTTCCGTTTATTGTGTGCAGAACCGGGGACCGGGGCCCTTTTTTGGCAGGGTTGCACGGTTTGGGATTTGCACTGTCGCGCTCTTGTGAATCTTTTCGGGGGACTTCTTTTTTTTGCTAGGGACCCTGGTGTGCCGTAAAAATAACCCATGGGTCGTAGTGACGATCGGTGAATTCGCTATGTTTTTTCTTCCCCAAGATACGGAACCTTCTTTTCTTCTGGCATGGGAGGGAATCGCGTTCCTTAGTCCCCGCGTCCCAGGATTTTTTTGCGTTGGCGATTGTTTCGGTAGTGTTTCGCGAAACGCACCCTTTCCACCGCGAGGATTTTGCTCTTTCCCTATGTCCAGACGAGGCCCTCACCAGGTTCCCCCACACCCCCAAAACCCGGCCATTTTTTTCCCACCCGCGTGTCTCGCCCGTTCGTCCTGCATAATAATAAGTCCATGGCGCTTGGGATTTTTTCCCGGAACGCTCCCTTTGAGGAACGCTTAAACTGTGAGGTCCCGTGCAGCCGTTGTACGCTCTCCCCCCCGCGGGGGCCGTTCCCCCCTTTTTTTGGGTCAAACCTTAGAGTGCGGACCGTTTATTCCTTACGGCACCGGCTTTCGGTTGAAGGGGAGGTCCCCCCTTGAGGGAATTCTTTCTTTTTTTTTGTATGTTTGAAATGTGGCCAGGGCATTTCTTTCTCCACACCTACGCCCATCGTTTGCCGAACTTTGTTTTTCCTCCCCCCCCCCAAAAGTTTCAGTGCCCGAGGCCCGGCGTGTTGGTCCAAACTTTGCAGCTTTCCAGGGTAGGTTTTTTTTTTTCTCCCACCCTGATTCTTCCCTCCCTTTCCACTTAAGCTTTGCTTGTTTTTTTTTCTTTGGAGAGATGCCGCTGATCCTGCCTAGCTGGACAATTCGGCGAGCACCCCTTTTTTTCTGGCCGGCTATTCCCGTTGAACGTTTGTTCGTTCGGCGCGTTCTTGGGTTCTCACATTTTTTTTTTGGTTTGGCGAGTCAGGCCCTTTCCCCACGATTTTTTTCATCTTCCCCTTTCCTGCGGCTGGCTCTTCGGACGTGCGCCGTTTTGCCGCAGGAATGGGTTTTCCCTGGTCAAGAAGCTCTCCTTTCCCGGCCGGAAGCCCTTTTTTGTTAAAAGGGGATGGTCCTTTTAAAGTTCAGTTTCTTGTCGGTTTTGATCGGCGTCTTTGCGTCCGCGTCTGGGCTTTCATGTTCTGACGGTCCTCGCTTTTTTGGCAAATTTTTTTCTTTGGTTTTGTTTCTTCAACAGGTTAAGAAGGCATTTTTTTTTGTTGCAGATTTCGCGCGTGGGACTCGGGGTGAACTGTGAACCGTTTTTCTTCCCCGCTATGTCGTCCCCCTTGGCCCTTTTTTTTTCCGCTGGCCGTGGCTGTGGCATGTCGGGTTCTAAACATGACTGGCTGCTGTCTCGATCAGGCAAGCCCTCCCCAATGGGTACTTTTTATCTTTTCCACAACAGTTTCCCTTCCACTTGCCCTTCAACGCACCCGCCTGACAGTTTGCCTTGACCCAAATCCTGACATTTTCCTTTTTCCCCCCACGAACACGGTCCTTCCCCCACTTACAACCTTTTTTTCTTTTCGGGCATGCGCTTCCCCCCCAGCCCGTGGTTGCCCCCGCCCCAGGACGTTTTTTTTTGTGACGTTTGAGTTTGCTTTGCCATTGCGTTTTTCGCACTTCCGTTTGTTTTCCCCCTGTTAAGGGACCTGCCCCCTTTGCCGTGGAGACCCGTTTTTCCTGTCCCACAAAAAAAACCTGCTCAACATTCTTAAGATGGGCCTTTTTTCCCTCGTTCTACGGCACGGGCTCTACGCGTGTGCTTGCGCAGTGCTCGGGCGCCTCAATAACCCCGATGCTTGTTTGCCTTCAAAACCTGACACGGTTTTCCTTATCCAGGAATCAAAGATCCGATCTTTTCCCCCCCCCTTTTAGGCATCTGCTTCCCAAGCGCACGTTTTTTCGTCCCCCTGACCGTGCTCCTTTAGGTTCCTAACACCCAGATTTGGACCGTGGCTATATGTTCGGCCCAGCATCCTGCTTCTGAACCTACTTTTCCTTCCGACCCCCATGTTCCCCCAATCCAAGACTTCATCACAACGACCCGGATATTTGTTCTTTGTTTCACCCCACCGAGTTGTTTTTTTTTTTGGCCTCCCTTCCGAGGTTTCCCTTTTTTGGCCACTTTTATTGCCCAAATGACTTTTTTATGCGCACGCCCACCCCGCGTGAACCCCCCTCCCTCCCTCTTATACATGCTATTTGTTTTAAAGACTATGAAGGAACGTCTCGGTCGTGTATCCCTTCAGACCCCCACCCCCAAAAATGGCGAACAGCCTCGTTGTATGATCCTTTCATGAAAGTCTTCCCCCTTCTTGTTTCCTTTTTCCCACCCCGTTCAAGGACCGTTTTTCGTCATTTGAGCCTAGTGACGGAACGCCGTAGGGCCGTCCCGGTAAGTATTTGCGTTCCTTTTTTTTTTTTTTTCATGGAGGCGACACTCCCGAGTTACTTTTCCCAGGCGGTTTTAATGCACACGTCGCCCTCGCGTCCCTCCATCGTACTCCCCTTGCAAGGTCTTACGTTGAGTGGCCTATTTTTAGAGATACTTCCCCTATTCCCCCCTTTTCCAAGGTCTCCTCCCTCACCGCGACTGGCGCAGCTGCAAATAGCAATTTTCCCTATCTCGCTCAGCGGGCTAGAGGGTTCCCCCCCTCAAACAGAGCGGTTACCCTTTCCCCCGGCCGGGCGTTTTTTTCCCTGGTTTCAGTTTTCCCAGCCATCTCCGATCGGTTTTTCCCTCGTTTACGAACCCCCCTTTTGCAGCGTCCCCCCCCGGTCCCTTTCGCTCGAATTAATCACAAAACCTCGTTCCTAGTGGTGTCCCGTCCGTTCGCTTTCATCCCGCTTCCCTTTCCTCTCCCACAAGCCTCGACCTCCCACACAACCCTTGTTTTTCTTTTATGATGCGCGAACACGCCCCCGCTTGCCGGATTTTTTTTTTGACACGTGGTTCTGCTTGCTCCCGCCGTGATTTTTTCCCGCCGGTTGAACCAAGCCACGCCTTTTTCAGTCTTGTCATTAGCGCGGCACAGGCCTCCCAATTACGCTTCCCCGACCGTCGGCCTTTTTTGCCCCACGTGCCTCCCAGACCCCCCCCCCTAATCTCGTATGTTTCCCGGCAAACCAGGGCTGCGCGGAATAATCCCCGATCCCACACCGGTTGTTCAGAGGTTTCTTCGGCCCCTTTTGAATGACGGTTTGCCACCTGTTTTTTTTCTTGTCAGACCCCGCCGGATTTTGTGCTATTCTCGTCTTCCATCCATTCAGCATGCCCCTGGTGGATCCGCCTTTTGGTCCCCAGCTGCCGGCCCGAGTGTTTTCCCCCCCCAGGCTCCCTTTGTCAAAAGTCAGTGGCCGATTCCCCCCCAAATAGCCCCCCTTATCGTCCGCAGCGTGTCCCTATTTTCCCCTTTAGTCGTTTTTGCGCCCTTTTCACCCCGCCAGTTTTTTCCATTTTTTCGGCGTCTGCCATCCGGCTTAGATGTGGACCAAGCATTCTTCTTCAAAAATTTTCCTTGACTGGTTCTTTTTTTCTCCAAAACCCTGCCGATTGTTTTCGCTTGTTATTCGAGGCATGTGTTAACCTCTTTCCGTTGAACCTTCCCCCCCCCCCCCCCCCCCAGTCTTCCGCAGTTTGAATTGTTCTACTATTTTGACAGGTGGAGGGCCATGCCTTTTTTTCGTAGCATCTATACGCACCCCCTTAAGCTTCGTGTTCCCTGTTCGTTGAGGTGCCCCCACTCTCCCCCCCCCACTATTCCATGATCATCTTTCACTGTGTCCTGGTTTCCTTTCCCTTGACTGTGCGATTTTGCGGTGCCGTTCCTACTTTGAACTACTTTCCGGGGGTGGTGACTTTCCGGTTCCAAAGCTGTTTTCGTTTTTTTTCTCCCCACCCCCACTTGCACACCGGCTTTTTCCCCGCGTTTTTCATGCCCTTTAAGGCGTTTTCCGTTGTTTTCATTGGCGAGTCCGTTATGAGAGATAGTTGCTCCGAGTTCCCCCTTCGCAAGCATGTTCTTTTTTTTTTGTTTTCCATGCATATTTTTTTTGTCTCATTTTTTTTTTTTGCCCCGGCCCCCCGATGTTTCCGCCCTCCGTGCTTTCCTACCGCCCCCCAACACCCCGTCCATTTTCCCTTGCTGACTCTTCCTGTGAAAGTGGCCGCCGTTCCAAACCCCTTCTTTCATCTTTTACGCGGTTTTTTTTCTGGCAATCGGTCTTTCAAGGGTTTTCCTTTCCCGCACGCAGGCCGACGCGTCCTCTGTTTTTTTCTAAGTCTCCTCTTTGTGTTACGAAATCATCCTACTGTTCGAACTCGTGTCCTCCATGTTCCCTGTCCTCTTTTTTTCCTGTTCTGTTTTTTTCATTAATTTTTCGCTTGTATTTGCTCTTTCAAGGCTCCGAGCCGGCTTTGCCCGTCGAGGATTTTATGACCAACGAGTGTCCCCCCCCGAGGTCCCCCCGCACTTCCCCCCCCCCCCCCCCCACACCCCCCCACCCCCCCCCCCCCCCCCCCCCCCCCCCCACCCCCCCCCCCCCCCACCCCCCCCCCCCCCCCCCCCCCCCCCCAAACACCCCACCCCACCCCACCCCCCCCCCCCCCACCCCCCCCCCCCCCACCCCCCCCCCCCCCCCCCCCCCCCACCCCCCCCCCCCCCCCCCCCCCCCCCCCCCCCCCCCCCCCCCCCCCCCCCACCTCCCCCCCCCCCCCCCCCCCCCCCCCACCCCTGCCCTCTCGAAGTACGTGTTCCCCCGCACTATTTACGAGCAGGTTTTCCTTTTCAAGACTTGTCTTTTTTCCGTTCTCCTCATCTTACCCTTTTTCTCACGCACCTCACGTGATATGTTGGTCTGCACCCGTTTTTAACTCGTCGGGCGGCTTTTTTCTTCTGCACGGCAATGCGCCTCGGCGTTACTGAATTGCAGGTTTTCCGGTCCGTGCTTTTCTTTGTTTGCTTCCTTAAAAATTTCGCTTGAGTGTTCCGTTTGGTTTTTCAGGTCCATCATATCTTTTAATACATCCCAATCCCCGTTCTGTTTTGTTTCTTGCCCTCGAGTACCCCGTAGCCTGGACCACTTCTTCCGCCTTCTACTGGTTTCCCTCTCTCTTTTTTGTGTTGAATTACGCGGGCCCCTTCACCCCCTCACCCAAGGTCTCCGAGATCTTTGGCGCAGAACGTGAAACCCCGATCCCCGGGCGATCGATTCATTCCAGATCTGTCTGCGTGAATGCTCTGTAGGGAAGATACACCGTGCCTTCCCTTCTTTCCCCGTAAGGGCCCCTGGTTGTAGTCCGAAACCCCTAGATCTGTTGATCCCTTTTTTATTTTTTCCCTGTTCCCGGTTTGGGGGCCTCCAAGTTCCACCCCCCCCTGCGCTTTTTTTTTTCCCTCCGATGCCTTTTTGGGCGGCCCGAACCTTCCCGCTGAGATTAGTCGCTGCTCTGGCCGCCCCGCGACCTTTTTACCCCCAAGGTAGTTTTCTTCCGGCCATGAGTTTTCTCATGTCCTTCTTTCCGGTGGGCAATGTGGTCGTTTACGAAAACCCATTATTTCCGTCATCACAAGTTTGAGGCCAGTTATACCTCTTTTCCTGCCCCGACATCGGAACTCCGGCGCGTTTTGCCTTGGAACCGCTTTCCCAACCCGATCCTACCCACCGCGCCTTGTCTCTTCCCAAACCCAGATTCTTTGCAGCGGTTTCTTTTTTTTTCCTTTTAAGCGAGTTGTTGGCTCTGTTTCCCTACAACCTGTCTTCCCCACAGGGGCTTGCGTCTTCATTGTTTTGTTTTGGAGTGTCAGTTATTCAGTTGTTTAGCCTAGTTATTAATACCTCCTGCCCACCACGTTTTTTTCTCCCCGCCCCGACCAACAGTGTTAATGATTTTTTCCCAGGCTTTGCGAATTGTGTCCATTTTCCTTTAATAGTTTCTATCCGAGGTCCCCTTTGTCCCGCCCGCCGTGAAAACTTTTCTACGTGACCGAACCACGTGGTAACCCTGGCCCCTGTTCCAAGGAGATGCACCATGCCACAGGCAATGGCATGGCTGGTTGATCTGTTTTCACACCCTCGCTCACAACACGAGCGCGACAAAACTCCACACCTTTCGGCCCGGTGGCTTACGCCCCGTGCTCCCCCCCCAATGTGAATTCCCATATACTCCTGCCTCGTTCACCCCACCCCATCCCCTTTCATTCTCATTCCCCACACACTCTGGTTTTGAAATTGGCCCCAAGTCTTGGATATTCCCCGAATGACCCAATTTGCGGAGCAGCGACACTTATCCACATGAGACAGGTGCCTGCCGGATGTATGCGTGGTTCTCAAAATCACATGTGTTAGTGACTCCCAAATTAAGGGCTAAGGCTTTCATTTTTTCTAACCTTCCATTCAATAGAATATGAACAAATAGGGGTAAAAAGCCAAGCCCAAGGTAAACCGATAGGTAGGGGATCAAAAAGCAAAGAAACAACGGGCATTAAGGCATCCCGGAAGAAGGGCGGAGGGGTCAGATCAGACCCATCTCGGACCCGGAACCGCGTTTGTTTCCCCCCGTCTTCCCAAACTTCAAGCTGAGACAAAATCTCCCAACCTTCAGTCTGATCTGACCGACCTTTTCTTATTTCCTTTTTGCTTCTGGGTTTTGCCTTCCCCCATCTTACCCCCCTCTGTCCCTACCTTGAGCGCACCTTCCCCAAAAAACACCGTGCACCGTTCCCGGCGATGCAGAGGCCAAAGTGAAAAGACCAGCAACCCAGGGCGAACCACAGGCACTCCAGGCGACAGGCATGGATTAAGAGGTAACGACCCCACGCAAGGCGCGAACGGAGAGGATATACTAAAAGAAGTTGCCCCGCCATGCATATTCGTTTTCCAAAACTGCGAACTGAAGGACAACTTAATTTTTGCAAACCCTGGGATCTTGTAACTGTAGTTGCTGCCCACAGCAAGAATGTCGAAAGACAAATCTTTCCCCGTGCCCCCCAACGGTTCCTCTGCAGTCTTGGGGCCCCCAGACCACTGTAAGCAGGTTGTAAAAATCGCAAATCTACAACCTAGATTGATTTTTTTTTTAACGTCACTTGATTCGTTTGGCGTCGAGAATTGTTTTTAGCATCACACTACATGATGAAGGAGTGTTATTAACACGGCTTTCCCCTATGTTGGTTCCCTAGTTTTTTTGAGCAGCTTTGCCCCCCCTCACTTATTACACCCCCCGCCGCCTTTTTTATTATTTCAGGTCCTGGAGGCCAATAGGCCCCGCACGATACTGTTCCCCATCCACCACCACCCAAATTACTCTATCCTTTACCCCCCTCTACAAAATCTCCCACTCCATTGCCCGAAATAAACCCAACCCCGTCCAATTAACTCTACACATGGTTTGGTCAGTACGTGTCAACCCAACCCAAAACTTCCCCCCAAGTTTTGCACAAACCTTGGGATCTAGTACCCTTACCAATTTCGTAGCAGCGGCCGGGGTTGTTTTGCCGCTACGAGAATTTTATTCAAGGATTCTTCTGGTGAATTGCGAATTTTCGATCACCAGAAAATACCAAGACTACCACTCTCAGCGAGGAAGCGAGAGAGCAAAGGCCCCTCTTCGAGTTCTCCCGATGTGGTAGCTCCCGCAACGGCACCCACTAAAACTGCGGAGTTGGCACCAAACTCGTTTTTTCTAGTCGTGTTCAGTACGGTTGAAACGGCCCAATTAAAAGAGTGTGTAAAAGAAATATTGGCCTGGTTTGGAACTAAGACAAAACACATGAACGGGAAACGCTTACAGAAGATCTAGGGAAAACAAATGCAATTTAGTTTTACATTTTCTGTACAAGGTGCATAGGGAAACGTCACACCCTCTTTTACCTTATCTTTTTTGAATCTTTTATTAACACGGCCCGATCATATTTTTTTTCACGAAGAGCCCACACACTGCTGGAATTCCCCTCCCCCACAGCGATAAAGCACCGATAGCAAGCTCCGCTAAAACCCACACACGCTCTTTCTCTTTATGTCGTTGCGGAGCTTTGTTTCCAGGTGAACGACATGCAATCAGTGTACCTTGTAACCATTGTTCTGTTGGTGTCCCCGCCACATAACACGAAGTTACAGATCGCGGTACACAGCGCCTTAAGCAGCTCGAGAAAAAGAAAATACGAGAAGACAGGGAGTACAAGAGTGTTTGTCCCCTCTCACCCCAGAAACTTATTTGACCCAATTTATCCCGCGTTTTTGGAAATTTTTTGACTTTTTGCTGGAGATACAGGTCAGCAGGAAAAGCAGGAGGGGGCATACCCACGTCCTTGCTTAGTAACATCAAGGGCAGCTGCAAGAAAGGCCAGCCCGCGATGCAACACTGTAAAAGATGGTTAACTCTCTGCGGGGGGCCCGGGCTTTTTTGTCTTTTTGCCCCCCTGTCCATTTATGTTTCTTTAAGGATGCTGATTTTTTGAGTGAAGAATGACAACGTGATCCCTCTGCTTGCTCCTAACTAGCGTGCAGCCCCCTCTTTTTTTGTGCGTTCCCTCGTTTATGCCGCTGAATGCGCAGAGCAAACAATCCCGCTGCTTCGTGTCCCTTCCCCCTTTATCTTGGGACCCATTTGCCCGCGCATAGTAAGTATAGAATCTGTTGTGTGCGGCCACGATAAACATATTCAGCCTGGAATTTGGTCATGCCAGATAGTTTTTGTGGATTTTTCGCAGTGTTTCCCTGTATTTACGTACTTAGCACGTGTCCCCCCCCCTTATTTAGCCGCTAGTCAAACACCTCCATCACTGATGTTGCAGGTTGTACGAAGAGGTCAAAAGCGTTTTTAGGGCAGACTTGAGGCTGTTTTGTTCTGCTGTCTTGATTTCGGTGTTTGCAACGTTTACCCCCCCTCCCCTCAAACAATTCACCGCCAACTACGGGTTTTATTGGCGGGGGTGCTTCCTGCGCAAGCAACATTTGGAAACCTGTACCCCCAAACCAGTGCCAAATTCCCCCTCCGGCTTGAGAACCGGCTCTCTTTTTTCGTTCGTCGTGTTCCTTGGCCCTTACTTAAGCCCACCCCATGACCTACCCAAAAACTTGCCGTACGGTGAAGACACAAGGCCAGTTGCCCCACTCCAAAAATTATCATCGCAGATGTCCTTTTTTCAATGGACCGTATTTGGGGTTTATATTCCGCATTTTGAAGAAAGGAGTCACAGTCTAAGCAACGGCAGACGCCTAATGCTCGAAGTCCTCCTTTTGTCCGCCGATGGTTTTACGAGTGGGGCCAACCGCGTATGCTTCTCCGTCCAGAGGTTTGACTAGAGAAAGGGTGGATTGAAATGCTAACCGATTGGACTCCCATACCAGGTCGCTCATGCGGCGTGCCACTTGCCACCACACGGTAAGAATTTGCCTTTTTTGTTGATGTCCGGTGTCCGAAAAGCAGAGACTGACCCACAGCCCCCTTTCCTCGTCTTACATGCCGGATTAAGCAAACGTTGTACTTTTTTTTCCAATGGGACCTTCCACAAGAAAATACCGGCAAATTATTTGCAGAGGGAGGGGTCGGAGGATATTTAAACACCGAGACAGTTGCCTTGGCATTTTAGAGAGTTAATTGTCTTCCCCCCACGACCCTCCCGTGTTCGGCAAGACACCCAAAAAAAACCAATTCCGGTGCTTATTGGCAAGATGAGGCCAGATAGCCTTGTAATGCTGTCGTGTGTCTGTTTTTCATACGACGTCGCGGGGGTAACGCTGGAAGGCCTTGTGGTACCGGGGCCTTTTATTTTTCCTTTGTGGGGCTTTTTGCTGGATCGATGCCTCCTAAATGTGTGCCCACTTGGGGTTTCGGCTCGTCTCTTTTTTGATTCCGCCCCCTTTTTCTACCCCCGCTGTTCCACTCCCAGGTTTTTTGCCCTGTCATCGAATTTTTTGTATTTTGTCAGTTTGCGGAAAACGTGTCATCCAAAGATAAACACTGCTAGAGACCTTTATGCTTGGCCCTTTCGTGCATAAGACGTAGAGCCCGTTGGCGAATAGAAGAAAGAGTCTTTCTGATTTGTCCGCGTCTTGAAAGAGAAAAAACCCACTTGTATTTTCAATACCCAACCCCAACTAGAATTCCCCCCCCTTTTTTCCCGAGGTATTTAAGAAATGTATCGGTTTGCAAAAAACGCTCGCCCCCTTGCAATTGGAGGTCCTCGTGCTCATCCAGGGGCACCCGTTCTGGGCGTGAAAAAAATTTCGCGGATGGGGGGGAGGTGATCATTTAGAGATGCAGGTCTTTTTTTTTTATTAGGTTCTGGCACTACGGGGCCGTGTTTTTGTTTTTTTTCATTTTTTTTTTATTTTTTTGTTATTTTGTTTATTGTTTTGGCTCTTTTTTTTTGGTGCGACCCCCTCCCCACGTGTTTTTTTTGGCTTTCGGACGGTTGCCAGACCAGAAAACGAGTGTTTATTGATGGTTTTCCCCTTTTCTCCTTTTTGCACCGTTTGGGCATCCCAATTCTCACCCCCTGTAGTGGACGCGATACTATATTTCGCCCTTTCCTTGCAATCAGCACAGTTGCATTTTTTGACTCTCCAGCCAATAGGCCCTGCTTTCCCCTGCCAGGATTGGACGTTGCAGTCTGATAGTTTTCCGTCATTTTTTTTTTTATGGTTGAAAGGCGAGGTCCACGGCGCGGCGTCTCCTTTTCTTTTTCTTTTTTCCCATCACTTTCCTTACCCCAAAAAAACCTTTTTCCTTTGGGCCAAACGGGGTATGGCTGGTCCTTTTGCACACCATCCTTCCCCAGTTCCCATTACTGTGAGACAGACCACCTTACCGCCCCTTGCGCCGCCCCGAGACACGGAGGTTTGGGTGTTTTTTCCCCCCCCCTGCTTACCCAGAAAATTGGCTTTGTTTCCGGACACCAGGCGTTGGGCGGTTTCCTTCTGGTTTTTCCGTCTCTCTTTGAGGAACCTTTTTGTCATTTGACCCACTTTTGTACCCCGTTCAGGAAGGATAGGCGAGGAAGAATTTGAAGGACTTTTTTTTTTCCTTTGAATTATAGGCCCCCCAGAGTCCATCTGTTGAGCCCAGCCTTCCACCTCCTTTTTTCTCCCCCCCCTTTTTTTTTGGACTAACAACACAAGATCCGGAATCGCTTTTTTTTTTTTCCAGCGATGTTTTCCCCATATTTTCCCCGGTTCTTTACGGAAGGTTTTTTTCTTTTTTAGCGCCCCTCTTTTAATAATCCCTTTTTTTTGTTTTGTTGTGAGAGATGCGCTGATCCTTGCGCTTGAAATCGGTATTTTTTTTCCCCCTTCTTTCTCCTTATTAAGGAACCTTTGTTTCCGTCTGGAGACCTCCCTTTTGTCGGCTGCTAAAAGTGTCGTTATGTTTTCTTTGTTTTTTGCCCTCCGAAGGCCATGCATTACACAACAGCCTTTTCTCCTTTTTCCGGGACGGGGGATGCTTTCCTAGGTCCTTTTCAGGGTTGGGCACCGCAGATTCCGTTTTCCGATTCCCCCACATGACAAGATGTAGGAAGCCCCATTTGATGGGCACGTGCAGCCGTTTCGCTGGCTCCTTTCCCTTCTCTTTTTTTTTTTGCGCGTCACCCTGTTCTGAATTCTTCATGTTTCGGTTTTCTTTTCCTGAGCTTTATTTGTCCCCCTTTATGGATTTTTGTGTTTTTTTGGGCGGACCCTGTGAATTTGCGGCCCGAGTTCTCCTCTTGGTTGACCCGAGTTTAGACTTCCCTGTCCCCCCGATTTGGCTCCCCTTCTCCCCTCCCCCTGGGCGTCTTTCCCCTTTCCTTTTCTCTCTATTCACCCCCCCCGAGTTTTTTTTTTTTTTTTTTGGTGTTTCTTGGGCTGACTTTTTTTGCATATGCTGCCCGCGCTCCCTTGCTCCCCCTTTCATGTTTCGTTTACAACCCGTCTACTACTTTTTGTTTTGCCCGCTCCCCCAGTTTTTCATCAAAAACCGTCGCTGCACTGCCCCATTTTCTGCCACCGTCTTGGTCTGCCACCCTTCACATCCCCCAAATTTCTCTTCGTGTTTGAGCCATCCCTTTTTTTCCCACAGTGGTTCCCCCAACTAACCCCCCAGGCTGGACTGGGGGGGAAGGGCCGAGGCGCATTGCGCGTTACTTTTTGAGTTTTTTCACCCTTTTTCTGGCCTCTTTCCCCCCCTGTCAAACCGGGTGTTTGGAGGCCTGTGGATGTCCTCCAAAGCTCACATCCAAGGCTATGAATTCTGCCTCTCCCCAAAGGTTTTCTTTCCGAACTTTTTTATCAGTCTTTTTGTTCCCGCCCCTCTTTTTTTTGATTTTATTCATTACCGATGGATTTTAATTGGTTTTTTTTTTTTTCTTGAGCCAGTGGACCTGAACCCAACCCTCTCCTTTCTAGGAAAACCCCATTCTATCCGCCCGCCCCCACTGCACTTTCCCTCCTCCTCGACCGCGCGGCGGTATTCCCGATGACGGCCCCTCTATGGCACTCATTTTCCCAAAGGACTCTGCTGGATGCCGAATTCGGCGAAGGGCCCCATCGCCAGAATCCCTTGCGGCCCCCTTCTATTTTGTGTTCCTGCCCCAAAAAAAAAACCCTTCCCATACAGGA
>Ga0179591_1286439_pt1 | contig 20582 bp, 23 predicted proteins | sample CZOMad2_1_08_16f_FD_182891 | JGI IMG/M metagenome (GOLD analysis project Ga0179591, IMG submission 182891) | Vadose zone soil fungal communities from Angelo Coast Range Reserve, California, USA - CZOMad2_1_08_16fungal (PacBio error correction) | ecosystem: Environmental > Terrestrial > Soil >... | reverse complement strand
GTCGAGACCTTCACCAAAACGTGTTCTGGACCCTTCCCCCCGTAGTTCTTTGAAGAGCGGGACATCTCTTATTTCCAAGCAGGAGTTTTGATTCTCTTCTCCCTTCTCCGCCCCAAGTAATTTGACCTTTTCTCTCGATTTCCGGGCCCCCTATTTCATCAAACTTTAATTCTAGCGCAGGTGTTGTTCCTTGTGAATCACTGCCAAATAGACTTACAATTTAGCCTCAGCGCTTCCGGCAGCAGTACTTTCTACCCATCCCGATAATACTGGGAGCTTTGTCCAATTAGTTTTTCCAGGTCGTCCGACTTATTTTGGAGGTAAGCTTTCTTCACTAGAGCCTCTGCTGACTCCTCCCTAGTAGTCCAGTATATCTCCCTCTCCGCCGGCACGTGTCTGCGTCAGGTCCCCCCAGTGTTCTGTTTGATTCCTAGCGGATCGTATATGCTCCTTCCCATTGATTAGTTTTCCCCCGCGCCCGATTGGTCTTCGTCCTCCGTCCTGCCCATTTGCTGATATTCTTGTTTTTTTGGAAACCAGAGTATTCTCCGCCGCCAGCATAGGTGATATGCCCCCTGTCTGGTAAAGCCTGGGTCCTGTGGCCTTCTATCCCTTGCTTGCTGATTCAGGGTGATGCAGTTCTCCCCCTTTAGCTAGGGGGAGACCCCGTCCTTCGTGTGAACGTTCTCTCCTTTTGCCTCCTTGGCACGTGGCCTAATTCCTTGCGTCTAGTGCACATCCCTTCTCCCATCCAGTTCATATATAAGGCCGCAACTCTCCCCCTTCTTAAAGTTCCCTTTTAAAACCCATTGTAAATGACCCCGTGCCTATTCCTTTCCCCTCCCGACTCTCGTTAGTCCCGCCTCCTCCCTGAACTTCTTCAAACGACTCTTCCGGTGTGACACCGTGCCTGGAAGTGCCGGCCGCCTTCCCCCCACCGAAATTAGTCTTCCCCCTATTCGCGTCATAGAAGTGCTCTCCCCCCTCCTCTCCAGGATTTATAGATTGCTCCCCGCCCCTTTCTCCTACACTTAACCGTTTCGACATATTGACTTATGAATGTTTGTGTAGCGGTTCCAGAAATGGCTTCGCCCTCAGTTTCCCCAACCATTGTATTGGCCCAGTGGGGTCTCCAGTTGAATTCTCTCTTATTAGTTTTTTCTACCAAGCATTCGGCTGCTTGAATGCTCACTCCGTAGCCTTGGAGATGTTTTTTTTTCTATTTTTGGTCCCGTAGTCCTGCCTTTTACTAGCCCTCATTCTCCCTACGTCCCTCACGTTCCGTGGTACTGCTCTATCCTGCCTCCCCTTTTCACAAGCCGATGTTGTCCCGTTTTTGGTGTCCCGGTCCTTCCATAAACTCCACGTTACTCCATACCGCCCATTCAAACCTTGCCTGAACGGATTACCTGTTCACGCTGCGTCACCCAAAGCTCTTTGTCGGTTCCCTACTATGGGCTCCCAGCAACAGAATGGAAGCTCTTTTAGAATTTTTTTCCCCTGCCCCACGTTAAGAATGTCTTTGGGGTTCTTTACTAGACACCTCGTCGGGCTCTTCTCTATTCCCAGTCCTAAGACAATCCTGTTTTAATTTTCCAGTTTCACGCCGCATCTAGAGAGAAATCTCGTCCGTCTCGAGCTTTAATTTTTTTGAGTGTATGTTTTCATCCCCCTGGAGATCTCTTGCGCCCTAGTTAAGGGACCGTCTGTCAGTTTCTTCGCATGCGGGAGATTCTTCCTTTTCCCCTTTTTCTTTGGGGTTTATTCGGTTGTAGAAGCTTGACGGATAGAGGGTCCTCTTTCCCCTAATGAGCCGAAGAGTAAGTTTGGCTTCCCAAGACCAACAGCCTACTCTTCCAGTGCTTGCGTGCAGCGCCTCCGATTTGCCCTCCCTTTTGTGTTGTGAGCTTTCCTTCGGAATCCCTTTTTCCTGTCCTTTGGGGGATGCGTCTTGATTCTATCTGGTCCTGGTTTTTTTTCGTCCTTTTTACCTTTGCATGCGAAACTTGAACCATAATTAGATCGGGACTGTAGACCTTTTTTTTTTGACCTCGTTTCAGAGGACCTGTCCCTCCGCGTCCCTAACACGGATTGCTTACTTTATGAATCTTTTCGCGTCACGTCAGAATGACTGCATTCTATGGGAGTACATTTTTTTTTTCTCGGCTCCCGGCAGTTTGCTTCCACGCATTGGCCTTCTCCTCCTTTGTTCTTTCCCGCAGTCCAAGCATCAGACTCATCATCGGGTTTTTTCTCGGTAGAACCTGTTATCTTTTTAACCGACCCTAGGAATAGTCCTTGAGCCTCTCCTTGTTCTCCTGTGCCAAAGCCCTGTCTGATTGACGCTCTATTTTGATTGCTTTTTTCGTGGGCGAGGCTTTTTGACGTTGTCGTCCTTACCTTCTCCTCCGACCCTCATTTTTCCTCAGGTCGTCGTCTTGTGCTCCTTCGTCTGCACTGCCCTCTTTATAGTCCCGAGGTTTAGTCGCCGTATGGTTTTTTTCCCGTATGTTCAGCTTTTTTTTTTTTTTCGCGTTGGTTTCCCCTATTCCTATCCTGAGGTGGAATTTTGCCCCTTCGCCTCATATACGATAAGCCTCGAGTGGAAGGTCCAAACGGGGACCCCCCCCCCCAACCCCCCCCCCCACAACACACCCAGACAACCCCAAAACCCCCCCACCACCACCTCACAAAAAACACAACCGCCCCCCCCCCCCCCCCCCCCCCAACACCCCCCCCCCCCCCCCAACCCCCAAAACACCCCAACCCAACAACAGCCCCCCCAAACCCCCCCCCCCCACCCCACCCCCCCCCCCCCCCCCTGCCCCCACAACCCCTCCCCCCCCCCCCCAACACCCGATGCTGCCCCCCTCTAGCACTGGTTCGCCTAGTCACTTCCTTACCGCCTTAGCTGTCTTAGTGCCCCCCCCCCCTTCCCCCAATTTTACCACGTTATCGTCCTTCCCAGACGACACCGTCGGCGGCGTTCCGAAGTATTTGACTGTTTGCTATGAAATTTATCTCTGTTCAGAACGGTATCCCGCTTCCCGGGTTGCCCTTCTTGTTGCCTATTCTCTCTGCTTGAAATAACGACCCCACGTTGGTTTGCCACTTCTGACTCCCCTGTCGTTCAAGTTTGAGATCGGACCTTCGGAACTTTCCATTACCTTGGTTCTTTTCTTTTTCCCTACTCTGTTAAATCCCAGCCTGGATCCGCTTTGTCAACCTTCAGCTCACAGGAGTCATTTGAGCCGGTCCAATGGATTTTGAGCATAAGTGTGCCCTTTCTTTGTTCCCCCCTCTTTTAGTCGTGGCGGGCTTTGTTCCCGATCTGTCCGAAGCCTCTTCCGAGCCCACCCGGCGTATGCAGAGCTGTTCTAAACGGGGCCCCTTCTCCCCTGGATCGCACATTTTTTCTCTGGTTTGACTTACGACCGAGTTCGCCGCTCTGAAGCCGTTTCTCGTGATTACTGCGCTCTCCGGTTTTTACCCTGGCCTCCCTCCGTTTCCGTTATCTCCCGCGAGTAGACCCCCTGCCTCCCGGTTCAAAGGGTGACCCTTCAGCGGATAGTGCCTCGTTGCTCTAACTTATTTTTTTTTTAACTTTTTTCTTTTTTTTTTTTTGCAGGAACCTTTTAGTCGTTGGACGCCCTTCCCCATAGCTCAGGAAGGTTTTCCCCCTTCTTAGGATTTTCCCCCGCCCTTTCCCTATTTTCCAAGCTTGGTTCTGTCACAACTCCTTTTTCATTCCTGGGCGCTAGCCCCCTTTTTGAGGACAAGATCGAGCTCCTCTCTCTTTCTGTCATCGTTTGTTTTTCTAGAGTCACTTCGGGCCTTTTTGCAGAAACGCCCATTCTGCGGAATTCCCCTTAAAGTGCCCTTTTCCTGCCGCCACCTTATGGGAGAACTCTGTAATCCGGTTATTGGACTTCCCCCGGAACTCCTTTTTCCCGTTAGGCTCTCAGCCGTTGGAAACCTTCTTTGCCAACCGCCCTCTCCTTTTTATGCCTCCCTTGGCAATCCCCGGTCCCCGATCGCCCAGATTTCGTCTGCTTTCCCTTTTACCCGTGCAGCAATGGGTCCAGTTTTCGCAAGCCGGGTCTTAGACGTCCCCCATTTTTTGAATTCATAACCACTTTCCTTCTTGCCTCGAGGAGCATCCCTTTGCTGGCCCCCCTCCCGGCCGATCACCCGTCGCCCCCCGTTGCGCACACCCTGTTGTTCAGGCCCTCTCCGTAGGCTCCCCCGTATTACTCCCGCTTTGGCCGCACTGGCCGGATTGGTTTGGTGCAGCCTATCTTCCACTAGATCCCTCCGACCCTTTGACGAGCTGGTTTTTAACTGTGCAGCCATTTCTCCACCTTGACCCTTCCCCTATTCGCATTTCCGGGAGATGAATTCGTGGGCCCTGCCGTTTTTCACTCTTATTGTCGGTACTGCTTCTCCTAGCTCCTCTCCCCAGGCCCCCATTTACTTTGAACGAGGTCTAGTAGAACTACCGGGCTTCGGACTCACCGGTATTGTTTGATGCCCCTTCTCAAGGCTTCTAATAGCGCCCTACTGCTCCCTGAAGCGGGACTTTTGCAAGCTGTATTTCGATGTCATGCCAAGATGGCGCTCCTGTGCTGTCAGGGACCCCATTTTCTTTGACCGCGACGTAGTTGATCATTCCCCTCTCGCGCCCCTTTTTCCGCCTTTGGTTCTGAAGTAATTCTCTACTTTGTCGCTCGTCTCCCTTGGATTTTTGCCAGCAAGCGGTTCCTTTTCCTTACGGCAGCTTTTTTTGAAAGAGGCTCCTGCATCCTTTTTGTTCAACCGCCGCTTCTTTTCTTCCTCCTCCTTCCCCACGCAACGCCCAACATTCTGCCACTAAACAACTTAGTCTTTCCACCGTGCACAGGTCAAGATGTCTTTTCCCCCTCGCCAGAATACGTCTTGAAGTTCCCGACCCTGAACCTCCCTATTTTGTTTTTGGCGGATATGTGATAATGGTTCTTTTATTAGACCACCCTAACCCCGAAGCTTCCCCTAATCTTCCTCTCCCTGTAGGGCTCCCCAGTTACACCTGGCAGCGCCTCTGTCTGGTTAAGCGCTTAACGTGGTTCCCCCTCCCCTGACAGTGCCAGGATGTTGTCCGTGTTCATTACTCGGGCGATCACTTCTGCTTAGGCAGCCCCCTTAACCATGTTAAACTCGTTTTTGCGAGTCTTGAGATTTTTGCGCCTAACCCTCTCAATCGTATTACTTGCACGAGTAGACGCTTGGCGTAGGCCTTTGTTGTATTTTTCCTTTCCCTTTCTTCCTTGCTCGACTCTGCCGTCCGCCTTTCCCATGATCGGACCGCTTTTTCATAGTTGTACTCCCGCCCCCCCGCCTATGGGCCCTGTGGTGACACGTAGACTGCCGTCCCCTTACCAGGACAATAAATCTACAAAACTTTCCCCCCCGGTGCCTTCATTTCTGGCTAGACCATCCTTCTTTCCTTTCCACCACCCCTAGATGGCCAATTTTTTCCTTCTTTCCCGCCAGCTGTCATCTCTCTCGCCTTTTCTTCACGTTCCTTGCGATTGGGTGTACTAGGACCGCTCGTTCTGAGCCCCTTCCCCTGCTCCCCCCCTGAGCGTTTTCCGACCTTCGCCCTAAGCCATCGCCCTCTCGTCGATTTACACGAGCACTTCCTGGCGCGGTCGAGGAGCCCTTCTTCCGCCCCATCCTCCTTATCTTTACCTTTCCTTCCGTTTTTTTTTTTTTTTTTCTGTTCGATACCCACCCGCTATTTGCTTCCTCGGCCCGCTCCTGACGCGGGCGCTCGACTCGGCTCTGTGCTGATTCCGGTACCGGATTTTTCGGCGTCGACGATAGCTCAGTCCAACTCGCGGTCATACTCACCCGCAAGGCAGTTTTTTTTTCACGTTTCCTTTGGCCCCATGCGATAGAAGCTTCTTCTGTTTTGGCTCCTATCCTTTTCCCCTCGCTTTGACTTCGATGACCTTCCTTTTCGTCGTCATAGCTTCCTCCCCCTTCGTCGGGGGGAATTCTGAGTTTATTCGATTGGTAGGGTTGCGTCCGGTCACCCCCCCCCCTTTAATCCGGGACTGAATGGATTACCTCCCTTTTCTCTCCCCTTCCTCATTCCGGGGCACTTTCTTTCGTCCGTTTGAACGAGGTAGACCGTTTTGCAAGACGACGTGTCTTCCCGACCAGGATGCCTTCAGCGTCTCCCCCCCTGATGGGCGGAGTTCCGCCTTCCTAGTTTTTTTCGTCTTCAAAGCATCCCAATAGGCGGAACTTCTCTGATACTGGGCTAACGATTTTGTCTTGTCCAATAACTGGTCGCAATTTTTTTTTTACTCCACGTACCTTCATGAAGGGTTAGTCCTTGAACTTGAATTTGTAACCTGAACGATTTTCCACCGAGAATTCTTGCTAGTCTGCCCGGTGAGACTTTTCTATTTACTTATATTGGATGCCGTGGTTGTCAGTTTTTCCCCGATTGTTTCCCAAGTTCTATTTCCCTGCCCCCCCATAAGGACCCTTCCTTTTTTCGTCATCAGTATTAGATTCTGAGAAGGAGTCGACCGACGTTTCGGTCCTTTTCTGCGGATCTAGGACCTTTCGTTCGTTTTTTTTTTGGTCCTTGACTGCGATGCTGTTGTCTTTCCTTAATATTAAGACGGAGTCGGGGTGACTTTCCCAGCTTACCTCGAGTCGTTCAAGAGCTGAATTTCCGACCCTGTCGCCGGTTCCCTCCCGGGCCTCCATCTCACCCTTCAATCCCCCCCCGACAAGGTGGGTCCTTCCAATGTATTTAATAGATCCGTCAGGACGAGTCCCCTTCGTCTTGCGTTTCCCATTAAACTTTCCTGAGCTTTTTTGACACGGGATATTTCTTTTGTCCATTTAGACTTTCGCCGGGTTTCGTCTCAGTCGCTATCAGACGGGAAGCCCAACAACCCTTTTGGTGATACCGGACCTCAGGGCCCTGGGACCACTTTACCTCGTTTCTTGATATTTCCTTTGAACGATCGCTTCGGTGAATTTCAAGTAGCCGCCTCGCGCATATCTTGCGTCCTTCCCTTCCTTTTCTTTTCGCTGCTTTTAAACGAATTCGTGGCCCCCCTATCTTTAGTTTACCGGGCACTTTTTGTGCCAGGAAGCTACTTCGACTGCGAGTTTCGGGGAATTTTAGTTGCACCTCTACTCACTTCGCTGCCCGAGCAACCACATCCCGCTGTCTTCCCAGCAGTATCGTTTTCTCCATTTTGGCGCGGTCGTCCTTTTTTTTTTACTTTTTGTGCTTCTGTTCACGACGCGCCGGAGGCAGTCATTTCTTGCCCGCACCTTCAAGACGGGGAATGGTACCAGCCCCTGGGTGTTTCGCGAGGGCCTAAAATCCGTCCCCGTCTACTTTATTATCCCCTAGGATCGTCCCCGGGGGCTCTTACCCCTTTATTTTCCCTTCATCACCTGGTTCCTGTGGACGAGGGGCTTTCCCCCTGGATCCCTCCTGTTATCCCGGATCCGTGTACCTTCCCAATCCCCGGCGACTCCTCTTTCGCCCAGCTGGCGGGAGTTGTCTCCTACTATCTGGTCCTCTGGTGCTTCGAGATGGTGGAAGCGGATAATCTTAAAATCCTTTTTGTTTCTAGGATTTATCTTCCAGGTCGGTTCCTCCACTGATTTTGAAGCCGCCACCAGTTTAGATCTTCCCCTGACCCCCCAAGTCGGAATAGCGACTCATCTTTTCTCCCTCTAGAGTATTTGGTCTTTTTCCCGCCCCACCATTATCACCCTTTTCGGGTATTTTTGGGGTGCCTGGTGTTTTTAATCCATAAACCTTGATATAAGGTTTTTTTCTCCCTAGTCGATCTTCCCTTTTTTCCCGTATACCGCTTGATGTCCGTTCATCTGTGTTTCCCTTTCTCCTCCATCGTAGACCGCGACCCCCCAACCGGTGGACTACCCCTGCCTCCCCGTATGAAGCTAGAAATTCCCCTGAGATTCTTCCCTTTGTATTCTTCCCAGTACGAAAGGTTAACCCAGTTTGGAACCAAACCTTTCCTCTTTCTCCCTCAAGGAACACCTATTCATCCCCCCTTTCGTTTAGGAACCGTCTGAAGTTTTGACTTTTAATCCGTTTAAATAATTTCCCCTGCCCCCAGCAAAGGCGCTTTTCCTGTCGGAAGACCTTCCTTGTCGTCCCCTTTTTCTTCCACCTCGCTTTTATAATGAGGAGCTGAATCGTTTACCATTTTTTCTTTGTCAGAGGATTTTGATTCACCCTCGCTATCTGTTTTCCCATGTCCAACAACATTTGTAGACTAGTCGTTTGCGATTATTTACTCTGTTTGCAGGCTTCGTCAGGTTCCTAAACGTGGTCCTTGTTTGATGTACCGCCAGGGTTATTCCCACTCCTGAGAGCATGCTAAGATTCTCCTTCCGGTCATGCCCTTTCTGAAAATCTCCACGTTCATTTTCAGTTGTTCTTCGACCCCAGACGGCGGTGATTCTTCTTGACCTTCTAGCTCCTGTTAAAGGGTACCGCGCAGTCCTGAGTTATTCTTCTTGACGGTGTCGATAGTGCGTTTGATCTGGGGTAGCACGTGAGGACTCGATTCCCCGCAATCCTTTCCTGAGCTTCTTCCTCATGTGAGGCTATTATGGTAACTCCACCCTCCTTATGTAAAAAGGCCCGCCAAAGTTTTCCCCTTCTGAAACTTTCCCACCAAATTACCTTCACTCCCCCCTAGAGGTTCCCCTTTTTGTCAAAGCGTATGTAGTCCTCCGTTCACACATCCCCCCTTTCGAACAGAGTCCCCGGAGTTCTCCCACCTTCAGGACGTGGTTTCCCCTCCCCTCGCACTCCCCCTTTTTTTTTTCTTAAGTATTCTAGCCCACTCGTCGGTGCCCCGGCTTCTTTCGCATTATCGATCCTTTTTTCCTTTTTGTGTGTTTCCGCCGAACGTCATGTGTTCCGCTCAACTTACTGAATTTGGTTGGAGGATTTTTGTTCGAAACGACCCCCCGGCTTGAGGAAGTAGACCTCTTCCTGCTGAAAAGATCCCCCTCTGCCTTTCGCCGGATGTGAGCTTGTTTCCCTCCAAAATCTTCATGAGTGTAAAAGTGCCGTTTGCCCCGTTCGAGAAGTGGAGCGTCCATTTAGTTCCCTTTAGTCCGGCTTTCCTTATCTAATTCTATTGTAGGTTACCTATTAGACATTATCTCACTTATTGGTCCTACGGTTCATCCCCGCCTATTGGGACCCGGTTTCCGGTCGTTTCCTTCCCCAAGTACCTGCTCACCCTTCTAAAACTTCCCCCGAAGAGCCGATTCCCCCTGCTGATGTTTCCCAACAAGAATTAACTTTCTTTCCAAAAACCGATTGGAATAATTCTCGGAGATGAACGAATGTTCAGCTCTTCCCGGCAATGGGGCTTTTGCTCCACGTCTCTTTTTTTGTGTTTCGTAATAGAGAGTTTTGCCTTTTATCTCTCCCTTTGACGAGTTGATTTCCTCCCCTTCCCTAATCTTTCCCGCCTTTCGTGATAAGGGCTGCCGCTACTGAGACCAGTTCTCCCTTTTTCTCCTCCTACGTTTTTTGAGATCTCTCTGCGCCGGTGTACCGTTTCCCATGCCCTCCTCCTCTCCGCTAGGCTCGACGAGGTCGTTAATGCTGCTTCCCTCATCCCCCTTTCAGTTTTCTCGGACGCAGATAGAGAACCCCTTTTCACGAACCTTTCCCCGTTTTCAGATTTTTGGCACGGACAGCCCCTTTCGCTAGAGATTCCAGCGGCTGTGTCGAGCCGTTCCTGCCGCTCTGTTCATTGAGTTGAAGTTAGGTCCTCGGGGTTGCCTTTAGTCTTTGTGGAATGTGAGTTTTCATCATTTCCTGTTGGCCTTTCCCCTTTTCTCCGTACCCCTGCCAATCGGCGTTTCTACAAGCGTTAACCCCCTTATAGAGCCCCGTTCCCGGAGGCACTGTACTGCATTTTCCTTCTGATGACTCGACGTCGCTTCCCCCAAGATCCCTGGCCTCGCCCAAGCTTGTTCTTCTCGCGAATTGAGATGCTCCTGCTCTTTTATTCGTCAAACCAATCTCTCCCCTAGGGAGTCCTTTTTTCCGTTGGATCTCTCTTCCTGTTTTGCCGTCAAGCGCTTTCGCATTCTCCCCGTTAATCCCTTTTTTTGTGACCTTTTTCCTTCACCCTGAAAGATTCCTCTGCATTCTAGCGAGATGTCGCCTTTTCCTGCCCCCTTCGTTTTTTTTTTTTTTTTGGGTTTGTGTTTTGGGTTTGTTGTTGGTTGTTTGGGTGGTGTTTTTGGTTTTTTTTTCTTTTTTTTGGGTTTTTTTTTTTTTGGGGTTTTTTGTGGGTTTCCTTGATTTTTACGCTGCCGTTTTTTTTTTTTTTTCGGGTCCACCAGGGTTCCCCCTTAAGAGCAGTGTTTCCCCCTATGCGATTACCCTTTCGTAGAGTTGCTCCGGCGTACTTTACGAGTTTGAAGGAGGCTTTAGAAGGGCGTTTCCTTGAAGTTGTTTTGTTCCTTTTTCGTCCAGCCTTCGATCGGGGGTCGGTTCCCCTATCCTGACGGCGGCGGACGGGGCCTTCCCTTTTGAAGGTATCTATGTATGCCATTTTATTTTTTCCCGCGTTCACCAAGCGCCGGTCTTGCCCATATGACCTTGTTAACCACTACCGTCCCCTTTCAATTCGCTTAGTTGCCCCAGTTTCCTTTCCAAGGCGCTACCGTCCAGCCCGATTCCCCCTCCTTCGGCGGCGGTGTACATGGTGCCCTCGTCGGGGAACTCTGTGCTCTTTTATGAATTTGCGCTTTCTTTCGCAGGTTTCAGATTCCCCAAGTATCTTTATCCCCCCGATCGGTGCGCTTCCCCTTCAACACCAGTTACTGTTCATGTCAGTCGGAAGGCCCTCTCGTTTCTTGATTATCTTTTTTCTGACTTTTCCATGTGACATGGTCGAGTCTTACGATTTCGGAGTAGCCCCCAGCCTAGGTTTTGTTCTCCCCTTTGGCCCCTGAACCAGTAAAGGATATGTCCTCCCGCTTCACGTTTACCCACCGTGTACCGGATGACATATAGCCCATCTCTTCTTTGCTTGGCTTTCCTTATCTATGTGTTTGACGCGAACTTTTTTTTATCCAACGACACCGCTGCGTTGCACCAGACTCTTGGTTTTTTCCCATCGGTTGCTCTGGACGTTGGTTCCCCTTGGTTGCGCACCTCTCCCGCTTCCGCATCATTTGGCGGTTCTCTTGTGGATGTCGATCGGCAGGACGTGTGCCCATATCCGTCAACGTTTTTGCCGCCTCCCTCTCTGTGCTGCCCCCCTTTCGACCCCATTGCTACTAATTTTGCAACGGTTGACCTTTTTGCCGCTCCACCCTTAGTGATGTTGTCCTTTGATACCTTAAAAGACGAACGGCTTACACCTGAGTCTTTAAGTCCCCTGCCCCGGCCTTCTATCGAGGTTTTGCCTGCTTTGGCGGCAGATCGCCCCTTTCCTTCTCTTTAGATTCTTCTTCCTCCCGCAAATCTTCCAGATCATATCTTTTCCTCCCTTTTTCCCATCACCCCCCCCTTTTTTTGTGAGGAGATCACTTCCGTCCGGACCCCTCGCTTGATTCTCCCATTCTGACGGAGATTCCCTTAAAATTTTTTTATCATCCCCACCTGGGCGCTATATCGTTCAGCGTGTTGGACGAAACATTTCCGTCCCCGTTTGGGATATTGCCGTGAGTACACTGGAAAAAAGCCTAAGTTTTCTTTGTGGTCAAGGGTCCCCCCCAAAGGTCGTTATCTCACATGCCTCTTGATAGTACCTTGAGGTTGTTTTTTATTGCCTTTGTTTCAGACTACGTCTTATCCTTACAAACTTGCTTGAAATTACCCGTTGAGTCATTCTTGCATCGTTCACCCCCATTTTCGTTCCACTTGCGTAGTCTCCGTCAAGGTTTGCCCCAGTAGTTCACACATTTCTTTTTTCCATCCCCCTTAATTCAGCAACCCCCCTCTTTAAGCAGTTTCCCCGGCACCTTCTGCTTTATTGGGACCGGTTTGCCATCTTCCTCTCCTACTTGCCAGTCTCCCTGACGCGGTCGCAGCCTTTGCCCGCACTCCCCCTCCTTCGCATTCGTGAATTCTGTTGCCAGTTTCGTGCTTCCGGTTCCCGCGGCTTCTGCCTTTAATGATTTAGTTTCTGGCTGCGAGAGCTTCCTTTTCAAGTGCGCGCGTTCAGAGTACTGCTCCCCGATTTGCCCTTTTTTGCTGCGCAGGTGCAATCTTTTTTTTTAATAACCGTTGTATGTTTCTATTTTCTCCCTTTAAAACGGAAGCTGTCGGCGCCGGTCTTTCCCCCCCTATGCTGTTTAGCCCCAGAGTTCCCCAGATCTCATTGGTCCCCAGCCGTTGTAATTAGACCTTCCTCCCTCAATTTCTTGTATTTTTCTAGGCTTACTCCCTGTTTCCAGAAAGTAGTCTTTTCTTGATTGAAGTGATCTTCCCCCTGATCCGTTGGGCCAGGCCGCGTCTGTCCCTTTTGGTCAGTCCCCCCTCTGAGATATTAAGTCGTTATTTGTCCCCAACCGCCTTTCCAACCCCCCAAACCAAGTTGGACCTCATCCTGACCCCGTCGTACTTGCCCACCCCTTTGCCCTCGTTGTAACCACGCATCTGCCTCTTTAAAGACCCTTTTTTCCCCGCCCTGTGTCCACGATTCTCTTTCCCCTCTTTCTGTCCGGCGGGCCCCCGGCTCTTCCTTCGCGTGTCCTTTTCCACGAACATGCCTCGTCCCTAACGCTTCTCGACATGGTTTCGGCACCACATTCGCGCGCTCCATTTGTCCGTACCGCCCGACAGTACCTGTCCGACATCATAACTTTCCCTTTGTTCCGGGCCGAAGAAATCTTTTTCTTCATCAGCCACCATTTTTCTCTTCCCCACCCCCTGGCTATGCCTATGTAATGTGCGACCCTCACCCATTTCTGGTCCCCGTTCCTCCGATAGTTTGCGCTTGGCTAGGTTCTTACGTCGCGGCCCCCCTTCCCTTTCCTTGGCTCCAATTCCTTCTTAGTGACCGACTGTTTCTACCTTTTAGTGTCCCACCGTGCCCTATAGGGTTGGAAATTTTTCGTTTCTTCTAGCCGCTCCCCAAGCCCAGCGTCTTTCCACTACCCCCATTACAAACGGGGCCCCTTCTTCAGTGCTCTCACACGCCGGTCTCCTTCGGTCCACACCCCGCGAGTAGGGCCCCTATCTTTCGTTTTTTGCAATTCCTGTTTAGCCCCATATTGTCCGCCCGTCCTCGGATTGCTTGGGGCTTCCTCGGCGGGCGCAATTCGTCGATCCGGCCCCCCCCGTTTTCTGAACCCCCTAATCATCGCCCTCTGTAGAGTCTTTTTGTGGAAGCTTTTTTCTTTTTTCCCTGCCCCCAGATCCCCCCCCCTACGTTGTTGTTTTGCCTGACTGGCGCAGTCCTAGCCTTGCCCTTGGGCGCTCTAGGTCGTGCTTGTGATTCTCACCCTTGCTTCTGGATCTGACTCTAACTCCCTCTGGGCGAGGTCCTTGCCTTAGCCTCCGTTCGCCCCCTGCCTATTGCGTTTTTCAGCGCCGATACATCCGTGTTTTTTTCGCTGACGGTTCGAGCTTTTGAATCGTTTCTGGGTGTGGACTCTTTGGCTTCTATCAGTATTTTCTCGTCTCCCGCTGTATGGCAGCGTTATTCCCGGGACACTCTTATAGAGGGTTTGTACGGCCTGGCGAAGCTGCAGGAACCCTTCCCAAGAACCTTACCCCTTCCCTCCCCACACCCAAGACTTGTCTTTTTGCCGTGGGTCAACCTCGCTGTGTTCTTTGCCCCGAAGACGTGCCAGAACGAGATGAGGTCTCCTCTTGTGTAGAGAGTATCTTTAGCCCTTCTACCGTGTCGCGGCAGGAGCTCTCAATCGGCGAGGGCAAAGCAGTTGGGGGCTCCTTTATGACACCGACCTTCTACAGCGAGATCGATCTCGATCTCGTGGACAAGAGCGAGGGACGAGAAATACTCTTTTTCTCTCTTATGTGCTCTTTCCTCTCTCCAAGGACGACGCCTCATGCGCCTCTGTGGATAGCTTTGGGGTTGCGGATGTGAAGAGTCGCGTGGCAGCAGGTCGAAGAGAAAGGAGAGCCTTACCAGCTCGCGTGACAAGATCAAAAGCGAGGGTGTGAACTCGTCAGCACGTGGCTGTAGATGTGGAGATGCGCGATCTTTCAAGAGTAGAAACCGTTATGGGAAGAGAAGACAGCAGAGAGCGCGGTATATAGCGAAGGACTTCCCGGTCTGTCCCCAGCAGAGTGTTGGAAGGCGGGAAGACCCATGTAGAGACTTGTCTTAACGAACGAGCTCAAAGTAGGAGCAGAGGAGCTCGAGAATCGAGTGATCCTAATTATGCTGTTTATATACTGCCCCCTCAGGTAGATGTCATGTCCATCATGTGCGCTTTTAAGACCGCTTAGAAAAGCGAGGAGAAAATGAGAGAGAGAAAGAGGAGGGCGGAAGAAGCGTATTGGAGGGAGAGAAGGACTTAGCGGGGGCAACGAGGGGATTAAGGACGAAGCTTTAGATTGAGATAGCTGATTGAGTTCTCTTTGGATCCGACCCTACACGACAATGTAACTCAGTCCAAAATCTTAGAAAGACGAAGGAGTTTCTTGTTTTTACGGGGCGTTGGTGCCCCCCGCTCCAAATAGTCTTTACTAAAGACACAAGATAGAGGAACCCTCCAGCCGGAAATATTCATAATTCGTTTAAGCTCTGGCGTATCTCACCTTTTCGTTGACGGGTATGCATTGTCAGGGGTTGAAAGCGTGCGGCTACAGTTTTTTTTTCCTTTCATTTTCCAGAGCTTATTTCATATGAAGAAGGCTCGCGTTCCCTTATCCGCACTTTATTTACTTCTGGCCTCATCTGTCTTCCTTTTCCTAACCCGCGCTGTTGACCACCCTTTTAGGGCGCCAGTATAAACATTTCCCCTCCTCAATTTTGCAAGGAGTGCTAGAGTGCTCCCTTCTTTTACCCTGGCGCTCTCCTTCCAGACGTTTACTAAGCGGGCTTCGGTTCTTCCGTAGCGGTTTCCCTAGCTAGTTTTTCCCCATAGGTCTTCCGCGCTACCGTTCGGTTTCCGTTCACTTGTCCTTAGCCTACGATCTGGAGTGTCCCTCAACCAAGCCCGTGATGCACTGAGCATGTTGCCGTCGGCTCGTGGATCTCCTCTTCACCCCTCTCCTTGCTCTTATGGACTTTGTTTCGAGTGACTGACCTCGCCCTCCATCGTCCCAGGGGTGTTTCCTTTTCCCTGAACCGGCGTTCCCCAGCTTTCAGGTCATTGCGCCTCCACGACTGTGCACTGGACCAGCGCTTTGTGGCTGGAATCATCTATGTGAGGAAGCCTTGCATCCTCCCACTTTTCCGGTCCGGCCCATTTGCTGTTTTTAACTAGTTGTTTCGATCCCCTTCCCCGGCCCTCCCTGTACCTTTGTTTTTCGCCCGTTGAGGACGATCCTGGGTTAGCTTCTTTCCCTCTGAGAGAAGGTGTGTGGTTTATTCCCGCCCCCTTTTATAACTCTAGGGCGCAATCACAAGGCTGCTGTTTTAAAGCTTCTCGTGCAGGGAGATCGACCTTTCCTGACATTCTGTGCCCGCCACCTTCAGAGGAGTGTGGGGAGTTTCAAGCGCGGGTGCTCCGGTTCCGTTGACTTTAACAGCCCGGGACTTCTTGCGCCCCATTGCGTCGGTGCTATACCTTCCCCCTTTGCTGTCTCATTACGGCGGTTCCAAAGTTAAGATCCTACATCTTACTCATCCTCTTTTTTTTTCTATCGATATCTCCGTTCAAGTCACCTCTCCTCCCGCGATCTTTTGAAGATGCCCTGAATTTGCACTCCTTCCCTCCCCACCGTGAGCCCTAGTCAGAGTTTCGATTTCCTTCAACGGGGTAGACGTCGGGGCTATTTTAATTTGCGGACCCACCGCTTCATTTGGCAGACCGGCCAGCCTTCCCCTTTCTTCTCTCCATGTCACGATACGTGATCGTCCATGCATTGGTTTTGGCCTTTTTCGGCCTCTCGTAGTTCCTTGCCCCCCCAAAGTTTTTTGCCACAACACCCATCCCTTGCCCTCTGCCGCAGAGTCACTGAGCGTTCCGACAATCCTTGTTCCTCCCTAGTCCTCAAGTGCGTCAAACGGCTTAAATTTTTCGGGAGGTTCTGCCCCCCCCTATTTCACTACTCTTGGCTGCACAGTCCCGTTGATTTCTCGTTGCAGCGATCCTTTACAATTGCCCAGCCCGACTACTCTTGTCCGAGCAGGGCAGCTTCATGCGCTGATTGACCGCTTAAATTCTTGGCGTGAATATTTGCCCCCCTCCCTCAATCCGACCCTGAGGATGGTTGTCAAGCGCTTCTTTCCTAGGTATACCCAGAGTTCCTTCCCTTCGCGCCGTGAGACAGAAATCTCTCTAGCCCTGCCCAGAGAGTTCGGTTGCAGCACCGTGTCGTGTTGTTTGATTTTTCCTCTCCCGGCTAAGGACGCGACGGTTTCCGCGTTTTTACTTTTGTAGGTCCCTTTCTCGCCCATCTGAGCAGCTTTCCCCCAGAGTGGGTAACCCCGATTTACTTCCCCCCTCCACGATGAGGATATTTGACTCCCCATACGATGGAAGACCTGGGTTAGCGGGCGCTCCATTCTTGGGCTGGAGTTGACGTTTGTTTGGTTTTGTATAGGGCCAGCCGCGGTTTGCCTTTTACTTCCGATGTCCTGTACTTATCTGTGCTTGTCTTTGTCGCCGCCCCGGCTTCCTATCCTTCCTCCCGTTTGACATCCCTGCTTGCCCCACACCTCGCGACCTGCCCCCCTTTCCCCCCCTTCGAAGAGCGCTTTCACGTGTTGACGTTTCCCCCCCTCGCTACGACGAGGAACGACTGTCCGTCTTTTTCCACCTTCTCTTGTGACTGGTGGCCGCGCATCCCACCGTACGCGTCACTTTTCCTCGACCATGGGCGTTTCCCTGCAGAAGGCATAGCGCATTTATAGATGCTCGGTTGAGTACCGCCCCTCCCCCGCCGTTACCTTCGCTGGCGGTTGTATTCAAGAACTGTGCCTTCGGCACCTAGTTTTTCCCAATTCGTATCCACCTCTTAGAGAAGTTCTAGCTTTGACGCAAAACCGCCTTCGTCATGCGGAACGTTCCCCTTCATAGAATCTAGTATTTTCTGAGGCCTTGTTTTTCTTGAATTCGTGGCGGACCTCTTGCTGGATCCCTATGCCGGCTTTACCTCTATAAGGATGTTTTTTAGTACCGTTTCCCCCTCCGGTGTTTTCCGACCCTACGAAGAGCCACTGATCCTCCTATTCCCCCCCCCCCCGACTTGATCTTCCCCCACCTCCGATTTTTTCCTACAATCCGCTCGTCCCCGCTTGTCTGAAATATATCTCTTCACTCAAATGGACGATCGTCGCATTGGCATCCCCCTTTTTCCGTTGCTGTGCGGGGTTCTTACCTCCGATGCTAGCTCGTGATCAGCGCCGAAAGAAGTGTTCTTCGCCGTTCCGCTCATCTGATTCCGCTCTTCGGGGTACCTTCGGGCGGTCGAGCTTTTTGCTCATCTCTCTTTTCCTTATAAGTTTGCTCCTGGTCCAGCAACCTCTCTCCCGCGCTCAGACGCTGGGCGCTCGCGGATTGGGCTCTTGCTTTGCCTTTTCCTAATCACGTCGCCGGGTCTTCTGGTCAAGGAGCATGACTGACCCTCCCAGAAACATCTTCCTGGCCGTGCCTATTGCTTCCCCTTGGCGTGCAGCGCCGCCTATATTGACCGACTTCCCCCCGGTTGGGTTACTTGCCTTTTTCTTGAGCATCGCGGTGCCGCTGCAGGTTGGCCTTGTCGATTTTCTGTAGGGGCTCGGTTCGCCGGTCAACACCTAAGTCTGGATGCCCCACCCTTTGGACCAATCCTTTCTTAGCTTTTTGGGCACGTCGACGGCCGAGACGAAAGAGGAAGTCGCCCCGCGCTTCAAGACAGTTAAGGTCATAGCCATGCTCTTCTTTCTGATTGCCGCCCTTCCGCCTGATCCTCTTGGTAGGCCGTTTTCAGTTTATTCGGCGCATGAGTGTAACGCGTTAGTTTTGACTTTTTGAAGAGACTTTTTTTACCCATACTCCGCCTTTCTCTTTGATTCCTTCCAACGGTTCCTCGTTACTACCCAGACTTATTCCCTCTCCTGCCTGCTTCGCGTGGTGAGTAAGAAATGTATTTCTGAATTTCTCTGGGTCCGAAGGTTTTCGGTTTTCGAGGCGGGTGCCCTTTTGAGTACCAGCTCCTTTGGAAAACGTTCCATCGTCGATTTTGGTAGTAGAGGGTCGACTTAGTCCTCTCCGGGTGTATGCTTGCCTTAGGGGAACCCCTGTGTCGTCGTTTTTGTGTTTCCTTCCTTGCGTCTGATGTTCGGTTATAATTTTAGCTGAGTTTTTTCTTTGTACCACGCTTTTTCCCGATAAGAGAGCCTCTTCTCCGAGACGTCGTAGCTGGGCTTGCCCCATACCCCAGTGTCTTCCCTGAATCGACACCGTCATCTCAATCTCCACTTCTCTGCTGGGACATTCAGTTGCTTTACAAAAGCAGCAGACGGCAACGACCTCTCCACCCCTCCCGTAGTTGACAACCTGCTGTTTCCTTATCGGGCCCTCTGGACCCCTCAGCATGGTATGAAAAGTTTCCAAACCTCTTTTCTGAGTTGGTTTTCCTCTTTCCTTAGCTTTCGTGCTCCCGGCCGTGCTGCTTCAATACACTCCTTTGTTTCCTCTTCCCCGGATTCCCCGGCACGGCACATCTCGTGGCTTTTCTTTGAGAGCTTCTCTCGGCTTACTGCGGTAGAGAGATTTCTACTGGGTAACCCCCCCCCTCCCCAAAGCTCGTTCGTTTTTTTTTTCCTTGGCACCCCATTTCCTCCGCCCTTTCGATGGCTTTAGCGGTTAATTTGCCAGGGTGCCCTGCCTTCCTGGACGTTTCCCTTGTTAGTGGGGCCCCATTTATGTTGATACCCTGCCTCTCTGCCCGCGCCCACATCCTTCCTCCCCCGTTGACGGACCCCTCAGCTGGTGGTGAAATCGGTTCCGCCTTTCGTGCTCGAAGGTTTTTGGCTCGGGAGTGCGCACTTTTCCGAGGCGATCGACCTCCGGGTCGACTACTCAGGGAGCGTCAGTTTTTCACTGTTTATTCCTCCCCCTGTTCATTATCCCTCTAGGGCGAACATTCCCCCCCGACCCCACTTCCCTGGGGCCCTCTTCAGAGGCCTTTTCCCTTTTTGGCGGCCCACTTTTATTGCCCCTTTCTGCCGTAAAAACCTGAGAGGTGCCTAGGGTGGCCGGCACGCCCTTTTTCTCCGTTGACTTCCGTGAAGTAAAAACCCTTCTTTGGGACTTCTGCGTTCTTCCATCTTGTGGGGCGTAGTTCCGCCATTCCCTTTCCTCTCAGAAGATTTTTCGTCTTGTGTGCCGCAAAGCGCCCTCATATCTCTCCCTTCCAATCCCCTTACTTAGTTTTTTTGCTCTCTCATCGGTCCTATTGTCGTCCCCTCCTCCCTCCGCACTTTTTTCGAGTTTTTTTAATGCAGTTTCCCACTCGGCCAGCCCCCCCTGGTGCATCTATATCCGCTTGCTGGGACGTCTCCCAGGAACTCGGGCCCGTGCGGGATAGTTACGGGCCCCCGCGCCCCAGTCTGACTTTTTTTTCAGTTAAGGGCAGAATGGCGTGCCCAACCGATTTCCCCCCTACTTTTATAAGGACCCGTTTTTTCTGTTGCTGGTCGGGTGCGACACACCCCCCACTCGTTTTTAGTAGAGTACCACCACCCCCTGTTCTTCATCCCAACGCCCTTTATGCCCCTTCCGCGGGACATTTAAACCCTTTTAGGAGTAGAACCCCGCCCGAGTTTCTATGGTCAGCACGTTCCCCCCTTCTGCCCAAAACGTAGTAGCCCCTCCGAATGAGCCCGTATTTCAAAAGATTATTTGCACGGAACCTGTTTACGGTTTGGGCTCTTGTTCTCATGATTAGATACAATACTTACCAACGCCTGGTATGAGGCGTGGGTCATCTTATTGGACCGCCCCCACATTTCCTTTTTACCGAACGTCGTGCACTATCCTGGGCGGTCCCCTGCCTTGACCCAGCTGTATTTAGCAGAGGATTTATTTCTCCCCCCCGAGTCTTTCCGTCTTCCTCCAAGGTCAGACTCCCTAAGAGCCGCCCCTTTTCGCCTAGTTCTATCCGCCAAGTATCTTTACCTTGCCCCCGATATCAGGTGCCACCCTGTAGTGTGTGATGTCCTCACTTCGTTCCTCTAAGAAGATGACTTGAATCTGAACATGCTGATGCTATTCGCATTTTTCATGAAACGAGGTGAGAAAGATTTCACGGTTTTCCCTGGAACAGCATGTTATTCTCCCCTCAAGATCCAGATCGGATTTCGATTCTCGGGGAGAGACGGGCACCTCGAGAATAGAGGGGATAACCCCTAAACGTTTCGAATCGG
>Ga0179591_1140081_pt1 | contig 20584 bp, 22 predicted proteins | sample CZOMad2_1_08_16f_FD_182891 | JGI IMG/M metagenome (GOLD analysis project Ga0179591, IMG submission 182891) | Vadose zone soil fungal communities from Angelo Coast Range Reserve, California, USA - CZOMad2_1_08_16fungal (PacBio error correction) | ecosystem: Environmental > Terrestrial > Soil >... | reverse complement strand
ACGCCTTTTCCCCCCCCCCAACCAGTGAGTTGTGTACCTTTTTCTGCTTGCCTCCCCATTTCGGTTCTTGGAACTTTCCCCCCCCTTTCTCTAACGAAGACGGGATAGTCTTCTGCGAACTTTGTATTGTGTCCTTATACCAGTAAAAGGGCCGTTTTCTGCCGGTGATCGCTGGTCTGTATAGGCCCCTTGATCTCGTCTTTTCCAATTTCCCCCCTCCCCCCCGCGCACGAGGTTTTCAGGGGTATTTCTGGTAGGATCCTGTCCCGGGTTTCCCCCTTCGGTGGGGACGCTGAATTTTGGGACGGTTTTGCTGGGCCAGGATGGTCGTGTAGATCTCTTCCCTATCTAGGAGTTTGTCCAATGCTGTTGCTAGTCCCTTTTTTCCATCGGAGAGTCAACTTTCCCCCTCTGTCCACATTCTTGGTTATCCTGAGACCCTCCCCATCAAGAGACCTAACTGTTTTCTTTTCCTCCTCGTCGATGAGTTGCTGTGACAGCCCGCACTCCCTTCTCAGTCGATTCGGGCGTTATTTTTCCCCTTCTCACCCCCCCCACACCTGGCCCATTCCAGGTCCTCCCGACCATTCTCTGACTGCAAGGCAGCCTTTTCTTTCCCTTCCCCCCAATGGTACGTGATGACCGTTCCAACCACTTTACGAACGGCCCTCCCCCTGCCTGATTTATGGTTTGAGCGTTCCAGCTCCCTCCCTTGTTGTAAAGTCGTACTCCCCCCCCTCGCGGGTTGAAAAGGTGCGTGGGGATTTTCTTCAGTTTTTACGGGCGCACACGCTGGAGGCCTTCAGCACAAAAAGGTCCCCCCAACCCACATTTTATGAAGCGATGCCTTTTTGTTTTCCCCATGCGACGTTGTGTGACCCATTTAAGGGAGTCCCAATAAGGACACTCCCTTCCTCTTTTGTTCAGGTACCAGCTCGTGAAAAAGGTCTTCGGCGCGCCCCCATTTCAAATGCTTTTGATCCTTCCCTTGTGGTTTTCTAGAAGGGCAGGAACTTTCGGTCACGGGGTGGTTTTTTCCCCCACCGGCTTTTTTCTGTCCTTTTTTGTAATCTGTTCTTTGCTGAACCTCTTCTTTCCTTTCTGTTCCGCCTCGGGGATTTCTTCGCACTCACGACGTACTTGTTTCTGGTGGACTGATCCAGTAGTGCATCCCGGGGCAGGTTACTTTGCCCCAGTGACGGTATTCCGATTGTTAGAGACAGACAGTTCTTTTTTTTTTGACTTATGATCCTTCGAGTGTCCACATGTTTCACTCCCATAGTGTCCAGACCTAGTTTTTTTTTTTGGAGTGTTCACGTCCTTCTATTCTTTTTTCTTTTCTTTTTTTCCCGCTATCCGCGTGCGGTTAAAAAACCCCGTTGTCTTCTGTCCTTGAGTCAGTCTTCCACCAGTCCTTCCCTCTTCACCCTTGCCCACCGCTCGGTTTTCAGGTTGGCGCCCCGCCCGTTGTTTAGGTTTCTCTTTCTTTTTCCAGTTTCTCGTTTTTTTTTCTCCTTGGGAAGCTGTTCAGTTTGCCCCCCGCGGTTTGACTTGACATGTTTACAGGCGTACACTTGAGGCCCGCTTTGGTGAGGAGCCTTCTGTTTACTTTTTTTCCGGAAGAAGGTCGAAACCCCAGTTGATTTTTACCTCTGCATTACATGTCGTCCCAAAGGTGGGGTTTTGGGTTCAGTCCCGGTCCGTGCAGCCTGTGTGCTATTTTTTGAAGCGTTTCTTTTTCTCCCCCGTCCCCTGTCACAGGTCCCGCCCCTTCTCTCTTTTCTCCCCTGGTTCTTAGTTCCCTTGCTCTTCTTCTCGCTTCCAGCCTGAGATCCCTATTTTTCCTTTCTCCCTCGAGAACTATTTTTTCTTGACGACAGTCACTATTGGGGTTTGGCCTCATTTTTTTTTTTTTTAGTTATGAATCTTTCTGGGTAAATTGGTTCTTTTATTTGGCTTCCCCCCTTCGGCTTTCGTGATGTTCAAGTACTTCTTTTCCGCCCTCACCTTACTTTGACTTACCAATCCTGCTGTCGTTCTCGCGGTGCTGGAAGGCGGTGTCAGGCGTTTCTCTGTTCCCTCTTTGGTGGTTTGTCACGTCCGACGGTCTTTTTTCCGGTGCCGTGGCAGGCGTCCTGGAACGCAAGATCGGTTCTCATTCCCATTTTCAACTAATTTCATTTTTCGGATCCCCACCCCCTTCCCCCCTTTTTAATTTTTCTTCTTTTCAGTTGCTTTTCGTGTTCCCTCAGACCTGTACCGAGCCTGATCGGTCCAGTAGTGGCGCAGGCCGCTTTTCGTCCGTTTCTTCCCCGCAGGTGGTCTCGGCTTTTTTCCTCAGGTTGGCTCCTTGGTTCCCCTCGGTAATTTAAGGGCGGACCCTCTCACTTGGACGTCCTCCCTTCCCTCTTTTCCCCAGAGTTTTCCTTTTGTTTGGCTTTACTCTTTGAGCCGAGTTACCTGCAAGAGGTGATGGAAAGGACCACCCTCTTCTTTTCCCTTCTTTCGGATGGGTGCCCCCTTTTTGGACCTGAGGGACTGATTTCCGTTTCCTTTTCCAGTTTCACTTCGGCGTCCCCCCTGGTTTTTCTTGTTATTTTTGCTTGAATGGACAATCAATTTTTTACAACCAACAGGGCGGTTTGGGGTAAAGTCAGTCCCTCCAGTTTTCCTTGGGAGCAAGTCTTCTCCGTGGGACACCTCCGTGGACTGCATGGCAGTGAAACCCCTTCCCTCCTCTCACAATCCTGGATGGCCGTTTTAAGGTTGTTTTTTTTGACCTGCCACTGGCATTTTTCCGATGTTTTCACCCGTCACATGTCCCCTCCCGCTGCGGTCAGGCCGAACTCGTTAAGTAGCTTGAGGTTCGTTTCTCTGCCGAATCTTGCCACCAACACCCCAGCCCCTCTTCCTTCTCCCCTCTTTCAATAGGCCCCACAGACGGGGACTTCGAGCCCCCCCCCGGTTCCCGCCGGCGACTATTTTCTAGTTTTGGAATCTCTTTTTTTGCCAATTCATCTGCTCGGTCAGCCCTTCAACCTGGTGACTTTTTTTGGCCTTGGCCCTTTCTTGTTAACCGATCTGAGTTTTTCCCGCCTTTTTATTGGGCCCGGTACCGCAAGGCTTTCACTCTTCTTTTAGTCCCGATCCCGGGTCGGCCTGTCCCCGTTCCCCTTGAACTTTTTTTCCCCGCCAGCTTTTTTTGGGGGATTTTTTTGTTAATTCCCACTTTTGCATTCCTCGATCAGGACAGTGCCCCTTTTTTTTTTTGCCTCGTTTTTGGGAGTTCTGCACCCCCCCTCTTTCCGCAGGCGCCTGTCGTAAGTCTTGGCCCAGCTGCATTCACCTCTTTCCACATGGCCCGGCGCCCTTTTTTGTCGTTGGTTTTTGCCCAGCAAGAACTCCCTTCAATGGGTCGTCGTACCGAGCCAACTCCTTCCCCCTTTTTGCGTGTTTCGGGTTACGTTTTTTTTTATCCGTTTCGTTGCGCCGTTCTCCTTTTTAGTTGAAGAATGACTTCTTCTCTCTTTTTTTTGAGCCCGACTGTGGTTTCTACAGGCGGTTCTTGTTCCCGTCTGAGTCATTTTTCCCGGCGATCAGAAGTAGAGGTCAGGTTGGCCCTTGTAGGGTCAGGTTCATGCCCTTTTATCTACTAAAGGAGAATCTCCTTGCGAATCCCGTTGGCTCTCCCCTTCGTTGGGTGGTCTTTTTCCCTTCCGTGCCCGGCTTGCATGGTCAGGTTTCAGTCAGTGTTCTCCTCTCCCGATTTCTTTGATGACGCGTGCGTCCGTCTTTTTTCCTTTTCCAGTGGATGAGAAGGGTTTATCGTGGGACGAAATCGATCTTTCCCGGAGAGGTCCCGTCTACTTTTTTGTTCGTTCCCCCCCTCCCCCCCACGACCCTATGGATCGGTAGCTGTGCGGTTTTTCCCGCTTTGGTTACTCCTTGTTGACGGGATGGATGTTCTCCCCTGGTAGTAATACGTTGTCCTTTTTTGTTGATATGGCGTTTTTATTTTTTGTTTAGGGCTGAGCCCCATGGCCAATTGAGTTCCTCTTTCAAATCGGAATTTCTCGTTTTTTTTAGTCTCCCATTTTTTTCCCTTTTCCTTGCCCTGTCGACGATGATGATGATGGTGAATTTGTTTTTTTTGCGCTGTACTGGCACCGAATGTGCAGATTCCAGCAAAACGGTCTTCTCTGAGGGAGGTTTCTCACCCCAGCTTCCTCTTTCTTTTTTCTGTATCCCCAGTCGGGGGTGCCCATTCTCTAGGTACGCCTTCGCTCCTGCCAGTGGCTATATCTATTTCCTCCTCACTCCGTTGTTTCTTTTATCTCTCTCTTCGGGAGTTCGGATTCTTCCTCTTCTCGGAGGGCTTCACCCCATTTTTTTTTTTTGTGTCTGACAAGCGGTGGTGGTGACTCCCTAGACCCCGAGGGCTGTTAATTGCTGGCGACTTCGTGTGTGGGGGACTCGCGTCCCCGCTGCCTTCTCTTGATACGCACTTAGGGTCGCCCCCGAGACCTTCTTTGTCTCTTCAGTTTCCCTGCTCCACGGCCAGGGGATCACCGACCCTCCTTGCCCATTTTATCAACGGCTTGCCCCCTGCCTTCCGGCCGGATTCTTTCTCTTCCTAGGGAACCGACCTTGTGGTAAACACTGCCTCCCCCTCTCCCTCTTTTTTGGGTTTGTGCCACCTCAGTGAGATCGACGGGATCCCTTCCGGCCCCCTCCCTGTATCCTACACGAGCCTTTCTATGATGATCGGCGCCTTGTTCTCCTTCTCCGGAGGGGAGTAGAGGGATTATTTTCCCCCCCTGTGTGCCCAGTTGGCAAGGTGTACTACAGACGGTTTTTTTTCCCCTGTGGGGTCGCGTGGAATGCTGGTGGTCTTCGTTTTATCAAGTAACATTGGTGTGCCGCCATTCCCCCCCCCCCCCCTCTCGACATCCCCTTCTTTAGGGTCCAGGCTCAAGACGGACAGTTGCGATTCCTGCTTGACACCTCTGTCGGCAACCCCGGCGCGTAGTCAGTATTCAGAATTTCTTTCTCTAACATACAAGGGCGACGAAGCCCCTCATGTTTACCCCGAGTTAGAGATAGGTCGGCGGAATTTCTCCTTTCTTCCACCAATGTTCTTATTGGACCGCACTTTTTCTTTTAAGGGTAATCTTTTCCCTCTCTTTGGGGACAGGGTTTATCTACCTCGTGTTGTCCGGCCCTGGAGCGTTGGCTCCCCGTGCCGAGATGACCCATTCATCATAGGGATGAGGTACTGATTCCCTTTTTTTTCCTCCAGGAATAAACGTTAGTCGTTCGGGACCCCTTCCTTTTCTGTCTCTGTTTTAACTGCAGGTTCTGGTATCTTTTTCTTTTTTCCCATTGAGTGGACAGTTGGGCGGCCGTTTCCTTTTTTCTCGCTCAGCACTCTTAGCCTGTTAGTTCCGCCATGAACTTGTTTCCTTCACATCTGCGGGGCTTGGTCTTTAGTGACGTCGTTTTCCTCATCACAACGTGAGAGTTCCTCGCTTTTGACCCACCGGTCTCCCCACTTTTTCACCGAGACGTCGTGGCCGGTGGGGTAACCGTCTTGAGGTTTAGCTTTTTTTTTATGGGCTGTGGCAGAGCCCCTGTTTTCCCTTCTCCCTGTTCCTAAGGACGGTAATCTCTTCGGACTTTTCGCCTTTTTTTCTTTTCGAGCTTCAAACTTGTTTTCCCGGTGCCCGCCGCGTCCCCCGAGTTCCTTTTTTCACACCCACAATCGACGCAAATGTTTCGCTTCCCTTTTTTGTTCCCACTCCATAGGCACAGGTGTGGCCTTCTCTACATATTGTGTTCATGTCGTCGGTGTTAGTGTGCCAGATTTCCCACCCATGCCCTGTTTGCCTACGGCGTGTAGTAAGGCCTCTTTTTTTGTGTGTCCCCCCTTTTTCCCGCTTTACCCCCCGTGAGGAGACGGCATACTTACACCGGGTGTGTCGGCCACTTTCTTCATCTCGACGACTTGTTTTTCTCTTTTTTTTCCTTTCAAAGAGGGGGCGGACTCGCCTCCCCTTTTCCCTCCGAAAATGATTGAACCTCGTTCGGTTCGTCCAGTTGCTGTGGGGGACTCGCGGGACCTCTTCTCCCCCTTTCGATTACTGCCTTCGTGCTGTCTTCTTTTACCTTTTTTCCCCAACATGCGTGGACTACTCCTTCTTTTTTTTCTTTCTGTGTTGACCCCCCGAAACGGCCAAGTACCCCGTGGGTGAGGCCTTTTTTTCTTTTTTACTGAAATGATTCCGTTCCAGTCATGAGATCGGTTTCCTTCCCTTCGGCTTTTTTGCACTCGTCTGGTCGTGTCCCCTTTGAATTTCTGGGCGGCTCCGCTCTTCCCCGAAGCCGCACGTGCCTCCTGTCGTGTTCCCACGGTCCGTGGGGCTTATCCTTTTCATTTTGCAACCACACGAGCACATGTGGGGTTTTTGTGTTGCAGGTCCAAGGTGGACCTCTTGCACGTTCCCCCCCCCCCCCGGTCCCCACTCTTCGATTGACGCTGCTTCTCCCCCTGGACAATGGTCTACTCAGGTCTTTTTTTTCTCCCTTCTGTCCTGCTACGACACTTGATGTTCGCCTTGGCCTCCTTCAGGCGTTTTGCAGCCCGAACGTTTCTTCACAAAACTTCCCCCCCTTTCCCGGTGTGACCGGGTTAGTGCGACCCCCAAACCCTCTGGTCCTTTTTTCCAAGTCTGACGGCGTGCCCAGCGTCGTTCTGCTGGACATCACCGCCTGCTGGCTTCCCCCCCCGTTGTTGGCGCCGCAATGACTTTCCTGCCCCCCACCTACTGTCCACCGTTCGATCCGGTCTCCAAAGTGGACTGCGCTCAACTGGCACCCCTCCCCTGACAACAGATTACACAACTTTAAACCCTCTGCTGGGGTGCACGGGTAAAGAGTCTGCCTTTTTCCGTTTGCAGTACTCGACGTACCTCCCCAGTCCCGTGGTCTAGACCAGTCTTCTTTTCCCGTGCTAAGACCCCAGACGGTGTTCCCCCCAGGTGGGCCAGGCCCAACGTTGCTCACGGTCTTCTTCCTCACTGCCAACCTTTTTTTTCTCAACTCGCAGACTCCCCGCCCGTTTTTTTTCCCGTTCCACGCCTTGATTGACTTTTTTTTCTCCTACCAACATCACCAGTTCCCCCCGTTTCTTCTTTTTGTCTCCACACATGAACAGGGTGGGGTTTTGTCTCATACCTTCCGTTGGGAAGCATTTTTTAGTCCTCTCCCCCCCTTCTCCCCCGCGCTGAGGTATTTTTTTGACAAACACGTTCAACCCCCTTTTGCCCTGCGGTCGATGTGACTTGGTCCTCCATGAGAATGGTTTCTAGACTTAGTTGGTTTGGGTTACGAATTTTTTACTGACTAGGTGGAGATTCCCCTCCTGTATCACTTTGGTCAACCTTTATCTTTTTGTCCCCCCGAACACGATGATACAAGTTTTTCGTTGCAGCTGGCCTGCCGGTTCAGTCTCTCCTTTCCCCCCCTCGAGCCAATTCTGCCTTTTTTCCAAAAAACGTAGGACTCTGCTACGTTCAGAGGGTGTCTCCCTAACGATCTCTGGTCCTTGATAGTCCCGTTTTCTGCAATAGAGGCCCCCTTTTTTGTTCTTCGCGCCCCCTCCTTGTCGATAAACCGGTTTATTTTCTTGTGCCGTGTTTCCCTGCAGGGCCGTGTTCCCTCGGTCTCTTGAAGACGCTCCGCCCCCTGTCCATGTGCTCTCCATTGTGTTCTTTGAGCTTGCATCCCCGAACCCGCATCGCCCATTGCTCCTCTTCGAACAGAGTCCTGCTGGTTTTACTCTAGTATGCTTCTAGCCTTTCAATGTAAATCACGAGGAAACTTTTCCCCCCTCTCGAGGGGGCTCCGAAAGGAAAGTTTGCCCCTTTTCATCTTCTTCCACCCCAGACGGTCAACCGGTAATGAAATAATGTCTTCCGCATTCTCTCCTCGTTTCCGCGGGAAGTGGGCCCTTGACGACGGGAACGGCGTTACCTGAAACACAGTTTGACTCTCCTTTCTTTGTTGCCCAAATGTACTCTGAATAGTTTGATTTTCTCAAAGTTTTTGATCAAGGCCTCCCCCCCCTCTATCTCGTCGTTCGGCTTCATTTCCTATTCCTACTGAACACGTTTGCATGGACCCCCCGTTTACCATCGCAAATAGGTTCCATCTTCTCCCTCCTCTTCCACATCATTATCTTGTTGGTTTTTGATCTATCAATGACCATCAATTATGGGTTCTTCCACTTGGTGCGACTCCTCCCGTGTTTCCCTTCGTTGGATTGTTCCCTCTGGCTTCTCGCAGGAACGAGTTCTCTCCCCCGGTTTTATGGGACCTTGATAAGTTCTGACCCCCCGATTCCAGTGAAAGTTTTTTCTTTCCCCGCATACTCTGGTCTTGCTCCCCCCTCTTGATAAGGCGTTCCCTTTAGGACCAATTCCCGCGACACCGACTTCACCCGTCTTCTTGTTCGAAATAGGGGCCTGGTTCATTTTCCCTTTTTTTGGTTGAATAAAAAGATAACGGTGTGGACGTTCCATGTTTTCCCTAGCTCTGTCCCTATTTGAGTTTGTAAATGCCCTGCAACTTTGTTCTCCCCCCTGCGAGCAAACTTTAGTCGAGTCTAACCTTCCTGACCCCCTCTTGGGTACCGACTAACATTTTCCGACCGAGAACCCTTTGAGTTGAGGGAGGCGTCCCTGCCTTCTCCACTCGTCTCGGCTTAGGGTAAGCAACCCCGTATTCTGCGTGTTCGAGCTTCTTTCTCCCCGGGTTAAATGAAGGTGGCTCCTCGTCCTCTTTGCTACGCTTCTTGAACCGGGGCGTGAGGGGCCCCTTCACAAAGGTGTGTTCGGGCCGTCGCAGCCCCGTTTTTTCCTTCTTTGGTAACAGCCACCCCGCCCTGTCTTTTCACAGCGTGAGCCTCCTTTCCCCTTCGTTTTTGTTTGGCCCTCGATTTTATTGGGTGCCCAGTGTAGTTGATTGCGGCGACTTTTTTACGGTAGCCCCTTTTCTTCCCCCTTGAACAACCCACCCCCACACTGCTCCCATGCGTGTCTTTTCTTTGACCTCTCCGTTGTGGCCCGATCCCTTCAGGGAATTTTTCGCCCCGGTCAGTAGCCGGTCCGACCCCCCAGGGGCTTCTCTCCTCTTCCCCCCCTGTGGCGCCATGGGTCGCTTCCGCTTTGGAACGGCACCTTTCTGCGTCTAAGGGTTGCTGCAATAGCGTTTTTTAGTCACCGGTGGTCACGGCTTGCTATTTGTTGTTCCCCCCCCCCTGTTTTTCTTGACTTCGACGACAGCTTCATTTTTTTTTATATTTGGGACCGGATATTTTGACCTGTGACTTGGTTGGGTCCGCGCAAATGTTCTTCCTATTTTCCTCGTTTCCTTTTTTTTTTTTTTACCTCGCTGAAGTAACTTTTTTTTTCGTGTGTACTCTACACCCCTTTTTCAAGCTTTTCCTCGTTTCTTTTTCTTCCTTTTCAGATTTTTCTGAGGTTCTTGGTGGCGCACAGGGAGGTTGTCTTTTGATTCTTTCACGGACAAGAGAGTTACCCTTCCCCCTTTTTTTCTGTCAGGCAGAGGTTTAAGTTTGGTGTGTAAGAGGGTTCTTTTTTTATGGTTTTTCAAAGTTTTTCTCTTCAAGGAGGGGGCTAGTGAAGAGTCCCCCGCCCTTTTTTGACCTCGTTTTTTTAATTTTTGCCCCTACCGCGTTTTCAGGTCGGAGCAGAGGCTTGTGAGATTTTTTTTTCTTTTGTGATGGACCTGCATTTGCTTCTTCTCCCCACCGAGGACTTAATTAGTATCTTGGCGGTTTCTTGTTTCTAGATCTCCCGGTTCCCTTTTCCGTCCAATGTTGATGGAGTTGTAACCGGCCCCTCTCCCTCGCGCATTCGCTTCTCTGCTATCGTAATAAAGGGTTGTTCTTAGCCCGGCTCTCTCTCTGGATTTTGACTCTTCTTTCCTAGCGAAAGTGTTGTTGCTTTTTCTTCCTTCCGGTCCACCTTATACGAACTCTTTTTTTGTTCTTGGGTCCGGCGTTTGGGCTTTGATCTATCCTGACCTAAACACTTGACTCGTCCTTCCCTCCCCTTCTGTATGGATCGTTTTTCTGTGCCCCTCCCGTCAGCCCCCACTCTTCTTTGGCAGACAATACGGCGTGACCTTTTCCTCCTTTCGCTTGGAGGGTGGGTCTGGCGACCTGGCGCAGCTTTTTTTGGGTCACGGTCAGAACAGTCCTTTCCTGGTTTTACTTTCCCGGGTTCTACGAATTCGATCTTCCTTTTGCACAAACGGTATCATTTGATCACCTCCGCAAGACTACTTCTCTTCCTTTTGGTTAAGTTGCCTTTTCGGGTTCCTTTTCCTTTCTTTTATGGGATCTTTTTCCCCGTCGCAGTTCCCGGTGGTGGCCTCCCGTTTTTCGTAACCGAGTCTCTCTCCCGGTCCGAAGGATTTTCTTCCTTTTTTCCCATTTTTTTTGAGGGAGTTTTGTTTTTGGGCAAGTCCTCCAAGGCCTTTCCAGTTTCTCCTTTGCTCGCCGTTACAGAGTTGGTTGGGTCTTTAGTTTTTTCCCGTCGTGCGCAGGGTTTCTCCCAGATTTTTTGTCCCCTTGCCTGGAGCTCGTTTTATTCTTTGATTTTCCGGGTGCCAACCCGCGTTCTGGCCTCTTCTTTTTTGTCAGAAGGCCCCTCTTCCTGGGTCTTGCTGAGGAAAAGCAATCTCTTTTTTTCCTTCTTACAACGTCCCCTGTAGGCCCAGCGTTTCTTAATGGTTGGGTCCCTCTTGACAAGGGAAGCCCGCCCTTGCCTCACATCTCCGCTTTCTCATGTACTACTCTCTAGATGGGACGTTGCCACCCTGTCCCCCTTCTTCCCGAGACCTTTTTCCTTTTCTTGGTTTCGAGTTGTCCGTTCTTCTGCCCTAGACTCCTGCGCTTTGTAATCACCTGTGCCCACGTTTTTTGGCCCGCGCACCGCCGGAGCAGTTTTTCCAAGAGCTTTTCTGGTTCTGTCAGGTTGTTTCTTGCCAACTCACTGCATGGCGATTTCTCCCTACTATGAGGATTGTCTCGCCCTACTTACAGATTTCTCTCAGTTTTCGGAGCGTTTTTTGGTCCCGCAAGCGCCTCATCTCGGTTTTGGCTTCCTTTCCAAGCTGCGTGCTCCCCGCAGTTGGTGACTTTTTTTTTGGCCTTCCTTCCGTTTCCTGTGAGAAACCCGCTCTCCGTCTTCCCGAGGCCTCTTATCTTCTCCTTGGTACGTCCCCAACAGGTCACTGGAGGATTCCCCTCCCGCACCGGGCCGGACTGCCGTTTAGCCGCCGCCGGCCTTTTTTTTCTCCTACATTTGATGCCGTGGCTTCCCCCACTTTTACCAGATACCTCGTCCCCGGTCGAAATTTTTTTCTCCCTGCGAAGGGGTGCAGCCTAACTATGACTTCGCAAGTCCCCTGCGTGCTTCTGGGTAAGCTTGGCCCTCCACGCGTCGACTCCCCCCCCCTTAATTGCTCTGGACAGCGTTTGGCCCAAACGTTAGAAATAATATCCGGACTGAAGATGACTTGGTTTTTCTCGTGACGAGTTTCATTTCTCGAATGTACCGATTGATTTTCTTTTGTCCGAAGTCTCCGTCCCCTCCTTTTTGGCCGACTGGTTTTATGTATTATTTTGTCCTCTTTGTTCTTCGATCATGTTCGGACCTTGAGTCCTTCGTTGGTCCCCTCCCATCCCTCTGTGTGCAGGTGTGTCACCCCCACCTTAGGACCCCAACCCCCTGAATCGGTCCCAGCTTGCCGGGCACTTCACCCCCTGCTTTGCCCCCCGCTCTGTCGGCGGAACCCGGGTCCCCCTTCCGGTTGTGGGCGATTCTCCCTCATCTCCGGATGTGGATTTTTCCCGTTTTTTTTGGCTTTTCGTTTCTTCGCCCGCGATCTTTTTTCGCATTTTTCTGACTTGTGTGAAGATCGATCTGTCGATTTTCCCCTTTTCTTTTTTTCTTATTGTCCCCCCCTAACGCTGCGTTTTTTCGCTGTTTTTCGTTGTGCCGGAGGTCTAGCGTTTTTGATTTTATTACTTAGTACTCGGTGAAGGGCGGTTTTTCTTTTTATTATTTTTTTCCTTTTTCTTGTCTTGGGCATCGGGGTGGCCCTTCCCTTGAGCATCTCATTTCGTTTCTTACCCTTTGCGGAAGTGTTTTACCAGGTTCGATGTTTTCTTTCATGTTCTTGTTTTAATGATTCATTGGCAGCGGTGTCCTTCCAGCCGATGTCCCCCGTCCTCTGCCCCCTTCCCCCCGTTTGTAGAGATTGAGTAGTGAACCTCTCCTTTTCTCCCTTCTCCCCCCTCCTTGGGTGTGCATGCCGTTCTCCACGAGCCGCAGCTTTGCCTTTTTCCTCTATTCTCTTCTCATAACTCACCTACGTTGTTTTTGTATGCGATTTTTTGTCCCGTTTGAGTTTTTTGTGTTTGGCTGGCTAGTCTCGGAGGGCTAACCCCCATCGGTTTTTTTTGCCAATTTTCTTCTTTTGTGAGAACTTTTCATCAACGTGTCTGATTTGATCTTGAATACTTTGGACTTTACCGGGTTGTCGGCACGTCTTGTCCCCTCCTTTACATTTTTCGGGGGTAGCCCAGACGTGACTTTCTCTCCTTTTGTTGGTCCTCCCTCCCTGGTCTCCAAGGGCACCCCGTTTTTTCGCGGATTACCCCTCTTCCGTGCACACCTCCTTTCTACCCTCAGTACTCTCGGAATCTCCGTCATTTTGCCTGTTCCCTTCAAACCGAGACGATCTTTCTTCTTGTTCGATTTATCTCATGAAGGTGAATGCTTGTTCCAGCGCTCTTCCCACTTCGTTTTTGATTTTTCATCTATTTCGGAGTGCGACGACGGGGCGCCCCGTACCTTCCGCTTGTTGTTTTTCTGAGATATAGCCCAAACTGGTTTGTTTTTTGCCGTGTTTTCCCGGCTCCCCTGAAAGGGCTTTGATTTCAACGTGTTCTTTCTCTAGTCGCTGTCTTGAGGTTTGGGTTGCTTTTTTCCATCAACACCATGTTCCCCTGGCTTCTTTCCACCCTTTTTGCTACGGCCTTCACTTCAAAGGCCTTGAAAGGCGGCTGTTTTTCTCGCGTACCTGTAGGTACGTATTTCCTGGCAAGGGCGGCTGCCTCTATCACGCTGTTTGGCCCCAGAAAACATGACTTTTTTCTCTCGGTGCTTTCACTCTCCTTTTATGAATGTTTGGAAACCCTTTTTCTGCGAAGTCGTTCTTGTAGTTGAGGGCTCCCTTTTGCTTTAACGGGTTGCTCCCGTTTTTTAATGGTCAGGACAGGATTCGTTTTTCCCCGTGTCGAGGTTCCATTCATTCCTTCCGGATTTGATTTCTGGGACAGGGCCCTTTTTTTCACGAACCTTCATTCCCCGTACGTGCGTTTTCACGTCTGATGTCTGGAGTTTTTTTTGAAAAGGTTTGGGAAGTTCCTACCGTTATCGGGGTCTGCGCCCTCCCTTCTTTGGGCAAGTGGGCTTTTTTTGCATCTTCCTGTTGATCGCGACCGATGATCGTGTTCGTCCCTGCGCCGTCCTTACGTCACTTTTTTTTTTTATTGTACCTGAGACAGTCCTGGCTGGTTCTTGCCCATGCTTATCTGTCGTAGTTTTGGCCTGGCACCGGTGGAGACCCCTCCGAGTCCCTCCTTCCCTAGGTTCTTGCAGTGTGCTTCTTTTCCTTTGTCCTGATTCGAGTCGACCGGCCTCTGCGTCACCCTTTGCCTGGAGCCCCATTGCGTTCGCGCCATTTGTCCTTTTTCCTTCACCCTCCGCACGTTGTTTTGCTCTCTTTGTCCGGGTGGTTGTGTGACATTTCTGCCCCCCTCAAAACTGCCTGTTCCTTGTCTCTCCGTGAAAGCAGTGTGTGCCCGGGTTCCCTTCTTCCCTTGAGTTTCCAAGGATCCATTCGTCTTGGGGCGTCTGTTTCCAGATGCCTCCCGCAATGGCTATGTTCCGGCAGTCCTATTTTACCTCGGTGCCGATGACCCGGGCAGCTGGGAGTGTGATCTCCCAGGCATCCCTGCGTCAACGCGGTGGCTGGTTGATCGCCCTGACGCTGATCATGTTCCCCTTTCATCCCCGGGGTTCGGCCCCCGCTGCGCTACTTGTTCTATAGCAAAAAGATTTTTTGCCTTGTTGTTCGTTGTCCCTTTTCGGTTCTTTTTCTGGACGTCAGCTAACTCAGTCCTTCTCCTTCCTTGTGAACCGTGCGACATCAGGGTGAACGGCTCACCACCTTGTGTCCGCCGTCTCACACCCCTCCTTTCGCGTTTTTTTGGACCCAGACCGACCCAGTGTTTGACTCGCTCTTTGGTTATTTATCCTACCATGATTTACCGTTTTTTTTCTATAGATTTTTGTCACGGACGGTTCTTTTTTTCGCTTGCTTAGTTCGTCCGGGTGTCCCAGGCTTGGTTCTCACTTCCGACTTCTCCGCCCGAGCCTTCCGTCTTCGAGGTCCTTACACCGTCTTTTCGTTTTGCTGAAAATTATGGTTTCCTTCTTTTCATTGCTGTTGGGTAGGCAGTGGAAGCTTTTGAACCTTTTTTTCCCTCCCCAACCCCGCCTCCTTCACACACCCTTCTTCGAAGAAGACCCGACGCCGCCCCGACCGGAAAAAGGGCCTTCTTTGCTTTGTTCGTTTGGATTCCTCGCCCGTCGGTACGGTCGACTCTTTTTTTCTCTCATGGCTTGGGGCCTTTTTTTTTTTTACTTTCCCTTACACTTCGTACCTCAACTTTTTAACCTGGACAAGGTTGGGTTGATCTACCCCCCCCTCTTCGGACATTTTTTCCGCGCTTTGGGCCCCCAAGCGTCGCTGCGGAATAACCGTCCCCTTCCCAATCCTGAGCCTGCGTGACCGTCTTCTCCGTTCAGGTCCAAAACCCCGCCCCCGTTTTTCCTCGCGGTCCTCGTCCAGCTGGCCTCCACTTGAACCCCAACCCCCCTAAAAACGTTGAACTGTCGCTTCCCTTTCCTGCGGGTGGGGATCTCCCTGTCTTGACGGCCTAGATTCCACCATTTGACCGGTCTTTTCAACTCTTCGTTGATCGTTTTTCCCTTCTCCCCTTCGGGCGGCCCTTTGTTGCAATGAAACCTTTTCTTTTTTCTTCTTACACTCACGTGGTGCTGCTCGACAAACCGTGAGATTTTTTCCCGTCCTCCCAGTTCCCTCGGCAAGATTTGGGTTTGGGCGCGACTGGAGCCCACCCTCACACAGTTTCTTTCTCTGCTTATACGATTCCACCCTTTATCTCTGACCTGGTCGGTCCCGACTCAACAAGTAATTCTTCACTCCAAATGCAGGAGGTCCAACCCCTTCTCACGCGCTGGGGACGATTTTTAGCCCACACCTTGCCCCAAACCGTGCCCTCCGGTCGATTTTCTCCTCTTGGCCTCCGTGACTGTTTGGTACTTTTCGTTTTTTCTTTTGCCGCGATCTGGTGGTCGGTGCATTGTGACACTTCACTTCTATTTGTCTTTCGGTCCTCCCAATGTAAGTTCCCTCCTTTTTTTCTCACCAACTGTGCTCTGCATAACAGCGCCGTTGGTGTTGTGGATCGTTTTTTCTCTTTACTCATTTCTTTCGATAAAAGGGCGCGGCCTCCCCTGCCGGTCCCACCCACGAGATTTTATACCTTCCCCTTCTTACTTCGCCCGCTCGTATGTACATCCTGTCTTTGGGCACTTCGTTCTTTCTTTCTCCCCCCCCCCCAATGGGGGTGACTGGAATTGGCTCCCGTTTTTGCTTGCTGATCCTGCGATTGTTTTTTCTCTTCCCTGGCCTGGCCAGGGATTGGTTTTCTTCGCGAGCGCGTTGTACACCGAAGACCTCCCTTTGTGTGGGCTTCTTTTTCTGGGATCTGAATTGCAGCCCTCTACACAGTTCGATTTTCCCCCTTCGACCCCGCTCCTTCTGTGAGGACGAGACTGTGATAGATGGGAACTTCCCTCCCAACGGGGCGTGACACTGACCCCTGTCTTTTTTTTCTTTCTGTCCCCCTCCCTTTTTTTAGTGGTTTGACAACGTGTCATCCTCCCCACCTTTAACCCGGTTCATGGTTATGTCGACCGGAATACTTCGTACCTTTTCGAGTCTGCTTTCCCCTTTGGGGCCCTTACACGCCGGCAGGAGATTAACCGACCTGCCTCCTTTCTCAGTTTCCTTTGGTAGCTGTTTTTCATTTTTTCTCCCAATCCGCTACCGATATCTAGGGCATTTTTTCCTTTCGGTGTCTTTTTTCTCTTTAATAAGTTCACGGCAATGCGTACTTGCAGAGAACCTTTTCCTAGGATCTCTCTCTTTTTCCTCCCTCTGTGTTTTTTTTTTCTGATCCCCCCCCCACTTCAGTCTTGACTGGATTTTTCATTTTCTCTGCGTTCACAAACCGGTTTAGGTCGGTCTTGCTTCTCTTCCCCGTCGGGTTTTGAAGAAGGATCCTTTGATAGATTTTCTTTCCCCCTCTTGTACTCACAGTCGTACTAGATCCCCCCCGTTTTCACCTTTTTCGATCGTGACGCTCGCTGGTAAGTCTATATGGGCTTTTTTTTCTTTTTTTACCATTACAGGGTTGAGCATCTTGTTCCCCCCATACAGGTGGGGTGGTCCTCACCTAGGGGAAGGACAGTGGGACCCCTTTTTTTGGTTTGTACCTAAGCATTCCCCTTCCGTTTTGTAAAGTCGTCGGCGCACTGACTCGTATTTTTTCCCCCTTTTAACGGCAAGTTTTCTTTCCAGTACAAGGGTAGCGCACATGGGCTCTCCGGCACAGCAGGATAGGGTTTCGCTCGAGCGCAGTTAGATGAGTTTTTCGACCTCTTTTCCTATAGCGAGGGGTCGCTGCCCTTCTCCGCCCTGAGATTAGCTCTCCCCCCGTCGCTTTCCGGCGTAACTGCGCGCCTCCCCTCCGTCCCCCCCGGGCCTAATGGGGCCTCATTTACACGACTCTTTTCTTCCCCCGCCTGATTCGAAACGGGTTTTTTCCTGGCTGCCCCAATTTGGTTTCCTCCCCGATGTACCGCGTACACGTTTCGGGTGAAAGCGCTTTTTGAGTGTGGCCAGCGCGCTTCTTTTCGACGGTGACTTTCTGATGTTTTTTAGTAGGCCAGAGATCGTGTTGCCCCGTTTTTTTTTTGGTGAGGCTGATTTTTTGCCTTTTCCTCTTCCCCCCCGTTCCTGAGGCCCTTTCTTCCCCAGGGGTCCCAACAAAAACTTTTCTCCCATCCCTTTATGTTGGCCCGTCGTTTTTTGTATTCTTCTCACGGCCAGGAACCCCCCTTTTTTCCTTCATCTGATCTGAGGTCCAATTTTTCCCTTTTACCAAAAGATCTGTGTCCCTTCCTTCGCCTTCTGCGCCGCGCAGTTTATCGTTACCTGCGGCCCCCTTTTTTTGTTCCACCTTGCTGATTTGCGACCTTTCCTTTTCCAGCGACTTTCCGTTTCTTCCTTTTGGTCGTGATACCCCTGATTGTGACCCCCCCTTTTTTTTCTCTGTGAGGCGTTTCCGCCCCGCGTTTGCAGCAAGGTTCTAGGGGACGACAGGGGACTTAAAGCACGGGAAAATCCTTTTTCTTGGTTTTTTCGTTTGAAAGTTTTTCTCTTTCTGCTGGAAGTGACGGCCGTTTTCCTGTTTGTAAGTTTGTAGAGCCAGACCCCGATTTTTTGTCTTTTTTCCACGTTTTTCATTGCCAGCGTGTTTCCCTGGTTGGTTTTTTTTTTTTTAATACGTAACTAGATCTCAGCTGGTTCCCCTGGGATTGGTGTCTTGACTTTCCTCTCCTTTCTTTTTTTTTCCCGCGGAGTCGTCCGGTGCCCCCCCTTTGTTTGTTTTGGACACCGGCACGTTAGTGTGTCCTCGGGTTCTTTCTCTTTTGGCACAGTTCTTTCTCTGGCGAGGGAAGACTTTCTACCTTTGGCTAGTTGGCTGAACGGTATCCGATTTTCCCTGTCTTTTTTCTCTCGGCCTGCTTTGTTGATCTTTCTTGCGGGATAGCGCCCCGCGACGTTTTTGGTAGCGCGGTCGGTAGTACAGAGGGTTGGGGGGGTTTTTTTTCCCCCCCTTGACATTACTGTTCTTTCGTCTGATGTGTACCTCTTCCTTTCTCCGTTTCAACCGCGCGAGGAAGATGCTTCTCCTTTTCTCAGCAGATAAGTCCTCTCAAGAACCTTCCTAGCCCGTTTTATTGGAGTCTTGCGGATCCCGGTCTCGAACTTTCTTTTTTCACCGGCCGTGGTGCGTGATTGATGATTCGAGGTCACGTGTCCCGCTCCGTTTGCCCCTTTTGTTGCCACCAGAAAGTTTTCCTGTGCCGCCTTTGTGAAGACATCAGGCTTGGCCGTCGGGCTTTCTGTGCCCCGGGGAGCGCGTGCGGCGTTTTTTGCGGTTCCCGTTGCAGGAACCGAGGGTTTCGATCTGTCAGGAACAGGCCAGCCTTGAGGGCCCGGTCTGGACTAGAATCTTCTCCCCCTGGGTCACTGTTTAAATCTGATAAACTCCCTTGGAAAAAGAGCCCTTTCACCTTTTTTTTGGTTAGGGTACCCTCTGCACGGCGCGGATGGCCACAATTCTCGTCGATTCGATCTTTTCCGTTTTCTTTTTTGCAATTCCTTGTCTTCCCCCCAGGTTTCTGGTCCCTCGGTCACGCAGTATGAACGAGGGTTGTTGTCCTTTCTGCCCAGTCCATGTGCGTCCCCCGCCGTCTGGTTCCTTTTCGACTTCCGCAGAGGTCCTACCTAGTTTTGATGAAGGCCCTTGAGTGGCTTCGTAGTCGTGTGATCCCGTGCTTTCCCACCTCCCTTTGAAGACTCTGAGGCTTTTTTCCCCTTCTCTCGGCCGCTGGGCTTTCTTCGGAGAAGCAGATTGACGTCCTCCTCCCACCGTAGGAAAAGTTGTTGCTTATTGTTTACTGCGTGAACCTTTTATCCGAAGGCTTGGGGACCTTTCCGGGCCTGAGTTGTGCACACCTAACCTTCCTGACCCCGCATCACCTTTTTCCGGTTTCGGGATTGTTGTTGTCCCTGTTCCGAAGTCGGCGTGACACCCTTTCCCGTTTTTGCAGGTTTTTGGTCCCCCCTTCTCTCGAGGGCCTTCTCTTCCGGTCGTCTCTGCCGGCATGCTGACACCCTAATCTTTCGTCTCTCGGTTTAAGGCAAACGGACCGTCCCAGCTTGCTTTGGCGGTTCCCCCAACCGTTTTGTGCCTCCCGCGCGGCTCAGCTAGTTCTTCTGACCAATTCCCTGCCCCGACAGGTCTGGTGAAGTTCTTGCGTCGTTGGGAGGCTCACCCGGCTTCCGTGGAGCGAGTAACTCTTTTTGTTTGCCCCGCCCCCGGTAACCCTTTCCCTTTCTCTAGATACCGGGTCGGCCCTGGCCCTGTTTTTCGACGCCAAGCCCTCATCCTGGGGGGTCCCGACGCCTATTTTCTTTTCACGGGCGTGGAATCCACAGGGCATCCTATCCCTGAGACTTGTTTTTTTCCCTGCTTCGGTGGTTTTGCCTTTTCACAACTCTTCTACCTGGACGACGCAACTTTGGTTCTTTAGTCCGGTCCAGCAAGCCCTCGACATTCTGATACTTTGCCGCCTTGCCAGCGGTGTCCTTTTTTTTTTACTCTTGTCCTCCGTCAACGCGCCCATGAGCGGGTTTCGGTGGCTTTTTCCGTTTATGGCTTTCAACTTTATCGGCTCCCTCTCTTCCACGTCGCGGTTTTGGCGGACGTTTTCCCCCCAGTGGATGCTCTTCATTTTCCTGTTCTTGTATGGGAAACTGGTGGAATATATTTCTTCTGCGTTGTGTCCATTCTTTCCCTTGTTTTCTCTTGTACCCCGTTTAGAGCATTCTCTCTCCCTTTCATCTTCTTAGGGGGTGGTTTCTTCCCCCCCTGCACCTTTTTGTGTGGGAGAGGGATCTTCCTCTCTCCCCTCCTTGATGAACTTTTTTGCCCTGGTTTTCGTAATCTTTGACCGTCCTTTATTCTCCGTTAGTGTGTTGACAGTCGTTCGATTTTCTTTTCTTCGCCGATCCCTTGATATCGGGGCCTTGCACCCTCTATCTTTTCTTCTGGTTGAAGTGTTTTCGCCTTGGGTTCCGTCATAGTTTCTTATTAGGTCCTTTTGTGCCTTTGGCTGTGTCCCCCCCCTTTTTGCTTTCGTCGTGGCGTATTTGGTTTGCGTCGGTCTTTTTGGCCCCCTTTGTGCCGGTAGGAGGGACCATTTTTTTTTTTGCCTTGCCCGAGAAGTGTTTGAATTTGTTTGTTTCTCTGGTGTTGCCGCGTCTTGGGCCCGCCATTTGTTATTTTTTTTCCCTTTCGGGCAAAAGTTTTTCTTGTACGTAGTGCACACTGCGGTGCTTGTTACACCTTTTTTTTTTCACCCCTCCCAATCTTGTTTTTTCTTCCCATCCCTCTGTAAGAGACGGACCTTCGCACCGGGATACTCTTTTTCTCGTCTCAACGTGTTTTCTGTGAGCTTTTTTTCTTTGTGTTTCCTAAACAAAC
>Ga0179591_1315246_pt1 | contig 20585 bp, 17 predicted proteins | sample CZOMad2_1_08_16f_FD_182891 | JGI IMG/M metagenome (GOLD analysis project Ga0179591, IMG submission 182891) | Vadose zone soil fungal communities from Angelo Coast Range Reserve, California, USA - CZOMad2_1_08_16fungal (PacBio error correction) | ecosystem: Environmental > Terrestrial > Soil >... | reverse complement strand
TCTCATCCCTGTGCCGACCCCATCCTGTAGTTTAGGACACTCTTCGAAGCAGCCGGTAAATTAGCTGGAACTTTTTCCTCTGACGGTTTCTTCCGTTTACCCTCCTCAGCTCGCATTAGTTCTAGAATAGAGAAGTCTTTCCTCTTTTCGCCTTCTAACTGAGTACGTCCCCGTCAGGTCCTCAACCGACTCCCAAGATCCCTTCCCCCCACGTCAAGAAGCTCGTTGCTCCTCCCTTCATATAAACTCTGACAAGTGAGTCGTATTATTTCCCAAGCTGAACTCGGCCGTTCCTTCTAATAGTTCTAGTGTCTGGTTCACATTCCCCCCGTTTCTCGGTGCTTCCTCGTGATTTACCCAAAAACAAAACGAGAAGGTCAGTCGCCTCTCCCCCCAGCCTGCCCCCCTCTTTTCCGTCTCTAACATAATTAGGTCGCCTGACATTGGATGTTTAGCTCTCCTTAAAAGAGTCTTACCTGCATCAATTCCTCCCTCTGATACGAAGCGCTCCCCCCCTGATCATATTCCTTCCAGAAGCGAAACCGAGAGATCCTTTACCTACATTGACCCCTCAATCCCTGTCCGGCATCTGGAAACTGTCTGGCGGACTACCTTGGTCGCCGTTTCAAACACACCTTTTTTAGGTACGCTGAAGGTCTTTATGAGATGAAGCTCCATTACCAAGGTATAAGCACTTTCCTTTCACGCTGAATAACCGGATCCCCTTCCCTCCCGCGAATGAGCGTCCTCAACGAAGTATGAAGCCTGATTGTGAAATGTATACCTCCATTACCCCCCTGCCTTCCGGCCTCCCTCTGCACCTTCCTGTGTGAAGGACTTCTCCCTGAAGAATAAGTCCCTCCCCTTCTAGTATAACCCACCTGACCATCCTTTGATAAGGCCAATTCCGTGATTTGGTACGGTTCCTCTTCTTTACAAAGGAGAGATACTGAATTCCCTCAACCCCTCTCAGACCTTTCCTCTCATCAGACCCATGGCTAGCGATCGGAACTTATCATTTTTCTCCAAGACGCTCTTCCTAATCGCGCTTTTCTCTCAAGACATTAGCAGGACACTTTACAGCCGTTATGGTAGGCAATAATCTCTCTCATGAATTAGTCTCTCCCTTTGAAGAGGGAAGGTTAACAAGAGGGTTCTGAATCACGCACTCTGGCGTAATCAGTCTTCAGCTTTTCTCACCCACTGAGACTCCATCCACAATAAAGCCGGCACAAGCATTTCCTGTCCTCTTCGAATTCAACAATTCACGTACGCCTCTATAGAGTTTTCTCATTAAACCCATTTTGGATATTCGTCATTTACGATTGCCGTCATTACTCGGTTTTGCTAGTGCGGGAATTCTCTCAAGTTACTTTCCTGGAGAATACATTACCCAATTTTGCAGTTAGATCAGTACACGGTCCTCTTCGCGGCTCTTTTCTCCTCTTGAAAGGCCTTGTTCTTCCTCTCCAAATTGATGAATGCTCCTAACTTACCCCTCTAATGTTCCCGCTATTGAAGACTTACTCCTTTTCTTCTTTACCTTTTTCGTGAGGCTCCTCTGCTTCAGCCTAAGTTTTCATCGAACCCCAGCGCTGCCTACCTAATCGCGGGTATCGAGCAGACAGGAGTTCGACGCTAGACCTTACCCCTCCCTGAGTTCGCGTTCCTCCTCTCAATGGCTTTGCTATCCACTCACGATTCTGCGCTCATTCCCCCCCTCTTAGTAGTAAGCCTCGAGGACACCTACAGGTTTATAGACGGGAATCCGTCTCTAGATGGCTTTCCATCTCAGACACCTTTTAAGTGCTGGAGTTTCCCCCTTGATGTCAACATCAGTCTAAGAATGCCCCGAAAACGATGACCTGTTTCCTCAGCTGAACATTTTAGTGCGATTTGTCTATCCTTTCGAATGAGGGACTTTCTGAGTTAATGGTTCTTCCCCACTCGTTTAAGACTCCTTTATCTCGCATCCCGTGAGAATCATATAACTTTCTGAAGAACACCCGATGCCTGTCGTGCCCACTAGCTAATGTTGGTCCTTGATCCCATTTTCCCTCTCAGGTTTGAAAACTTCCTCCGTCTCCGGCTTCCCACTCCGGTGTCTGACGGTTTAATTTGTCCGATTGAGGAATAGCCCTTTCGGTCCCTTGTGCACGCCCCACTATTCTTCTCCCGTCCCCGGACAGTCTTTCTTGATCGCTTGAGAGATCTTTCTATAGATTCCTTTGAAAAATTCGATAGATTTGTCTGTGAAGCCCTCTTCCCACGGATGGGGCACGACGTTTCGGAAACAACTTCTTTTCCTTTCACCAAGTTGCGTACTCCCCCCCCCCGGAGGGATCAATTTTAATTGCTTGCTAAAAAGCCGGAGGTAGGAATAAAAAGTGGTGACCGGGTTAAAGGCGAAGTACACGGGAATGTCGAGCCCATGCGCACTACAACTCCGCGAGCTCTCTATACCCTCCTCTAGGATCCCTGTTCATCCCCGCCTCTCTCTCAAAATCCCTCGCATACCCCCAACTACAATAATCGATCAAGATCAACTTGTAAATATGGGGAATTCCGGTCCGGGAGCACAAATACGTAGTCCCTGCTTCCAGCAGGAGTTCAGCGGCCCCAATTGATGAAGTCAGAGGAAGCCGCGGATCAGACCCTCGGTCCAACTCATATAAGTCAGTGTGGACGGCCACCAAGGCACAGAGCACCGATGCACCGCGTAGACACCTCTTCATGATTAGATTCAATCAGTAGACGATCGAATAGGCCCCGCACAGTTGAAGCCATCCGTCCCATCTCGCTCCATTCGATCTTTTAAACCCATCTAATTATTGTAGTGCATTACCTTAACCTTATTCTTTGTCTATCGCTTCTTTCTCTCTCTCTGTGTTGATGCGGATACCAACCTCTACGTATATCCCCCAAAAAACTCGCCTGGCATGAGGATAAAAAAGAGTTATGCGAAGGCCATTCCGTCCTTTTCTAAGGTTTCATTTTGATATATGTATCGACCCCTTGTCAGAGAGGGTTATAGAATGTCACTCCTGCGCAACCCACTTTTCTCCACCTTAGAACTTTTACTGAATCTTCTCGACCGTTTGAGGGACTTCAGCCCATGATTCCTCCTCCTTGAATAATCTATTTGGAAAGCGCTCTTTTTCTTATCCCAACTAGATTTTCAGGCACAACTTTCGTTTTTCCTCCAGCGTAATCCCTCCCTAATACCGGTCTCTTTTCATCTCATCGGACCCTGAAGAATATCTTCTCCTTCCGTGTGAATTGATTGTGAGCGAAACTCGCTCCATCCTCTGTAATTTGCTTCTTAAGAATTATGCAGGATTGTTATCTGCAGACGGGAGCTCCCTGCCTGGACCAGCTCCCCTTCTCTCTACTGAGACATCGCCGGAGACTGCCTCATAGTTTAGTTATTTCAGGAAACAGAGTTTCCGTTTTCTACACCCAAGGGGTTTGATCCTTTCCCCAACTGGAGACTTCGTTCTCTGTAGTTACCCGGCTGAAAAGAGGGTTTATTCTGGCACTTTCAATTTTCTTTGCCCTGGTGTTGAATTTTGCCAGGTGTGGATAACCTCTCTTATTGAACTCAAGTTCGTCCCCCTTCCTCACAAAGACTTGTCCATCCTCTTCCTCGAAAAGAGTTTCCGTTTTACAGATATCTGTTTTCCTCTTAATCCCACATCCTTGACATTGCGCTTGTACAGTCCCTTCCCTACCTCCATTTCCTTCAGTTTTCATTCCTCTCCGATAGAGTATGGCTCCCCTGGTCTTCGTTTCGGTTGACGAAATCGAGTTAGTTATCGATCCCCCCTTCGTCGTCAAGAACTCTTGTAATGACACACCGCCCTGAAGATAACGCTCTTTTCCATTTAGTGTTAAGTGAATGCCTGCGACCCTTTTCCCCTCCTTCTCGACTTTGTCTCGGTAAGAAGAGGCTCATTTAATTCCCCTTGAGGCCCTTCTATCTTCCTTCCGAAGCGTAAGTAGAAGCCGCCCTAACCCCCTTCCCCTCTCCTCCCCTCCCTCCCAGTTCAAGATTCTCTTTTATCACAACTTTTGCCTCCCCTTCCATCTACTATTTTACTAATCATCTTTTGTTTTGGACCTGTACTCCTTTATATGGAAGAGAACCTTCGCTGAGGCTTCTCATTTCCCCCAGCTTTTGTCTCTCCCAACCTGACAAACCGTCCGTTGAAGACGAATGAACTTTCGGGTCAGAGGCGGACCCCTCACGTCGTGCTCTGGAAGTATCTTTTTTCGTCGGAAGTACTCCACTTTACGCATGTGTCGGAAGATCGGCCAACGATATGTATCTTCTTGTGAGATGGGTGAAGTGACCAATCATCACTTACTAAGTCTCGTCCCGTTCTCATAGAGAAATTACACCTGAATTGCCACTGGACGATAAGGGTTCAGGTACCCCTCCCCTAAAGTAATCTATTTCCACGTCGCATTGCACACAGGGTTGTGTATGTACTCGCCCCAGCTCACAATAGCTTTCCTTTTGATGATTTTCTTAACTGGTAGCTCGCTGAAGTTTTTTTTCCTTGCTTTAAGACATTTCGTCCGCAATTATTTACTAAATTCCGTAGTGAGTGAAATACTTTCCTCGATCACCTGCCTACCAGGCCTCCACACATGAAACTTCCTTTCTCCTACGGGGTTAACGTCAGAACTGGTCTTTCCGTGGAAGACATGAATCCTATTACTCCCCCTACTTTCCATTGGTGAGCATTCTCATTCTTTTTCCCCAGGACTCAAACCCTTTTCGCACCCACCTAGAGGTCCTTATGGTCCTCTGTATCTCACCTAGGCGCTTAAATGCGGCCCCCTTCCCAATTCATTATAACCCCCCCCCAAAAAAGTCTCCTCATCCCCATTCCCCTTCTGTCCACTACAGCTTTTTGGTAGTCACCCCATTCTCCTTTCTTACGTCGATTTCTCCCCTCGAATGCGCGAGCTCATCCGGCGAGCTAAATTAGAACTTTCTCTATAAGTCCGACTTAGCTTTTGGTTCCTGGACGGAAGAGCCCTATAGTTCCGGAAATCGACCTGTGATTCTCGTCTTCCTTTCCAACTCCGGCAAGGATCTCCCATCGTGAACAGCAGAGCTTCCCAACTTCGAATCTTGCCATTCATATTGACGTGATGACGTTCCTAGCCCCTATCTTTTCCCCTCCCCCTCTACTATTGTCGTCGAATATTATTCAGACCCTTTGATATCGTTTTCCCCTTTCAAACAGAGAAAAAAGCAACAACAGCCCTCATATCGTCCCTCCCCTTTCGGACTATTTACCTGCGACACCTGGTCTCAGAGCTAGGAAAAGTCTGTCATATGTCCGAATCTTACGTAGGGTAGAATAGCTCATTACATCACCAAAGCTGACTTCCCTTCCTCCGGTGCACTACAACTTCGATCTTACCCCCCTCCAATTATGAGCGCGCCTGATCCCCCCCCCTGGCAAACCCTCCCCTCCTCTAAATGGTTGTAACGCGAAACAGCACCAGCTGTGCTCTTTCGTCTTCGGTCGTTACATGGCGTCTTCAGCTGCTTTTTTTAAAATTTTCCGGTCCGAAGGCTAAAGACCCTCATGCGAAATTTATGCCCCCCAAATGCACGCCCCCCTTGCCGCGCCCTTTCTTTCACAGATTTCTTTCCCTCCCCCCCTTTTCTAAACGAATTGTCTTATCCTAAGTGTCCTCCGTCCGAAGACTGATTGCCTTTCGCCAGCCCGAGAGACTTCCTTCCCCCGCGAGACCCGAAGAGCGACTCGATCAACTCCCTCTTCTTTCTTCGCTCCGGTTATGTTCCCCCCTCTTCCCCTGAAGCGTCTGGTGAACTTAGCACCACCTCGTGAAGTAGTTACCCTCACGATCAATGTCCAGCGCTCCCCTTACTCAGGTGTTAGTGCCGGCGATGTTAAGTCTTCCCGTTTTTTTTTGACGACATTCGCGATAACGTTCTCTCCCCCGGTGTTAGGCAACAGCTCGAGAATACTTGACTCTTCTCTGCTGCCCTGAAGGAAGTATGAAACACGGAGTTTTTCTATCAGCCTCACTCAGAGGCTTCAATGGTCGGGAGCCTGATCAAGATGCAAAGACATCCATTCCTCTCAAATCCTCTGGGCAGTTCTTTCATTCACTAGCGACGCCTTCGGTGGTCGCAGTCACACCTGTTCCGCGGCGAAAGGAGATTCCAGACGATGTCCGTTGTGGCTCATTCTTTATAATGGAAGGATGAGAACAAGACGGCGGTATAGAAGTTTCCTGGGCTTCCCTTCTACAGGGCCGGGCTCGTCGCGTCTTACCTCATTACCCTCTTCCTGAGGATACTGCTAAAGTATGAACGATCATGGTGACCCCCGAAGGTCCTCAGGAGAGACGATCATCTCTTTTTAATCCTAGACTTGTTTTTTGTTGTATTTATATGATCGCCCTTCCACTAGGAGGGGCATGCTGAAGCAGGTCGCCGGACTCGAAAGACAGCTGATCGTAGTCCGCTCCTTCCGGAAAGTTCTTCCTAGACCGTAACTTAATGCAGGAATTATCCTGGATTTTCGTCCTCCTCCCTCCCGGTGAGATAAGTTGACCTATTTATGAGCCGAATTCGGCCAAACTCTCTTCCTTACGTAGTAATTGAAAGCTCTCCCTTGCTTGTTTAATTCCTTACACCCCTCTCTTTATAGTGATGTGACATTATTTCTAGTATCTACCCACACTCACTACACCAGACTTCCTGCAGATGGAGTATGATCGCCTTCGGGAGAAAAGATGCGCCCCATGTAATGCAGCCGGTGAGTGTCTTCTTCAGAGTTTTCATCTCTTCTACTCCCTATCATGCAGCCCGATATAGGAAGCCAATCTAAATCAGATTAGTCTCCGGCCTTTTTTCTCGGTCCTTGCAACTCAGGTCTCCTCCCAAGACCATGATTTTCTAATCCTGCAGTCAACCTGATAGTTGAGGGCTTTCCCCTAGGTTTCGGTCTGGATGAACTTTGTGATCTTTCCTTGATGGGATTCGTTCTTTCCTTTTTTGAAACCCTCATCCGTATAGGCCTTATCCGGAAGTAGTTAGGGCAGTTTTCGATCCGCGTCTGTCTAGTGGATTCAACTTCTTTCTTCGACCCGCCTGGGTTCTACCAGTGGAAATGGACTCCAATGAGGCGGTGAACTGATTCTCTATACTATTCCCACTTTCTTCCTCCCCCTCCTACACTACGCCTGTTTTATTCCCTTCCATGACCACTGTTTCCCCTCGAATCAGTGGAAACGGCTTAGAAAGTCTTCCTGGGGCATTGCTACCTGCTTTTTTTCGTAGCCGAAATTTTCTCCCATTTTCATGTTTCTTCACCATTCTTTAAGCCAGTTTTCCTCTTTTGCAGTTATCATCTTTCGGGCTACGGTTCCGTGTTATTACGATTTGTAGGAAGGTGCTTCTTAGGTTCCTCTTTAGATCATTCTATACGGAGAGATCTGACATTGGCTGAAAGCTGTTGAATCATTGAGTTTCACCTAGTACATTTTGGTAAGCCCCTGTAGCCTCCTACCTTTGTTCGGGGACTCCCTCCCTCTTTTCGCAGTTTTTTTATCTCCTTTAGTTTTTTTTTTTTTCTTTTGAGAAATTCCCTCAGAGCACTATGAACCGGATCGGAAAATCCCCTCCCCAGTCTCTAATGCCCTCCTATCTCTCTTCCCCCTGTGACGATAGTACGCTGCGACCGGAGACCTTGGCAGCTTAATTTCATCGTTAACTGCCTCTCTTGTATTTTATGTGGGACCCAGAGATTAGATGCATGTAGGATGCATGAGTCACGCCTTCTTCCTCCCTCTCACCGCGAATTCTTCGCTTGCACTACTTATATCTCTCCGTACCGAGGGTATGCCTAGTCCCTTCATCTGACAGGGAAGCATTTCGGATAAAGCGCATTGATGACCCACTAAATGCATTCCCTTCCTCTCTTGATTGATCAGCCGTCATTTCTGCTTTTTTTTTTCGTCCATTGGTGATAATGACTTTCCCGATAATCCGCGTGTGGAGAAGACTAGCCCAGGGCGATTATATTCTTTTCTTTTCCGGTGCAACATGTTCGTTCTTTGCCAAACTGAGCTCTTTAGTAGCTTTAAGCGCCTTCTTCCCTTAGAAAGGGCAGGATATGATTAACCCGTTCCTACCTCTGAAGTGTTTGCTTTCTGTTGTTCTCTTCCCTTTTCGCTATGCACATTCATGCCATTCATGACCCCATCAGGGTTCAGCTGTCGAAATCCTCCCTTATAGATTACCCTTTACAATACCACCTGCGATAAAAGAAGCTTCCCTAAGCAAGTTTAAAGCCGTGCCCTTGTCAGTGGAAATCTTTCCTTTGCTAGTTTGTCTCCCGGTTGATTAGCAGGTTGAAGAATATTGTAATGGAATCGAGCCCTACCACTAAGGTCATTCTTTGATGTCTTTTTTTTTTTTTTTTTTTCTTTTTTTTTTTTTTTTTTCTCTTCTTTTTTCTTTTTTTTTCTCATTGACCACCCATCCCAGAGCTCCCGTCTGGTTTTTGTTGAGATATTCTGAAAATATTAATTGCTCTATCAGTCAGCAGAAATCTGTTACGTACAGCTCTCACTTTTGCTCCTTATTCGTCCCTTGTCCTTCAGTTCCTGCGATTAAAAACAGGAGACTTGCCAGTTTTCTTCTGCCAGAGACCTTGACGTAGCACCTGACATTCAGCTCGACCAATAGGCTTGTTCCCCCCATCATCCCCTTCGAGCCGTGCTGGACTCCCTTTTTTCAGAATAATAAGTTGTTCTTTGAGTGAAGAAGGTTGAGCGCGGGCTACTATGTAAGAGAACCCGAAGAGATGGCCTTCCGGTCGGACGCTCCTCCTCAGTTGACGCTGCTCTGCCTTCACCTTTCCAAAGATCCCCCCCCCACAAAAGGGTTACTAGGACCCTGCCGGTCGAAGGATTGTTCCGGTCTGTCCATGTCCTTCGCGCGAAGGCCATTATTCTCGAGAGAAGTAACCCCAGAGATGGTCGAAGTACTCTTCAGTCGTCTTCTAGAGGCCTATGATGGTGCAGACATGTCAACATAATTTCCTCCTTCTCTTTCTCTTTGGTGATGCGATCAGGACACCTCGCCTTTTTTTTTATCCAAGGTTACAATCGTCTCTTAAAGGCCCCCCCCTCTTAGATTTTCCACGGATCCCTTCACTTTCCTGTCTTTTCAGCTCAGGTCACTCGCTTAATGCTTTGTAAAATGAGTATCCGTCACGGGTACGGTCTTTTCTTCTTCCGGTCTTTCAAATGCTGTGACTTGTGAATTTTCGTCCCCCCTCCTCCTCCGGCCTTTTCTTATCCCCCGGCCTCTATAATCTCACTCGCTTGATTGAAAGGTTTTTTTTTTTTTTGTTACCAGCCGCACCCATTTCCTTTCCTTCCTTTTAGCGATTACTCACGACCCTCCTTCCTGTCTTTCAACCCTGCTTTTTTTGGGAAAAGGCCTCCCCCTTAATTTTCCTAATCACCTTCCCCCTACAGTTCTCTTAATAGGAGATGCTATGCCACGGGGCGTCCTTCCCGGAGCCGTCACTTCATTTCCCCACCAAATCCTTTCAAAAGTTAGGAAAAGGCTTCTTTCAGAAAAGAACATGACTCTCGTGCTATGCGTGGAGACGACGATGGCTTGTCCCTTCTTGGTACTAGCGCTCAGCGACCTGCATTCATTCATTACCGTCTCCTAACTTCTAATCATCTAGAGGTGGTGACAGGACCTATGATGTCCTTTCTAAATTCCCTCGATAGAGTCTTCCCCCCCGATCCCCTCCCTGAGTAACATTGAGCTGCTCGGAGAAGACGCCTTTCATACGACGCGCTTCCCCCTTGCCTCATATAGTCAACCAACTATATGTAACCCTAGCGACCCCTCGTGGCTTGCCTCTTCCAAAGTTCTCCTCGTTGGATCTTAATTGTCGAAACCCGCAAACAACGATACCGCTTCGCTTCCACCTCTCCTACGGCCAAACCCTTTCTCCCTTCCCATTTAAATTATGTCACGTTCTCCTGATCTTGGGCCCAACGCTTTCCCCCCTTATTAGTCGAAGATGCCGAATTTTCAGAAGAACGCCCCACCTTTTACCAGAAGACCCAACTTCTAATACCCCCCTTCTTCTACAATTGGAGCCGCGACTGCTAAATATCTGACAACATCTCTACTAATGTTCCTGTCTTACCCGCCAATTTTGATTCTTTCTTAATTTTTCACGAATCTCGGTCAGATGCCCCAGCCCTGTGTACCTTCCCTCCTTCTTCAGACTCCTCACTCCGAAACATCGATGACCCCTCTCTTTTTTGAGAGAATGCTTTTAAAGATATAAGAATCATCCCTCCTTGTGACGCGCAATCGGTACAACATGGCCTGTGCCTTCCTCTTTAGTCCTTTTGTCTGAAGGCGTCTATGCTCGGTTTTTCACTACTCTCTCCACCAGATTTAACCCCAGAACACTTTATGTACTTCCCCTCCTCTAACGGATGAGGGTCCCGCTGACACGGAGGCATTCCAGCAGTCTTTTCTCCCACCCCCCCCTTACAGTAGTATCCTACATCGTCTACTTTCTCCGAATAGGTTCACCTTTCGATCTTGAGGTGATTTTGATCGACGATTCTTCCTCTTGACCGGAGCGGACAGCGTTTGCTGGTCCCCCTTGAAAGACATCGTCCGGTTACGTCTCTTCTTGTCTGATACTTAATTGTCTCCCAAAGACCATCGAACGAGAGGCTCACTCTCTTCCCCAGAATTTTGTATTTTTCCGAAGAGACTACCTGGCAGGCCGCTTCAACTGACTGGGGACTTCCTCTTTTTCCTTCCAATCGCGACTACGAGCGTTTGCATTTTTTTGAAGACCAGACCAGAACCCTCTGAAAGGCAGAATGGACACCACGTCATGATGCGGTTGGTCCCTTGAAGGAAAATCATCGGCACTTTCTGAACCGCGTCGGATTCCAGTGGCGTTCTCTTCTCGAAGTCAGTTCGCTCCTTTATCTTCTTCTTCTTCCCGTCTCTAAACGATGATTGAGGACCCTCCCGGATGAAGGCGATCATGAACTTCTAAGGTCCTAGCCTTTCCTTTCCTATGTTTCTAATAAGCCTGGTTGTGAGTACTGTTCTCGTCCTCCTACCCTAGGCGGGTCAGATCTGCATTCAGGCTCCTTCTACTTCCAGATTCGAGAGAAATTTATAGAGAAGAGCACCTGATACCCTTCCTCTCCCACTGCTTGTATCCTCCCTCCGTTCACATCAGTCGCCCGTACTCATTGGAACGACACAATGAAGCTCTCCTTTTTACCTTCAGCCGAGATAAGACCTCTCCTCCTCCCATGACCTCCCAACCTCTTTTCCTCTGATTTTTATGACTTCCTCAGCTTTTCCCTTCACTGTAGGTCGATTCTTCCATTTTCTTGATAGTTGACGCCCTAGGGCGCCGATGGCGAAACATGATTCTCCTCCTAGCTTCGTGCTTTCCCCCTCTCATTTTTTTTCTAACTTATTTTCCCCCCGAGATAAGATAAGAATTTCGACGCTGATGACGACCAGAAACGGCTTACCCGGTACAGTCCCAATCTATAATTTCTTCTATCGTGAGGATACTTTTTTCCTCTCCGGAACGTTCCTAGATAGGAGCTCTTCAAGGGTTCCTATGACGACGGTTCTTGTATCCTCTGCTTGGGAATTAGGCCCCCTCTTACTTCGAACGTACAACGGCTATCATTTTCTTCACATAGATAGCCTCCAAATCCAGAGATCTTTGATTCTCGATTTTTTGACCCCCCTTAATTAGAATAGAAAGCACCTGGGACCCGTTCTCCCCCGGACAGGACATGAGGCGTCCCTTAATCGGTCACAACTTGGTCGTGTCTTCCGCGTCACTGCTTAACAAGGTGCATGTGAGAATCCCCATGTTAGAGGCAGAAGGTCTTCTCGGGCTTCAGGACCCTTTTTCTGGTCTGCAGACCTTTACGGGGAAATTAATCCTGAGATAACTTCGGTCTATGTTGTTTCTCGCGAAACAGTATCCTGCAGTTCCTTTCTCTGAGAAGGATAAGTAGCTCTCCCCCAGGTGAAGGCTTCAAATCCCTCCGTTGTCGTCGCCGCGATCTGATAAGGGGAAGTCGCGGCTGTCGAAGTCGCGTAACTCTTTCTACTCCCATAGGCAGCCGCGTTGCCCTAGTGCTGTGCTTCGTTTCATCTCCCTGAAGTGACACGTTGATGGAGATAATATGCCTCTTTTTATATGCTTTTTTCGACACAACCCCCTTCCTCGGTCATACCTGGATGAGGGCCTCCTGAGTAGGAAGGGGAAAGCCTTTCCGTTTTGAGAGATTGTACGCTGCAGACCGTCCCTCTCCTTCATATTATCCTCTTTCCTCTGTTTCTTGCTAGGTAATTTAGTTGCTTCTTTTCGTAGTGAGGTCCCATTCCGCCGACCTAATGTGAAGTGCGATAACGAGTTGTAAACGCCCTTGCGCCCCACAACCGTCCTTTTTTCTTTAAATTTCTTCTAGTTCTCTCTTATTTAGTCGCTTTGAATGCCGTTTTAGCGGCCGCAGCCCCCACGCAAGAAGAGTCTTAAACGCATTGCTATGCGCATCCCCGGCGCGACAGGTATTGATTTTGTCAGGTCCCTTCTCTAATTTTTGTAGATTTTCTTTTTTATCCTTTTCGGGATCCGTCATGAAGTGCCTCCTTTCCCCCCCTCCGGATAAGAATGACGTTTTTTTGATTGTTCCCCCAAAAGCTGGTTTGACCCACCCCCCCCACTCCCCCAGGGGGTCTCCCCTCACCCGGACCCTCGTGAGATTATTCGTTCCGCCTTCTGCGTTTTTTGGGGCTAGGTCCCTCCTCCTACCTCGAAGTGAAGGTGTGCCTGTGGATCGATGTATCCTTCTTCTCCCTTCTGGCCCAAGCACTACCATTTCTCATTCCTCACTCGCATGCGAGATATGACGACCGTTTCCGTTTGTCTTCTCGTTTTCACATTCCAATAGTTCAGCCCCATTAAGGCCGCGGACATGCCGCTGGCCTCCCATTCCAGTCTTTTTCGCAGTTGACATCTCTCTCTTATAGTTTCTGGAGACCCCGTAACTTACCCTGTGCGAAATTACGAGGTTTTTTTTACTGGAATCATTCTCTAACGTATTCAGAATTTATTGTGAAGGCAAAAGGCCTCGAGCAAATGTTCCAGTGGCGCTCTAGAACATTTTGTGCCCTTCTTCCCCGCGCAATAATTCTCCTCCGCGAAGTTGTCGCCGGCTCCGGTCCCGCCTTGGATCATCCTTCGTTCTGCTTTCTAAAAAAGGAGATATTTTCTTCCCCGAGTAATTCTAGACCTCCCAGTAACTGACCTGCATCCTCCGTCCTTCCCCCTTCATCGCGCGAGGTGCTTCCCCCCCTAACTTTTGACTTGATTTCTATTTTTCCTCCTCTCTTTTTTTTTTTTTAGAGAGAAGCCTTCTCGCTGCAAGTTTCCTGGATCAGTGGCATTAGGAGAGATGAAAACGCCCCCGTTGGCGGCGGAGACCAAAAGCACAAGACTCAGGGTCTAAGGAACTGCCCGGAGAAGGATGATGTTCTTTCCGCTAGGAGTTCTATGGACGTACCTGTTTTCGCGAAGTAAGTAACTTTGAATGGGCGACCCCCCTCAACCTTTCTCGTTTCTTCTCTCTGATTCCACAGCCAACATAACCCTCTTTTGGACTCCGATAAGTACCATCCTCGGTTAGATAAGTTAACTTCCCCCAGACCTATCCCTTCGTTTCCAAAGGAGAAAAGGGCACTTTAGGCTGTCTCACAGCCCCTGGCGGTCATCTAGTTCTTTGACTGACTACGGATAATTGCCACAGTAAAAGGAATTTTCATTCTAAGTTCATGGTAGCCCATGCTTGGACTTAGACCTGTCGTGCGTGGCAAGACGCATAGGATCCAGGACGATCCCCCCTTCCCTGTCCTTTAGATTTTCGCACTTTGATCAGCAGATAATGAAAGATTTCCGTGCTGATCAGACAGTAGGGTGAAGTGCGCTCCCCCCCCCCTGAAAAGACCTCACTTTACCCACTCCAACAAATATCTGTTATTCTAGACAAAGGTTTGAGCGCTTCAAAGGCGTACCATGATCCACCCACATCTGCCTCAAAAGCCGATCTCCATTTGACGTTGCTTGATCACAACCATTTTCCTCGTTTGCGGAGTATTTTTTACTCAGCCGATGTCGCCCTTTTCTCTGGGACCTTCTGAGCGGGATTTCTTCCGGATTCCTGAACGACTACCTAATACATTATGAAGCCCCTCTGTTGTTCCCGACTACTATAGGCGTCCTTCTTGATGATCCTTCATGCGTTCTTTTCTAGTCCCAGCAAGGGTAGACATAGAACCGGACACCACCAGAGAGGCACCTTATCACACATGAGTTCGGCGAGGCAACCTAGCTTTTGCACTTTTCACTCATATAACTCGACGGTCGCATACCTTTTTCAAGTCGACTATGATCGCGAAGGAGTGGATGTGGCCGACCCCCCTTTTCATCTTTCTTTTCTGTTGCGTGATCCTTCCCCCGCCAAAACTCTTCCCTAGAATTACCAACGTAAGGCCCCCGAACAATGAATTGACCACGCGAAACCTGTACAGTAGGGTCGTCTCGCGCACCAGAGGGTTAATCTCAGATATTACGGAATTTCTCATGAATCGAGTTTCCTGACCCTGACTCCCTTTCTTCCGGCGACGACACTTAGTAGTTCATACGTATCAATTACTGGCGCCTCCTATAAGGCCAATAGGTGAACGGGCACTTCACTACTGGTCGAGAGAAAACTACCTTTCTTTGCGGAGAGTCCCCTCCATGGGAGATACCTTTTTGCACCTCAGGCTATAAGGCCCGCTGATAAAGCATAAAGCGTCTGAAAATGCTCTTCGCTCACTCCGAAGCTTTGCTATATGCTTTCACACTGATCAATACCCTTTGTGAATCAACTACTCTTGCGTCTAGTAGAAGAATTACCCTTTCCTTTAATTCAGGTCCTCACTTTAAGACGTTCTTCCCTCGGCTCTGAAGTTTCTCAACATCAATCCTAGAGACAGACCGCCTCGATCCCCACCCCCTGTTCTGTACTTCACCTCCGGGATGTCCGTGTCCGCCTTGTCCACACGGAAGTCTGAATTCCTGCAGACCCTCTCTACTCCCAAAGACACCATCGTGGAAATATAGCCGACGCCCCTCTCTTTCCCTTGAACTCTGAAAAATTTCTCAGTCGATCTCCGTAATTTTCGGTCACAGGACAAACGAAGGGCATCGGAGCTTCTTTTCTTCTTTTCTCTCCGGCTCCTCATCAGCGACCTCTTTCTGCACGCGGGAGCTCACGCCCCGCGAGTTTCCCACTCGTAGCCCGCCTGTTTTTCTCTGAAGTCGATGATCGCCACGAAAATATTCCTCCTCCCCCACATCTCGGACAGATTCTACTCGAAATCAGACTAGTTGCCTCCTTACCTCAAGCGCAGCGGATATCCCCGCCATCCGAATGGCCAGAAAATAGGCATTTTTCCCCGGCGGAATGAACACGTTTTGCCCTGCAAAGAGCGCCAATTGGTTCCTTTTGACAACATTTTGCTGGTGATCCTTCGGCCTTGGTCGGGATTCGCGCTTCTAACTGTCTACCCTCTCTCCCACAATGATGCGGGACCCTAGGTCGAACGGATATTCTCCTCCCTAAAAGTTTCGAAGTAGTAACGAGATCATATCTTTTCTCTTTATCCCTCCTTTTCTTTCTGGAGTATGATTTCCGTACGGATTCCTGCGGGTATGAAGCTTACATTTTCTCAGGCCCGACATCCGCATTTCACCCTGTCCTAGAGCCAGGTTACAATTCTACGAGCACAGGCCCCCTTCCTCAGCCGCCCAGGATGTGTTTAATGTCGATCGCATCCTCCTTCTTAGCAAGTGCCCCACTTCCGATGCTTTCAGTATGCCCCCAATCCAACCCCGCCTTAATGACGTTTTCTGAAAGAACTATCAAGGATGGTAATTTACTTCTCTCCCAGCTTAGTTTCTTCGCATTGTATTTGTATTTTTTCTCCGCGCCGCAGTTTCTCTTACTTCCAGACGTCAATGAGATCTTTGATACCTTCTCAAGCGGCGCATACTTCTCAGAGTTCTGTGCTCACGCTTCCACTGTCTCTTCCTACATTCCTTCTATTCAGCAGGAGCCCCACATCTCCTCATTCTCGATTTACTATGTTTTTTTTGTTCCCCCTACAACAAAAAGGTGCTACCGCCCCGAGAATGTAGTACGATCACGATATAACTGACTGGCCTCCCAACAACTTGATATTCTTTCTATCGGTCTTCCATTACCAGATGGGTCGGGGGATTCTCCTACTCCTGTAGGGGTCGGTTGTAGTCATGTCCGAATTATTCAGATTCCTCTAATCGGTGCCTTCTTTCATTCCCTCATTTAAGCTTGCTCTTCCCTCAACCCGGCCGTCCTCTCAGTGTATGATTCTCTTCTTTCATCTTTCTCTCTCTGAGGTTTGATGTTCTCCCCCCTCCTTCGCCCGACAAATCTTTTGCCTCCGTCTGGCAACTGAAGCATTGAGGCGACCCGTTTTTTCCCCGTAGTCTATTTTTCCCACCCCCTGTCGTCCTGACTCCTTCGTTGATAGACTGTGATAAGTTTCAACCTCAAAAGCTATTGCGGCATGTTCATAACCCCAATGTTCATGATACTAAATGCTTTCATATTGCCTACGTTTTCCTTCATTCTTTCGTGAGAGCCATGTCCTTCCCTTCCTCATAAATTCCCCCTTTTTTCATCCTCTCGTCCCTAATTGAGATTTGCCCGTTCCTTTCTTCGTCTCAGGATGCTCGGTCTTCAGTCCATATCGTTTCTTCTTTTTTTAGCATGGCGTCCTTGTAGGTTCGTGCGCTCGTCGAACTCTCTCCGATCTTGCCACATATCCGATCTCCTAGTTCTCAACAGTTGCAGCCCTCTCCTGGCTAAATAGTGTCTACTGTTTTTCTCGCCATCTGAATCAGCAACCCATTTTCACTTACGCGGAGTTTTTCTTCTTTTTTTCTGCTGTTGCAGGCCCTTCCCCTTCTGAGTCCAGACACTTGCTGAAAATTCAATGAGTCCGCTGGCTAGGTTGACGGTGACTCTTCGCCCCTTCGCTTTTTCCAGATATCCCTATTTCAGGTCACAGCGTCGAACACTATGAGCCCCATCCGGCTACGCTTTCGCTCTGTCCCGTTTTCGTGGACACCCGCTCTCGAATGTCGAGCCTTGCAGCATATTCGAAAGAAGGCGATTCCGAACGCAAAGGGATTATGGGGTCTGATTTCGATTTTTTTCTCTGACGTTGTAGTGCTCTAGGGAATGCAGGGGTCCTCCCGAGAGCCGTTATACTTCTAAAGGTCCACATAGTCGGATCCAGCTCATAAGACGGAGCGACTTTTTTTTCTAAGGCTCTTTCCTAAAGATTTTTTTATTCTTCTAAGAGTTTTTATCAATGATTGCGAACGTCATTGCGCGCCCAGGTTTCTCTTCTCGTTCTTGAGAATTTCTCCTTGCTCTGACCAAGTTTTCCCGCTTTTCCCTCCTTTTGAGAGTCCTGCTTCCCACTGGCGTTTTTTATGATCTCGCTTCTGACCTGGGAGAACTCCTTCCCTCTCTCACCCCGTTTAAATGCACTCCCCCAGTGTGTGACTTTGTTTCTGGTGATATCCTTTCGGCGAGACTTTCCCTCCCAGTTCGCCTTTTCCAAGCATTTCTTACGCCCTTCTCGTAACGAAGACCTGTCAGTTCCCACCGATACCTAGTTTTTTTTTAAGAATGCAATTCAGCGCAGACTTTGTCGGCCGGGCAAAGTCACTCCTGTGACCAAGTGTCCCGTTTTTCCCTCTTTCCTCTTTCCTTGTTAGTTTAAAATGTTCCCCGAATCCCAGCTGGTGCCCGAAATTCGATTTTCCCTTATCGCGTCCACCGGATGAAACTGGCACGTCATTTTCGATTTGCCCCGCAACCGAAGCACGATCAGCTTGTCGTTAATTGACTTTACTTCCGCGGCCTCTTCACGTACATTCTCTCGTCTTCTATTGTCCCCGCGGACAGCATCCTCCTTTTCTGTTTGAGTTTCACGGACTCCCATTTCGAAGCATCCCGACCTTGGCAGCTCGCGACCCCGAAATTCTCCATATAACTTCGCTCTCCTTTCTATCTCCCTTTTTCCTCCTCAATAAGTGGTTGGTTTAGTTTCTCTGCCCGCAAGTTTTATATGAAGAGAACCCCCCTCTTTTTTCCTTTCTTCGAGGCATTCCATTTCCTCCTCTGCGAAATGGCAAACTAGAGGTGACCAATCTCTTCCTGAAGTTTGTCTGCGATTCCCTTAGCAGGTAGCCACCTGGCTCGAATGTACCTGATCTTCTCGAGTCGTCAAATTCCCACTTCGTAATGGCCTTCCCGAGCCCCCTCTTTTCGATTGATCTTTTCCGGTCCCAGAGTAAACACTCCTTTAGCCGTTCAGTCTTCCATCCCATTTTCCCCCCCAGGATCCTACGTCTTTTCCCCCCCGAACTACGAAGATAGACCCATGAGACCCAGTTGGCAATGCGACCTCAGACGGCTGGTTCTGTATTTCCTTCGTAAAATGTTTTCGTCCCCTCCCCCCCTTGCCACGGTCTGGTCGGTCGCACGTCCTTTTTTCCCCCCCTGCTTTTGGCAGAATTGACAACTGGCGTGCGTTGGCCAGCTCCTATTTCCGGATACCCATGCGACTCCAGTTCCTCAACATTGCCTCTTTTTCTTTCGGGTATTGCAATCCCTTGTAGCTTTCTCGGGCGACCGAAACTGTCTTGGTCCCTTGCTTTTTCAAGTCCCTGGCCTTTTCACCCCCCCCACTAGCAAGGCGTAGGCGTTTCCCTTTTTTCGGCCCATGGCGGCGAAATAATCCCTTGACCCCCCCCCGCTCCCCCCAATCTTGGCCCTCTCCTTCTTCCTCAATACAGCGCGGACTGGAGCGCTTTTCTGCCCTTTCCGCTTTTCCTGCGAGCTCATCCCGAAGGACTCCTTTGCGGCTCCCCTTTTATCAGCAATCGAATCAGTATTGACTCGACCTCTTATCGGTGGTTTCGCTCGAGCGGCTTTTTCTTTTCGTCCTTCGACTGCAGCTGATTTCCCGTAACGACTCAAGATAGCCCCCCCCACCAAATGAGTACCGTCGATAACACGCCCTTTGTTGATACGTCCCCTTCTAAAGACCAGGGCTTCTGTTCAGAAAAGTCCTCCTCCGTCGTTCAGGAGTGGATGGTTTCCCCCCCCCTTTTCTAGGGTTTTCTTTTCCTTTTTTCTCCTGTGCAAAATGCATTTTCCCCAGAGAAGCCTTCATAAATTTTCCTTTGCAACGAAAAATTGAATTATATTTGGCGCGCACACCCTTAAGCTCCTAAATCGTCCTCCCCTCCCTTGCTCCCCCCCCTGCTATAGTTTTCACGATGTCTTCTTTTCGCTGAGCGCGCATTCCAACCTGGATTCATGCAACGGTCCCCCGAAGAAAATTTTTTTCCCCTTCTCAATGGGCTTCCCTTTTCCTCCAGTGCATCCGAGGAAACCGTCTCCAGTTCCTCCCCTGGAGACTCAGCAACTTTTTTGATGTAAGGCAAGGTTCCCGAAAGTGCTTTAACAACGCGGTCTCTCCGGTTAAGCTTTACGACGTCTTTCTCCCATGGCTTGATGCATTCCTCCCACTTGCCGCTCTCGTGCTCATGCGCCTGACAAGTCGTGCAGAAACGAAGTTTTCCTAACCGGCTCCTTCCGCCGGTTTCTCCAAGGTGCACTTTTTTTCCTAGGAGAGAAGGTGTCCCACACCCTCGGAATAGACCCCCTTTTTTTGCTCTCCATCTCCCCCCCTCCCTTACTTTGTACGCAAGTCTACGTTTCCTGGCACAAGAGTCCGATCACCCCACTCGAGAACGTCGCCGACCTTTTCTCTTTTTCCCGCGTTTCGAACGTCCCTTTTGAAGACCGGCTCTTTAACCTATCGTCGTTCTCTCTCCATTTAGCGATTGAAATGGACAACGTTTATGGTCGGCAGACCTAGATAGAGGCGGCTTTTCCTCTTTCCTTTTGACCAGAAGGGCCTTTGTACCCTCGGTTCCCAGAGCCCGAAGACCCCTCTCTAAATCGTAGAGCAGGCGGTTGCTCTAACCAAAAAACCTATAGAAAAGAACACTGCTTTCACCCGTCTTTTGGCTTGCCTCCCTAATTAGAAAGAAGCACATCCCGCCTCGCCGCTTTTGTCGCGGGAAGGGACTTTCTCTCTTGAGTTAAACTCTTTTTCCCCCCCCCTTTCTTCCACTCCCTGCGTGTTTTTTCAGGCGGACTGTCTTTCATAGGACGCGCTCCCTCCTTTTGGCTCGACAACAAATATTTGTTTTTTGTGGTCTCTTAGCCCGCTTAACTGTAGTCCTCGATGTTTTCCCCTTTTTCTGAAGCCTCCGGCGCCGGGCGATCTGAAATTAATGCTGTTTCTTTCCTTCGAGCCG
>Ga0179591_1285303_pt1 | contig 20589 bp, 38 predicted proteins | sample CZOMad2_1_08_16f_FD_182891 | JGI IMG/M metagenome (GOLD analysis project Ga0179591, IMG submission 182891) | Vadose zone soil fungal communities from Angelo Coast Range Reserve, California, USA - CZOMad2_1_08_16fungal (PacBio error correction) | ecosystem: Environmental > Terrestrial > Soil >... | reverse complement strand
GATAATTATCCCCTTCCTCCGTCCAGGTTAGTTGCCTTTGCTCAGAGTTTTCTTTTGTTTACCTTGCATTTTTCCGTTTTTTGTGGTGGTTCAAGTGCCCGCTAGACTGCATTTTCCACGCCTACCCTTTGTATCCGGCCGATAACCTCCAAGCGCGCCAGTTTCGAGTGATTGTCACGGCTTTTGGCTCTTTCGACTTTGCGCACCAAGAATCCCCTCCTTTCTTTTCCCACCCACCCGAAGTGCCTTTTTTCTTCTTTTGTCTGAAACCCACACTAATTAATACACTGCAGTTGCAATCGATCAGATTACAGCATTGTGGAATCGCACGGACTATATTTTTTCTTTTGGACTTGACCCCCAGGCCCCATCTCGTTTTGCAACCCTATATTCCCGACAAACGACCCTTTCCCCATCCCCCAGGACGGAGTACATTTACCCACCCTACCTCTTATTTCCCGTACCCCCCTACCCACTGCACATCGACCCACCTCTTAAACCCCAACCCCCCCCCCCCCCCCCCCCACACCACACACCCCCCCCCCCTTTACCAACGCACTCCGCACCACCCACCCAACAGCGCGTCATTGAAACAAGAATCTAGGTCTCGTATTCTCACGCCTTTTTTCTTTTCAGACTTTTCCATCCCCTTTTTCTTGATCTATCTCCCCACCCCTCCACAATCCCGTCTTCCATGTTCCTTTGTTTAACACAAACCCCAGGGTCTCGTAATTCTGCACCTTTCCCAAAGCTTCTGAGCCCGTTGTTGGTATGCCCCCTCGTCTTTCCCCAGAAGAGTATGAGCCCCCCCATCTTTTTTCACGTATGCCCAAAGACCCCCTGTCGATTATCCAATTATCTCGTTTTCCGCAACCTTTGACAATCGTTCTTGTTGTTCTTACATTTTTTGCGTAAGAATGGAGCTGCAAGTGAATCGCTTTGAGCGTATTCCTATCACTCTCCAGGTCCCCCCTACTTTGCCCAAAACCCTTTTCCCCCGTTAGGAATCCCTCAGTTGGAACCATGCAATTCTTCTGCTGAATAACAGTCTTCCCCCACCCCCAAGCCCACCCCCCCCCCATGTTATGATCCACATTTTGTTTCTTTAGCCTTGCTTCACCTTCTGGCAGAGGCACTACCCTTTTTTCCTTGACAAATGTTTTTTTTTTTTTTACCTTTAAGCAACGATGTAGGCTTTTTTAGTGAAAGCGAAGCGGCGAGTTTTTTTTCTCCCCTGAGGTTAGGCCGTGAGATTCCGTCGTACGCTTTTTTTTAATTCTTTTTTTTCGATTTGTCCATCCTGCACTTTTATCCCAAAGGCTTTGTCATTAGTAACCTTTCCTTTTTATCTTGAAAAACCCCCCACTCAGGTATGCGCTATTAAAACCGACCAAATACTACTTTTCTGAGGCTATGCGTCAGGGTAACGTCTTTTTTTTCCTCCCTTATTTGTGTCTTTCCCCCCCTACTTTTTCTGAAAGGTCTCTCCCCCTCCCTTTCCGTGCTTGCTAAGGAGACTGGGGCCCATCTCTACGAGTTATGTCGAACCTTTCCGATATGCCCAAAAATTTCCCTCCCCTGACCTTCCCGTTTCCCCCCTTTGTGATTTTTTTCGGACCGCTCTCGGTTTTTTTCTCTTTCCCAATTGGTTTTTCTATGTCGATTTCACCTTTTGTGGTGCTTCTCGAACGTCTCCAGAAAAAAGTCTTTGTCCCTTCTGCTTTCTTCTTCTATCTTCCGTGCTCAGGCTTTCCCCTTGTAGGGTTGTTTTCCCTCCTCGGTCTTCCCCTTTTTCCCTGGACTGTGGTTTTTTCTCTTAGTAAAAAAGTTTTCGTCTCCCTTAACGGCTTGGATACTAAAATGCGTCCAGATTTGGTCTTGTCTGTCCCGACACGATGTTTCCCGCCCCGGCTCCCTTCGATTTTTTCCTCTGTTTCTTGAATTCCTCCCTCCCCCCCCTCCCCGAATTTCCTTCACTCCTCACCTTCAGGATTTCGCACCTTAGAGAAGTCGCCAATTTCCAACACAAAACTTCACATACTTTTTTCGCGGCGTCGAATTTTTTTTCCCCCTCTTTTTTTCGCTCTGCCCCCATTCCACCTGCCCCCCTCCCCCACAAAATCCTGATTCTTTTTGTGCCTTAGAAACCCCGACCATAGTCAATGTGCACCCGCGTGCCTTAGTCATTGTTAGGAATGGGGTCTTCCCCCTTTGAATGCCACCCTCTTGACCTTTTTCTATAGTGCCGTCTCATCGTCACATTAAAACGCTACCTTTCCTCCCAGCTTTTTCATTTCAGATCTTTTCATGCGCGTCTTGGTCTTGACTGCATCTGTGTCTCTTTTTTCTCCCTGCTGATTTCGCACCGCTTTTTTGAAATACTTCCATTAACTAGCCAACGTTTAGTTCCTGTGGGCGGCGTCCCTTTCGTTAGATTACTGTTGTCCCTTTTTTTTATTTTTGATTTGACCCTCTTTTCCATAGATCCCTTCTGCCCCAATAGATCTGTCCGACTCTAAAGCCCACTGGCCCCCACCTCGGGCCTATTGATTCATCACAAGCCTCTTCCGTCTCCCATTTTGAGTTAAAGCCTTCCCCCACCTCCTGTCACCCCACCCCCATTTTCTTGGGCAGGTAATCTCTCTACGCATCGAGGAGTTCTGCCTTTATAAATCTTCCTGCGAACTTGTCCGGCTGAACGAGATTCTCCCCCGTCATACACCCCCCCCCAACCACCCCCTTCCTTCCCCTTTTTTCTCCCCCCCTCCTCTTCCTTGCTATGAAGTGCCTTTTTTTGAAATTTTCAAAGGACAACACTAGAACATGACATAACTTAGCCGTAAAATTTTCAAAGTGTTACATTCTTCGTCCAGAAAAACCCGCTGATCCCCCCAATGTTCGCTAGTCTCTATTACACAGTATTCTTTTTCCCCCCCTTTTTTCCTCCCCCCTTTCCCTTCCCGCCCCATCTCTCACTGCCCCCAGATTCTATCCCCAAGATAATGGTGACCCATCCGACCAGATTGAAGCCACCCTCCCCCACGTCTCTTACAATTGGGTTAGTCCCCTATTTCACTCCCCCTTCCACCTTCACGCCTCTTTTTAGGGTCTTTCCCCCCCCTTTTTTGGTGCCCCCCTCCGCTTTTTTACTGTTTTTACCAAGCTCCTGTCTTTTTTTTTTTTCAGGGCTACGGATCTGATCCCCCCTGATGTACGAATTTGCTTTGACTTTCCTTATAGTCCTTCCCTATTTTAATCCCTCCCTCCTTTTTTTTTCTTCTCTCCCGGAAGGCGGCTGCCTGCAAGGTTAAAAGTAAAATTCGTATCACGGTGGTTTTTTCCCTCTCTCCTTAATGCTCTGTCTTTTTTCCTATTCCTTTTTTCCCCCCCTCTTCTTCCCTGCGGATGGGAACTCTAAATTGTGCCAGCCCAAACCTCGTCTTTTCTTTCGTTTCTGATGTTCTTTACCATATTTCTCCACCCCCTAATGCTTTTTTTTTCGGTTCTTTTCACATCTTGCGGTCCTTTTCCCAGCTTTGTTTAGTCAGGGACTTCTTTTATCAGATTATGGTTTTCTTCCGTTTTTCTATTATTCTTTTTTTTTTTTCCAATACGTCTTCCCTGAACCCTCGCCCCCCCATGTAGCGTCCTTCTTTTTTCCCACTTTCACCTTTGACTTCGCATTGTAGCGTTGATTTTTCCTAGTTTTGATTTATAGAGTTTTCCCCCGGACAGTTCATCCTGAGCACCTCCCTGTTCGGTGCGCTTTTTTTTTCCTTCTTTTTGTTGATTTGGTTTGGTTTCTCCTTTTTTTCTACCCCTCATTTCATCCTCCCAGGTCGTAAGGGCTTCTATCGCGAACGGAAGAAAGCTTCCCCTTTCGCTTAGATTACGGCACCCCCCCCCTCTCCCAGAAAATCATTTCCTTTTTTGGTCTTACCTTTTTTTCCTTAATTCTCCTTGTTTCTTTGAATCTAGGATCGTTCTGAATCAAATTCTGGCGGCATTTTCCAGGGTGCTTATAGTCCTTCCCCGATCTCTTTGGTTTGTTTTGTGTATTTTCGGTTGGATCTTCCTTCCTCAAGTTTTCCCGTTCAATGCTTGTTAAATCAAGCGTCTCCACCCTGCGTTCACCGTCTGATATAACCCCCTCCCCCCGACGACCTCCCCCATTCGTCAATCCCCCCCCCTTCCCTGGACTCCTTTCCCTTCCCCTTTTTAGATATCTTTTCTTTTTCCATTGTATAGATTCTTCCCACGAATTAAAAAGACTAGATTTTATCCCAAATACGCCGCGGACCCTATCTTTGCAAAGAGCTCTCTGTACCCCGATTCTTCTCCTTTTTCTTCCCCTTTGGGGCCTGGGCCAGATGCGTGACGTCTCTCTACATGAGTTTTTAAACCAGTTATTTGTTCCTTCCACCCCTTTTCCATCCCCCCCCCTCCTACCTTCCAATTTCTTTCCCAATTAAGTTTCTTTTCTTTGTCTCCTTTGAACAAAGGGATCTATATGGTTTTTTTGCGGTTCTTTCATGTCTGCTTTTTTTCGAGGCCCCATATTTTCCTTCGACCAGTACCCTCCTCCTTTTTCCTCCCAGTTTGGTTGACCTTTTCCATTGTCTCCCACGGTGTGAGAAATCCTGCCATCTCCCAGCGTTTGCTTCATTAGGGTTGGCGTCCCTTCACCCCCAGAGATCGTTCTCCTCTCAGAGCCGTCCCGTGACCCCCCGATTTTTTGTCTTCCGACCAACTCACCATTGCATCTGCTCCCTCCGTCTCCAGACGCCATTGGCGGACTCCCCTTTTTTTATCTGCCCCCCACCCCCCCTCTCCTTCCTTGGCCCCCCTCCCCCCCCTCTTTTTTCACGACCCCTTTTGCCTTCCGAACGCATTTTTACCCGGACTCTATAGACACCCGCCGATTCCCCAACGACGTTCTTATTTCTTTTTTCTCCCAACTCTTTTTCCCCGACTCGACCCCTTTCCCTCTCCTGTACACCCCTCTTGGTTCGCTTTTTCTCCCCTTCCTCAGCATAGCGAGGAACTAAGGTACTCTTTGCGAAATTTTAGGCCCGTCTTTGTCTTTTTCCTCCCCGATGATTCCCTTTTATCAGTCTTCCCTCCACTCAAAAATGCTTTTTCTGCCTGCCCACGTCTCGGAAGTACCCCGTTCATCTTCTCTGATGGGACCCCTCTTTACTGCCTCCCGGCTTCGCTCGTCAACCCTGTATTAGATTTTATTTGCTTTTGCCCGACCCCAGATTATTTTTTTCTTTCAAACTTGCCTTTTCACACGATTGAGGAGACGCCGAGCTGTTTTTCTCGCTCGAGCTTTATGGTTCAAACGAGCTACCTAACTATCCCCTTCCCAACCTTTTTAAGTTTCCCCCTCTTCCAACATTCCTTCTCTCCTCAGGCGATTTCCCCAAGATCCTCCCCTGGCAGGTTCGTCCCTTGCTCTTCTTTAGTTAGGCTCACTTTCCTTTGTACCTTTTCCCTTTTTTGTGCTATATTTTGGTTGGTCCCTCCCCACAAAACTGGGGATAAGTAACTTTGTTTGTTTTTATTGGATAGCGACCTGATCGGCCTACTCTTTTTTTCCCCTTGATGGCTTTCTCTTTATTTTTCTTTTGTTTTCCCTCGGTGCCTTTGGTAAGGTCTTTCGCGTTCTCTATCCAGGGGTCCGCAGGATCGATTTTGCCTTCCTTAAGTAGACCATCTCCCCCACCTTTTCACCCACTTTTGTCTTCCCCCTTCATTCCGTTCCCCTTCATCCTCTTCCTTTTGTATCTCCCCCCTTTTTCTCGCGAGGATAATAATTCCCGGTTGTAGTTTTTCGAAACTACCTTGCTCCCCCCCCCTTTCTCCCAGATATTCTCCTCCTCTTTCAGTTCCCCTTCTTTCCCCTACCCCCTCGGGGTTCAGTCACCCAATTTTTGGTTCTCCCTTCCCTTGTATATTCTTTTATACAAAGACCTCTTTTTTTTTTGGTTGGAAGGTTTACGTGTGGCCATAGTAACCTCTGTAATTTTTTTTTTTTTGCTTCCCTTATCCCCTTTTTTTGATTCTCCTAGCCTTTTTTCTTGTGAGATTTTTGGTCCCTTCTTTGGGGTCCGATCCAAGCAACTTCTTCGTCAAGGATCTACTAAAAATTGATTCAGTTTTTCTGCCCCCCTTCTCTTTAGGTATCCTTCTTTCGGTTTTATTTTTTCCCTCCTCCCGTACAAAGACCTTTTTCCCTTTCCCCCCTATTCGTTGAAGTAGCTTTCGCCTTCTCTTTACTATTCACTGCAGTTTCTCCTCCCCCCCCTTTTATCGTCGACTGCCTAAGAACAGTTGCCTTGTTTTCCTTTCTTCCTTTCTTTTCTTTTTCTTGGCCCCATCCCCGATCTCCTCCCCCCTTTTCCCAGAAATCCCTTCAGTTATTTTTCTCCAGCCAATTAAATTACTCTTCTCTTGCCCCTTTGGGACGTCCTTCCTCTTTCCAGATCATTATATCTCTTTTTCCTCTCCGTTGTTTGTTGTTTTCTTCTGATAACCTTCTATGGACGTTTCTCACTACAAGTTCTTCCCCCCCCTCGTCCTTATGTAGTTGCTTTTCCCCCTTCTCCCCCTTGCATTTCTTGCTGTTATCCGCTCCGTCTTGGGCTTTTGCAAAGTAACTTCTGCCTTCCCTTTCACGCCGACCATGTTCGGATCCGTTCCTCCCCCCTTCCAATTCCGTTTTCTTCTTCCTTGTTTTATAGTACCTCTTCTCTCTCCCTATACGTAAAAGAAGCTTTTTCCCGTCCCCCCCTTTTTTAATTTATGTTCTCTTTTTTTTGTCCCCCTCCCGGATAACTTTCTCGCTTGCTCCGTAAGTCTGTGCCTTTACGTCACATATTTTTCTTTCTTCCTTTTCTTTTCCTTCTTTTTTGCTCGTCCTGCACCAACCACTACCCCTTCCCCTCTCCAAACAGGCCGTCGTCGCTCCCACTTATCTTCCCCTGAATACTGTTCCCAATGAACACATGCTCCCTGTCCTATCCCACTGGGTAACCCCCGCCTCCCCCCACCCCAGAGCTTCCTTCTTTTTCACCGCAATTCCTTCTGCTCCTCTTGCCCACCGAACGTTTTCTGTCCCCCTCCTTTACCCTCCATATATTTCCCCCCTTCCCTTTCTCCTGAATTTCCTATCTCCTGTTGAGCCATTTTGGTCTCCGTAGGATTCGAACCCCAAACCTCCCTCCTTTGGCTCCCAGTTGCTCTCCCCTTTTTTTCACTCAGCCCTTTTTTCCTTTTCCTCTCTTTTTTTTTTTCGCAAACTTTTCCCCATCTTTATTTGTTTTATTGTCTCTCTCAATGGCTCTTCAAGCATCCGCTCCTCCCCCTTTCCTCCGAGACCTCCCTCCCTACCCAGTCCCCCCCTTCCCCAGCTCCTTTTAACCCTCTTTTTCTCCTCTCTTGTCCTCCGGCTAATGCAGATCCTTCCTATAAACTCAGCCACACCCCACTCTTTCTTATCCCCTTTTTGCCTTCTTTGTAGCATTCTCACCCCCGCTTTCTTTCCCCACAACTTTTTCCCTAAATTCAGACATCCCCCTCCCGTACAGTTCTTTTTTATCTTGCACTCGTCTCTCGTTAGACCCTTTCTTGTTCGGCATTTTTTCTTTTATCCGCGCATCTTTTTTAATATTCGTCTGATTGGTCCATCAGCAACTTCCGAGCTTTCCATTTTTTTTATTCCCTTCCCTTTTTCTTCTTTGCCTTGACTCCTTTTTTCCCCCCCCCCCCCCACACACAATAGTGTTTGCTCTAGCTTTTCACCCTCCCCCCCCTTTAATTTTTTTCTTTGCCGCCGTAATCCCCGCTTTTACAGCGTCATGGTCTTTCGTCCTACGTTCTCCTCCCGTTTCTGCAGCCAAAGACTTTTTCTCCGTTGATAAGGCTCTTTTTTTCCTTCTTTTTTAATCGAGCATGTCGTCCCCTGTTCACGACGGCGCCTTAAAAAATCTCCTCGTACCGTCATTTCTTGCGAGGTTGAGGGACCTTTTCTCCAACGCCCCTCCCCTTCGGTTTCCTCTTTTCCCCCCCATTGTCCCTCGTTTTCTTAAAAAGTCTTTTTTTTTTTCTTCTCCCCCGACCAGCATAAGAACCTCTTTTTTATTTCTGCTTGATCTCCATGCCTTTATCCTTCGCCTTTGTAAGGGTTGAGTTCAAGCCTGATTGACTGTCCCCCCTCTTTTCGTTTTTCTTTTTTTTTCTTCCACAAAGGGTTCTTGCCCCTCCGGTCCTTCCGTTGATTACTGACCCTTCTTTGAATATTCAATGTCTTTTTCGGCCGCACCACGATATTAAGTCCCTGTATTACCCCTCTCTCCTGACTCGTTCCTTTACTGTCCTCCCCCTCCCTGAATTTCCCATCTCCTGGACTCCCTTGATTTGCCAATTCATCTCACCCCCCTTTCCAACCAACCCCCAGTCTCCTCCGCTTCCCTGTTCTCCTTTCGTACAAGATATTATGATCGCACTTCCTCCACTAATCCCCCCCCCCTTGATGTCTAGATTTTTTCCTTCTCCCCCCCCAGTGAAATAAAAGTCCTCCCCCTCTTGCCCGGTATCCCTTTTTATGGCTGGTCCCCCCGTTCAACTGCAGTCCAAACTTGCGTCTTAGACTCCTTCCCCTCTCCCTTCATTTAACCTGATCCAAATGACGAAAGCTTTTGCCCGGTAGGTCCGCTCTTTCCTCTTTCGCTTAGATGCCGGCAGTACTCTTCGTTTACCCTTTTTCTCCTCCCCCCCCATAGACGTCTCTTTCGTCCCGCTCCCTTTCTCTTCCCACACCCCACACCCTTAATTACCTAAATGCTCACCTTTGTTTCTCTCCTTTTGGCGGAATTTCTGGTTTTTTATCTAAGACTGTTATTCCTAGGTGTTTAGTTCCCTTTTTCTTTGTACTCCTTTTTTAACCCTTCTTCTCCCCTCTTCCCTTCCCTATTCTCCCCCCCCTACTCCTATGTCCCTACCTGAAAGACAATGGTCCCCCTTTCTCAGTTGCTCCCCAGAATTTTTGATTCATACTCGATCCTCTACCCTTCTCCTCCTTTGAAAAAATCCTTTCCTCCCCCCCCCAAAACCTCCCTTTGTTTGGTTCCTTCCCTCGAGATATCTTTCCTCCGTGCGGCTTCTGCCTTTCTAGTCCTTCTGATTCCCCCCCTTTTATGTGTTCCACGAGAGTCGCAACACTCCTTCCAAACCCCCCACAACCCCCACCGCCCCCCTTTTCAATTCCCTCCCCCCTCTCTTTGGTTCTCCCCCCTTCCTTTCTTTGTTGAAACCCTTCTACCCTTGCCAAACTACTTCCCCCCCTTACAACCCAGTCTTACCAATTCCCCGCTTTCCACTCCCCCCTTTCCCCCACTCATGTTCCGAAACCCCGCTTGAGTTCCCCTGTTTCCCGCTTCCTTTCTCTTTAAAAGTAGGTGATATGTTCCCCACGAGAAGTTCAATCCAAATTTTCCACACCTGCACAGACTCCGAAAGTCCCCCCACCAGAGTCCCCTCCCCCCCCTTCCTTTTTAACCCTCCTCCCCCCCCCCTCTTTTCGCCCCCTCACCACTTTTCCCCTCCTTTTTTCAAGGTTTTCCCATCTTTTGTCCCTACCATCTATAAACTCTCAATCACCCCCCCCCCCCATCCCTGTAGGTTATTGCTGCCCCCTTCCCCTTTTATTCCCCCCCTTCTACTTTCCCTCCCTCTTTCCCTCCCTCATTTCCTTTTCTCTTTTTCTAGTCAACTGTCTTCCCTTTATTCTCCTCGGTTCTTTGTCCTTCGCGCCTTCCCCATTCCGCTTGTCCTTAATCCTACCTTTTTTTTTGTTTGAGATCTGATGGTGAATTCTTCCGCCTTTCCTCAATTATACCCGTCATTATTCCTTTTGTTTTGCTCAATTTATCCTTCTTCCCTTCTCTCTCCGGCCTTTTTTCCTCGCCCGTCGTATGTGACCCTACCTCCCTTTTTTGCATTAAGTCACTTCTTTCTTATTTCCCCCCTCTTTTCTCCCCCTTTTCCCCCCCCCTCATCACCCTCTTCCTTCCCCTTTTTTTCCCCCGTTTTCACTTCTTTTTGTAAAAAGTATTTCCGTTTTCATCTGACCTTTTTTCCCCTTTCCCCGATTAGGGTTTTTTTTCCTTTTTTTTTGAGATTTTTTACAGCGTCCTCCCCTTTACATCTCCTCCAGTCAGCCCCCTCCCAAATTGGTCACGAGTTTTTTTTTTCTTTTCTTCCCCCGTTTCCCTTGGTCATTAGCCTTCCTGTTTGTCTTTATCTGTTTTATAGAATTAAAACCCGACCCCTTTTTCTTTATTCTCCCTCCCCTGCTTTTTTTTTTCAGGGACTTTCTTTTTCTTTTGTTCCTTTTTTCCTCTAGTTCAGAACGTACCCTTTTTCCCTTCCTTCTCTATACCCCTAAACATTCCCCCTCCCTCCCGTCGCCTTCGCGTATTCGCTTCACGGCCCCTCCACCCCCCCCTTGTCCTTTTTTTCTATCCGTCCTTTCCCTTTTCGTCATTTTTGAGCCTCTTTCTTCCTCTTTCTTTCATCAAAATGAGTTCGTGCCTTTTCCCCGCCTTTTTGACCCTTTTGTCCCTTTCTCTGTCGGAAATATTATTGTGTTTTTTTTTTTGTCTTGCCCTGACCCCTTCTGGTGGAATTCCTCAATTCCCTCCAGTTAAATGTTGTGGCCACACTCCACCTAGTTTCCTCCCCACAGTGATCCCCCTTACTCAAATAATCCCTCCCCCTCCCCCCCTTTACTTTCCCCCTTTCCCTTTCGGTCCTCTGTCCACCATGAATAGGTGAGCTCTCTCGCCTCCCTTGATTTTGCTCGTGACCATTCCACCTCCTCTCTGATGAAGTTCCCCCCCTGAATTTCACAGATATGCTGTCCTATTCCCACCTCTTTCCCTTCCTTACAAAGTTTCCCCCTCTGTTACCCCCGGTGGAATGTCCCTCTCCGGCCTCAGCTCTACCTCCCTCCGGCACAATTCCTTTTTCATTTCCAATTGCCCTCCCCCCCCTATCAAACTTTTTCCTTCTTTACCCCTTAGTTAACTCCTCTTTGGTCTGAAGGCACACCCCCTTCGATACATCCTCCTTTTTTTTTTTTTTGCCTACTTTTTTCTGGTGTAGAGTCCCTAAATAATCTGTTTCTCCCCCTAACCTCCTCCCCCATCTTTCCCTCCTTTTTTTTTTCCCTTTTGGCTCCCCCCTCCTCTTTCTTTGTGGACCCCCTTCTTGGAGATGTTTTTCCACTTCCTTCGGGCTTTGCTCTCATTAATTACCTTTATCCTCTTTCCCCTCTCCGAGCTTTTCACTATTTTTTTCACCTCCAACACTTCCCCCCCCCCTCTTCCGTAAGTTTTAGCCCACCTCCAGTTTTTCTTCCCTCCCCCCCCCCGCAGTTTTTCGAGCAGGAAAAACCACCCACCCCCAAAACTCTTTTCCTTTCCTGTCCCGACCTTTCCCTTTCCCTAAAACCTTTCGTCCCTCCCCTCATGAGAAAGTACTTCCCCTTACTTAACTCCCTCCTTCCCAAGACCCTTTCCCTTTCTTCACTTCCCCACTACTTTTTTCCCTAGACCTCTCTACCCTGTTCAGCTTCTCCCCCCCTCTTGGAGTCGTTTTCTCCCCTTTTTTCCTTTCCTGAGTCCCTTCCTTTCACTTTCGATTTCTCAATTTTTTATTTTTTTTTTCCTTGGTCTGACATGCTCTATTCGGGATAATTGGCCTCAGTCGCATTATAAGCACTTAGTCAAACCCAGGATTTTATCGACCATTTTTTTCCTTCCTGATTACCTGAACCCCCCCCTTCCCTTTCTGCTTTTTTTTTGTGCCCCCCCCTCTTTACCCCCTTCTCTGGGATCAGTTATCACCCTCTCGATTTTTTTTCTTTTCTATTCTTCCAGAACCTCTTTTTTTTGTTTTTATCGTAACTGCCTTTTGGACCTCGGATCCTAAGAGCTTTCCCTCCATTTAGTGAATTTTTTTCCCAATCCTGAAGCATCCTCCCCCACCTCTTCCTCTGAGGAAAATCACACCATGTCTTCAACCCCTCCCTTTATAGTCCCCCCCCTCCCCTCTTTTTCCCCCTGATATCACCCCCTCCTGTCATCTTCGTCATTTTTTCGTAGGCTTCCCCCCTTCTTGAATATTCACATTTTTATTCCTACACTGCTTTTCTTTCCCCCACCTTGTGGGATAAGTGAAATATGGGGTTTTTTTTCTTTCCCTTTGACTCCTGAAGACTGGAGCGTCCTGTCTCCTTTTCTTTGATTGTTCTCGCCCCCAACCAGAGTAGTCTTTGTTTTTTGCCTATTTCCTTTTTTGTCTTGTTTCATCTTGATAGTTATCTGACAGGTCTGGCCAGCAGGATGTCATCTCCATTTTCTTCGCTCCATCTTTTTCACCCCCCCTACCCTGATTTGTACACCCTTCCCTCTCTTCCTTGACATCTTCTGCCCTTTTTTCTCACAAAGGGAGCTGAGCTTGGTCCCTTTCCTCGTTTTGTCTGTTTCCCTCCTCTGTGAATCCAACCCCCACTTTCTTTTAAAGCTCTCAGGCCCTCAACCTTAATAGTCTTTTCCCCTCAGTTGGAATTTTCCCTCTTTTTCCCCTAAAAAATTTTTTTTTCGCCCCTCCCTAAGAATATTATTTTCTCTCAGACTATCTCTTCTTGTTTGTGGTTTTATTTCCTTGTACCTTTTCTATTTCTTACCGGTCATTGTTCGTGGTTGTGCATTTTCCCTTCCGATCGTTCTCCTCCTCTTGCAACTTTTTTTTTTTCTTTTCAAAAGTTTCTCGGGTTTTCCTCTCCCCCCCTCAGATTCTTTCCCCGTATATCTCCAACTATCTTCCCCCCTTTTTTCTCTATACAAGCATTCAAGGAGTTTTTCGCCTTTTCCATTGATTTTTTCGCTCCCTTTCAACTAATCCCCTTTCTTGGGACAAATTCCAGTATTTTTCTTTTGAATCGTTTTTTACCTTTCCATTCCCCCCGCCTGTATTCTTATTTCCCCCCCATTTTCCACCTTTTTTTTTTTTTTGCCTTCTACTCCAGGGCTGTTTTCCCCTTCCTTAGTCCTTTTTCACTTTGGTTCCCCTCCCCCTCTTGCCTCCTTTCAACCCTCCTCCCTCTTTTCTTTTCCCTCCCTAACTCCAATAAGCGGTTCTTTCTTGTCCCTTTCCTTCTAGGTCCTTTTCCCATTAATTATCTCTTTATCTTTTATAATCTGTTTTTGGTCGATCTATATCTTCTTGCACTTCGTCCCTTGATAGGACAATTTCCCTCTTCTTTTTCTGATTTTGCTGTTTAGGTCTTCTTGCTGTGTCCCTGCTCCCTGTTCTTTTTTGCCCATTGAAAAGAGAAGACGTCCCCCCCCTCCCCCTAAGTCCTTTAGCTACCAGCCTCGCTTCCCTAGTTTTAGAACGTTTACGCAAACGCTTTTTGCCCTCCCTCGCCTCTTCGTACCCTCGACCCCACGCCTTTTCCCTCCACATTTTCCTTTCCTTTTTCTCTCAGGGAAAATACTTGTCTCCCCTGTTCCCACTAAGATAAGTGTTTTTCTTTTTTCTCACTATATTTGGCGGGATGTCTGCTCTCGTTTCTCTTTCCCCCCTCCACACGTCCCTTTTCCCCTTTCCCTTCCTTTTTCCGCTAACAAATTTTTTCCTCCTTTTCCCTCAAACAAACCCTCCCCCAATTCCGTCCTTGTACCCATGCCACTGTCCCTCGACACACAAAAAGCCGCTTTCTCCTTTACAGAATCTCTTGCCGGCTCTTCTTTTTCTCCCCCCGTCCCCGTTTTTTTTTTTTTTTTCCACTCCTTCTGCCCCCTCCCCCCCCCTTCTTCTCTTCCTTATTTGACATAATAAGAGTTAGACCTTTTTTTCCCCCCTCGGTCTTTTGAACCCAACTTTCAACCCCCTTTCTCGCTGCTTTACCGTGAGCTACAGGTTCATGTTTTTTTTTTTGGGTTTTTTTTGGTTGGGTGTGTTTTTTTTTTTTTTTTTTTGTGTGCTCTTTTTTTTTTTTTTTTTTTTTTTTTTTGTTTGGGGGTTTGTTTTTTTTTTTTTTTTTTTTTGATATTTCCCATCCTGTTTTCCCTCCCCTTGTCCATCTTATTTTGGTTGTCTTAATTTCGTCGGTACTTCTCTTCAAGCATCCTGCTTGAGCTGTCGCGAGCCTGATACTTTCCCGCCCCCTTAACTAGCCCTCTTCCTCCCGTTGCGGAAGCCGTTCGTTCTCACTCCCCTGATTTGACTGAGATTCCTTTTTCCTTTTCCCCCAAAATCAGCCACCAACAACCCATCTGTTCTGATCCCACCGTTTTGCGCCCCTCTTAGAGGCTCCCCCCTATGTTCCTCGGCCTCTTTTTTTCCTCGCCCTCAATCACTCCCCTTACCTCCCTCTTGACCTTAGTTGAGTATATCTCTCCGTTCTCCCCGGAGACCCTCGGTTAGGAATTTGTATTTTCCTACGTAGATTTTTTTCGTATTTCCCTCTAAAATATATGATTCCCCCCCCCTCTCTTTCATCCTTCCTCTATTCTTCCTTTTCCTTCTTACAAACCCCCCACACTTTTGTCTCAGATCCCCTCCCCCCCCCCCCAACCAAGACCTTTTTTCGAGCGATCCAGCTAAGCGGCCCAGAGAAGCTTGTTTCGTCCCTCGACTGTTTGAGAATTCCCAGGCTGAGTAAAAAGATTTTTTCTTATGCTAGGTCCTTCCCTTCCCCCCTCGTCCTTTAGTCCTTCGACCCGGTCAAATCGGTTCAAAATTCGCAGCCGCTAAGTGCCTTTTCCGACTCTTTCTTCTCGTTTGTTTTTGTGTCACCCCCACGATTCCCCCTTTTTAGATGAACCACTTTTGTACTTTTATTTTTTACTCTTCAAAATTTTTTAGCGACAAGCAGCCACTCCGTTTGAAAGTCGTCCTTTCCTTATTCCGTGATTCCTTTCTTTTCGTAATGGTGGATTTCCCCCTTACCATATGTTCCTTTCCATTAAATTGAGCTTTTGTGGTTGTCTGCTAGCACCACGTCTTCCTCCCCGGTACCTTTCCGTAAACTTACTCCTCCCCTTTTCTTTTTCGCGTTTCCCCCCCTATCTTTTGCAGAAGGATATTCTCTCTTTCAAATATGAGTCGTGAATGTACTGACCCCCGAGAATTCCTGGTCCAATGCTCCGCTTCATTATTTCGCCCCACCTCTTCCATCGCAAATTTTACCCCCCTTTTTCTTCGCGGAGTTAGATTTCTTTTCCAAGCCTTTCCTTCCGATACATCCTCCCCAGGAACTGTTTTTCCCCTCAAAACCACTGATTTTCCGTGGTGCCTTCCCGAAATAAACGGTGGGGTGCACTGTGAAACGTAGTTCCGGAGCTTCCATTTATCGGAGGGTATTTTTCAAAATGCATTCAACTAGTGTTGCGCGTATCCTTGAATTCCGCCCCGCGTCCATTTCCCTTATATTTTCATGCTTTGACGGCGTTCCCTCCTCTTTTCAGCCGGCTTTTTTCTCTTTCCTTTTCGCAGCATCTGAGGTTGTTTTCCCCTTTCTTGTAGAGAAATAGTCAGCATCGTTCCCGCGGGATTTGAAAGACAGCCTAAGACGCGTTTTAGTCTATTGTGGGCGGAGTGCGGCTGGTACTAGCAGTGCAATCTTTTTTTTTCTTCGAGTGGATTTGTTTCTCATTTACGTTCTTTCTTCCGGACTCAAAGACTCCCTGCTCACCCAATATATCGTTTTGAAAAGCCACGGTAAACTCGCGAGAAGGGACCTCAGACTTTGATATCCTCTCCGTCGCGCCCCCCACGAAATTTCCCCACACCACCACCAATTGTGTGTGCGGCAATCTAGATGAAGCGCGCTTTCTGACTTTCCATCTCCCTGAGACCTTTAGGTTCCCCCCCTCGAGTGCAACGGCATACCCCACCATCACCCGTCCGGCGAAAACCCCAGATTTCGTTTCTTCATAGGTTGGGAGAAAACCCTCCAAGCCACCACTCCCCAACCACCCCCCACCGGACCCGCTACTCGCAGCCAATGCACATGTCAAACGATCCAACCGAGAGAAACTTTCGTATCGATTATTGTAAATTTTTCCCAGGGGAAAAACGATCATCATGAAACCACTGACTACAATGCCCAGAATCGCCGTTCCCCAGAGTCCGAGACCTTTGTACAAGCCGAGAACCGAGAACCAACCCTCCCGGTTTTCGCACTAGTGAACATTTGCTCTCTCAAGAGCATAAAAGAGAGGTTGCTACCACTGTAGGAGGTCTCCGCCGTGACCTTGCGCCAAAAGCGCAGGCGGTTTGTGAGCTCCTGATCGACCTTTCTCACACCGTGACCTACGAATTTTGTCTCTTTTAGGGATTTTTAATTCATTCTCTCTCTTCTCCCCATTTGTGAGATAGCTGGAATTCGCGGCTCTATACCGTCTCACGGCAAGTGGGATAAATGTCTCCGGTTTGAAGGCTCGTTTGACGACGCCTGCGCTTGGACAATGCGTCACGGCGGATGGGCCCCTCTAAAAGTGGGCACACTTGGGACTCGTTCTTGTCTCCTATGCGAAACATTTCTTAATGTGTTTTTGAATGTTTTTTCCCCTTATCGTTTCTGACCGCTTGGCCGTGCGTTCTGTGGCATTTTTAGGCAGCAGTGTTTTCTGATCGTTTTTCAGATACTTAAAGCGATCTGCGACCAATTGGCTCAAGCTGTTCTGCGTTGTGACACTTTTGCTTTCCCTGCTTTTAATTGTATGTTGTTTTGTTTTGGTTCTTACAACCTGTCAGTCATCTTAGCCGCTTGGAGTTTAGCGGACGGGTTGGATTTTCTTTTTTGAATCAGCGAAGTAGGGCGCTTTATAAGAATCAGCGAAATCCGGCCGAGAATCTCGATTTCCTTGCCCACCGAACAATTGATTTTGTTGCATTTCTTGTGTCCTGCATTGAAGACTAGGATTGAACCATCATGTTATGGCTTCTCGCTATTTAAGTGCTTTCCGTACCGGTCACGTATATTGTTTTTCTTTCGGTACTTTGATTTAATAAATCAAGCGTAATTGCGTGGCCAAATCGTTCCCACCAGATGCAGACCTTATGCGAACTCTGCCCACATTCGGAAACCATTTTTTTCTGAATATTTCACAAAGACTCCGGTGACGCGATCGTGCGATTGACTCCCGTGGACGTAATGATCGTCACGCGCGGCCCCTTTATTGACCGAGAGCGTTGCCTTCCGTCAAAGCTTTCAGGCGGCTACGGTGGACAGGAGGGCGCTGGGCATCGCTCCTCGGCAACGCTGTGATCCATTTGCTTTGAACCGCCGTAGCCCTTCCTCCGTTCTCGTTTCAACAATTGACGTTATTCTTGGCTCACTCGCTTTTTTGCGGTGCATTCAGGTGCTGATGGGGGAGATCCAAGATGTACTCCTTTTGCCGCGCATCCTCCTCCTTTTGTTTTCCACCTTTTTTTTAATGTCTCTGACAGGTGTGCGCCCCTGGAAGTTCGGAGAGTGCGGTACGTGATCCTTACATTCCAATCGTCGTTCTCTTCCAAGCCCGTTCTGCAATATCTTTTGTCGTTACGACAAAAGTTTTCCCAATGACTCTGCTTTTTTTATCCACCCATCTGTTCCTCGTGTCTGCAGGACCAACAAACTCGCTGTCTTTCCTCCCGTTGCGTTTGCCCCTAAACCAGGACGCCTTCCTTCTCCAGGAATACTCCCAAGTTTACTTTCCAGTTGTTATATTCTTTCGATCCTTCCCATCGACCTCCTCTTCTCCCCCTTTCCAGCCTCTCAAACCACCCGAGGTCTCGTTTTTTTCACTACCTAGCCCGCTGGCTTAACGTTATAGGCTTCTTCTTGCTCTTTTCCCTTTTTTCCGTCCCTCGATGAGATCCTTTTTCAGAAGTCGCATATTATCCCCCTTAGCAACCCCGTTTCTTTTTTCCCTTTATTGCTGCTTTAGTCGCGGGATAAAAGAATCTTCCTCCCTTTTCCCACAGCTTCCCTTCCCTTCCCCTCAGTCCACTTACTTAGATGGGTCTGTGATTTCCTACCTGAGTTTGTTGTGGTTTGGACTCGTAAACATGCCCTTTCCCCACGCCCTTTTCTCCGCCTTATTTCGGCTTTCTCCCTTTTCTTATTTTTTCCCCCCTTCCTTGACGAAGATATTTTTACCACCCCTGAGTACGCTGCTTGAAAAACCTTCCTCCCCATACCTTTTATTCTCTGGTCCACATCTCCTCTTCCGTAATCGTTGTTTCTTAGAGTAAAACTTTTTTTTTGGCCTCTGACCATTTTGTGAGCTGCTAAATTTGGACCCCCCCAAATTTTTCTCCCTCTTTGATGGTTTAGTTTTTTTTTATAGAGATTCTTTCGCACTTATCTTCCCAGAGGAGATACTGCCTCGTTCCGTTCTCTGGGGGGGTGCTCATTTTTCAATTTTTTTGGATTTTTTTCCCTTTTCGCTTCCGTCCTTTTCCTCAGTTGTGCCTTCACGCTACAGTCTTCGTTCCCAATACACACTACCTCTTTTTTCAACCCTTGTGAGGGACACCACTCTCTCTGTCCCTACTTTCTTTTATTCCTTTCTGATTGTCCATCGGTTCTACTTTTCCTTCTTTCCCCGGTTTCTTGTTCGATCCTACCTTTCCAAAAACACTGTTAAAACCCTTTACTTCCCAATACTCTGTTCCCTGTTTGCAACAGACTTTCCCCTTTTTTCCCTCCTTGTCCCCTCCCCCAATTTTTTGAGCCCCCTTCTAACTCTTATGCTTTTCCCTCTTTCTTTTTTTTTTCTGAATTTTTTGTTGGCTAATATCCAGTAGTCATGTTTCTTGGTTTCCTTCCCTTTTTTCTCCTTTCTTTTTCTCCGCACCCTCCCCGGAACATATTCTCTTTTCCCGGTTCCTTTTCAGTACCCCCCCTTATGCAGTCCCCTCTCCCTTCCCCTTTTCCTTCTTTCCCACAATTGGCTTGCTTGTTGAAGGTGAGTCCGTGATGTTTACTCTCCTCTTCCCAGAAAGAAACTTTTCCCTTTCCCCCTTTCTTCCCTTTTTCTTCCCTTAGTCCTCGTCCCCTTTTCCTTACCACCTCCGTTTTTTTTCCGTTCCTCACCGTAAAAAGTATATTTCCGAGTCTTCAGAACCCCCGTGTCCTCTTTCACTCCCTTCTTCTCTGTCCCCACATTTCCCCCCCCCCTTCCCTCTCATTTTCCTCCCCCCCCTTCCCACATGAAATCAATTTTGATTGCTCAGCAAACTCTAGACTGGTCCTATTGGCCATCTGATCGGCAGCGTTCAAGAAATTCCTTTCCTTCCTTTTCCTCCTAAGTTTTTTTCTCTCTGATCCTCTTCCTTCCCCTTCTTCCAGGAGACGGCCCCCCACGATGACCTGCTGATTTCTGTCTACTACTGCCATTTTCTTTTGGACCGTCTCCCGTCTTTTTGCTGGGCCCCTTAACCACGCTAGACCGTTTCTTCTCTTTTTTATCTGACCCTCTCCCCTTTCAGTTAGAACGGCAGCACCGGCTGCCCCCGATCTCCCTAAAGATACTTCACCGAATTCGGCAAGGTGAATTTCTGTTTACTCTTAGGAACATCAAGGCTCACATGTCGCACCGTGAAGCTTTTGAAGATGTTTTACATAGTTTTGGTAGAGACCTCTTGAATTCCTCTCGTATCGACCCGAACCGTATTTTCTCAAACAGGCCGGCGGAAAAAGACGATTCAGGATTTACAGGCCAAACCAACGACCCCATGCGTTCTGTACTATAGCCACCTGGTCACTTCCCCCACCCCAACGCGGGCTGTTCACATTTTATATAGTGCGTTGTATGCTGCCACATTTTTGTCCTCCTTTTGCGTCCCTATTCCAACTAAGGACTCGTAAGTTATTGCATACTCAGCGTTTAGACTTGTTTGGTATTCTCGGTAGGATTGACACCTACCCGAACTTTAGCGCTCTGTGAAGCACAAGTTTCTATGAGATGACATTCACTCTCGTTTTCCCGCAATGTTGACCATCGTAGGTGGTAATTGATCGACGCCTGTTTGCTCCTGTGGCCCGCGTGCGAGGACGCAATTCGACCATTTCCTTACTTCTCCCCCGAGACCTGTAACCCGTTACGCAGCAGCTGGCACCGCCCCGTCTTTTATGAAGCTCCCGTCTTCTATACCCTGCCCCCCAAACCCCCATCTTTTGATCCAAGTTTTGTTCCCTGCCTTTCTCCCTTCTAACCCCTCTTTCCTTCTTCCAATCCCTTTCTTCCATAAGCAAGCACCTTCCTTCCATCAGGACGGCGGTGCTTATCTTCATTTTTCCGGTCCTATAAAGTGATGGTTCCGGAATGGGATCCAGCTCCGCTTTTTTTCTATTTCTGTTTTTTCTTTTCCCCTACAGTCCCATTGCCTTCTATACCCCTTGACCACCACTCAATCCCCCCACTCGTTACCCTCCCTTCCCCCTCTCTCTTCTTTTAACCACATTCCTCCTCCCCTCCTCCCTCTCCCTCTCCGGCCCCTTCCCTCCTAGCGAAAAAATAT
>Ga0179591_1331160_pt1 | contig 20594 bp, 31 predicted proteins | sample CZOMad2_1_08_16f_FD_182891 | JGI IMG/M metagenome (GOLD analysis project Ga0179591, IMG submission 182891) | Vadose zone soil fungal communities from Angelo Coast Range Reserve, California, USA - CZOMad2_1_08_16fungal (PacBio error correction) | ecosystem: Environmental > Terrestrial > Soil >... | reverse complement strand
CGAGCCAAAAGAAGCATCGATTCATGAAATTACCCCCGCCTTTCCTCCTCCCTCCCCCTCTTTTAGGACCCTCCCGACCCACATCCCCTGCGAACCCAGTTTAGTGTCCCCCTTCGAGCGGCATTTTAATTTGAGTTTCCCTTGCCCCATGGTTCTCGTCTCCTGACCCCTATCCTCTCTTCCATCCTTCCTCTTTGCTTTGCATTTCGGCGTGCGCGTTTATGATACCAGTTTGAGGCTCCAGAAAAACGAGATGGCTTCCCCCACCTTTTTCTTTCCTTGCCTTTGCCGCTTCGTATTTCTTTTCTTTTTTGCTCCTTTTTCTTTGGTGTCCTCTGCGAGGGAAACGGTCCAATTATTAGAGTTCTTCCTTTCCGTGATCCCAGATTCCTTTTTTCCTCAGGTTGCTTTTCTTCTCTTAATGTTGGTGGTAATTTTTTGCTTTTTTTTGACGTCGTTTTCTGTTTCACAGATTTGGTTTGGTGGGTTTTGTGGCTGTTTTTTTTTTTTGCCACAGTTTTGTGACTTTGGGGGGGTTGGTCGCTACAAGGGGGGAGGTTGGTTTTGTTATCTAGCTCCACCGGCCCCGTGCCCCTTTTAGCCCCCCCCCCCCCCCCCTTTTTTGTTGGGGCCCGCACGAATCGGACCCCTTAACTGTAAAGATGGTATGTTTTGGCTCTCTTTTCGTTCTTATAGCTTCGTTGAATTGACCGGTCTCTCCTACAAAGTGAAAATATTCTTTTCCCCCCGTCTCCCTTCTCAACTTCGAGGCTGCTCTCTCCCACCCCCTTTATTCTTTGTATCTGTTCTGATTGGGGGAGTACCCTGAGAGTGAAGGTTAGAGTCCTTCTCCCTCTGTCCTTCTGTCTCGAGTCCCCCTTCCTCTTTTATTCCTCCTTGCTTGTTTTTCAAATCTCGCCTCCTGCACCATCTCTCGGCCAAATCTGATAAATAATTTTCATTGAGCCTTGAGTGAAAGGCCCTACTGCCCCCAAGTCTGTTTTTTTTTCGACGACCCCCCCGTGCCTTAAACTCTCTGGCCCATTTTTTTTGCCTGCGTTGATCCCCGATTATGGACACGTGGTTATCCGATCTGGCCCTCGTTGTCCCTCCCGTTTTTCTCCTTTTTAGCCACGATTCTTTTCCTGTCAATCGGAAAGGAGGACCCCCCTCGTTCCCCTTTACTTTCTTTTTTTTTGAGGGAAACTTTCCCCTCCCTCGCCTTTTTTTCCGCTCATTTTCACTTGCCTCCGTCTCTTCTTTCATCCTGAACACACCAACCGCTGTTCCGCCGAGCGCGTAAAAGGCAGAGGAAAGATTTGCTTGGGTTTGTATTTCCCCTCCCAGTGCACTTCTGGCTTTCTTAGCATTTCCGCGCCCTACTTTAACATAAAGATACCAGCGGCTCCCTCCCTTTTTACGGGTAATCCCTGTCCTGCCCTTTCTTCCTTCCTCCTTTGTTATCTCCCTGGATAGTCTAAGATTTTTGCCGATTCTCTTTTCCACATATCAGAGCTTGATTGGTTCCCTTCTTAGGTTCCTTTTTTTTTTGATTGGACGTCGGCCTGTTTGCATTAAGGTATACAGCAGTTGCAGGACAAACTCCCCTCCAAGCCAGAGAGGATGGTTTCTTCGACCCCTCTTTCCTTTATATTGTCCGTTTCAGACCGCCTTTTTACCTGACTTCCGGAGCTTAAAGGGATAATCTATTGTACTCTTCACCGCAGATCTTTCCCTCCCCTGAGTGATTCCCTTGAATCTCCCACGTTGAGAAGTGCTTCTATTTTTCGAAAGTTCCTTCTCTCTCTGAGTCCCCCCCCCGACAGACCTGAATTAGCGATACCCCCGTCCATCCCCCCCCCCTCGTAATCCCCCAGTCCTCTCTTTTGAAACCACTGACTTTCTGAGGAAGGGCGAAAATATACGTTAAACGTCTTTTCTCTTATCTCTTTCCATCTCTGAAGACTACATCATCCCTCCCGGACCTCCCTTTCGTCATTTATTGTTCAGGTGCTAGTCCTCCCCAGGACGCGATGCCATCTGGTGGTTGGCCTTTCTTCGAGTCTTCACTTTTTTCCAGCCTTGCTTTTGGCAATCGCGAGTCTCCCAGCTCTTCCCAAATGTTCCGTTTGATTCCTCTTTTCCTCCCCCCCTTTTTTTTTTTTTTTCCGAGATATGCTCTGAAAATTTGTTAAACCTCGCTATTTTGTCTACCTCCTTTTCCCCACATTTTCATCTTTTCCCATTCTCCGGAAACGATGACATGAGGCATTTCCGCCCAATTTTTCTCTAGAAGAATTTGTCCCCCTTTTTCCAGTCTACAAAGTTTTCCTTCCAGTTTCTTCCCCTTTGTCTTCAGTATGTGAAGTGATATGAAAACACTTTTTCCCGGTATTCTTACTCCCCCCCTGAAGACTGAAGATCTCCTTCATTTAACTTTCCCAAAAGTCTTCCATTCTTATGGCTTTTAGTATGTGTTCGAAGCGCCAAATAAGAATTTCTTTTCTGTTACGTCCTGTTCGCCGTGTTTTCATAGTCTGATTGAGAGACCTTTTTTTTCTTCCCTGAATATGACGCAAGAGTTTTTTGAACTCACAAGTCTTTCTCCTGGTCCCTCCTTAAAATTTTTCTCTTGAGTTCCCCACTCCTAAAATCTGACTGCCGTGCCAGGATCGCTTCCGATCTTAACCCAAGCGTAGCTCGATGGGTCTCCATATCCAGTTCCCCAGATTGGGCCTCAAAATCTCGTCCGCCGGGTCTCTTTACTTTCTTCTTAGTCGTCCCCTTTTGGACGTACCCTCTTTCACTCCCCCCCTTTCCCCCTTCTCCCTTCACCCCCACGTTGCGATTCCACAACATCAAGAGACTACTATTGCCAAGTTTCTTCACCTTCCCCCCCGTTTATAAGCACCCTTTGCTCCCCTTATTTCCTCGAGACTTTCCCCAATGGCAGAGCATGATAACGTTCATTCTTTTTCCTGTATCAATTTTTTCCTGCTCTTTTACTGATCCTCGCTCTTCGGCTGTTCCCTTTTCCTTGTCTAATTTATAATTGCACGGCTTTCCCCCCAATCCCTTCATAGGTCCCTCTCCCCCATTTGGACCCTCCCTTCTTTTCTGCTCGGTCTTTTTTTCTCTTCGATAATCATAGATCTGAAGAGGGATGTCGCTCTCCTCCCCCTCGTCCCCGATTCTTGCTTGTTTCCCTACTCCCACCTCCTTAGTCATAGTCGTCCCGCCCTTGCAGAAGGATATGAAAGCCAAGTTCCCCCTCTCCTACTCTGGTCTCACCCCCCAGTTCCAGTCGACCCCCGCCTACCCCCCTATACAGACCACCCCCCTTGTTTCCCTTTCTCTTTTTGTATCGCCCCGGCCCTCTTTGCGCTTTTTTTCCGGCGGAAAAGGGAGGTCCCCTTGCTTTCAGGAATCCCTTCCCCGCACCAAAGATTTATCCTTCCTTTTTTTCCCTCCAGTTGGCCGATGATTGGCTGGACTATCTAACAAGCAAGTCTCTTCATTGTTCTTCAGCTCCGATCACCGACCTTCCCTTCCGTTCGGTCAACAATCTTGAAGAAAAATCGACTCGTTCCAAAACCTGCTCTTTGGGAGGGTCTGGGCAATCCCTTTGCGTATTTTAGTTTTCTCTCTTTTTAATTCAGGGGTTCTTGATTTGGCTCCATCTCCCTTTTACTTTCCCATTATTCGGTGTTTCTCCGCATTCCCCATCCGCCGGTTCCCCCTGACCCCTTTTCCCCCCTTTTCCACTCTGGCGACGGTCCCTCATATCGTTCACTATTGTGTAATAAAGAATTACTTTCTTTCTCCGTATTTTCCTTTCTCAAGTCTATCTCCGGCGCCTTAAATTCGCAAAGACTCCTTGACGCCCTATTGCAAAGCCTCTTTCCGACAACTATGGGCTGGAGAAGACTATGTTTTTCTGACCTCTTGGTATTTTCCAACGAACCTCCCGCTTCAGTCGCGATTTACTAGGATCTTGGTATCTGGATCCCTCTTTTCCTGATTATCCTCCTGACGGGATAATGTCCATGGATAGCAGATGCCCCGCTCCTTCTCATGGACCCCCCCCCCACTTCTTTTTGCGCTTGGTTTCTCACCGAGCCCCCCACGACGGTTTGTTTTTCTATTCCAGTTCTTAACTCAGCTCTCCCACGTCTGGGATGTGAGCTATGTTTGAATGACGCCGGTTCTTCTCCTATTTTTCCCTTCCACTTGGCTGGAGGCCTTTGACCTCTCCTCCAAAAGCCCTCCCCCTCAGTCCCGAATCCAATTTTCTCTTTTCATGTCTCATCCCTCGTCCCCTCCCTCAATCAGCGTTTTAAGCGCATTGATAGACCTTGCGCTTTTTGATGCTTGCCATGAACGGTAGAGTTTTGGAGCAGCTGCCCTTTCTCCGCTTCTTAGATTTTCATATCCTGGCCGCTCTCAGACTGTCTTGCCTCGGCAAGCTTATGAAACCCCTAGAGCCGCCACTCCCAGGTATGCGGGTTTGTCCACCCCACCTGTCACCCTATCGTGTTGTCCCTTTTAGTAGACCAAATTAATCTTGTCATCGTTGATTGCGTCCGTTAAGGTTACTGGTTTTATGGCGGTACATGTTTCTCCTTTCCCCTCCAATTTTTTTTGCATTATAATTTTCTTTCTTTCCCTGTTGTCCGTGTTGCGAAGAAATCACTGGCGGCCCACTATACACCTTTCCTCCCCCTTTTTCCTAGATACTCTTTTTTTCCCCTCCAGCCTTCTCCCCCCTTTCTTTATCGAATCTTTGCGGTGCCCCCTCCGATGCCGCCTACCTATGGACTTCCTTCTCCTCTCTTCCCCCCTCCTACTGTGAGAGAGATCCACTAGTTTTTCTTCTTCCTCTTCTTAGGCCTCCTCCGTCCTTTGTACTTTCGGCGTCCTTTTCTCAGGTTCGGTCCCCCTTTCGATCTTAGTGATCCCTCCCTCTCGGCATTCTCCGCGGCTCTTTCATGGGATTCTCGCGCGCCCCGTGTTTCTACAAGTATTTTTCTCCTTTCCTTTTCTCGTACGGTCAGCTCCCCCCCCCCTTTCCCAGGTACATCTTATCGTTCTCAACGATGCCGAGTCGCCTTCCGAGTGGCAAGGATAGCGTTCCCACACTAGCCGCAAGTTTCCTCTCTTTTTTTTTCTTCCCCACGCCCCCGTACATCCTTTTGAGTCTCTCTTTTTTTTTCCCGCTTTCCTTCGGCATTTTTAACTTCTATCTTCAACTTCCTGTCGGTTCATGAAAAGAGAGCAGTAAGTTTGCGGCTAAGGTATCCCTTGACCCCCCCCCTCCTATAACTTCGCTGGAGACATCCTCCCCTTTTCCCCCAAGTTCCTCCCTCTGTCATGTCGCTCTGTCTTCTTCTCAGGAAAATTCCGCAAACATTCGGTTTTCCTCTTGTTACTTTCGGTTTGATAGGTCTTGGCCCTCCTAGTTAACGCCCTTTCCTTTAGGAATCAGTCCCCCCTCGCTCTAATGAAGAATGCGAATCCCCCCTTCCCTTTTGGGATTTGTAAATGAAAGTCCCTCCATTCACTCTTGCTTGATAGGTTAGGAAGAGAACGCAACACATCTCCCAAGGATTTGACCGAGGTAAGAAGGAGTTGGACCTCATTATGACGTCTTTATCGTGCTTACTGACACCTCATGGTTTAGTCGATCGAAATAGAGAGTCTCCCCAGCTTAACCAAGTTTGTTTCCCTTCCTCTCCCTTTACGGATCTCTTTTTTGCGAGTTTTTGCCCCGATACATAGGTTTCTAAGAACCCCCTCTATCTTTTTTTTAAATTTCTTTTAAAGCTGTCTCATTCTCCCCTCTGAGCTTTCGTCATTTATGTTTCCATGTGTTTGAATCCTAGGTCTAGAAATTTTTCCTGTACCCCCTTAGGCTTTCGTACTTAGGCGGACAACAAGTTTTTTTTTAGGGCTTCCGATAGGAAAGCAATGTTCCGATTGTTTTCTGGTTCTCTTGTTGGAGAGGTTTTTAGCGCCGCTCAATTTTGATTAGTGAAAAGGAATATTCCCCCCAATCAGATTCTCGTCCCAGAAATAACTCCCTTCCCTGATTTCCTCCGTTTATCTTTATTCCCTTTATCTGGGGGTCAGCAGCTTTCGGCGAGGATTTTCCTGACTTTCTTCTTTCTTCATCCTTTCCTCTTCTTTTTTAACTTAGCCCTTTATCCCCCAACTATCAGAGCGACCTTCGACACTCGTCCGGAAAGGAGATTTATATATTGGGATTGCGGGATTCTTCCGTCCCCGCTCCCTCCCCTGTCATTCTCCCAATTTTCCTCCCCCGCCGTCCCCAAGCCGTCGACTCTCTCCTTTCTTTTGCCTCTTTAGTTCCACCTTCCTATTTTCTATGAGGTTGGCCGTGTTTTCGCCCATGGTTCGCAGATTATCCGGATTTTCCTGGACTTTTCCGCCCTCCTCTTCCCCTGCATTTGATATTTCCTCTCTCCATTCCCTTTTTTGTTTGTTTTTCCGTAATCAATGCTGCTTGGCTTCGATTCAGGCGCCCTCCTTCTTCTCGAAGACTTGCGTATCCTTCAACACCATAACGAGTGACTTTTTTTTTTAGGCGTTTGCCCCCCCCTTTCTTTCAGATTGTCTTCTTCATTTCCCTTTTCTTTGGTTTTGCTTCTTTTCCCAAGTTGATCCTCTCATAATTAAAAATAAAGTCGCGGCCTTTCCTTACTCCTGTTCCCTTGTACACTAGGAACCAGTGATCTCTCACGATTCCCTTGGAATTTCACGCTTTGAGGTTCGAGTAGTTTTTTGAAAGTTGGTAATATCTCGCTTTTTCTTGTCCTTTGGAATTTTTGGGTTAATCTTTACGTTCTCCTTCCCCCTTTTTGTACCTTTTTTTTTGGCACGCCCTTTAGTCCAAAAAATGAAAGCACCGTCTCTTTTTTCTTATCGTTCCCCTTTAAGGATTCTCCATCGTAACTCCCCCCTCCTTTCAAGCGAATCTACCCCTCCTCTCACGAACGGGTCAGAGGGCGTCCCTCTTTTGGGCACTCCATTTTTTTGATTTAGAGCCTTCCCGCCCTCCCGCCTTTGGTTTGTCTTTTATACTATGGAAGAAAGGTTTTTCCCCCCTCCCTCTCCCCTCTGCATGACACCAATGCAGCCTTCCCATTGTGTAGATCTCCATCCCACACGCCCAACGCACCGCCATCGCATTTTAAGTTAATGTGTCCCCCTTTTGCTTTATGATGTCTTCACGCCAAAGTTTTTCTTTATCCTTGTCTGCAAGAGATACAAAGAACCTAGTAAAATTTTATGCCTAACTTAATTGTAAAAATAAGGTTCTCTACCTTTTTCTCCCCTTTCAACCACTTTTTGTTAATTAGAGTTGGTCCTTCATATTCGGTTTCTTTTTACTAGCAGTTTATTTGCCCCCGTATAAGCCCGACATTTTCTGACCCCTGTCTTGCCATTCTCTCTCTTTCCTTCCTCCTCTTTTTTTTTTTTTTTTGAGTTTTATGCTTATTTTTCAAAATGATCTTGGTTCTCCCTTTTCCCCTTTCCCTGATTTTCTTCCGCCTCTGCCTTACACCCATCGACATGAGATTTCATTTTTCTTTGCTCAGAAGTTCATCGTCTTCCCCCACTTCCTGGACCCCCCCCTTCCTCCCCCGGTCTTTCTATTTTTCTTTTTTCTGCGCCTTCGTCTCCTGCTATATGCCACACTGTAAAGGATGATTTCTATCCCCCCTTCTCTTCCCTGATTCTAACTGCCCCCCCCCCCCCTACTTCTTTTGTGATTGGTGGATGCCGATTCATAATGCGATTGGTTTGCCCCCCCCCCCCTGTTTTGCTTTTCGCGCCATTTTCGACTTAATCCGCGTCAAGCCTTTTTTATTTCTTCCTTCTCTATATATTCCCCTGTTCCCCTATCTGAGGTTTCCCTTTCAAGCCAATATTATGAGGCAATTCCTAAAGGAGAGTTGGCGATTCCCCCTCTTTGCGTTTTTTGTTACTGGGCTCGTTTCTTGGGTCACTTCTAGTAGTTACCAAGAGATGTTTGGAGGGCTCTTCGTTTTTTCTCTCAGTTGACTCTTACTCTTCCCCTTCCCCCCCCCTTGCCCGTGTACCCCCCCAAGGCCTTGACTATTACCCCATAGAGCGATCTTGTTCCCTGAAACTCGATGAAACTCCTTTTCCGGTCTTCTCTTCCTTTCTCGATTTTTGCAATTCTCAGTTACTTTACTGGAATGTTGACAGTACCTTTCCTCTCTCTTTTATTTTTTCCTGATTTTTTTGCTTTGAGAGACTTTTCCTCCGCTTCCTCATTTCCCTCTTCACGTTTTGTGCCCACCGGATCGGCCTCGCTTGTTGTTCCCCCTCTCTCTTCTTTCCGCTCTTTCTTTTTTTTCTAATATTTTCCTTTCTGATACTCATTCGGACTCTTCTATGATTTGCGCCCCTGTCCACTTTTCTCACGGCGGTTCTCACATCAAAAATTCCTTTTCACCCTTTTCATAGAGCTGCATCCCAGGACCCCTCCCCTTGCTCCTTTTTCTCTTCCCCACTACACTTCGCCACCCGATTCCCATTCTGAAAAGTTTCCCCTAATTGTTCTGACTCTCCCCCCCCGGCCGCTTTTCCTTCTTTGTATTTTGGAAGGCAGGGAGGCACCATGGAGGGCGTCTTCCTTTCACTCTCCACTTCCCTCAACAACTCATTCTTAGCGCTTCCTTCCCTAGGGCTTTTTTCATAAGAACTTCCCCCCCTCCATTAATGAGGGAATTCCTTCTTCCCATTCCGTTCCCTTAAAGTGCAATCTAGTCACTTCCATCTCTTTGGCGCCAACAAATAGCGAGGCTATTTTTCATCTCCTTCTCCGGAATTTTTCGCTTCCCTTTCTTTTTCCCCGTCTTTTCTCCGCCCCCTTGGTCTCTGCTTATCCCCTGCGCCGGCATCCGGTCTTCTTTCGCGATACGTAGCAACTCTCTGGTCCCCCCCTTCCCACAAGCATCGTCCCACTTCTTCCGCTCCCCCCTTACCCTCCTCCCATTTCCCGAGACCATCCTTACAACAAGATTCCTCTAGGACTTTCAACTCCCCCCCCTTTCCCTCTCCCAGGCTGAACGTCCATCTGCCAACCTCAGAACCTGAGACTCCCTTTCCTTTCGCCCCCTCATGATTGTCAATCACTCTTTATTCTAGACCCTTATGTTTTGTGCAACTTCCCCTGCCCTCAACGAAGACTATCAACTGCCCGTCCCCGATCCCCTCGGCCCGCAATGTTTCCTGGATACCCACGATACTCCATTTACCTTGCCCACGTTACATTGTCATACCTTCTCCCTCTCCGTCGGACTTAGGGTCACCAGTCTGGGTTCAGATTGGGCTTTGTTATAGTATTCCCTCTTCTTTTTCTCTTACTTTTTCTTCCTCATAGAGCCCCTCTCTTTTTGTTATGTCTTGCGCTCAACTTCTGATTTTCGAGTGACGCTCTTGGCATGAAGACAATTTTTTTGTCTTATTCCTTTTCCTAAAGAGTCTTCCCCCGACGCCTTTCCCCCCCAAGACCTTACACCGCTTTTGTTCGAGTGGTGACATCAGTCCATTTCGATAAGTTTACTCTCCCCCTTTATGCCCCTTTCCGTCATTGATGTTCTGCGTTTTTTTGAGTGTTACCTGCCCTTTTCAGTTTCCGAGAGCCGGACTATTGCCCTGTATTCCTCTCTTTCTCTTCCCCGCTTCCCCAGCAACCTTCCGATAGCCGGCTCTTTTCCCCCTCCTCTTCCCCCCGCTTCCAACACATACCTTCTTAGGGCTGTTACTAACACTCGTTAAAAACTGCCGGCTAGTTTTTCCCCCTGCCTCCCCCGCGTTTGATACGGGCCGGCTTTTTTCTTTTCCTTCTTTGGATGTGCCGTCTATGACGGTCTTCCTACTTTTCAGTTGCCCTTTGCTTTCCCACTTTTTGAATTAAGGCGAGGCCTTCTTTTGACCCCCTTCTCTGTTTGTTTTTTTCAATGAAAAGGAATCTTTTACTACCCCCCCCTCCGTCGGCCCTCTTCTCTCCTCATAGACGTTTTATCCATCTATCGCGCCTCGATTATTTCGACTAGGCGAGCCTACTCATGGAAACTTTACCGATTTTCTATTTTTTTTCCCCCCCTCCGTGTTGTTTTCCTTTTCTAGGGTACTTTTTAATTCGCGCTTCTTCTCTCTTTAAATCTTTTGCTTCTAGTGTTTTTTTCCCCTCTTATTTTCGGTCGCAATAGAAGCACTCCCTTTTTTTCTTCAGGTTTTCCATGGTGACTTTTCGCAGACCCTTTTTTTCGATGCTCAAGGAAGGCCCTTTTCGACTTGCGTTACCCCCTGTTTACCTTTTTTCCAAAGTTTACTCTCCCCTTTCATTCTGACGTCCCCACCTGCCGTTTTTTAATTTTTAAATTCATCCTCCTTTTAGTGTTTGCCCACAGAGAGACAAGTTTCAGCGTGGTGAGGCCCCCTTTCCCTCTCCTTGAACTCAGGGTGCGGATATTCTGGTGGTTCATTTTCCCTGAATGCCCTCTCCTTCAGGGTCCCCCTCGTATGCCTAGTAGAAAGGGACTCCTCTCAAGGAAGCCGCACTGATGCGTCCCTTTCCGCTCCTCCCCTCAATAAGCCCCCTTTAAATCCCTTTTCTCCCCCCCTCTGAGTAGGTTCTTCTGCCCCGACATCGAAAATTCTTGACCTCTGAAGAGAGTTCTTTTTTCCTCGTATCTTCCTTTTCCCTACAACTCCTTCGTCCTTCCTGACTTAGTCCATTACCCAGTAATGGCCATTGCAGAGAAGCATTTCACACCTGTAGGTTTTTCGATTTTCCCCATTCCCGAGCCCGTCTATTTTCTACGATTTTTACTCATCCACAGCACCCCCCTCTCCAACCTCGACCGTCCTCTATTGACTGGAAGAATATCTGTCAGATACGTGTCCCCTTAAAACAGGCTCCGACTCGCTCAAAATCTTCGCTTAAGGAAATGAGTACCCATAACGAGCGCTTGTAGTTCGTTTTCGAGTGGCAGACTGAGTCTTCCCCCTGCAAAAACCCCTTTATCCCCCTAGTCTGACCCTTTTCCTTTTCGATTTCTCTGATTTTCTGATTTTTTTCCTATTGTGCCGGTCGCCTGTCTATGCTGCCACTTTAAAGGAAATTCCTTAGAGAGCAGGACCCGGGATTGAACATTTTTGCTTTTCTTTCTATCCGTTCTGCCCTCCCTTTTTCCACCCCCCCTATGGTATTTCCTTTCCTATTTGCGAGTCGGATCCCCGCGGACCTGTGACCGGTCACGATGGGTTCCCCTTCCCCCCAATTCCCTTTTGTTTAAATACCGACCCCCTCTCCTTCCGCCACCCGGTTTTGATTCCTTCCTATTGGGGCGTCCCCCCGAGATTGAAGGTTTGAAGGCCCTTTTCTCTGCCGTTTCAGATGACATACCATCAATTCTCTTTCTTTTTCCCCCTTTACGAGCGCCCGATCTATCGGCCGCGCGTCTTCCTAATATTGGATTGCTTGAGTTCACTTGCCTTTCCAGCCCTTTGCCTCCCTTCTTTCCCTTTCCCCAACGGTCTCCGCTGCCTTGCCCATTTGACCAGTGTCTCGCTCTTGTCCTTCTTCAGACTTCTCCTCATTTTTTGCTCAAGATTTCGGATTTTCCCCCTGGTTCTTCCCGCAAGCGGGTCCTAGTTCAAATAAGTATTGTTTTCCCCTTTCTTGCCCCTTGCCGGTACTGCATTTCTTCTCCCAGTCCTTCCACTTTTCTCGACGTTCCCCGTCCCACCCCCCCCCCACCAGCGTCCTCGGTTCGCAAACTTTACTTGAAGGGATGCCCGTTGTCCTTTCTTTTCTCCCCTTGGCCTCCGCACTCCGCCTTTTTACGTAAAAATACCGCGCCTGCGGTCCTTTTCTTCCCTCCTTCCCGTTCTTCTTGCCCTGCCTTTCTCTCGAAGCCCCATCTCCCTGCACGATTGAGGAGATTTATGTTGAAGATGATGTCCCCTCTTTTCGCCCTCTTTTGTTAGACTTGGGTGGATTTTTCCGTTTCCGGGCTTTGTGTCGTCCCTTGATCCTCCCTGACTTCCCCTCAACGTCTCGCCTCGCCAGCGCTTTTGTGAAATCTTTTCCCTTCTTTTCCCTCGCCTTTCAAGCCGCTTCTTCCCTCTCCGTCCTTTCCCTTCTGAATATGGGAGTCCGTGAGTTCCTCCGCTCGGTCGAATGGCGGTCTAGGTCTTCCGCTACTAACCGCTGGGCTTGCATCTCTTCTTTTTCCTTTCGGACTTTCATTTCCCTCTCCGGCCCCCTCCCATTTTCAGCCCATCGCATGCATCGGCATTCACCCTCGTGGTACCCCAGACTAGAATTTTTGCAGGTTTTATTCCCTTCCCTTCTTCTTCGGTCATCACTAATTTTTTGCTATATCCCTTTCTCCCTTTTTTGACTATACCGCTTCATCCTCCCCCCCTGATTTTTTTTCCCTTCCTTACTTGCGGAATTTTCTCAAAGAAAAAATTTCTCGTGTAGAGTGGTGTGTAATGTCTATTCTTTCTGTCTTACGAGTGATGTGAAAACTGTCCCTTTTTGCTTACTTTCCACCATTTGCTCCTCTTCCCCTCTTTTGTTGTTGTTGATTCCTTAGTTTCTTTTTTATTTTTCAAAGTTCGTGCTTCTTTCTCCCTTGCCATTTTCCCCTATTTACATCATCTCTTCTGACACACCCTTCCTTTTTCCCCTTTTCGGTTAGCCGAGCCCCCTTCATCAAACCCTACCTCAAGGGAGTACCAGGATTTGGTAGAGTAATATCTTCATCCCTTCTCTTTATGCACCAACGTTGTATTTTTTATTGGAAGCTCCTTCTCATCTTCCTAGCTACCCCCCCTCCGGGCCCAAATGGGGTTTTGTTGGTTATGGGACCCTGTGATGAAGCTCCCCCCTTTTCTCTTTCTGCAAATTTTCGTTTTTACCTTTTGATGTTCTGCCGCGACATTCCTTCCTCATATTACCATAAGCCTGACCCCTAAAGAAATCTTTTCTTGCTACTGCCCTTCGATCCAGAAATCGTCCACTGCTTCTTTTCTGCATCCCTTCCTCCCTCGTACTTTGACATGAAATTCGCTTTGACGCCCCTGCTCTTTTGCACCCAATGTGGGCTCGAGGCCCTCGATCCCAATAAGCGGAATTGGTTTTCATTTCCCTCCCCATCTATTTTTGATCTTCTTTTTTCTGAATGTCCCCAAATTGCTTTCCCCGGGCTTGCCCTCCACTCCCGTTCCCGTAGATCCCCCCAAAGGGGACAGATTGGAAACCCCCTCCACTTTTTCAGATTTATTTACAGACTTCTGTCCCCCCCAGCCGCTCCCCTCCCGGTTTTGTTGCTCATTGATCCTCTTTACGGAAGAGGGACTACCCTGTCCCATTCTTTTTTTCCGACAGTTTCCCCCGCGCTTCTTTATTGTTTTCATTGACCCCCGGAGACCGTTATGTAGAATGATTGCATACATTGTTAGACGGACTTTTTTCCTTCCTTCATTTTTTTTTTCCCTTTTTGGCCCCCCTCTCGGGATTTAAGTCTCTGTTATTCTTTTTTACGGTAATCGCTTCATCAGGATGCGCTGGAGCATGATAGAGACACAGCTTTAGGTGAATGGTTTCCCCTCCCCGTCCCCCTTCTTATTATTTTTCATTTCGTAATTTTTTTTCATGATGAACTCCCCCATTCCCCCGAAGGCCTCTTTTTTGCCAACCCCCTTTCCCACCGTACTAACTGCTAGAAATCAGAGGAAAAAGGTCTCCACCTCCCCGGTTACAGCCTCTTCTAGGATTTCCCCTCCCTTGCGTCATCCACGTTCCTTCCTGGTGAGTCTGCATTGCCCTCAATTTAAAGGAAATCAAAAAATTTTTTCTCAGATTCGAATTTTCTGGTTCCCTTCGATATCCCTCAAAGGATTTTGACCTCTTATTTGACTGATCGATCCCCCTACTCATCGTCAGGGACCGCGTTCTTTTAGTTTGACTCCCCATGCCCATAGGATTGAAGTATGAGGAATCTCCGATTCCCCCCCTCTTCTTTCTTTCGCTTCTTTGTCCGAGGGTATTCATGGGGACTCGACCCTACAATGTAGATTCTGACTAATAGAAAGCATTAGGCCAAGTCAAACACCCTTTCCTGTCCTTTCTGACACGCACTACTTCTCCATTTAAATCTCCCCCAGCTGAAGCCTCCCTAATCCATCTTCCGTCCAGGATACGAGACACTTGACATTTGCATGTTCCCCCCATACAGCCTCCGCGTCTTTTTCCTAAAAGATGTTTTGAAAATAGGGGATCTGCCACCCACGTCATTTTTTGACTGCCCCCCTTGTATGCACGTTCCTCCTTGCGCTCCCTTTCTTACTGGTCCTGTAAGGGAGAGCTATTTGTAGATCCCTACCTCCCTTCTCTTTACAACCTTCTTCCCTCAGCTTCTTCCCCCACGTCCTGCTGGCACTATAGGCACAGTGGTCGCTTGGATGGTTCTCCTTCCCTCCTGTCTTTTTTCTTACGGAGCGTTCCTGCTAGCTCCCCCGCAGTCTGTGATGATGAGAGTAAGTTTCCTTGGTTTTCCCCACACCCCCGGAACCCCTGGGTTTTTTTTCTATCGTTTTCGGCGTGGTGATTTGCAGGCAGACGTCGAGGGGAAAAAGCCCCTCCCCTTGCGTACCACCTTTCATTCCTTTTTTGATTTTTCTCCATAGACAGACCCCGCGTTGCTTGCTCCGGCCATTGTCTCGTGTCCCGAGCGGAGGTTTCCCCGAGGGATACAAGGTTTAAGATCTCCCCCCTTTCTTTCTGGTGAATACAAGTTTCCACTTTGACTCATATCCTTTCTGTCATCCATCTGTCTTGTTTGACCCAAACCGAGTATCAAAGTTAAAGGATGACTTCTTTGTTGTTCCCCCCCTCCAACAAACGTTTCCCACTTGAGGCGGGTACCCCTCCCCCTTACCATTGGAACCTCTTGCATGGCGCCATTTTGAATCTGCTGGCCCTTCTCGGAGTTATGGTGCCTCCTTTGTTTTAGATGTTTCCACGTCCAAATTTTTTCCCTCTTTCTCCTAGTTCCTCCTTTTCCGTAGCGTTTCTTTCGTCCCCTGTCAATCCCCCGCTTTAACAAATGAAGCTTATACTAATATGAAGTCCTTCCCCCACCCCCCCTCTCTCTTACTCCCGTATTCCCGACTCTTCTCTCCCTTCTCGCATTGCCCTCTTCCCCCATATACCATTCCCTGTTTTGCTTTTCTCTTATCATCCTTTTTTTCGGATGGCATGCTTTATTTTGAGGCTAGGAGGATAAATTTTCCCTTCCTCGTTCTTCTTTTTCTTTTTTCATTTCCCTTCTTCTTTTCTCCTTTCGCCGTTCCTTTATTTGGTTCGTTGCTCTCATTTGTTTTGATTTATCGCGCGCACATAATTTGTCAAGATATGATTTTCTCCTTTCCGGCCCAAGCTTCCTTAAAGGCTCTCAGGGTAATCGACCCCCCCCCTTTCCTGCAAACTTCCTATTTTCCCCACGTTTATGCCAGCCCCTCTCATGTGGGCATGTCTCTAGTCCCTGGACCAAATTGAAAGTGGTTACTATCTTTTTGGGTGAGGGCCCAAGAATCCTCTTTCCTCTGGTTGTTTTATCTGTTGGGTTAAGAGAATCTTCTGAATAGTACTTCTATCTCTTTCTTTTACAAATGGAGGGAACTTTCCCCCCCTCTCCTGATACCGTAGAGGATAATTAGTGAATTCTAATACTCTCGCTCCCCCTCCCTCCCCCCCTCTTTTGATAAATTCCAGAGCGCCCCCTTCTCCCCCCAGTGAGCGTTTGTGTATTCATTCCAGCGTCCATTTTTTCTTTTCTCCCGGCCGCTTTGAGACTGCCGCTCTATTGGTCGGCCCTCTACTCCCCTCCCTTTCTCAGTCTTTCTTATCTGAGAGCTTCCTCTTTACTTCCCATTTCGAGCCGTCATCCCACCCGACTTTCTCGTCTTCCCATTCCAGCATTTCTCCTCTCCTGAAGACTGGCGGGAGAGCCCTCCCCCCCCACTCAATTCTTTTCGTCTTTACTACGTTTTTTAGTGCCCTTCACCCACTGCGGCCGATTTTCCCTTGTCCTTCCCCTCATGCTCCACTAGACCAAAAATTGATGAGCCCTGAACCGTCCCCCCCTATTAGAGATTTCTTTCAGAGGGCTTTGTTGACTCTTTCTCCCCTTCTTCCTTCCCCCCCTCCCCATGTAGACTTACCCTTTTTCTTTCCCGCTTCTACTTCGTTTTTCACGAGTCATGTTGATTTTGTTCCTTTCTTCGTCAGACTATGAGCCCCGTGGAAAAGGGTCAACATTCTTTTTCTCTCTCATTTTTCTTCCCCCGATTCTTGACACTCTGACTTATCTTAGTATACTCAAGAAGGGTAAATCTTCTTTTTTCTCTTTGGTCGATTGACCCGTCTTTCCCGCTACCCTTGATCCGGTCTATGCTCCCCCTAAGGCTCCCCTTCCACTTCCTCAAAATAGGAAAACAGATTCTAGTCTTCCTACGGATAGGTAGGACTTTTTTCCTCTTGGGCGTCCCACCAGGATATTTGTGAAGCTTCCTCTGCATTAGTTCTTGATGAACTAATCTTCCCCCATTAGATTTTAAACCTTACTATCTACTTCCATCATATTCCAACGACCTCATGTCTGCGTGAATTTCTAAGCTTTGACTTATCCCTCCCTCTTTCCTAACATTCCTGACTCCGCGACACCCAATCCTTCCCCCTAGGTCCTTGCGTTCTTTCAAAACTCTTTTGGAACCGTTTTTAATATGGGATATGGGTGTCCCTCCTTTTTACTTTTCGGTTCTCCCTTCCTTTTTTCCTTTGTCTCTCTCCAAGGATCGATCTTGCCCCCCCCCACAATTAATTGTTTCGGTCCAACGACCTGGTACCCCCCCTTCTTGGCTTCTCCTCGAAGCTCCTCCTTTTGACGACTTGAGTATCCGTTTTATAACTGTTTCAGCCCATTGCCCACCCTCTGAGTCCCAATCAGTTATTGCAAGATTGCATGAGGAATCCCTTTCTCCCTCCCTCCCTCTCAAGTATATTGAGACTCTTCAACCCTTTCTCCGTTAAGGGCGTCATCCTCTTCCCTTTTGATCCTCGCAGCCCCATTCCCGAAGCACTTGGAGTTCAAGAGGAGTTTTTCCCCCCTTTGTCACCAGACCCAGTCTTGATTTTTCCCTTTCCGTTGCTGGGTTGCTCTGCCGGGCATGTGGTTCATTCTTACCGCCCTTGACGGTTCCCAAAAGAGACCGCGCAGACTTTCTTTGCGTTCTCTCCAATCGGTTTTTAGGTACAGCTTCACGTTTTTTTCCTCTCCCCTCTCTCCTCTTTCAGGTTCTTCCGCTAGGGGTTCCCGTCAGACCAAAACCCACCGCTCTGGACCTCATTTCTTCTTATCTTCTCCTACGTCCCTGGATTGCCTCTTTTCTGACGATGTTAGAAAGGCCTCCTTTGCCCTCTCCAAGGCAAAAGCCGCACCATAGCATTTCTTTTTTTCTCGACGGCCCCATTTGCCCCCCTAACCAGGACTTAGAATCTTTTTGAAGAGCAGATCATGAGTCCTGCTTGATGAATCTTAACACGTGTTTGATAAGACCCCTTTTTTCCTGCCCCCCCCCCTCTTGCCTATTATAGACAAACTCGTCCTCTTTCTTCCTTTTTTTTCCAGGCCTTTAGTGTTTCTCTGCCTTCTCCCAGGAACACCCCTTTTTTTCAGAAAGATTATGCGGCGGGTGGGTCCCTTCCCTCTTTCTTCTTTCGGGATGCCCTTTTTTCCCTCTCCCGATCAGTTTTAAAATTTCTCTCATCCTATCTCTCTTCTTTTCTCACGGTGTTGTGGTTGATTCGCCGGACTGACCGAAGTTTCCACTCTTTTCTCTGGTTCCCGACCAGAACCCCCCTTTTCCCTCCCCCCTTCTCCATCCTTTTAAACACCTTTCCTCTTGCCCGATCCATTTTTCTTTGGCTGAAGGCGAAAACCTTCAATTCCCCCTTTCCCCACTTAGAAGGTTGTAATCTTGTTCCCCCCCCGCTGTTTAGTGTCTCTTCCTTCTGCCGGAAGCTCATGCCAAACCCTTGGAGAGATTCAAAGCCTCAACTTTTTTCCCCAAGCCCCTGCTCCATTCACGGCACAACACATCATTTCCTTGTTTCTGGTTCCGACAGTGTTTGGATAGACCCTAACCTCGCATGCCACTACTAGCTTGGAGATTGGACTGGTGCCTTTGTTCTTCAGGAAGGGCTTTCCTTCTTCAGCCCAGCGTCTACCAGCAACAGCGGGGAGATTGCTTCCAGGAGCTACCTTTCGTTCCCTCTATTTGCTGGTTTTGCAGCCAATCGAAAATATTCAACCCGGAAATCGATTCCTGGCAGTTCGCTGCTGGAACAGATCTGTCTTTCTGTTTCTCGGACCCTCTACCTTGTACAGATTATTCACGCCCCAGCGTTTGGACGGGAACCTTTTCTTCTTTCCTTTCCCCTCCCCCCCTGCTTGCCCCCCTCCCCCCCCCTTCCTTTAAGTCCCACTCCCCCCCCAGGCTCCCCCTCTGAACCCTCACCCCTGCTTCTATTGGACATCGGAAAACGCCTCTGATTCCCTCCCTTTTTCGGCGCTTTTTCTTCCCCCCTATCCCCCCTGGGAAATGTCTGTCTGCCCCGTCCTTGTGGCAGGTCCACGTGAAGCGCCTTATTTTTAAGTTTCTGGTCCCGCTCTTGTCTATTGCTTTGATTGTTCTGAAGCCTGCGGTCACCTTCGTGCTGGGCCCCCCTACCGTTCCCTCGGCTGTTTGGAAAAGAGATCGGATTCACGATCTCCTTTTTTCTTCTTCCCCCTTTCCATCAATGCATGCGACTTCTTTCTCCCCTTTCATTGCAGTTGCTTCGTTAAATACAACCCAGACCAAATGCTCATAAGTTTCCCCAGACCTTTCATTCGCACAGTTTTTGAAAAAGACAGTATCCCATGTTGAGGAAAACCGTTTCCACCCACCTCCGCCACCCCTCCTGAGTCCCATATGTCGACCCCCTGGTACCCGAAACGTTTGCTACTTCCGCCGGCTTTTCGCCCCTTGATTTTTCTCTTGGCGGGCCTGGCACGAGGATCTGAACTTCTTTCATGCTTCCCGTTCATTTTGAACTACACTACTCCCCCCCCCTCTTGTGATCTGCCGGCCCCTTTGGGGCTTACATTTTTTCCCCCTCACGTTGACCCCCTTTTGTGAAGATCGATCACTCTTTCCGTCCTTTTTGTTCATCTTCCCCCGTTTTGACCCCCTCTACGAGGCCTCTACCTCCTGATTGATTGACCCGATCTGCGATTCGCTTTTCCCGAATTCGATGGTCTCTCCTGTTTCCCCGACCGGTCCCCTCCCCTTTTCTTTGTGCGATACGACTGCAAGCAGCTATTTTTTTCGTTTCAATACCTTCTTTTCCTTTCGGCGATCCTGCACTCGCTCTCACAGCACGGCGGTTCCAATAAATACTCCTTCGATTATTTCTCCCCTCCCTATTTTCCGAGCTGATACGGCACCCTGCACCTACCTTCCCCAAAAACCCTGCTCATAGCCCCCAAAGATTTCCGCTTTCCCTCATCTTTTTGAGCCCCTCTTTTTCTCTTGTGGTCCCGCACTCCGGTAATCCCCTCGCACCCGGTGACTAAAGATCCCACATGAGTTTGTTACGGGCCCTTTGTTAGATCTTTTTTTCCTCTTCCCCTCCGACCGCCATAGTGACCTTCGATTCGCATATTTCGTCCCCCCTTTTAGGACCGGACAAAGCTGGGTTTTCTTTTTTTTGTTTTTCTAGACCGTATCTTTACCTGTCTTCTATTTCTCGACGCTGTCTGGTGTTTCTTCGCTCTGCGGACATGCGTCGTTGAGTTGTCCTCATTTTTCGTAAAATGTCGCGGAGTCCCCCGACCCTAGCTGCTGCCACCCACGAGAAGACCCCTCTTCCTCTAACATTGATCTTTTCTAATGCTAGAAGCTCGCCCTACATCAAGTGCCTGAAGCGCTTTCACCTTCTTTCTTCCTTGATGACTTTTTTCTTTTTCTTCTATTTTGCGCGACATAGTCTCCTTCCCTTTCTGGGCTGCGGGGTCCAAGAATCCTTCCTATGCCTTCTCTCCCCCTTTGCAGAAGGAAGCCTTAACCCAACACCTCCCCTCTCCTTTCACCTTGGTCTTCTTTCGTGTTCCTCCCCCCCCCCTATGTCCCCACTTGCGGTGTTCTCCCTCTGGCACACGTCTTTTGAAGATCGGCTTATTTCGTCCCTATGGCCGGTGAATGTTCCTTTCTTTTTTGCTGGAATTTAGACAATTGGCCCCCCTTCTTCTTCGCTCTTGTGACCACTTCTCCCGGTCGACATTTCCCCCTCAGGCTCCAACTTGTCTCCAAACAGTAGTCTATTTCTCTTTTATCCCCCCCCTACTTCCAACCGACAGATTTTCTCCCCGTGACCTATCCCTCCTGCCCTTCTAGCCCTCGCGCTGGCCCGCTTTCCCCTT
>Ga0179591_1276071_pt1 | contig 20599 bp, 15 predicted proteins | sample CZOMad2_1_08_16f_FD_182891 | JGI IMG/M metagenome (GOLD analysis project Ga0179591, IMG submission 182891) | Vadose zone soil fungal communities from Angelo Coast Range Reserve, California, USA - CZOMad2_1_08_16fungal (PacBio error correction) | ecosystem: Environmental > Terrestrial > Soil >... | reverse complement strand
TTTTATGAGGACAGGGTCCTCGTTCGCTGGTTAGCACACTTTTTATTCCCTCAAAAACGACAGATGCCGTCCATGGAGTTTTCAGTCCAGAGTAGGTCCTTTTTTTGAACAGACAATCAGAAACAATGTAACCAAAAGAGTCCTCGCCGCGTTTTTGTGCTCCATCGCAAATGATGTGAAACTTCCAGGGAAGGACTTCCCACCCCCGACGAAGGACATGGACCTTTAGAGTTCTTGATGAAGCAATAAGTGAAGAACTACTCATTTGTGAGAGCGTCCCTTCCCTAGAATCCGAGCGACGAATCCTCCAGTTCATCTCTGCCACGACGCAAACGAGTTATACTCCTCCCTCCTGCGTCCCCACCCTTCCGAGATGGACCCACCCCCCTCCTCTGTTGTTGTTAGAAGTTATCTAGTCGGTGGTCACATGAGGGTACTTTTTTGACCGCTGCAGCGTAGAGTGATGAACTTCTAGTTGTCTCCTTGTGCCTAGCAAGCCTGATTCTTTTTCTCAGCTCTCCTGCGTGCACAATTCTTTTTTTTCTTTTCCTACGCGCTCAAAGGGACGCTTATATTCCTGCCTTCATTGTTAAGATCCGGGTGCTCCTCCCTTTTTCTCATGATCCTCTTCCCGTTGGCAGATCCTCCCATGGAGTTATGGTGTGTCCCAGGTCAGGTGCTTATGTTGCATTCTACTTCTGTTTTTCCTGAAAGAGAGAGCCCGTGCCCCTCGATAGTTATTCCTTCTTTCCGCGTGATGCTCCATGAGCAAGCATTTCCCCGACCCCAGGATACCGGACCTCCTCCTGGAAGCTTTTCGGACCGCCGAGGGCGTTCCGTCATTGAAGCGCCCCCGCCGTCGAACTGAGATTTCGTTTCGCGCTTTCTCCTAGGGCATCGCCTTTGACTCCCTATCGAAGGGAGGATCCTAAAAGTTTCCCCCGCCCGAGACCAAGTGAGCGAGGAAATAAGACCCGTCCGGTAACGAAGGAAGAGTCCCGGTTCCGAGAATTGCCTTCTCCCCCACGAGCAGAGGTAACCGATCAAATCAAAAGAGTCGACTTTTTACCCACAGTAGAAAACAGGCTCGTCTTACTGTTCCAAGAGTTAGATTTTAACCCATCATAGCCCAGATTAGAATGACCCACCGTTCTCGTCCTCGAAGAGGAGTCGCCGAGCGATCTTTCCCCTCGAGTTACAATCTCAAAACGCCCCGCCCCCCCGAAAGCGCCTTTAGGTTGGAGAGGGGTTACTGCTATTCTCCCCCCTCTTTAGCCAATTCTCTCTGACAACTCTTCCTCCTTGAGATAAGGGTCTGACTGCGCTGGGGGGTATTATACGCGGATTGCCCTTTCATAAGAGAGAGCAAGCGTGACTGCCCACCTTCCTCTCAATGGCTTGCGGGAAGTAACTCTCTCCAAGGCAACACCCCAATCTGCCTGATTTATCAGAAGTGATAAGTTTTTCCCTTCTCTAGAACGGGATCCACCAGTTTGGATGCATTTTACCGGTAGCTGGTTTCGGAGAGTCCCCATCTCTTTCTCCAGAATCACTTGCGCGCTTCCCCGCTCCCACAACTCCAGTATTAGCCATTTTTTCTTTAAGCCAGGAAGCGTGTTGAACCCAAAGCTCCCATTCCCCAACTTTCCAGGTATAGAAGTAGAAATAGCCCCCGCGGGGGGGGTGTGTAGGTTGCCTGGATGTCTAGGATCGATGTGGAGAGTTCGCGTATGATCTTTTCAATTTGAGATTTTTTCTATCACGCGGCTCCTTCCTTAATTTACCCAGAAGCAGCCTTACTATTTAGAAGGTGGTCTTAACTCCACTTGAGTAGTGATGCTTCGGTCTGGTATTCGGATCTTGCGCACCTTGATTCGTGGACTCCTTTCATCGCGAACAATATTCGAACTAGTTTTTTGCTCCCACTCCTCCGTACGGAGGTCCCCCCCAAGATTTTTCCCTAGTTGAAGTTGATTTCGCCGCTTTGAATGCCCTCATTCGTATAAGGAGTCATCTTTAGATTTCTTTCTCGGCTCGAAGTAAGCGTTCGCGGTCCAGCCGATGTACTCCAAATCGATGCCGTGGAGATCGGCGATTTTTTCTCTCTTCTATGGAAGGAGCGGAGTACTTTGCTGGCATCATCGGAAGCATTTCCCCCTTGAACCTCGGCGTAACCCGAGTCCCCCCCGATGTCGAAGCACCGATTGTCCCCCCCCAAGCCCCTCTCCGCTTTGCTGATCGCGAACAGGTTTCTTCGGGCGCCGCTCCACGATCCTTTGCCGGATGAAGCCGGTCCTGCGCCTCTCCTGTCAGGCCCCTCGCGGAGGTGCCGCATGCGCGCCATTACTTGTTGCGAGTTCTTTCGGTTTTTCCCTCAAGCATAGACCCCCCCGTCCTTTTTCCTATATGAGTCTTCCTCCGATGAAAAAGGTCTTTCCTCCATACATGAATGAAGTGTCTTTTCATTTTTTTCCCGACGTGCACTCAAGCCCCTCTTTTTCGAATTTCCCCGAACTTCGACTTAAGCCCACAATTCTACGTCGTGGGTCGCACCTCTATCTCTTCTTGATCTTCCTTATAGGTGGTCTTTTTCCCCTATCTCCCTTTTTACCCACCCAAGTGATGGGAGAAATTCATCCCCCTGAGCCCTGGAGGATAAAGTAGTCTTTTCAGTTTCCTCCGAGGCAAATAATAATCACCCTAACTCCTTACCGGCTCTAAGAGACTTTTGTCTTTCCGTCCCCCTAGGAGAGTCGAGCAATAGAGCGAAGGATATGAAGCGCGCCTTAGAGGGCCCCCCTTCTGAGAAAAAGCCATCCCATGTCCATGTAGTCCATCATACCATGCCTAGAGAAACAATTAGAGGTGGCTCCCCTAGAGCAGAACTCGCCCCAATATCACTATACTTCTGTCTAGAGGCTTCCGACTTGCAGATATAAGTTTTTCCCACTTATCAAGAGGTACTCTTTGAGTTTAGGACCCTATTTAAAAGCTACCTCCCGTAGGAACCAGAGTTTTTCTCTCCTGGAGTTCGGATGTCTGCCTTTCCTGGTCTACCAACAGTTTTCTAAATACGGTGACCAGGTCATCTTCCCTTGCACGTCTTGGGAATTTGCGCGAAGTTCTCTTAATTGCTCCTCTGAGACGCTTGGTATTGCCTTTAGCCCCCTGAGGTAGCAAGCGCTCAGAGGAAATTCGGAGACCATTCCTCCTCTCCCATTTTTGGAAAGAAGGGAATCTCCGCAGATCAGAATAAATGTTCCCCCCCCCCCCCCCCCCCCAATATGGCCGGTTTTTCCCCCTTTCTTAAACGAGACGCGAGATCTCTCCTTTCTTTTCTCAGATCAGAAATGTGAAGACCCCAGCACCCTGACGTGTAGAAGGCCCCTTCGGGATGGACTCACGATACCCGTAGTACTAGACTTTCCTTTACCCCGATCTGAGTAGGAGGCGCTACTCTTGTGCTTTCGGCATCCGAAGGCAAGCCGAAGTATCGCCTCCGAGGTAATCCTCCCAGCTCCCGATACCCGGGGACAGTCGAACCCGCTCCTTTCCCCTTTCCAAATTCTAGGCCAGGTCCCTTTTTTCCTTCTTCACGGGATCGCAGTCGCCGCCCCATCAGTGTTTCTCTGCATCGCCTCTTACATTCCTCTTTTTTACTCATATCGTTTGTTAGAATATTTTCCATTCCGTGCACACGGTGTCCTCGCTTGGAGCGGGCTATTTCCTGTCGATTTTTCCCCTTTTCCGCACCCGTCTTCTCAGTTATCGATAACGGCGTTGTTACCCTTTTCGGCCAATCATCTCCTCTGGATTTCTTCCCGGACGATGACTTCTATGCAAACGACCCTCCACAGTCGATCCCTTGAATAGATAGTAATACCGTGCGCGAGGACGATTTCCCCTTTTCTCCTGAACATAGCCTTACCGCATCTAAACGGTCTCGGTAGTTTCGAGTTCCCCCCCTACTCCTCCGCTCGTCGCTTTACCTCCATCTTTTCTATTCTAAGGAGTTAGTCTCTTATTTAAGGTGCCTCTCGCTGTTTCGATGAAGGGTTCTTCGTTCGCCCCTCGCGTAGCTGAGCATGATCCCCCTACGTCCCTCCCTCTCTCGGAGAACATTAGGATTCGTGAGAGAGATCCCCAGACTGCTATTATCAATGTACGGGCTTCCCCCTCTGTGAACATCTCGTCCACTTTTCCAGCTGCCCCCCCCCCCAATAGCTCGGATGCCTTGTCAGGTCTCTTCTTTTCGTGGCTGAGGGCGCCTGTTATTACGGCAAGTGAGATTTCTTGTGACCCTTTGGACAAACGGATTGACTTTCCCTCTCCAAATCCGATATTTTCAGACCGCATCTCTCTCAAGCTGGCTCTTGCGGAAGTGCTTCTTTCTTTTACGTTTCCTCCCTCCTGAAGTGCTCTACTGTCGGCGACATAGTAAAGTTGAGAAGGTTGCCTCTCTCGTCGAGAACGCACTCTTAGGGCACGTGAGAGAAGACGCAAGTTTTCTTTCCACTGAAGATTTGTCCCCTAAGGGTGGTGCACCTGAGGAGGGGAAGAGGAGACGTACCCCGCCCCCTTCCTCCACTCTGCCATTTGCTAGCTTACTGGATTGCCCTAGCTGAGACCAACGCGTTTTTCCCTCAAGTCCGCTCTCGCTAGTCTGGTCCCTCGTGAGAATTAATTTCGCCTCTTCACCCGTCCTGTCCGAAAGTTAGGGCCCCCCCCTTTTTGGGCGTGCCACGTCGTGACCGCGCCCAAACCGTCCTTCAGGATCTGCCACGTTTCTCTTCCTCAAAGGTCTCGATCCCAGCACTATTATCGCAGGCCCGCGGACGCGTGAGTTATTCCCCACATTAGAACTCCCTTCCTAACAGACGGCCTTTTCCGCGATTGGAACATAAGCCCTTTTTCCTCGGTTTCCGACGAAGAGATGGCAGTCCTGACCCTTCGTCCATCCCAGATAGATGAAGAAAGGCCGCCCTTTTCCGCTTGAAATCGGCCGCCCTTGCTGACCCTGAGATGGAAGCTAGCTCCCCGTTTTTTTAGATTTAGGGAGGCCCGACTTCCGACGATTGAGTGCGTGTTACTTCTCCCCACTTTTCAGTCCTGCGCCCTATACTTTCCTCCGGAGCGCTCGAGAAGCATTCAGCTAGTCGTACATGTTGTGGAAATAGCCCCTACGAGGGGAGAGCTTCGCCCCCTCCCGAAGAGAATGAGGAGCCCGGCCAGGTTCCGGAGTACCGGGAGGGAGGCTACCGATCTCGTAGAAGGACTTGATCTTGGAATGAAAATATTAGCTCTTTTTGACAGCCGACGGAGGGAGCTGATGAGCGTCTTACGAACGTTAGCCCGCTTCTTTTTTTCTCGTCAGGTGAGCTCCCCTCCTGAGTATAACCACGCTCCCTTCTCAATCCCTCCGGACAGCTCCATCCGAAACAATTATTCTTAGTGAAGACCCGGACTACTTCTCCTCGGGCGTGAAGACGGTGCTCTCATCCAAGACCTCAGTTCTACCATCCCGCCCACTTACCGTAGAATTGCTCCCAGCGACAACACCTCCCCCCCCATCCTAGGGACAGGACGAGTATACTTTCCCCCCTTTTGGGACGAATTTTCTGTCGATTTGGTTCGTTTCAACAATTGATTCCAGGACGGAGAATATAATTTTTTTAAGACTCTATCTCGAAGTGTCCCGACCAAGGCTCTCGCCCAACGCTCAGAGGACAAAGATAATCCCACCCGGTGATGGTGACCCCCAATCTAGATCAGTCCCTGAGCAAGTTTTCTCCCCATTCCCCCGCTAGTGGATCTTAACCAGCATTTCATTTCATAAAGCCAATTTCCGATCCTGTGCACACAAGCTTTTTCCTATCTGGTTTTTGAACCCCGCCAACAGCTCTACATCTCGCAACCTCGCCCGTTACGGGAGAGAGAAAGCGATTCCTTGTTTAGAGCGTTCCCCTATCTTAGCCCACATTCGAAACCCAAACCCGTTAATGGAGAGATTTTGTTAGGGAGAAGAGCTTTGACCAGATCCCTCCCTCTGCTCATAGGACCCCACCCCCCCTTTTCAGTCCCGACCTACCCCTTTGCCCGAGAGAGGAGAGGAATTTGTTTCTCATTAACTTGGATCGAGTAGAACACGCTCAGGAGAGTTCATGTTTTCGAGGATATATTTAATTCTTGGTGGAGTCGCATACTCGATGGCACAATGGACTTGATTCCTCCCCTAAGGAAATCCCTCAGCCCCCACGGGATGGGATGGCGGTTCCCTTGGTATAATCAGAAATGCCATCTCTATCGGCATGTCGGTCTTCTGATATTCGCGGCAACGATCGCGCGAGGCGGGCCGACCTTGGCATCTGAATTTAGTTTCGTAGAGGAAGCGACCCGAGCCCCCCTGAGCAGGAGGAGGGATTCGGTTCCACGGGTTGCTCCTCTGCGTGAGAAAGAGATGCTTTAAGCTGATTTTTCCGACATATGGAGGAACGACTCTTTTTCTTTCCAGTTTTCGCTTTAGGACCCCTCTTGTCCCCGACCGTTTTAGAATGAACCATCCCTCCAGGGTTCCCAACCCTCCCCCCCCCTCGATCGACAGGCGAAGCTTTTATGCTGAGCAAACTGTAGTCCGCCCGGCCCTAACCGATTGCGATCCAAATGGGAACTGCGCGCTTTTCTTTCCTAATTTCACTCAAGGAAGAGACGGTGGCGGTGATCCCTGCCGAAATGAGCCCTTTTCCTAGAAGCAACCTCGCCAGCGCGCAAGACCGGCATTGATTCTCTTACTCCCTCTAATCCTGACCCCTGACGCCCCTCTCATCTTATATTTTCCTTAACGAGGGTGTGTTTTCTTTCTATTGGATCCCCTAGTCCGGGTGTCATTTGATTTGTTTCCGTATTATCTCTCCTTCCGTTGAGGATAGGCAGTGATTCCCAGAGTTAGAGAATATTGCGGAGTTTTCCAAAATGCTCTCTTTTTAACCCCCTTCGGATGCCCCCGTCAAGCTAAGTGCCCCCGTTCGCGACGGTCGGTGAAGTCCTTGATTTTTTTTTTTCCTCCCCCTTTTGAGCTAAGGTTAGAGGACTTTTGAACTCTGAAGCTCCTTCCTATTAATTGAGGCCGTGATGGATGTTTTTAAAAGTCGGGAAGACGCTCCAGTCAATCCGTTCCTTGACGAAAAGATCTTTCCCCCTTAGCCTAGCCCCTCCTTGATGATACTTCTAACGAAGAACTGTCCCCCCTCCCAAGACTGAACAGACTTGACTCACTGAGTGCGCAATAGACAGATTCGTTGCACTTATCTCTTGCCCGAGTAGACTTTGAATTCCCGGAGATATAAGAGGGCTAGTCTCCCCCCTCATATGCCTTTCGCGGCATTTATACCCGCCGCGCGCCGCGACCTACAATCCCTCCCCGTTGTTTGGGGGCTCTCACCCTCTGCCTTCAGGAAGGTCACGAGGGCAGTTGAGTCCCATTTGCCCCTGAAATTGTTTCGACGAGAAAACGACCGCTCCCGGTGAAGTCAAAGCCGAGAGAGGTTCATCACCCGATCACGGCGATGCCGGATTACCCACTATTCCGTCCCGTCCCCATCTCCCGAGGATTTCTTTCACCCCGGAGGAGCGATATCGCTTCCGGATCCCTCGTAGGTGAAGGGCCATTTGAGCGGATTTTCCTCAGATAGACACCTTATAGCCGTGAGTGGTCAGTCCCGCTGGGAGAAGATGAAACTTCTCTTTCTCCTTCTTCAATGATCGCTTAGCTCCAGTTTTCGCGGAGAGCATTCCCCTACGGGTCTTGAAACAATAGCGAGCCCTTTCTCTTACCGTTTAATAAGGTCCCCAGACTTCTCCCTCTCTAGGAGACCCATCGCGGACAAGCTTTCTCGCGGGCTCAGGGCCTGCTTCCGATTTCACCTTGGGAATGACAGGTAGCACTATCCTCCAGTCTGTGCTTTTGCGCTCGGCGCGGACCTCTACAGACCCCCTGCCGGAATCCCGACCAAAAAGCGAAACTGAGACCCCGAGTGAAATTAGCATCCTGCGGCCTGATGTATTCTTTCTTGGCGTCAGATGCAGATTTTTCTTCCCCGGGATTAAGAGGTCTTCTCGCTAGTTCTCACTGAGTCTTACCTTGCCGGATAAACGTTTTAGGCGACAGCCCTTTTACGAAGACTCCTTTCGACTCCCCGGCCTTTCTGAGTGAAACCCTAGCAGGCCGGAGTATCCTCGACAGATTATTGCGCCAAGTCTCTTTATATAGTCTTTCCTCTACCCCCTTGTAATCGAGAAAACCCGTACCCTTTACTCGAGTCAGACTTCTAACTTAAAAAGAGATTGAAATAGTTCAAGTTTTCCTTTCCCAGTGACCTATCTCGATACTTTCTCCTCCCTTCTTTTAATAAGATTAACGAAGGGCTAGAATAGTACCCCTGCCTATGAAGACAGAGCAGTCAATCGTCTTCCTTTTCCCACAACGATCAGAGGTCATCCCTCTCATGATAGCATTAGAGAGGATGGAACTGACTGAGGGACCTACATTCTTTCCGCGAAGAACGAGCTCACTCAACCCGTAGAACAGATTTTTCTTTCACGCCCAGCGACCCCCCCTTGACCCAAGAAGAGCAGACGGCAGTATCCACAAAAATCGGAAAGGCTATTGATGGAAGATTGACCAAAGATACGCTACTTGTATTGAACTTGACGGCTTCCCGTCCCCCGATCCGATGGAGTGCCGAGATGATCCCAGTCCCTCTTTTGAGACCCTGTGTCCCCACATTATCTTCATCAAATAAGAAGCCATACTCTAATTGATTCAGGCCGATGAACCCCGGCCCTCTAACGTGGACCCCCGTAAGTTAGTAGAGGACTCTACTTGACCTAAAGCACGAATCTTTCCCATTGTTTAAAATTTTTCACATATTCCTTTTAAGCTTGAAATGGAATTCTCCACGCCCTTTCTTCTCCAGACTCCCAGAAGCAGTCTTTTAATCTCCTGATAGTGGTAGGCAGCTCTCACTCTTCAAGTCTTTCTGGTCCGAAATCCTCTCACCCGATTCGCCGGCCTCAAGTAGGTATGTAGAGCTTGAAAATACCTGTCCACCGCACTAATTAAAGTACTCAAGAGAGTTAAGTCCCTGCTTCTGAAAGCCCTTTAATGATGATAGTAAATCTCAGCGCCATTTCACCTTTCACCTTCTCTTGATTGATGTTCTGTCCCCTCCCCTAAGTAGAGAACCCATTCCCCTCTTTCCAACTTCCCATTGACCCATCATTCGACCGAGAATCGCCTCGGCCTCTTCGGTATCTCCCCTTTAAAGAGAAGAGCATCCTTTTGCAAAGATTTCGAACCCTTACCAGGCGCGGAAACTCTCCTCCAATCCCTCCTCGTTCTCCAGAGTATACATTCTAACTCCCCTGAGTGAGAGTGCAATCTCGCGTTCTGCGCGAAAGCACCAAGCTTCAAAGAGGAGAAGTACACTTGACTTAGAAATGTCGTGCGGGGAATCGGACTCGAATCTTCTCTGGTAATAGATCTCCCTGCGAAGATTACTTTTGGTGATCATCGAGCGAGGGGTCCACTAGACATCCCCGCTACCATTCCCTCAGAGATAACTTGGGGACCCGTTTTCAAGTTCTTCGCCCGTCGCATTGATCCGCATACTCCGAGACCCCTTGAGTCTGACTTTGAACTGGAAGAACCTTTCCCCCCACCCTGTTAGGGCTTGATGCGCGGAGGGCTCCCACCTCAACTCGTCTCTGAGTCGCTAGGCGGATTTTCCACATTTCTTTTTTGATTCATCACGACTCCCGGTAGATCCCTACGGGCATTACCCCTGTAAGTCATACCCCATTCTCGACACTGGCCGTATTCCCTCCCGCAGCTTCCTCTTAGGCCAGGACGCGCCGTTCTCTGGACTCCCGCGACGCGAACCTCACAGTGCGGTAGCACGCCCTCTCCTTTTCCTCCCAGTTGAGTAGAGATAGCGGCTAACCATTTCGCACACTTTTGTTTTCTGGTTAGGTGGCGCGGGCAGATCCCCGGGCCTCGAGAGAACTTCTACGCGAATCAAGCCTTTTCCGAAGGTCCCGCGGTATCCATCCCACTTCTCTGTCATGAGGAAATCATTTCTCCCCCTGATACAGGAGCTCCCCCCAACTCCAAGAACACTCAACATGTTATCTCCCTGACTCATACGTAACCCTCCTTCTCCGGGCCGCGTGAGGTGTCTTCTGCAAATTTTGGAGACCTGCCCTTAACAGTGAGGATGCCCGGAGAGCTGCGAATAAGACTTCCCCCTCGAGCAATAATTACTCTCCAAAGGAACTCCCGAGCGACGGCGGGAGAGAAGAGACTTTATTTAAAGGAGTTCCAACAAATCTTTCCTAGCCTCTCCGGATGATTGGTTCAAGTGCGACTGAAATTACCAGGCCGAATGGAATGAAACCATACCGAAGCTCACCCCCGGTCACTAGATCCTTTTAAGGGAGCGAGCGATTCAAGACCGTTGTTTTAGTATGAGAAAGGGAAGGCGATCCCGGGAAGAAGTGCACCAGAAAGGACTACCCCCAGTAGAACCTAAGCCCCGCTAGCTACTCGGGAGTACATGCAGACTCGGTCTGGTTCTGGCGCATGGATCTCTCTGGCGACGGCCTCGGCCGAATCCCCAGTTCCCCCCGTCTAGTGCCACTCTTTGACAAACGTGATGCTCCCCCTGGAGCCCCCCCTCTGGAAAGAAGACGCTCTTTGGCGCCTGGGAGAACTTCTACCACTGGGAAGTGTCGAACCTCCTGCCTTCTGGCATATTTCTCCTGAGGGGCTGACGGAGAAAAAAAGATCCGGTTCGATCAGGGTACGAAAGAGAGTTTCCGGCTCCCGAGAATACGTCCTCGAGGTACAACGGTCTCGCCCCCCGCCATCAGAAGAATTGGTCTGGTCCCCTTGACTCCCCCCCCCCGGTATCCTTCAGAAGATTCGGTTAGTCTGATGAAGCCCGGGGAAAGCGATAGCGGAAGATGAGAAAACTGGATAATCAACGGCAGACACGCAGGCTGATTTCCATGATAAAACCTATCTGAGGAGGGAGCGAGAGTTGACCACCCTCCCCCGTACAAGATAGACCCCTTCCTAGATAGTTGCACAAATCTAGCTTTAATTTCCCCGTGTTTGTCTCCCTCCTGGGCGACACCTTCTATGGGCCCACGTTCCAGCACTCCGACAATCCTTCTTTGGGCACTGTGTCCTTAACTGGTTCACGATGATCCGAGAGATCTTGAAGGTTCTTCCGATTTTTCTGCCCTCTGAAAGAAAATTCAATCCTGCTACAAAATCTACTCGGACTTGCGGACCGTTCCGGAAAATAACCACGACACCGACCCCTACTCGTCCCTTACCTCCTCCTAGTAAAGCTTCACCCCTCGTATAAGTTCCCCGATGAGAAGATCCGAATCGGACCCATAAGCCTCGGGAAGTCTGCTTCGCTTCGGTCGGGGTTATCTCCTATCTAGAGGAAGAGCGAGTGGATTCTAGAGCTAGGAGTTTTGCCAGCCCGATAGGTGTGAGACGACCTTTTTCCCGGGACCATCTCAGTTTTTGCACGGGTTCCCCCTTCCGACTCCCCGCCAGGAAATACGCAGGCGAGAAGCGAGGTAGTCTCTATCCTGAGTACACGTTTTTTTATTCAATCTGAGAAAGCGCTATCTCAGCCTCTTCTCCCGACGCCCCCGAGGAGATATTTGCTTCCCCCCTACGGCCAGGGGATTTAGGTTACCCCGATAGCTCTTTCTCCCTTCTTCCGGAGAAGGCCCTTACCCCCAGATTTTCCTCGCCACGGGAGAGCTGACGCAGGGCTCACTCCTCCGGTTCGGCGAGTATTTCAGCTCCCCCAGTCAATCCCGGTTTTTTCTGACACCTCCGGTTCTCCCCCCCGACACTACCCCACGTTTTTTTTACCCCTACTACAGTGGCGCACGACCCAACCGGCTAGTCTTACTTCTTAGGAGGCCGGCGTGTTTTCCTTGACGCAGACCCGCCATGTCTAAGCAGGTATACGCCTCTGCTTGCATTACCGGTCTTATCTGCCGCGTCCTTCCCCTACAGCCTTCCGCCTGGAAGTCGTTTTAAATTCCTCTTTTCCCCCCATGGGTAGCGCTTAACAACCCCCTGAGTTGAAGGCAGCCTTCTCCGCCCAATCTGTTGACGCAGAGAGCGCGAGTTATTCTACACGTACCATAGAGACCAGAAAAATCCATCCTACCCTACAGCAATGCACCCCTTTTGCCTCTGATAAGGACCATTCACGGCCGCAAAACGCGAAATATCAGATGAGATTTTATCTGAGGCGGCGTCTTTCCGACCTTAAAGAAAGCCCTGATCTCCTCCAAAGGTGGACAAACGCTCCCGGGTTTTCATCTGATACCTTCAATTTTCCCCTCTCCCTCAGAATAGAAAGCTTCGACCTTTCCCCCCTTCCCACTCGAGCATGAAAGAAGAGTTGAGAGACCTTGGCACTCCTCTTTCAGAGAACCCATATCCCCACCCCAAAGTACTCCAGATATTTTTGGGCGTCTATCTCTGCTATTTTGCCCCCTGAGATATTCCCCAATTCCATGAAAGAATCATCCTACTCCCCGCTCTTTCTAGCGACTCCCATCTTCCCTTTGAGGTCTCTCGCGCAGAGGTCCCTCCTACTCGGAAAAGGATAAGGAAACCTCTTTCTTCCTTTTACACCACTCTGAGAGCTTTCCCTTAGACGGAATATTTTCTTCTTGGTTGGACATCCCCAAAAGAGATTCCCGGGTACTCTCTCTTATTTTAGAGCCCTCATGGACTGATATGATCAAGAGGGATGAGGTTTTCTTTGGATCTCGAAATCAATGTCTCCCATCCACTCCCCATAAATCCTCTCCGAATCCCCCGATAGATAGCAGGAAACCTGCTCGATTAGAAGGAGGGCCATCTTTTCCTCCATCCCTTGAAGATCTTATTAGAGGAATTTCAGTTTCCTCTGATTCCGTTCGAGAGCTTGCTGTCCGAGTCGTGTCTTCACCTCAGCAGACTTCTCTCTTCAGACTTCCGGATGGACCAAAGTAGATTTCTCTGGGACGATGCGAGATTTAGGCCATCCCCCCTGAAAAGTTAGTCATTCCCCCCCCCTGCTTGGATTACCACTTCCGCCAATAGGAGGCTGCTCCCCTCCTTACCCGCATAGAAATGCTTTCTCCCTCCTGAAAAAGGGCACTCCTTCACCTTTGGTTTTTTCATGCCGTAAGCGACGCCTCCTCTGCCTTCTTTACGGTAACGAAGTCCTCAGCGGTGGCGAGACAAATTCCGCCTCCTTCCCTTTCCCCCCTAGAGCCACCCGAAGGCTATAATTCCGCAATCCGGACCCCAGAGATGAAGCCATATATATATATTCCTCGTCCTCTCTATGAGGTAATAGAATGTAGGGTGGTTGAGGATTCTTAAGTTCGCGACCCTTTTCTGGTAGTCTTCTGTCCTTTTTTTCTTATCGAGGTGTAGCCCCCTATTTTGCTTCTGAAAACTCCCGAGCGCCAAACTTTTTACTCTCCGGGCGGAAGAAAGAAGAGCTTCCCATTTCCTGCCCCCGCACGTTCTGCACTCTTTTTGCAGGCCTGGCCAGATAAGAGGTTCGCCCTAGCTGCATCAGGAAAGGCCCCTTTCACCGATTCTTGGAGTTAATGGTGGGATTCCCTTTTCTTTTTTATGTGCATGCTAAAAATGTCAACCCCCTCTCGGCAAGCTCTCTCACCCCTTTCCAGAGACCACTCTTAGTTAACCTTGAGGTCCACCAGCGAACTGCTGCATCAGGCGCTCATCCCCCTGTCCCCGTCTACCTAGATCTCTCATCTTTTGACCACTAAGCGAGGCAGTCATTTCCAGAGGATTTCATATGATGACCCGCTCAAGAAGTCCAGACCGAGCTTTCAGGATCTAAGAGTGGAATTCTCCTCCTATACTTTTCCTTCTCTTTGAACTACTTGTTAGTAAGCCCTTTCCTCCAGAAAAGAAGAAATAGGGGCTCTCTTCAATTCCTCTTTCCAGTCACGTCAGCGAGTTCTAACACGAAGGTCCTTTGTTCCTCGCGTATCTAACCCCCCCAGTTCCCCTCAAGTATCTAAACACCCTCTCCTCCGGTTATTGGAATGGAGCACGACCGGCTCGGTGAACGCTCTAAACAGTCCTCTCCTAGCTCATTTGAACGGGATCGCGCGAGAGCTTTTGTTTTTTTTCCCTCGTGAGGAGAGTAAGCCGTTCCTCGAGTCCCTTCAGATAGCCTTCCCCCCCCTGGGTCGGTGTGTTTGGTGGTCCCGCCCCCAGAGGCCTCCCGCTAGAAAAAGGTCTAAAACGAGGACCTCTCGCCGGATACAGGGTAACGGAGATGACGAGATCTTGACTCCTCTGGATCGGTAGATTTCCCATTAGAGCGGATCTTTTTTTTCTAAAAGACTCCCGGCCCCCCCCCTTTGCCCGAGGAACCCTAGAGGAGAAACTCCCTCGCGGCTCCTCCCTTAGCGTTTCCCCGGAAGTTCTAATGTTTTCTCCCCGCTCTTTCCCTCCAACGCCCCCTTCGTGGTTATCTTTCGAGGCGAGTTCCCGATTTTTGTCGAGAGAAGAACTCGTTTAGCCGGCCTTCCCCGGTCCCTGATATTAGCTCCCGCCCTTTTAAGAGTGGTTTTACCCCCCCAGTCGCCAGTAAACTTCCGTCAACTTCATTTCAGTAACTTCTTATTCCTGAGGCCTGAGGTTTCTGTTTTTTTTTGGCCGGCTGACTCTCCCTGCGATGCGCTTTTTTTTTGAGGGCTGAAATGGCGCTTGTACGGTGCGCGATCCCGACTCTTCAGAAAGTCATTTTTTCCCTTTCAAGAGAAGACCTGCTACAGATGATCGTTCCTCTACACCTCTCTCTTCTCAGGTAGGAGTTTTACACTCCCCGAAGATATTTATCCCGATTCTAAGCTAGTGGCAGAGCACCCTTTCATCCCTCTAGACAAAGGCATGCGTCTCCCCCGCTCTCCCTTAAGGATCAAAAGATCCGTGAAACGTGAAGTATCAGTAATGAATATCGACTGTCCCCACCTTTCAGCTCATTTCACACCAAGCCGTGATCAGAGTCGGACCTCTGCCCAGAAAAGAGAGTAAGCGCTCGACAGTTTCTCCCTAAAATATCTACCCCCCTACTCGGAGCCTTTAAGGCTTGTTCTCCGAGGCGGTTCGAGTTCTCTGGCCTCCCCTTCTTGGACGTGGCCGCTACAAAGAGACCCCTTTCAACGAGAGGCGCACTCTTCTGTCTCCTCAAGACCCATCTCTCCCCCACAGCCACTCTAGACGGAAGCCCCTCACCCAGATAGCCGAAATCTCTCGCTCGACGCTTAGACCGCCTGCCATCATCTCGGCTACGGGATGCCGATTGACCGTAGCCGCTTCTTTCCGTAAGAATTCCTAGGAGGAGTGCCCCGCCTCGTGATACACATACCCAAGCTGAAGGATGTTCCCTTTGGAGGGAACTAATCTCCCTCGCTTCGAACTCCAACCGCCTGCTAATAGAGGATGCAACCTGTTTTTTTTTTTTTTTTTTTTTTTTTCTTTTTTTTCTTGTGTTGGTTGTTTTTTTTCTTTTTTTGGTTGGTGTTTTGGTGTTTTTTCCAATAATCTGCGTAAGTCTAGGCGGAAACGCTCCGCACCCTCCTCAGGAGGGAGGAGCGGATCTCCGCAAACCCCACCCCCCCCCACCCAACCCCCTTCCACACCACAATCCCTCAAAAACCCCAACCCACCCCCCCCCACCCCCCCACCCCACCACCCCCCCCCCCCCCCACCAAACCACCCCCCCCCCAAAAAACCCACACACCCCCCCCAAAAACCCTCAAGAAAGACTGGTCTCAATGAAGACACCCTTTATTAGGTCACCCGTCGTGGTACGACGCCGTTTATTATTTCCCCCTTCCCTTCTATGTGGTAGGCGCCCTCTTTCAAGTACCCTACCCATGCTTGGGCGCTTTCTCTAAAAGGACGATGTACTCCCCCCAGTGGCGATCCCCAGTATCCTTTGGAGCGAGTGACCTTATAAGAACACAAGAACTCCCCCCCTCTACCCTTCCTTCGGATAGACCCCCCCCTGAGGGAAGTTGAATCCTCCCCCCCCCCGCGCGCCATAATTTAATTTAGAGCCTTCCTAGGTATACATCCCCCACGGATTGTGCTGGTCCTTAAGCGCCCGCCTCTGAGCCTTCTATAGTTCCCCCCCGTTTCGACCACGGCCAGGAAATCAACTCCCATACGCAAAGGCGTCCCTCCTTGATGATAGGGCCCCGCGGCTTTGGAAGTATCCGCGCATCATCTTTCAAGAGGATCAGAGATTCCCCCCCTTTTCCTTCGCCAGGATTCCCAGCCCCTTAGGAAGCCCCCCTCCCCCGTTTTGTACACCTCGTCATATCAGGTGGGAGGCATGTTTTCCCCTTCCGTCCTGGCGGACCGTTCGCTCCGCTTTCAAGTAGGTTGCCGGGAAGCGACAGTGAGGGGTAAGAGCCGAGAGAATTACTCGAATGTGCGAAAATCCGCTCGCCCGCGTTTTTGTTTTTGAGTATTGCGGCCGAGAAGGGACTCGAGATACTTCCCTCCAGCGCCATCAACTGCTTTTCTCCGAACATTGGTGTTTCTCTTAAAGACTCCCTCCCGCTCAATAGATCTTATTCTTCCCCTCTCCCCCCCTAGAAAGGCGCCTCCTTTCTCGATCCTCCAGATTTTTCAATCCGCCAGAAAATTACTTTCAGGCCGTGTAGAAGGAGAGGTTCCCTTTTTTTCCCCTAGACTAAAGTCGTCCTCCTAAGGCCGTTTTTTCCCGTTACCAGTACTTCGAGTAGGCCTCCAATGTTGCGTGTCCTGAGATAAGACATTGGAGACATCTTCTTTTATAAAGCAGTGTAGATGATCCCGCTCCGTACCCCCCCTAGGAACCTCCCCTTTTATACCATACCGGTTACTCCGCCCCTGCTTCCTTTCCAACCCGGCCAGGAAGAGAAAGGGCCTCCTCTCCAACGTATCCCCCCCCCTTTTTTTGTGAGCTGATAGATACTCATATATCTTTCCTCCAGCCCCCTCCCCCTTTTTTTGGTGAGTCGAGTGAGGGATGATTTTTGGCGAGACGACTCCCTCTCAACCACACTGTTTTGATGTCTCGGGTGGAGATAGGGTGGGAGCTTCCCCCCCTTAATGCGCAGTGCCCGGGCGAATGTTGGTATCGATCCCTACGGGCGATAGTATCTTACAACCCGAGAGGATATTAAAGGACGAGGGCGTTATGCTCAAGCACCTGTCAACCCTTTCTCGCTTAAGAATAGATAGTAAAACTCCGAATGCTCTCGGACTTACTCTCTGACAGATTATTCCCCTCCTCCCTCTACAGTCCCCCCCCCCACGGGTGCTCTGGATTCCCTGTGTGTCTTCTCTTTCTCTCCTAGCCGTCGTCGCGGTAGAGTTTAAGTCCCCTTTTCCCTGAGTAATTCCTAGAGCCCAGATGAACCCCCTTTAAAGGTGTGAAACAATTATAGATGCTTTGGAGCCTTCCTGAATAGCATAGATTAGACCCCTAGAGTAGATGCTCATGCTACCTCCCTTTGCCCCCCAGATCTAGGCTTCTTAAAAGGATGAGAATGCCAGCCGAGAGTAAGAACAATGCCCCTTCTCATGACGGTTGAGAACGATTCAGGTCGAGACCCTTTCCAGGCCTCAATATCGACATTACGCCCCCTCTCCGTAGTTCACGGATGGCCGAACTATTCTTCTGTTCTTCTTTAATTTTAGGGCTTCTCCGTACGGACGACGGCTCTCTCGTGACCCGATTGCACAACTGACGGATACCTTCTTTCTTAAATCTCCGGAGACCTTAGCCCTTTCCGCCTGGCTTTAGCGCGGAATTGATTACTATACTTGGCGTGTTTAAGACACACGAAGAGGCCTTGCCCGGCAGTGTTTTCTCCCAACGGACGCCAATAAACTTGAGAGAATAATCCCCTCTCGTTCTCTCCGGTCTAGAACTTCTAATATAAGTGACTGAACCTTGAGTGCCGCGAGTTCCGGCCCTTCCTGTAGTCTTTAAGCAGTGAAGTCGTAGTTTGCTGCGGGTCACCCCCCTCTAGAGACCGACAAGACTAAAGCGCCGTCCACCCAAAGTCTGATTAATGCCGAGCCACCTTTTAGTGGAGTTTTTTTTTTTTCGTTCCCTCCCCTCTCTTCTTCAATACTCTTCCGACACAGATCAAGAAGGCCCTCCTCTTCGCTGGTCCGAACCCCCGAAGGGGAACGTGCCCTACGTGAATTTTGTACGTCAAGTTCCCTTGTATCTGCTGGTGCACGTCTCTCTCTCCTCACAGACAGTTAAATTAATGCCCCAGTGACTCCCCCATCCTTCACTGTTTCCTTTCCTTTTTTTCCCATCCCCCTAGTACTTTGCCGATCAGGGCTCTTGCGCTGCCCGCAAATGACAGACTCCCTCAATAGACTGAGTAATTGGATCTCCTGAGGCCCCATTATATCGAGAGATGCTCCTTCAGTATGAACGGCACGAGATCTATGTTGACATGTTCCCCGGCCATACGAGACTTGGTTCAGATAGTGGTTGGAGCTCTGACCTGTTTTTTTTTCTCCCTATTTCTATTACGTAGACCCGATATGCCTCCGAGCTTTGATTTGCTGCGGATCCGGAACGGTGAACTTCCATGATGAATCGCTCTACTCCTCGGAAAGAAATACCGAGAAAGAATGGTCGCCTATCCCTGCCCCAGCTTAAGTCGTGGCTTTTCACCGCTTGGCTAGAGATTTTATTCATAAATCCCCCCCCACTACAGTCGTACTAGGACATTTTTCAGAGGCGTTTTTACTGTAACGGCCCGGTATGTTGAGATCTTAGATAGAAGGAGGTTTCCCTCCTTCAGTGTCCCTTCCCCACCTTCGTGGGCATGACGCAGGACGTCTATTGAGTCTCTCAATGCCCCCCTGTGAGAGCCTAAAGGTGTAGATGTCCATTTCTCCCCAATTCCCCCTTGATGGTACAAACACGCCGGCCCCTGACTAAATAAGCAAGTGGTCGGAACGTTTCTCGAGTCTAAGGGCGGATTTTTCATAAAGTATCAGGAGTTCTCCGGGAATACTTTCTCACCTTACACCTCCTAGTTCTCATAAATGGGCTCCGGGAGGACCCCCCCCGACTCATGAAACAAAAGGACAACTAAAATGCCTTTCCCTTCCTTTTACCGGAATCCTATTACCTGGGAAATCGACGTGGCGCTTGTTTTTAGTACAAGGAGGTCCCTGTTTCCCCGCCTCGTCATATATTCGGAGTTGCCGCGATCTCTAGCAAGATTTTTTTCTTACCCATCCGACCCCATTAGAACCCCTCCGCGCCCCCCCGATCTAGAGCCGGGGCTTTTTTTTACCCGTCCACGGCTATCAGGAAGAGCACGGTCCACTCTCCTCTCCCTTTGCGAGATCTCTAGGGAGAATCGATCGTTGCGGTCTTCCAGACCCGGAGGCCCCTTGCCGATGGAAAGTCTGGGTGAAGCCCTTCCACCGGCAGCCCTATTCGGCCGCGCTCCCCGGAGCCCATCAGCAGTAACATTTCTCTCCCTGCTACTACTGTCCAGCCTGGGTCTGCGTCGCCTCGCGGGTTCCAACCCTTCTCAAACCCCCTTTTTCTTCTGGGCTCGAGCTGTTCTTCGGGAGGCAACTCCTCCTCGTCTGTGACTCGCACCGCCGAGATCGCCTCTTCCCCTCCCTTGTTCTCGATGCCCTGTGCCGAGCCCTGAGGCAAAATAGACCCGGCCCCATGAACCGCGCGCTCTTTATGGGGATCGGTCCCGGGATTTTGAGCTCGCACGGAAAAATGAGAGGCCTTTGAATCAGCCTCGAGCTTTTTGTCCGGGCAGGAGAATTCATCTCGAACTTTTCCTCTGGCCTTCCCTTGTCGACGAGGAAATATATGCCTCCCGCAATACCGAGGTCCCCTTTTAGAGGCCCCAGATTCCCCCCTAGTATTTGAGAGAAGGAAAAGCCCCAGTCCTCACGGCGGGACCCCCCTGTCATATTAAGAGAATATTCTTCAAACTCGGTCCGTCTTCCTGCCCTGTTTATTTTTTATGTTTTCCCCCCGCGAGGAGTGGACACCATCTCATTTCCGCATCAAGGACTGGTTTCCCCTTTTGAAAACTCTCGATGCGGGCCAGGTGCTCTCTCTTCTCCATTTTTTTCTTTCCCCTGCCTTTCGAATGAACACAGCCTCGCAAGGGATAACACACTTTTTCCAAGACTTCGGCCTCCTGACCGCGTTCCGTCCGCCGGAATCGATCGCCTTCTTTGAACCCTTGCACTTCCTCACCCGCTGCCTCTGACGCCGGATTTAGACTTTTTTTTTTACCGCCAATACGTGAGGCACGCAGATGAGGGTGAGCGATGCTGGGTTTTTTCCATTACCTTCCCCGACGACCCGAGAAGTCATCAACATCTCGCAGACGAGTCGCTCTACTCCTCCTTTCCCCCCCCCCCCCCCTTTTTTTTTTGACCAAGGGACAATCTTCCGAC
>Ga0179591_1270627_pt1 | contig 20608 bp, 31 predicted proteins | sample CZOMad2_1_08_16f_FD_182891 | JGI IMG/M metagenome (GOLD analysis project Ga0179591, IMG submission 182891) | Vadose zone soil fungal communities from Angelo Coast Range Reserve, California, USA - CZOMad2_1_08_16fungal (PacBio error correction) | ecosystem: Environmental > Terrestrial > Soil >... | reverse complement strand
AAACCTTTAAATTCCCTTTCCCCGTTGTTCTTCCCCAAAACCCCCCTTGGTTGTTCCGGTCATTTTTTTAGGGATGTACTTTTTTGCTCGTTTATTTTACCCCCCCGCCCCCCTTTCCCCCCCCCCCATTTTTTTTTTTCTTCCGGTTCGGCCTTTTTATTTTTTCCCTGGGGGCCTTGAACACCTACCAACAAACCTTCGTTGCACTTGTTTAGGGTCTTCCCCAGCCGCACCCTTTTTATTTTTTTTTGTGGCCCCGTTTTCTTTGTTTTTTTCGGTTTTTGTTTTTTTTTTGTTGTGAGCTCCCAAAAAGTTTCGGAAATGCCCGCCATTACTTTCCCCCCCCCCAGCCCAACCTCTTTTCTCCCAAAATTCCCCCCCCCTCCCGGGGTTTTTTTTTTTGCTTGCATCGCCCCAAATGGTATTTTCAAAAATTTCTTGCAATTTCCGGGTAACACCTTTTGTTTTTTCTTACCACTACCTGGTTTTTTTTTGTGTTTTTCCCACATTCAGGTCCCCCTTTTATGTTTTTTTTCTGGGGTTCCCCCCCTTTTTGCCAAAACATTTTTCCAATGTTTGTGCCCTTAACTTTCTGTCTCTGTTTTCCCAAACCCCCCCCCCCAACCACGGACTGTTGGGTGGGGATGTTGGGCCCTTTACGGACGGGGGCATTTTTTTCGAAAAACCCCCCATGTCATATTTTTCCACCCCCCCCCCCCTTACCTATTTTCTTCCCATGTCTTGGCACGTCCCAATTGGGGGGTCCCAATGATGTTGTGGTTTTTTATTTATTAAAAACAAATTGCAGGTGATCTTTTTTCCTGTGGACCCCCCCCCCTTTCCCGGTGGCCGGTTTGTTCCCCCCCCCCCTCCGGGGTTTCCCCCTTTTTTTCCGCACTCGGTTTTTTTTTTTGCCAAAAGTTTTGGCGCGTGTGTTTTTTTTTTTTTCTTTTTTTCTCTCCCTTGGGTGGCCCTTCTCTTTTTTTTTTTTTCTTTTTTGGGGTTGCCAATTAATTTAGTGTAATTACAACACCAGGGTGCGGGTGTTTGGTGGGTTTTTCTTTTTTCCTTTCCTTTTGGCACCCGTCCTTCCCCCCTTTTTGGGTTGTTCCTGTGATTTTGCCCGTCCTGGTCACTTTGTATTGTGGGGGGGGGGGGTTAACCTGATTTGTTGCCCTCCCCCTTTTTGTTTGTGTCCTTTTTTTTGGGTTTTTTTTTTCCCATTACATTTTCTTTTGGGTGTTTTGTTTTTCTATTTTTTTTTTTTTCCACGCGGGTGGCGGTGTTTCTGCCTTTTTTTATCGTGGAATTCCTTTTTCGCGTTTGTTCAGTTTTTTTTTTTTTTTTTTTTTTACAAAACCCTTTTCCGTATTCAGGGGCTTTTTACCGGGACAATTCTTGTTTGGTTTTTCCTACTAATTTTCCCCCCCCCCCTTCTCTTGGGGTATTTTTTCACCGGGCTAAGAATTTTGGGCCCGAAACATTTTTTGTTTGGCAATTTTTTGCACCCCTTCTTTTGGGGTCTTTTTTCGGTCTCTTTTCGTTTTTTTTTTTTTTGTGGCTGTCTCAAGTTTGTATCTGGTGGGGGGAGTTTGCGTCTACAGTATTCGTTTGCATTGACCCCCCCCCCCCCACCCCCCACCCCCACACCATTTTTTTATATTTTCCACTTGCATGAGTTTGCCCTTTGGGTTTGCTTTTTTTTTGGCCCCCCCTCTCACCCTCCCACCCCGTTTTTTGTTCACCCCAAATTCACAAAAACACCCCCAATCCTGCTGTGGGGTTTTTACCCAACCTGGGGCATTCCCCCCCACACAACCTTTCTTGGGACACTCTTCCATTCTGGCTTCTGAGTTACCCTGGTTGCCCATTTAACTGCTTTCCCCACAAAAAAACCCCCCCCAAACTGTCTTTTTTTGTCGTCTTGGTTTTTTTTTTTCTTCTCCCCCCTCGTGCCCGAGGCCGTTGGTTTTAAGGCTACGTTTGGTATTTATGGAAGCCCCCCCTTCTGGGTTTGTGAATTCCCCTTTTGGTTGTTTTTTTTTTTGACTTGTCAGACGGTTCATACACTGGACCCGTTTTTTTTTTTTTTTCAATTTTTTTCCTCAGTCCATGTGGGAAACCAGTCTTTTTTATAAATTTTAAATTTCTTCCCCTCCAAGTTCTTTGGCCGTGTCCTTCCCCCCCTCCCCAAACACCGGCCTTCGATCCTGGTGGGGAAATGCCTTGGGCTGACTTTTCAAACAAGGGGGGTGTTTTGATCATCTTTTTTCCTTTTTGTGTTTTGGTCTTTTTTGGCAGCCTGTGCTTGATTTTTTTTTTTTCTGGTGGCTTTTTGATAATTTCCCTTCAGGTGCCCCAATTGGCCCATGCTTTTGGAATTGACAACGGGTCCTTTTTTTTGGTACCCCCCTTTTTTTCTCCTACCCCCACCCTGTTTTTCTTTCATTTTGGTTGAGTTTGGTTTGTTGATTTTGTCTGTTGGGAAAACAACTTTCTTGGTAGTTTTGTCTCTTTTTGATGGGCTTGGCTTTTTCCCCACAGTTGTTTTACCATGTTTTTAATTGCGTCCCCCCCCTGCCAACTTTTCTAACAAGTGTGAATTTGTTTTCTGTGACTGTTTTTTGGTTTTTGTTTCCCCTTATTTTTTTCTAATGTATTTCACTTTGGGGTGTCATTTGATGTGGAGTTGGGTGTTTGGGCATTTGGGGTTTTTTTTTTTTGGGGATGGGTTTGTTGGGTCGGCCAGTGATTTCCGCCCTCTTGTCTTTTTCATTTTTTTTGGCCTTTTTTTTTTTTCTTCTGGAGAACCCAGACATCCCGGTTTTAATTGACAAAAACCACACACTTCCCCCTTGCCACCCACTTGTTGGTTCTGGCCACCTCTCTTGTGGTTGCAGGTTGGGGTGTAATTTTGTTATCGTGGGGGTGCCGGACCCAGCTCCCCCCACCATACGGTGCCGTTTTTCCTTTTTGGGCCAACTTAACCAACCCATGGTTTTTTTATCTATTCTTGTCTCCCCCCCCCCTTCCCCTTCCTTTTTTGTTTCTGTTGAAAGCTCTCCCCCCCCCCCATTTGTTGTGGTCCTTTCTTTTTTTTTTCCCCTTTTGAAGTGATTGTTGAGGCGTTTTGAACACGGCTTAACAAAATTGCGCCAAACAAACCCCCCCCCCCCCCCCCCCCAACTTGTGCCCCCCCCAGTTTTAAACCGTGCCTTCCCCACCCCTTTTTTATATTGGTTTTTCCCCTTCCTAATTAGCCGGATTTTTGTTAAAGTTTGCCTCCTTTCTTGAGCCTTTTTTTGTGTTTCGTGGGCAACTTTTTTTTTTTTTTTTTCCCACTCTCCCCCAGCCAACAACTTTTTTTCCTAAAGGGGAAACTTTCAATTACCGATAGGTGTGAGGGGTTTGGTCCCCCCCCCCCCCCCCCCCCCCCAACCCCCCAGTCTTGTGGGTTCAACACACTTGTGAAAAACCACACACTTTGGGTGAAACAATTTTCGCTGGTGGGTTAATGGCTGTTGACCCCCCCAACGTTTTTTCTTGGCAGAACGCTTTCTGCAAAATTTTAATTTCCATCCATAAACGAACCCCCGTTTCCCCCCCCAACTAAGCCCAGCCCCCCCTCTTTTACCCAAGACCCCTTCCCCAAGCCAAAAATTGTTACACCGGATTCTCCCTTTAAACCAACGGGTTTTGGCGCGGGTTGGACCCCCTTTTTCACTTTCCCCCCCCCCCCTTACTTTTGGTCCTAATTGGGGACGGGTGTATTCATACCAGCCGGTTTTTGCCCGGACCTTTTTCACTTTTTTTTCGGGTCCCACCCCCAGCTTTGCTCCAACATTTTCTTTCCCCCCTTTTGGGAGGATTTGCAATGGTGGAATTCTGGCTTTTTTTCATTAAAAAAAACAATCGGAAAAAAGGCGTTTTGTCCCCCCCACTTTCTTTTTTTTTTTTTCCTTGTGCTACTTGTTTCGGCCGTCCTGGGCTTTTTTCACCACTGGTCGTTGGTTCTCACAATTAAAAAAACAAAACCAAAGAGTGTGTTCTTCGTTTTTCTTTTTTTCCCCCCAATTCGCGGTTTTAACTCAACACACCCTCCCAATTGCTTCCACAATGATTCCTTCGCTCAAACCCCTTTTGGCTTTCCTTTCTTTTGGGGCGTCAACCAACCCAAAACGCCAGGGGGGGTGTGTGTTTGGTTGGTAAGGAACAGGGACGGTTCTGTGTGTTTGGTCTCCCTCCTTACTCTTTCCCAATTCCACCCCCCCCCAAAAAAAGGCCCCCCCCACCCCACATATTAAATTTTTCCAGGTCAATTAATTTTTTCGACTGTCCCCCTTTTTGTGAGTTTTTTCTTTTTTTTGATCTTTTTCCCAATTTTGTTCGCTTTTGTTTTTTTTTTCGTTGGGAATATGGTTCAAAACACCGCCAAGAAGGGCCCCAACGCCCCCCCATTTCTTTTTTCTGGACCTTTTTTTTTTCCCCTTTTGTGGTTTTTGTTGGGTGTAATGTCTACATATTCCTGACGGCTTAAAGGTGACCCCACCTTTCTTTTGTCTTTTTTTTGTCCTTTCCCAGGTTCCGGTTGGGGGGGACACTTCCCCCCCACCCACCCCCCCCAACCCCGAAATCTTGCTTTGATGGGGTGGTGACCAAAAACACCCCCCCCCTTCCCAAGTCGTTTCTTCCCCAAAGTGGGGTTCTTTTTTTTGGCACCGGTTTTCTTCGACCTCAAATTCCTTTTCCTTGACTAGTCCCCCATAAAAAACCCCCCTTGGGCCCCGTGTTTTGCAAACGAAACAACTTCAAAAAAAAAACCACACACAACGTTTGGCCGGCGATGGGGGTTCCATGCCCAACTTTTCCCCCCCCCCCCCCCCCCCAACTTGCTCGTTGCCTTCCCCCCTTCCAACCAAACAAAACAAATGTGGGGGTCAAACCCCCAAAAACCAACCCTTTTCACCTGAATGTGGTCTCTTTGCAACCCCTGGAAAAAAAACTTGATTCCCACACCAACCACAGGGCTTTCCCCCATGGGGCTTTCCCCAAACCCACTGGCGTTCCCCCTTTGAAACCACACCCCCCTTGGGTTGGCCGCACCTGCGTCTTTCAAGGGCCCCCCCTGTCTTTGTTGGGGCAATTCCCAATGGGCCCCCCCCCTCCAACCACTTTCCCCACCATTTGGCGCCAGCCTTCCCCCCCTCCTCCCAACCCTAATTTTTTTTTCCCCCCCCCCAGGTCCTGTCCATCACCCCCCCCCCGTTTCTTTTGCTGTGTCCAACGGACACCAAAATGCGAAGGCCCCCCCAAGCCCCCTTGTCCCCAAAAACCCCTTTTTCCAAACAGCGCTAAGACAAAAAATTAAAAAAGCGTTACATTCTTTGCTTGTTCTCTTTTTTTTTTTTCCACCGGACCTTGTTTTTATTCCTTTGGTTCGCGCGGGCCCCCCCAATTTCCCTTTCCCCCCCCAATCACCTAGTCTCCCCCCCCAAAACCCAAACATTTGGGTTGCCGGAAACAAAATGGCGGCCAGTACTTTTTCCCTTTCCCCCAAACCTTTTGTGATACATGTTTTCTAACAAACCAACAAACTTAATGGGGGGGTTTTGGGATTTCATGGTGGCCCGTTGCGGGAGGGTTTGTTTTTTTTTTGTATTTCCCCTTACAAAACTTTTCCCCAAACCCACTGTGTTTTTTGACCTTTATGTTTTTTTTTTTTGTTGAAAAGCGGGGTTTTTTTTTTTACCCCACCCCCTATGGGCCCCCCCTTTGTTTGTGACCTGTACCACACCCACTTGATTTTCATAAAATTGTTTTGAACAAAACCAAACAAACTGTCTTTTCCCCCCCCCCCAAAACCAACCCCCCTGGTGGGGGTTTTTTGAAACCCATCAGCCTGGCCCCCCCCCACCGATTTTTTCAGGCCAAACTTTTTTAACCCCCCCCACTTTCTTTCCCTGATTTTATGGGGGGATTCCTTTTCCCCCCCAAAAACAAACCCCCGACGTCAATCTGAAAACACGAGTTGACACCCCCACCCTCCTTCCCTGTCTCGACCTTTCCCCCCCCCAAAAAAAAAACCCCCAAAGGGGGGTGCTTTTTCCATGTTTTGTTGTTGTTTTATAGTCTTTTTCTCCAGGTCACTTCAACGGACCATGGGTGGCCCCAAAGGGTAAAAAGTTTTGTTATTTTTTTTGTTTGAACACAACCCAAAAGCTTTTCCCCAAAACCCTTTTTTCTTTTGCCCAAAAAATGATCGGTTTGTTCCCCCAAACACCCCCCGGGGGTTGTGCCTCCGGGCGGACCTTTTTCCTCTTTGTTTCTTCCCCTCTTTGACCACACGTTCATAAATCTGCCGCAACACCCCGAAGCTTTGTAAAAACCAATGTACAACATCCTTGTTTCGTCCCCCCCCTTTTTTTTACAGCATCTTCTTCCCAGGGGAACAAAATCGTGGAAAGTGGTGTCCCAGACAACGAACTTCATTAGACCACCCCTTTTTTTTTTTTTTTTTTGCCAACCAACCTGTTTTGCCTAACTTTCATTTTATTAACCAAAAATCAAAAAAGAGACAACCCCCCCCCACATAGTCTTACAAACCCCCCCCCCTTTTTTGCCCCTCCATTACCTGGGGGTACTATTGGCCCCTTTTTTTTTTTTTTTTTTTGTCTTTTTCGATTTTTTTGTTCGAAGTTGTTTTTTTGGAAGCAACCCCCCCCCCCCCGAAAGATGGACCTTTTTTTTTTCCGACCACCCCCCCCCTTTGTTTCCCCCTCCATGGCGTTCTTCCCAAAAAATTTTTCCCCCCCCCCTTTTCAAGAAGCCGCCATTTGCTTTGGCCCGTCCTTTTGGGGTGGCATTCCCTGTTGCGGTTTTTTTTTCTTTTGTTTGTTTTTTTTTCCCTGTTTGTTGGCTTTGACCACTAATGGGTGCCCGTGGTTTCATTTTCCAAAATCTTCCCCCAAAAAAACCCCCAAGTGAATTCTTCTCCCCCCCCTTTTTCTTTTTTTTTTTTTTGACTCTCATCGTGAAAGTTAGGGCGATTTTTTTGTGACCCACATAACCCCCCAACCTATCCGTTAACCCCTTGCCAAATAGTCCACTGCCCCTTTTGTTCCTTTTTCCTACCCCCCCTTTTGAGGGGTTTTGTGCCAAAATTTTTTAGCTTTCTCTTCTTAACGTTTGTCCTTCGAAGTTCCATGTTCTCCTTTTTTTCCAACTCCCCCCCCCCCCCCCCTTTTTGGGGTTTTGTTTTTTTTTTTTTTTTTTTTTGGGGACGGGGAGGGTCAAAGGGGGTGGGGAAAGTAATGGAACCTTTTTCGCATTGAGTTCTGGGAACCGGTGGTCTTTTTTTTTTTTTTTTTTTTCCACTTCTTTCTTTTTTTTTCTTCCATCCTCCTTTGGAACCTGGGGCATTTGCTTGTGCCCCTCATAAATTGCGTGCGGATTCTGTGCTCCTTTCGTTCCTGTTCCCCCCCTCCCTCAAAGCGTTGGTTCTCCTGTTTTTTTCCTGCCCCCCAACTGCACTGGTTGTTGTGTTGGTGGACCTTCGTTTTGGGCCCTGACCCTTTTTTTTTTTACGGTGTTTTTTTCTTCAATTTGGCCCTACCACCACCCCTCTTCCACCCTCTTTTTCGCCGGACAAAAACGGTTGGGTTTTCCCGCATTCAATTTGCGGTTTTTTTTTGGCGTTTTTTGTCTTCCCCCACACGCCTTCCCCCCCACCTTTTTTTCCTTGCTTTTTTTTTGGGTGAGTTTTTTGTCTTTTTTGAAATTTTGCCAAACCCTTCCCCACGTTTTTTCCTCCCCTCCCGCATTTCTCTCTTCCCTCCCATTGGTAGGTGTCCCGTTGTTTTCAATGCCAAGTGGTTTTTTTGTTTGCAGGGTTCCCCCCCTCTTTTACCCGTTTCTGTGTTTGCTCATACACTTTTTTCCCAAAGGAAACCTTTTTGAAAGGGCCAACAAAAGGTGGCCACCTTCCTTTGTTTTCTTTCCTTTTTTGTTCATTGTAGTCCCCCCCCCCCCCAATGGCATTTTCCCCTGTTTTCCCCAATTTTTGTGTTTGTGGATACCCCCCTTGATTACCCCCCCTTGGTTGGGTCCCTTCCCCAGTGGTTCGATTATTTGGGTCGTTGTTGCAAGGTCCTTTTTTTTTTTTTTTTTTTGAATTTGTGTGTTTTCTTTTTTTTGTCCCCCCTTTCTTTTTTTTGTCTGTTTTTTTTTAAACCCCCACCCCCAGACCAGTGGTAATCATGGTGGGGGGCCATACATACTTCCCAACCCTTTGGTTCCTACCTTTCACAGTTCCAACCACCCCCCCCCATATCCCTTATTTTTGCCGGGCCACTGGAACCCAGCAATTGTCGCACCCCCCAGCATTGTTTTTCCCCTCTTTTTATTCCGGTCTTTTTTCAAGGCGGTTTTTCGTTTTTTTTGTGAACTAAGGTGTCGCCCTGTGGGCCCAAACCTCTCCCTGTTACTGCCTTCCTTTTGTATGCTGACCCTGTCCCCCGGCGTTGGGGAAACCGTTTTTGGGTGAGTTAGTTGGGTTCTAAAATGTTTGGTGTTATTTTTTTTCACCCCCACTTTTTTGCTTTTTTGTTTTCCTATTTACCCAACCAGGGTTTGCCGGTCTGGCTCTTGTTTCTTTTTTCTTTTTTTCTTCCTTTCCACGTGACAGGGATCGTACCCGTGCACGTAAACCTGGGCATTTTGTGTCAGGAAGGCAGCCTTTTTTTTTTCCTTTTTTTTTGTCCCTTTTCCCGTTTTGGTAAAATTGTGGTATGTACGTGGGTTTTGTCATCCTTAAATTTTTGTCCTTTGGAGTTTCCGTTTTTTTTCCCTTTGTACCTCTCTTTGATGGCTTTGTGGCCATCTCTTTGAGGTTGGCCGGTTCCAAGTATTTATTGCTGTGCTTGGATTTACCCCCTTTTTTCTTACCCTTTTTTTCTTTTTTTTTTTTTTTGGGCTATTCCAAGTTTAGGGGGTTTGCACCCTCAAAATTTCCGTTTGTCCTTTCCACACATGGTGGTATGTTACCCCGAACTCATTAATGATGATTCTTTTTTTTTTTTTTTTTTTTTTTATTTAGTTTTCACTGAGCCCCTATGTTGCACGTGAGGTTAAAACTTTTATGTTGGTTTCCCCCACCACCCAAACCCACCACCAAACCCCCCCCAAATCCCTACTTCCTTTGCCAGGGGGGGTGCATTTCTGGTGTTTTTGCAATTTTTTCCCCCCCCCCCCCTGCGGTTTCCCCTTACCCCAAACACCAAACAAAAATGATTACCCACACGCCCTTTTTGGACCACCCTTTCCCATGATTTTAACCCCCCCCCCCCCCCAAAGGTTTTATGGGACCAATCATATTTTTTTATGCCCAGGGTTTAGGCGGTTTTGTTTTTCCCTTATTTCCTCTTTTCATCTAATTCATCCCCAAAACCAAATCCAACTTTTAGGCTTGGGAGGCCGTCCCCCCTGGTGGACCCCCCTTGTGAAACACGCCCGAGGGTGGACACCACCCCTTGCCAGGTATTATAATTCCCCCCCCCCCCCTCGTTTTCTTTCTCCCCCGCTTGAACCCAATTTTTTTTTTTTCCCGGATGAACCACCCAATGGGGAAACCAGTTAAACTTTACCAGGGCCCCCCCCCCACCTTTTTTTTTTTTTTGGGACCCCTGCCAACCCCCCCCAGTTGCCGGCAAAACCAAAACCCCCCCGATGTTCCCTGTGAGTCCTTTTGGGACCTACTTTTTGCTTCTTTTCTCTCCCGTTGCGGCCCCTTTTTACCCTTTTTTTGGGGTGGGCTCCACAAATCTTGTTTCCCTTTATTTGCCACCGTTAAGTCTTGCTTTGTTTTTTCTGAGCCCCCTACTTTTTTATTGGCAACCAACAAAACCCATGCCCTAGTTTTACCCTTTCCCCCAATGGCCCCCCCCCGTTTATGGTCCTGTCCCCCCCACAGGACTCCATGTTTGTGAGTTGCTTTTTCTTTTGCTGTTTTTTTTTTTTTTCCCCGTTTACCTTTTTCCCTTTACGGAGATAGCGTTCGCGCTTCTCCTGGGGGGGGAAAACACCCCCCCCCTGTTTTAATTTCCTTTTCCAAGGCGTGAAAGGCAGTTTGTTGTCCCCCCCCTCTTTCTTTTTTTAATTTTTTCTTCCCGCTTAAATTTTGAGGTCTTTTTTACGCTGGTTTTTTTCTTTTTTTGGGAGGAGATGTTATATGGATTTGCCGGTGTATTTCCATGTGTCTTTCCCCAACCCCCCCCGGTCCCCCGTTTACCCCCCCCCCCTTGTGAAAAACCACCCATACATTTAACCTTTTGGGCATTTTTGGGCAACTTTGGGTTCTTCTTTTTTTTGGTTGTTTCCCCCCCTTTTTGTTGGGCATCTTTTGGGAAGTGACCCCGGGTGTCAACCCCCCCCCATCACCCCAACCCTTCTGGTTTTTCTTGCACCCCCCCCCTTTTTTTGATCTTTCTCTTCTTGTTTCCCCTTTCCCTTGTGTTGAGGGAGGATCCCATACCTTTTGTTTTGTTTTACTTTTGTGCGATTTTTCCATCCAGGTTTTTTTTTGCCCACGGATTTTTACCCCCCGGGGGAATTGGGAAAAAAAACAAACAACCCACTTTTTTTTCCCCAACCTTCCCCCCCCCTTTTTGGCCCGTTCCAACCCCCCCCTTTTCAACGTTTTTGGCACACACTTATAGGGATTGAACTCGGGGTGGGCCTCCCTTCCCGGCCCCCTTTCCCCCCCCCCCAAAACCAACCCACTTCCTTCCCCCCCCAACCTCAAAACCCCAAAAAAAAAAAAAACTCATTGACCCCCCCCCTTTTTTTTTTTTGGGGGGTGACCCCCCCCCCCCCACCAATGGTATAATTCTGACGTCCACCCCCAAGCCTGGGGGTCTAAACAGACCACAAACAAATTCTGGGACAACTTTTGTTTCTTGCTCCACCATTGAAAGTCATCCCAACATCTTTTATTTTTTGTAAATGCTTCTTGTTTGTTCATGATTTATGTGATGCGCTTATTTGTATATTTAAGAGATGTGTAGGACTCTTCAGCCAAAGAATACTTGGTTTAGTTATAATATACCTCTCTCCCCCTATCTGGTAGACTAATTCTTGATAAAATATCCTAGAACTTGTAAGAGAAAGGCCCGGAGTGGAGTCTTTGGGCATAATGCTTGTTTTGGAAGGGAGAAAAGATTTTTAACGTTATGGGTGTTGTGCAAGTGGAAGCGTGTAAGTATGGCTTATTAACTGATATGGGGTGGCGTTATATGTAGTGCCCCTCCATGGATCACCCCAGCCTCTCCCATTACGCAGACCCTTTCCCCGCCCCCCCCCCCCCCTCCTGTCAGGAGTCACTGCAGTAAGAACCCACGCTATCCCGCGAGTACCCCCCCCCCTTGTTCCCCCCTTCAGCATCCGCCCCCCTCTTTGCGAGGTTGGTTTGCAGCACGAACTCCCTTCCAGCCGCCCGACCGCTCCCCGCCCGCGACCCGCCCTACCCTCGAAGTCAATTTAACGGAGGGGGAAAATAGAGGGCCCAAGGAGGGGCCAGGAAGGAGAAGGGAGGATGGGGAGGGGGGAGGACGGGAGGGGATAGGGTGAGGGAAGGGGGGGTGTTGTTGGGAAAGGGGTTTGCGTAGGGAATTAGATGAAGCGAACTGGAGAAGCGCCCGGCACACCCGTAACCCCCGCCCAAGATCAGTGGGAGCCGGGATGGGTGACAAGAAGATAGAGTCGAGAGGGAAAGGAAAAATGAGAAAAACGGCACCATGGACGGCGGGAGGAGGACAAGGACGTTACCTCCCTGCAAAGAGGGCGGAACATCAGAGGACCCCGGAACCGAGGACAACGAACAAAAAGAAGGAAGAAGGACAAGAGGCGCAAGCTCCGTGCAAAACATAACGCGAGTGGAAGGGCAAAAACGGGACAACGGGCCGAACGAAGCCCTCCCCCCCCAGCCAGCGGACCACGTCCCAACCGGGAAGCGACAAAAAACAGAGCACCGAAACCCGCCACGGCAAAAGGAACAATGGAAAAAAAGCGACAAAAGGAAAAGGCAGGGGGGATACGAGAAGGGAAAGAGATAGAGCCAAAGGATACCCGTCATGAGAAAACGACAAAGTGCAAAAGAGACACTCAAGACCAAAACAGGGGCAGGGCAAAAAAGAAAAGAGGGAAGGGAAACCTGGTACAGATCCCCAGTGGGGGCCTAAAAAGCAGGTGAGGTTAACAGAGCCCGAGGAGAGGGTGTGCAGGAAGAAAAGCAGACCAAAGGGGAAGGAAAAACATAAGAAGGAAAGATCTAACTGAGGAAAACGAAAAGAAGAAGACACGCCAGGTAAACGTCTCGTATCCGTCTCCTCCTCGGGTCTATCCCTTCCCCCGGGGACTACCCACGGAGTAACATCACCTAGAGGAAGGGCGCAATGGGGGTCTTATAGTAGACAAGTCCGTTAATTACCCAAAAATACTATAATCAAACAATAAAACAATACACCAAAAGATAAAAAACCACGCCAAATAGACCAAAAATAAATAAGCTTCCCGTTCAGTGCAGAAGGTTCGGAGGAGAAAATCGAAAAATATCCCCAAAAATGAAACCCACACAGAGAAATAGTTCCACCCAGAAATCATATCACCCTCAAGAGGAGTGAGATGAAAAAGAACAGGGAATAAGAGGGTCAAGAGGCCAACGCAGAGAAACAATAGAGAGAAAAGCAACAAAGCCTGACAAAGATAAGCCGGCTATCCAACCGAAGAATTAAAAAAAAAAAAAGAACCAGCATTGAACAGGTAGGAGTAGGGGGCGCAGGATAGGAACAGAGAGGAGGTAAGAGGGCGAGGTACAGAGCGTCTATTTTTTGTCGGTTCTTTTGGGTTTGGGGTTCCGACGTCAGACGACGAGTTAGGAGGCGTAGGGGGTAGATACGCTGACCATCGACAGATGTTCGTGTGGGCTGGAGGCCGTCATACAGTAAAGAGCACGCACAGAGATCAAACGACACCCACACGGAAAAGAGGAAAACGGAAGAGGGATGCAGGCAAAGAACAAAGATAAAAACATCAGGGGAGAGTCAGGAGAAGACAAGCCATCGACACGAACAGGAGAGACGCGACAGCAAGAACTGATAAGTTGCCGGTACACAAGTAGAGTAAATCCTCGAGAAACACAGGGAAGATGAAGCCAAGGGGAGGCGGGTGGAAATAGGGGGGAAGGGGTGGAAGGGCGGTCTAAGCTGGTGGGGCGGGGGGAGGGTTGTGAAAAATGAAGGCGTGACACTGACCAGGCCCAGAAGCAGGAAGGGGCGTTGAGGTAAAGGATTTCTTTAGGGGGGTGTTTCGGAAGCGGAGCAAGGGGAAGACGGCAGGGCAGAACGAGCCAAGCGGCGCACTTCAGACGGGAGGGGAAAAGGCTGAAGGGACTTCTTTGAGCGGGAGGGCTAGACCTGCGGAGAGATGTTGGAGGGAGAATCGGGGGGGACGGGGCCAAGCAGCGCAGGGTCTTGTCCTCGCGAGAGGTCCACAATAGAAAAAAACCAAAATGAAAGGGGAACAAAATATAAGAAGGAACAGGCCGTAAAGAAAAACAAACAGGGGCGCAAAACCACGCATTATAAATGCAGAAGAGATCAAGCCAAAACCCACAAGGCAAGGAGGAGGGGACGGTGTGAGGTGACACGAGCGGGAGCATACCGGAGGGGGGGATGGAGGCAGTGGAGAAACAGAAGGAGTAGCTCGACGTCCCGCACAAAGGTACCAAACCGAGATACAAACGAGAAACAGGAACAAACGGGACAAGAGAAAACAAAAAAAATAGACTGGGGAATTGGACGTTCAATCGGGGTATGGCGGGTGAACGGAAGGGGTCGAGACGAACTAAATCCAGGTTTGAGGGCAAGGTTCGTAGATGAAAGAAAATCAACAACAAAGGGGGAGTAGAGGGTAAGGAGAGCGCCTAACAGGGGGAATAAAAGAGGAAGCCGAAGAGTAGCCTGCGTAGGTTTCTTCGGGATGAAGATCCGTGATACGTGGAGGACCTAGCCAAGGCAGGCTGACGGGACGGGGGGAATAAAGAAACAACGGTAAAAAAAAGACCAACAGGAACGAACCCAGCAAAAAAGACCAGAAAAGTCGTAAAAGAAGGGAGAGACAAACACCAAGAAAAACGACAACATATGATACAAAATTACGACAAGATTAGGAGTAAAAACGAAAAACAAAAGACAAAACAACAAATTTAAACCCAAGCAAAAAAGTCGAGAGAGGAGATGGAGGGCTTTTCTAGTGAGGGAGGGGCGGACTGGCGGGCAGATCCTTATCGGAGGGCGGGAGGCTAGAAAGATGGGACAAGACGGAGGAGGAGAGCGGCGACGGGAAAGGCAGAGACGGGAGATTTCCAAAAAACAAAGAACAACCAAACAAAAAAAGGAACCCATATAAGACAAACAACACGAAAAACCAAGGTTGTTGGGACAAAAAGCACCCACCGCTTTGGAGGGCTCAACCGCGAAAAAGAGGAGGGAGTGAAACCTACAGCAGGCAGTTGGTCCAGCAAAAAAAACAGCTTTAACCGATACCACCGAACAGCGACTGAGTACTACCTTGGTTATTTGATTTATAAAACGGGGATTCTTCCGTTTCGAGGGGGGGGTTGCGTTTTTTTTGGGAGAGGGTGTGGCTGGAGGTTCAACCCCCCCGGGGGGGAAAAAATTTAGTCCCTCTTTAGCAGAGTGAGGAGAGAAATACCATACAAATTAAATTGCTCCTAATAACTGCACTCCCCCCAGCCCTCCGCAAAGGAGCAAAATTACGGAATAATGTGACTTGGCAGCGGGCGACTATATACCAAGCCTCTCACCCCGGAAGGGAGACACGTGATGAAAAAAGCTGGAACGGGAGAGAGGAGGGTCGGGGGGGGTGGCTAAGCACATTGCATGACTAGGCGTGCCCCCGAAGACTCAAACTAGGACGCAACATAGGACAATAAAACCCCGCAGACCAAGGGAGCGGACGAAGGAAAACGCGTCACAGGCTGAGAGCGGCCCAGTGACGTTGCCGCCAGACGAAGTAAAAAATAGGCAATTGCAGGGAGGAGAGGGGCCGGCGGGACAAGGGTCTTCCCTGGGGCGCGAAGTCTCAGAGAGAAAACGGGGACGCAAAGGCAAACAAAAAAAACAAAGTAGGACGGATTTTCATACACAGCAGAACCACCGTGACAGCCGGCTTCCACTCGAAAGTAGCATCGCGAAAAAGAGAGCGAACGGAAAAGGGAGCATAAATACCCCATTCGGTGCAAAAAATCAAACAACACACCAAACCACAATATACACAACACAAATAAGCGCAAAAGATCACCTGCCCTTTTTCTTTTTATGAACTTTTTTGCTGCGTCCCTTCCCCTCAATCTTGGCAAGCTTTTAAGTATCCCGGTCCTCTGCGCTACAGCAAATGGCCAACAAGCAAATTCCCGCTGTCGAACTTCCTTCGAAGACCTCTCTCGCGTTTTGCTCGCCTTCGTCTGTTCACTGCTTTGAATCCCTGTGCTTTCTTTTCCATCCCCCTTCTTGTCCCCCAAAAATACCGTCTTGTCATAATAACATCCCACTCGAGGGATGTGCCCCCAAGACGAGTTCTGTGGTTACAGACTTTCTTACTCTAAATAATAACCCGCCCCCCATTACAATGTTCCCTCCCTCTTTTATACCTTGACGATATTGAATTTTTTGATTGTGCTTGTCTTTTCTTCCCCTGAAGCCCTACTATGACAAGACTGTGTATCATATAATGTAAGTCACTCCCCCAGCAGCTAGGCAGAGGTCGACCTCCAACCGCGCAGCAACTCCTCTGCAGTCCCTTGTGCCTTCTTCGCCTAACCTCCTTTCCTCAATCCACCCTATGGCATCTCAATTTTTTCCACCCAACTCGATTGACCTTTCCCGCCAGGCACCAATTCCGTCTGTGACAAAGTCCCCCCTTCCAAAAAGACCCTTTCCTTAGACCCAAAAAAAGCCAAAGACACGCAATAACCCGCAGAACAAATCTCTGACTAAACCTCTACATACCCCTTTGGTTCAACTCCCTATCTCGGGAGAACGTCAAGTCACCTCACCCTTTCATGACCCGTTCCAGCCCCGACGCCATACAAGCCGCCAATACCTTGTAGAACCTTTCCTGAACCGTTGGAACAGTTGATTTTTTTTTAGCCATGCCCCTTCCCACAAAAAATGTTTTTTTCCAGGGCGGTGCATTACTCCGCCCAAATAAGATACTATTTTTGTGGCCCTATGTTTTCTTCGCCCCTTTCTCGGGTCACCTCGACCCTGCCACTTTCACTTTTCGAGAAAGCCGACACTGGAGCATCCACCTTTGTCGTCCCCCCATCCCCACCCTGACCCAAATGATCTATTCACAGATGAAACATGTTCTGTTCCTCTTTTAAACCGCTGTCTTTGATTTTTCTATTTGATTACCCCCCAACACGCGGTCAGACCTCCACCTCGACGCACAAGAGGACGGTCTTCCTTTCAACGCGCCAAAGATTTAACGCAATATCCCCGCCACTTCTCTCGCTCACCCATTGCTCCGGCGCATAGGGTTAATGAAATTTCTTCTCCCAGAATGACCATTCGCACACCATTTTGTGAGCCCATTCGCCCAGACGGAACGCCTTCGCCCACAAACGTCGAATCTGAGGCCCTTCCTCACAACCGAATTTCCTGTACCCCATACAGCACAGGCACAGCATCATAGGTCATTCTTAGCCTATAGCCCCTGCGTCTCGGCCCCGCCCCCTTTCAATAAGTGGACTAATTTTTTTCCCCTCCTTGATGAGGTCCGGCCTCGGCTTTGTGTTCCTTCCTTCTTTGGAGGTGAACCCTGCTACTTTGTTTATTCCTTCTAGGGCGTTTTCATGGGGCCTCCAAGTCCCCCAAAAATCTTTCCTTAGTTGATCTGATCGGATATTTTATTGTGGTCCCAGACCGCCACTCTTAAGCAATTTTCCTTTTTCTTTCCTATTTCCCCGATACGCCGTCAAGGCGTCTCCCTATGCTGTCACATGTTCAATCCTTACTTTGCTTTAAGCGATGCTCCTGGCCGTCTACACTCTATTCCCCCCGTTCCGCTTTTGGTGTCTTTTTTTGGCCGCGGCCATAGCTGACCTCTCCTGAATGCAGTCCTATTTTCGCCTTGCATGTGTTTTTGAGGATTTGGATCGCTGTCTTTTTATGTCTTTCTAACAACCCTGTGTGGTGGATTTCTGTTTTTAACTTTCCCCCTGTTCACGTTCTACAGCTTTTCCGTCTTGAGATCCTGACTTCCCGCGTTTGCCTCTCAGATAGTTGCACGCGTTGTTCCCGTTTGACCCTCCTGCAACCAGACCGTTACGCACCCCCTCCTTTTTGCTTATTTTCTCAACCCCTCATTTAACCTTACAGTTTTGATACGCCTTGGTTTTCAGTCGTGCTGTCGTGCAAAACTATTTGGGCGCTGTTCGAGGTGTTTTGAAGGGCCGCAACCCCATAGCATATGTTACCTAACCTCCATCTTCAAACTCCCCCTTTTTTTTTTTTATGAAGTGGCATTCTTGCCTTTACACCTTTCCACGGTCTTTGTTTTCTTATTAAGTTTCCTTCTGTTGACAAGTTTGGCGTGGCAAGATTTGGTCTGCCACTTTTTGTCGTTATTTCACCCCTCATTCATAAACTCCGTCTCTCGTGGGCTTTACGCTCGAATCATTCACGTTAGTGGTATTACAGTTTAGAGCCTTTTTAGTAGCGTTGGTCGCCTTGTAGTTGGCCTCTTTTTCTCAAATCCCCATTCATCTCTTTGCGCTGGCACGTTTTTCTTGAATGGATAGTTCAGTTTTTTCCCTTAGAGTCATTGCTGCCTTGTTTCTCGGATATAAATCTCTTCTCGAGTTCGGCGAGACAACCAGACCTTTTTTTCCCTCGATGGAGGAGATTTCGGGGACCTGGGTCGGTCACGTCCGTGCATTTGGGACGTCAGGCGTCATACATTTAGACCCCCCAAAACCCCCCTTTAGAGGACGGGCTTCTTGGGTTCCTCCAAAAAATGCACCAAAAAACCCCTGCAATCAAGTCTTTTTTGCATCCCAAAAGAAATTTAACCCCTTGCTAGATTTCGCTACCCCCCCCCAACCCATAACTGCTTGGATTTCTGCCCTCCCGAATCAGATATCTCTTCCACATCCTTTACTACGCCGGTCTTCCCCCACTTTCCGAATCGGTTTACTTACCCTTTTTTCAAAACTGTTCTTAAGATGTTCAGTCCCCCAGTAGGGACAACCCCTATTGGCGCTCGAGTCGCGCTGTTTTCTCCTCAGGTTAGTCTCCGTTTTCGTTAGTCTCCGCGTCATGAGCTATAATTTCATCTCCCGTGCTCATTTCGTGACAGGATGGCAAAACTCATTTTCGATCTCCTATTTGTAACTTTCGTTTCGCTGGGCTGCCCCGAACGTCAGACCTCAGAATTGTCTCCCCCTCGGTTTCCTTATGTATTGTCTTTTCCTTTCTTAGTTGGCGTTGGAGTATTTATCATTTTTTCCTAGGCAACCCCAAGACTTTCCACAGTCTACTTTATGAAAAAATTGGTTTTTTTTAATCGGTTGTTTGCTCCTACTTTTTCCTTTAACACAATACTTTCCTCTCTCAGTTGTATCCTTCTTTTTTGGTGTGAGTGCTAGATCACAGTTGTTTTAATATGCAGTTTTTTCTTTTTCTCTTTAGTGCCAGCCCCCCCACTCACAACTACCTATTCGTACCTTATTTATCCCTTTCTAGACTCGTTTGATCCGCTCGGCCCTTACCACCCTCCCCTATAACCCAGCCCCCCAAACCCACACCCCACTTCGTGAAATCAATTGAGGCAAACAAAAAGAGCACTTCTGCGTGTTACTTCTTTGTAAACTATACTGATGCTACTCTTCTCTCCTACCATAGACAGCAACGCCGCCACAAAACAAGTCAATGCCGCTCTCCTCTTAAACGGGTTCGCGCTTTACATTCACGGCGTCACGATGCCTCCGTAGCTGAATGCCGAACTCAACAGATGTAGAAATACTTTCTCGCAACTTTGCTCCTACTTCAAAGCAGGTACTATCTCCGTAGCCCTTTTCCGGTTCCTGGCGTAAACTTGCTCTTTTACAACAAGTGAATTCCCAATGATTCTTTCCTTCCCTGTCAACCTCTCATTGGGGTCGCCCAACCTCGTGCTGTCCCGCCCCGATAGTCATAGAAAATACTTCAATCCCGAAGTTCACTCTCCTTTTTCGCACGCTGCTTATTTTGGTTTGATGGTGTTGACTTTTCTGTTCCACGTCCCTCCTTACTCCAATTTCCATGCCAGTTTTTTTTTTTTTTTATTCATAATAACTGTATAACGTCCCCGTCCCCCTCGGGGAATCCAAAAACCTTTTTTTGACTCAGACCATTGGAAACACATCTTTGCTGCCGTCTTCCGTTTTCGCCGTACTCTTATTCTCTTTCCCCTCCTTCACAGTCTTATTTCTGCAATTTCTACGGCTTCCGCATGACAACTTTTTTTTCACCCCGAAAGCCCCCAGCCCCGCATGACATTTGACTTGCATACACTCCCCTCACAAAGGTACAACGACCGCTCACGACCCACCCCCCCCTTGGATTGCCCGGTACCCCCTTTTCTCTCCTCGTGTAAACCTAAAACTTTTTTTAAGGAACTTCATCATAACGCCCCAGAAAGGGTTCCCCTGACCCCAAAGCTCGCAACGACGACCCCCTTTCACCCTTAAAGCCGCCCCATTTACCCTGCTATCCGGTTTGTAGGCCAACATGCCACTTTTCTCCCCCCCCCCAACCCATGGCTTTTGTGGCGTCAATATTATGCTCTTCCCTTTTGTCTCCTGCCCTGGCCTCCGGGATTCGTTATTAAACCCCCCCCTCCCCCCCAAACTTCACTCTTTCCGGCAGTAGATCCCGAATGACACACCTCTCTTTCCCCTTAAATCACCCCCCCCCCTTGAACCGGTAAATCTTTTCTCACCTCTTTCCCACCCCTTTTCAAGATTTTTATTTGTCCCGGCGATCTGACCCTGCTTACCACCCCCCCCAAGAAGCATGATCTTGGAACCACCCGTTCTATAGCGAGAGCCTCTCTATCAACCCCGGAGCACATTGATTTTTTTGTTTGTAACAAACGCATATGCTTAACCCCCCTTTTGATTGCGAGTTTAGGCGGAATGCCTATCAGAAATTCCCCACTCACCAACCACCTTGGTTCGCCAAGTAGAAAATATTCTCTCCAAGCCTCTCTCTCTCTGGCTTTTCTACATACCAACATATCCCATGCAACCAGAAAAGCGCACTAAGAAGTCGTTTTAGTTTGCCATGTTTTATGGCGGTCCCACCCCTTCGGCTTTTCCCTTAAGAACCACTCCTTTCCCCTTCCTTCTCCCTTCTATGAAGCGTTGTCCCTTGTCGGCCCTTTTTTTTTTGAGTAGCTTGTGCTTATCATATTGGTGGAGTTCCCCCCCCCCCCCCCCCCCCCCCCCCCCCCCCGTTATGGGTCATAATTCCACTAACAAGAACTATCG
>Ga0179591_1270850_pt1 | contig 20612 bp, 21 predicted proteins | sample CZOMad2_1_08_16f_FD_182891 | JGI IMG/M metagenome (GOLD analysis project Ga0179591, IMG submission 182891) | Vadose zone soil fungal communities from Angelo Coast Range Reserve, California, USA - CZOMad2_1_08_16fungal (PacBio error correction) | ecosystem: Environmental > Terrestrial > Soil >... | reverse complement strand
ATATCACAAGCACTCCTAGTCCCGTCCCCCCTCTTCTGCAGGAACGAGCAGACCCGGCGGCGCTCGCTCTTGGCTCGAAAGAGGGCTGGAACTTACTCCCCACCTGCGTTTTTTCCCCCATTCGTTTGTCGTTATGAACTTCCGGCGAGATTGTGCCAAGCGATTGCGGGCGCCAGTTTGTTTCCCCTTTTGACAAAGATGACCTATGGAACCTTTTCCTTGGGATTCTGTAGCGCGGAACCCCCCATTCACCTCTTTTTCCTCCCCTCCCCCTTTCCCAGATTTTTTGTGAAAGACCGTAAGTTGAGAGAGAAGCCAGATAATACTGAAAGCTTTTTTTCTCCTTCCTGAGGGGAGGGTTCTTTTCTCTGTCATATTACTTTCGCATACTTTAAAGCCAAGGAAATGTCTTTCTTCCTTCCTTTTCCTTCTTTTCCACCCCCCACAGAAAGATGGTTACTCCGATCACTTCCGAGGGTAAGCTCTCTTCATCTTCGCCTCCCGTACCTGACTTCCCCTAGGGTAAATGCACGTTGAGCATCCTGAGACCCTTTTCATAGTTCCTCCGTTTTTGATCCTGCCGCTTATGTCTGAGGTCAAAAGAGAAATATTTGGCACGTCCACTTTCCGAGACATAGCAAACCCCCCAAGACCCAGTTTTCCCTCACCTTCCCCACATTTTCCAAAGCCCCCTGAGACTGATTAGGATTCTTTTTTTTCGGTCTCCTTTCTCCTGGCAGATTGGGGTGTGACTTCTTTTTAATGAGCGGTTTTGTTGTTCGGGTTTGCACCCTCACCCCAGAGTCCCCCCGTTCGACCCTGATTTGACCTTTCTTTCTCCCCCCTCTCTTTGCACGTCTAATTCGGAACTTTGATTTCCTACGCCGGTTTGGCCCCCCCTGGTCTCGTTCCGTTTTTTTCTTCTTTCACGAAGTCTCGACTAGTAGCTTCCTCCTCTTGCTCCTTCAGATGATGACCCGATTTTTATTGAAGCTCCCCCCTCCCCCAAGTGCTTTTTTATATATTTTCCCGTGCTGCTCGTCGCGCTTATCGATTACCTTCATCTTTACCTCCTTGCCGCGGATTTCCCAAATGAAAGAACTCATTGGCGTGTCTTGTCTCTCTCCCAGTCCCCCTCCAGAGGATGTTGCCCCCCCTCTACCATGACAACTCCTCTGAAACCTTCCATCTCACGCCCCCCTCCCCGATGAGAAAAACTTGGGATGACAATTCCAGTTGACCTGCAGTCCTTTCCCCCCGAGACGATTTCCTGCCCCGATCTCGATTCCTTTTTTGTCCTCGTGCTCTTTCCTGTCTTCTGAGGACATACGATGTATTTTGCCCCTTTTCCTCCCCCTTGACGGCCCTCGTCGTCGATGATTTTTTCCCCACAGAAGCCCTCCATAACGAAACCCATTTCTCTTTTTGTCCACCCTACCCCTAAGGACGAGAAAAGTAACCCCCTTTCACTGCTTTGTGCCCTCCTCCTTTTGTTCTCGCGGATTTTCATTGCGCAGTAGGAGAACCCTGAACATACCCTTGAACCTCCTCCCCCTCCCTGATGCGGCATGCCCCCAGAATAAACATTTTTTGGTTGGTATTCTCATGACCTTCCCCTTCTCGATGGCGGTGTTGTAGAGCTTTACTTCTTTTTGAATTTACCGATATTTGACCAGTAATGAGTTTGACGTTTTTATCCAAGAGGTTTGTGGACATCGATGATTCCTCCTCTTGCCCTGCCGAGCAGCTATTAGGTTTTTCTACCTTCCCTCCTTGTCTTCCTTTCCCCTTCTCGATAATTGCCCGCCTTGCCCGCATCGATGATGATTCTGAATGTCCCCGTACGAGGAGTCGCTTTGAATGGTAGGCTCTCCCCCCCCAGACTCCCCATCTTCCAGTTTTTTTTTTTTTTGAGAGACCTCACAGGTCTCCCTTTCGAATCTCACAGGTACATTCCTCTTCCTCTCGCACCTTTATTTTTTCCTAGGAAGGCCGTCGCAGGCGTCGAAGCGCCCGCTCCAGCGTTCCTTCCTCCTTAGGCCGGTCTTTGTTTGTCCTCCTCTCTTCAACAATCCCTGCGTACACCGTCACTCCCTCCTTCCTCTCCCCACCCCCCCCCCCACTCACCAACGATCTCCAGCATCTATGAGATTTGCAGTCTTTTTTCTTTTAGTAACCACGGACCTCCTGTCTGGTTTTAGATGTTAAACATGGCGATCCTGCGTAGTCTCCTTCTTTTTTTGTTCATTCTTGCTATCTGAAAGAAACAAAGAGCGGTCCCGTAGACAGGTGTTAGTTTTGCTTTCTACTTGCGTTTTCCTTTACCGTTGTTTCTCCTAACATTCTGTTTGATGGCTGCGACTGATCGCGGTCGGCCCCCCAATAGCCCTTCCGATTTTCGTAATTGTCCCTACCCTTCTTCCAACCCTCCCAAACTCTTATGAAGAATTGTTCCTGGCGATCCGCTGCCACGTCTTTCTTCTCCTCGTCTTCCCAAGTATGTACATTCAAGGACGTATTCCCGCTGTTGCTCCCCATGGTTCAATTGATATTTTTTTTATCTAGAGAGTTCCCGTCACTGTGAGCTTATCTCATGCGGGCTGATCTATCCCCGATCACGAATTCTGTTCTTTCCCTTGTTGATCATAGAGCCGTAAGAGGAAAGAGGGCGGATTGATCTTCTCCCGCCTGCCTTCTACACTCTCCTTGTAACTTACCATATTTCCTGCGTGGCTCTTTTCCCTCTCCTTTTTTTTTCTTTCATGTTCGGCACTTGAGGAACTATATCTCTATCCTTAATACCCGAAAGTCTATAAAGAGCAGGACCCCCCTGACCCCGATCAGGTTACACAACCTCTTCCCTTCCCCTGGACCTTCCAGTCTCTCCGTGAAAGCGCTTTTACGAAAGTCGTCCCGGGCCTTCAAATCTTCGAGCCCGGTTTACACCTTGTCCCCTGTCCCGTACTTTAACCAAGCGGCTATGACCTCAACCCCTTTCCTCCCCTGAGCCATCGACCTCAACCGACCCATCCATCTGCCTCCCTTCGTTCTTCCAAAGGTTCAGGGAATGACTTCCGGTTTCCTACAGGCCCGTGCCAGATCGGGGCGCGGTTTTCGCAGACCCATGTAAACACAGAATCCTTCTTTTAGACTGAGTCCACAACTTCTTTAAAATGGTTTCGTTCATCGTTTTGGACCCCCCCTTTTGAAACTTTAACGAGTCTTTCTCCTTGCCGGCGATTCAGGGAATCCCCCATCATGTCTTCCAACGATCTCGCCATGGGCCTTGGTGTTGATCCCTCAAGAAGTCGATCCCCTACCTAACTCTAAAGTTCTTAGTTTTTTGCTAGTCCTCGAGCTACCCTATATTAGCCGACTCTAAAAGAAAAGTTTTACCTACTACCCCCCCTATTTTCTCCTTTTTCTGGATGATTCGTCGCTCAAAACAGCTTTCCGTAGTTCACGACCCCCACCCCTGATGTTCTTGTCTTTCTTTTTTCACCACTAGGAGAGTTATGTTTATCCCGCTAACCCTATCCAAGAACCACAGGACAATTTACATCCGTCACTTTGCGTCAAACCTTCTCCCAAGGACAAATCTCTTTTCGTCATAGACTACTCTTCAGAAACTCGACGCTTTTGAAAACCCTTCCGTGAATAAGTTGAAGGCTCGGTAACTCTGATTTAGAGGCATCTCCTTAGAAAGCCTTGTCTTATCTGGTCCTCCCTGCATATCTTTTGGAATATTGTATGAAAACTTTCCCCTCCAATCCCAATTTCCTGTCCCCCCCGGACTCTTCCCTTCCTTTGAGGGAATTCCCCTTCGATTTGCTGTGCGTTCACTATGCTTTTTCTTCTCCTTCTCTCCGTATTCCCTCCATAATGTATTGATCGTCAATGAATGAGATAATGATGATCGGATTTCAGCTTTTGTTCTCGCTGCCAGGTGATTTTCCTCTCCGATTTTCTAGAAAGAATGCTGCTGGATATAGCCCTTCCTCTGACTCACTCTTTTCTCCCTCCTCTTCCTTCATTCCCACCCTTGTTTATGAGATGAGAAGTTTACCCGGCATTGCTCCCGGCGGATGCTCTCTCTCCATTTATAACCCTCTTACCCCTGACTCCTTTACATTCATACCTCTCCTCCCTCCATTTTGTGTTTATTCTCTTAGTCTTTATCAAGGCTTCTTTCTCTCTCCATCAGATGTCTAAAGCCGGCCTACCGCCCTTGATTGGTCGTTTCCCTATCCTACCCCCTCTTCTTAAAGCTCCCCCCCAATGGAAGGCAGGAGTTGCCTTTTTAATTCTTCCTCCTTCTCTTACTTATCTTCAGTCCGTCGTAGATTGAATGTTCTGACCGCAAATCCTTTTGAGTTCTTTCCCCCCCTGCGCACCAGTCCGATCATCATTATTCTCTATTGTACGATCCCGAAAGGCGGATTCCTACGACCGAGAATTCTCTCCCACATCTTGCACTCCATTTTAGGCAATGCAAAAAACCCCTATGACGGAGAGTAGCCAGACCTTGTTAGTTATGGATGAATCTTCATTACCAATATGCAAGAAAGATGAGACCCTCTTCTGTTCTTCCGAAAGCCAGCGGGATGCGACCTGACCTTGACCAGAGGGCTTTTTCGAAGGTTTCACAAGCTACCTCAAATCTCCTTTTTTCGAGCTTAGTCTTCAACCCCCGAGTTCTCGTCTCCCAGCTCCCTGGTAGAAAGTGGTGTTCACAAAGGACCGTGTTACACTTTTCTTTTTTGTCATGGACTCCTTTTAGCGGCTCCACCCCTCCATCTCCTGTCTTAGATTCCCCATGACCTCTTTTTTTTTTTTCCTACCTAACTTTAAAGAGTGTTGGGAGAGACGACCTTTCTCCTACCTTGAAATTTTTTATTTGGCAGTCCCTTGCGATTTTGATTCAAACAGCGTCTGGTCGAGGCGGAAGAATCTGTAGAGTCTTTCCTCTCCCCCCGGCTTCCCTGAGAGTGTGTTAGGACTTGATGGACGGTGACAAACCCTCCTTCTAGTAGAGACTCCCAGTTCACCCCCCTTTTTTGGGGTAGATATACTTCCTCTCCAGTACCACCTTCCTGAACTAGTTCCATTTTTAAAGTCTTTCCAGTTACTTGCGAAAATTTAAAGCTTCTGTTCCGACACCTTTCCGGATCTTCAGGGGTTTTTTATGATACCTTGATCAAAGTCCCCCAAGTCCCGTTCCTATCTTTAAAACAGTGCAATTGCCAACTTCCTGCCTCCCAGCCCTGAGTCTTAGGATTTCTTTTGGATGCCTTCCCTTTCCGATACCGTTGTTGGATTTCGACATTGCCGCCTTTTTTTTTCACTGTAGGGTTTTTTTCCCCGAACCGTATCCCACCCAGTTAGACCTTTCTCTTCCCCCCCCTGCCGCCCGCCGTGAAGAGGTTTTTGCTCGACCTGTTTTCATTTTTTCCCCTTAATGTCCTGCCCTCGTTTTTTTCCCCTATCCCTGTGCTGCGGGACGCAGTCCTGTCGTTTTCTCCCTCTATTCGATCTAGTCCCGTTGTAGAACCGTTGTGACTGCAATTTTAACCGCCATCTTTATGACCGTCCGAGACTAAGCGCCCCCGAATTCTGTCTTCATTTAGGGTAACTCTTTCTTTTCGGGGCTCTTCGCTGAGAGCCAAAGAAGCTGCTTGACTTCCGGACGCGGGTTTTTTTTTCCCCCCCCCATTATTGCCTCAAATTTCATTGGCAGTGAAAGCGTGAGAGAGAACAGTAACGAATGCTGTTTGACCCTGCCCCCCCTGTTAGTCCCCCTGCTCCCTATCTGAAAATCCAAGATAAGGCGACAATGAAGCACCCATTCTTCCTTATTCCGGTCCAGAGTCATCGATCAGATTTTGGTAAAGCCACTCAGCTACGAGAAGCTAGCAGTTCATAGACTTCTGCCCTCCTCTCTTTTCGGTTTCTTTTCTCCCTGTTTTTTTTAAAGCGTTTGAACTGCCAAAGCCTTCTAGCGACCCTTTTCACCCCCCCTTTTCGCTTCTTCCCCTCAGGTACCTGCCTGCGCAAGCGACAGCAACGGACCACCCCTCTTTTCTCTTCTTCATGTTTGCGCGTTTGCGCACAAAGTCCCCCTTCCCAGTCCCCCCGATACCCTACTTCGCCCTGTGAACCCTGAAATCATCAACGATGCGGATGGTTGGTAACGTATAGACCATTCCCCCCTATCTCATACTGATTTCGGTGTTTGGTCCGCCTGTTCTTCTACGTGTTGTGCAAAGTTCAGAACGTCTGATGACGAACAAGTTTTTTTCCCCCGATGATGGACTCGCTCGGCCGCCTGATCCCTTCCTTCGCGGTCTTTCCACCTTCGAATTCCCCTGCCTAGCAGTTTTAATCCCTTTTTCTCCCCGTTTGAGATAGAGATATTACTTCTTGCCACGTAGAGGAGTCGATACCTTGAGTCGGATCTCTATCTTTCCTCCTGGTTGTTGTTCTTCTCGCTCTGACCAGTCTTCGCCTCCTTTCCTGACTCCCCAATTCCGTCATCATTCTAGCCCCTTCGCACGTGCGTAATTTTTTTGCGATCGTCCCTTTGAAGGCTTGAAGCGGAGAAGAGCAGCAGCTGCTTTAGTTTTTCGCGTCATCATCGATTTTGCACCAAGTCAGCCTGTTCACCTTTTCCTAAGGTCTCCTTTAAAACAAAATTCAACCGCTAATCCTCCCTTCCCCTCTCAGTATGGAGATCGACAGAATCCGCGCATGTTTTGTGTTACGTCTTCACCTGTCCCAGACTCCCCTTCGGTCTCGTCTTTTTTTTACTGTAAGGTCCCATACCTCGAGCCAATAATTCTCTCTTCCCTCTAACTCGTTGACTTTCGAGGTCTGTACCTGAGTAGGGTATACGATCGCCCCCCACGTTGATGCGATTACTCCTCGGTATTTGCACTTCCTAACCCGACCTGTATGCGGTCGGTCATTGTAGAAAATCTAACACAGACCACATTCTCGTCTTTTCCCCCCGGAGACCTGGAAGATTCTCGTGCTTAGAGAGAGTCGGCTCCAATCGTCTTGGAAGATTTCTGTCCGTCCGTATTAATTCCTATGTATGCATGTTCTGCATGGCTAGTGTCTATCTTTACCTGTCTTTCTTGATTCCGCAATCCTCAGTTTTTAATTTTCCTCCCTTAAATCCAACCCAATTTTGTGCGGTCACTTTTTCTCAATTCCCTCGCGGGGACCGGAAGTTTCTGATTGGATCTATCCCTCCGCCTCCCCCATGAGCAACAGATTACCTCAGTGCGTTGTTTAGTTCATTTCCAATTAGGTCATGGCGGGTCCACCACTGCTTCCACTGTCTAATAGATATTGTCCTCCTAAAGGATTATTACTGAGCTCCCCCCTTCCCTTCCCTCCCCCTGAATGTCCCGCCCGAGGGTTTTCGTTTCCTTTAAAGTAGCTTGCGAAATCTTATTCCTAACCCTCTTTCTACCGTGTTCCTCCTTGGGTCGTGAAAAACTCCCTTTTCCCACCCGACTCACCTAAACCAATGAGACTTTTAGCTCGACCCCGTCCCTCATCATAGGATCAGTTCTTTCTCACGCGAATGAATTTGCCATGTTGAGCGTACGCTATAAGCCTTCCTCTTTCTTTTCTCCTTCGTTGCCTAAACCTTAAAATACAAGCAATTACTCTCCCTTTTCTTCACTTCTTTAAACTTGCTCCTTTATACACTTTCCCACCTTTTTCCTTATGAAGGCTTTAGTCTGATGCAAGGAGAGTCGCCCCCCGCCCCTTGATTTTTTTTTCCCCTAGATCCCTGCGACTCCTCTGGGGTTGTTCACGAAGTTCCGAGCCAACTTATTTTTTTCCGTGCCTTCTTTTTCTATTAAGATCTTCCGACAGGAAAAGAAACGGGCTCATTGCAGTAGACCCAAGATTCCGGAGATTCTTCTTTCTCAACAAGCTAAGTTAGTAAGCTAAACCACCAACCATCTTTTTTTTTTCCCCTTTTCTTTTTCTAACCTACTTGGGAGATTCGGGTATTTCACCCCCGCCCCCCGAAAAAGGACCCCCCATTTTCCAGTTCGAGCCACTTGCGAAAGACCCCCATTCTCTTTTTCTGCGGGATAGTAGAACTTCAGACCTACTGAAGAAGAGTTGGAACATAAACCCCAACGCTTCACCTCCCCCCATTTCCTAACCCCCTCTCTTTCTCCCCCTCGTCCCGCCCCCTGAGTTCAATGATCTCCCCACCATCTCTTCCGCGCTCCCTCTCTCCCCCACTCGCCCCTCCACCACCTCGCCTCTCCTCACCTCCCGCTCCCCCCTTCCCCACTCGCCTCCCCCCCCGCGCTCCGCACCTCCCCCCACCCCCCCCTCTCCCACTTATACTACGCACGTTCCCCTCCCATCCCTGCTCTACATCTTCGCCCACACTTCCCTCCCTTACCCCCATTAACCCCATCCCCCCCCCTACTCTCACTCTCCCCCCCTTTTCCTTCCTTCCACCTTTCCCTCTCTAATCAACTTTCCCACCCCCTCTCCACCCCTTCTCCCCCTCCTCACTCACCCCCCATTACCCCGTTTCCTCCCCGCCCCTCTTTCCCACTTCCCTCTTTACCGCACCTCTTTCCTCGCCTTCTTACTCTCCTGACCCCTACGCCCCCCCTCTTCTAGCACCTCCCCCCCAATCATGTCTTCACCTCGGCTCCCTCCACCTGTCCATAACCCCCCTCCCCAAGCCAACGTACACCTCTTCATTCCCCACGCCCAAAATCTTTGTCCTTTCTTTCACTTACCCTCCCCCCCCACTGCCCCTCTCCCCTACCCTTCTCCTTTCATCCCTCCCCGATTGTAACTATCCCTCCCCCCTTTGGCCCCCTTTACCTATCACGCCCCCTCATTTGACTTATTTGTTCCTGCTTCCACCGCACTTACCATCCTCCCCCTGCCTATTTACTCTACCCCTCCACTCCCTCCCCTCACCCTTCCTTAGCAACAACACCTCATCAGCACTATCATGCCCTTCTCTTTTATCACTCCTTGCCCCTTCCCCTCCCTCTCCCCTTCCCCCTTTTCATATCCTCCCCCCACCCCCTCCCTCCTCCTCCCCCCACTTTTCCCATTTTTTCCACCCTTCCCCTCCCATCCTTCTCCTCGCCCCTCTATACCCGTCCGCCCTCCCCCTTACCTTTACTCTTCACCCTCCCCCGTCCTTCTCCACTTCTCATTCCCCTCGCCTCCCCACTCTTCTGCTACAGCCCCCCCCCCTACCCCTTCCTTTCCCTACTCCACCTTTCACCATCCCGCCCTCCGCCCCACTCTTACCACTTCTCCTCCCCCTTCCCACCACGTATAATCCATTCCCTTCACCCTGCCTGCCTCCCCCCCTCCATTCTCTACCCTCTCCCCCTCCCCACGCCGCCCTCATTTCCCTCACCCCCCCCCCGCTTGCACAATCCCTCTCCACTCTCTAACCCCTATGTCACACCCCCCCCTCCCCATCCAACCCCTCCCTACTTTATTCCCCCCTCTTTACTTTGCTTCACCCCCCCTTGACTTACTCCCTCTCCCTCCTCCCCCATTCCCATATTTTCTCGCCAACCCCCTCCTATCCCTTTCCATTGGTCCCGCTTACCCCTTCCTCACACCCACCCCCTCACCACCCACCTATCCACACAATAACTCCCCCCTCCCCCCACCCATTTTTCTCTCCTCCCTCTTCGCTTCTCTTGCACTTTGCACTCACCCGCTCCTCCCCTTATGCCTTTTTCCACCTCACCGTTTCCACCCCACTATAGATTCCCCCTCCCCTTCTTTGTACACCCCCCCTCCTCGTCCCCGTCTCCCTTTACATACTCCCCACGGTACCCTCTCCCTCATCCCCACAACACCACCCGCCCCTCCGACTCCCCACATTTCCACCTTTTTTACCCCCTTCCTAAAGGACTCTCCCTCCCCCCCATAATCAAAAAAAGCAGAAAACGCAAAAATTCTCCTTTGATAGCTTCCCCCCAACCACGGATAGGAAAGAGTTAGCCGCCTCGTCCGCGCCAGAATTTGTCTGATCGTTGCCTCCCTTTCCCCTTCCTCTTATTATGTTATTTTTGGGTCTGTGAAAGACCCCCCCCCCCACCGAAGTTTAAGATGCTGTGGGGGAAGTATGCTTTATGGCGTTGACACTTGCTTTTTATCCTTCCTTATATGATCGGCTTCCCTCCTCGGTCGGTAGACCCCCTCAGATTGAGCTTCCCCTTTTCTCGACTTGTCCCCTGAGTTCCAAGAGGAATTCGTGATCTCCTCCTGACCTGCTCCCTCTTATAGTCCTCTCCTGATGAGAAGAGGGCTGCACTACGTTCTGACTCTGGCTTTTCCAAGTAGTGTTTGCGCTGTGCCGCCCCTAGGCCTTGACGATTGTAGGCTTGCTTATTCCGAGAAAGGGAGAACCCAACACGCCCCTTTTCCTTCTCTCTCGCCGCGCTCTCTTTCAATCCTCCTCCTGTTTGTTTGTGAATCTATTAGGTAGACCACGTTTTTTTTGCTTTGTATCTTTTTTTTTAGAAACTTGAGAGAGAGTTCCGACATCAATCCCCCGAATCCCCCCCTCCCAATGAAGACGGAGGTATCAGCTCAGACCGCTCAGGTAAAAGAGACTGGTAGTACGACTGTCTCTTCCCTAATTCGTAATCATGATCGGACTTTCCCAGCAGGAATGCATAGTTATCGATGGGTTCGGCTGCCACTTCCCTCTGTGATCCCTCCCCGCCCCAAATTTTTCGCACAGTCTTGATAATAATGATTATCATTACTATTTAATATTCCCTCCCATTATTGGAAAATAAGGAAATTTTGAAGATCTCCGTGCCCCCCTGACCTCAAGGCTCGGAATGACCCCCCCCCCTCCTCTTGACCCCGCTTTGTAATTCTTGGGATGCTTCAGTTTTCCATTCAACCCCAGACTCTTAGAGAAACCCCGATGATGGCTTCCCACGATTTTTTCCAGACACTGTTGACGCGAATCTTTACGCAGTCCTTTGCCCTCGAATTCTAATCACCAAGATGAGTGTTTTCCAAAAGATCGTTCCTTCGTTTTTTATGACTTCTGTTACATGCGCGTATACCTTTTTGTTTTCCGTGGCGCCCCAAGGTTGAACGAAAACCTTACGATTATTTTTTTTCTGAAACTTTGTCCCTTTCTGATTGATAGGAGCCCGGGCACCGTCAATTCTACCGCTTTTTGTCCCCTGACCCTCACATTTTTTTCCCCCCAGGGTTTGTGTCTCTCCCCTCCCGTTACCGGAGCGAAAGCCCTGACCCTCTTTGTCTAATCTTTCTGTCCCCTTTTATGGTCGCTTCCAAGATCTTCTCCTCTGCCCCTATCCCGAAAATGTTTAGTCGCGTGTAGTATCTGACTGCTGGCTTGATCCACCCCCCCCCAACCCAGCACGATTTTTCGCGATTTTCCTTTCACATCTTAGTCTTTTGGCTTTCGGTTGTTACTTCTTGACATTTTCCCGTACTGAAGATAGGAAATGGCCCCCCCTCCTTTACCTCCCCGCTAGTCTCCAATTTTTGACTCTTTTTTTAGACCCCACGTTCGGATTTTTTTTTTTCCTGTATTTCTACTTTCTTTTGACCGAAGCTGTAAAGGAATGAAGAGCTCCCCTCAAGTGACCCACTTACCCCTTGCAATTTAATGCCCCCCGCCCCCGGAAGCCTGCTGAGTCAGTTAGGTTTCTTTCGCCTTGTTTTTGGTGGTCTCGGCTGTGGCTTATGGATCAGGGTTTTATGTCGTCTCTGATGCAGTCCCGTTACCCTTTCGGGTTGTCAACCGACCCCCCCACGAGCTCACACTACCGGGATAGGAAATCATGACGCCCTTTTTCTTTCCTCCCTTCTTGCCAAGCATGGTCGACACCATGTTCCTTCTCTGACAATGGTCCGCCCATAGTTTCCATGGATTTCTTTTCCCCTGTTCGGGAGCTTCGGTAACGATAGAGGATAGCGTGCGCCAGTTTTGCCCCGTCCTTACCTCCCCCTGCTTGAAAGGAGATGACGAACGAAAACTTAAGTCTCCTCTTAGATCGTCCATTGAAGCGTCTTCTGGAGGATCCTCCATCCGGCCCTTTGGCCCCCTTCCGGCCCTCTCTTTGTATAACCAATGTCCTCCACCCCCTGATTGCTTCGCTAGGACCATTCGGAGGCAAAGCATCCCGTGACGGTGCTACCCTCTCGAAAAGCGACTCCGATCAGGCCGCCAACTCGCCACGAGTTTTTTTGCCGTAAGGAAAGGTCATCTAGACGATGGTAACGTCTATATAGCTCCCTACGTCAGCGCAGCTGGGCTCAGGAGTTGCTCCCTCGTTTCCTTTTGTTTTGACAATCGTTCAGAGGATCCCAGCACCTCCGCCTTTCAGCTCCCTTTTCCCCCCCTGAACAATGGGAGATAGCTACCCGCCAGTATGTCAAGTTTCCTCAGACGCAACGGTCCCCCGTTTATCGCAATGAGAGCGGATATTTCAGGCAGAACAACCTTACCTGACCCCCTCCCACTGACCGCTCCCCCCTGACGCTGAGCCCCTTTGAACTGAACATATCCCCGATCGGCTGTTCTGTGGTTCCCCCCCTGAGCAATCATATCTGTGGTGGTCTCGCCGTGTGTCTTTTTTTTCCTTGTTTTGGTTTTTTTTTACAAGCGCGTACTTAAGTTTGGAACCAGGTGCTTGGACCTCTATGTAGCAGCGACCTGATGCTTACGAGGACGCTTCCCCTTCCTTTCCTGTCCTTTTCTTCCCCTCAATTTTCGCACGGTGTGAGTTTGCGCGACGTGACGGAAATTGAAAATGTAGATATCTCCTTTTCCTCCTACCTCTTTGTTGATCTCTCCTCCATGTCTTCGGACGTAGACAATTCCGTAACATATCTTCCCTGCTCACCGGTGGTTCCCTCCCCTCTTCTTAGGAAGTTCCGTCCCCCCGACTCTTGTGAAGAGATATCTCTCTGCCAGTCGGCCGGAGCCGTCATTTGGAAAAAGAGGCCTGGTTTCACTTCCCCCCCTCTGTCTCGTTTCAAAACGTCCCCACCGAGCCGCTTGATGATTTCATTTCCTGGTCTCTAGTACCCCCCTCCCCCTCAGTCGCATCCTTGTTGATGATGTGCCCATCCCCTGCGTCATAGTTGATGGTTCATTTCCTTTTGTTTTTCTCCCTCCTCGCGCCACGTTAACGAAAAGTGTAGTTTTGACTGCGCCTTTTCATTACCCCCCTGTTCGGGTCCCCCCCGACAATTTTCGTTGATGTTTGATCTCGTCCCTTCCCTTTCCGAGACGCGAGTAGAAATTCAACCGCCCCTGAGATGTCACTCCTGGCCCTTACTCTTCGATGACCAGTCCCTCCTCTTGCTTACCATCGTCAGACTTGTCCACTGCCGGCGACCTTCTATTGCGGCCCTCGCTAGAGTTAGACTCACTGTGTCCGTGCCCATCTATGTCTTTCTGGTCTCCCTCTCACGCAATCAAGCCTATGTGAGGTAACTTCTTGTGACATCCCGAGGTAAAGCTGGCGGCTTTTTAGCGCTTCCCTCCTCTCCTTCCCCCCTTTGTTTTGACCTCCCGCCAGACGGTGGTACTTTCTTATCGCCTGTTCATCATTCCTGTCATGGTCCCTTTCAACCTCCGCCACTTATCTATAATACTTCCTATCCCCCTCCGATTTCAGCAGCGTAAAAGGAAATCCGGGCCCCCAAGGACCTTTAAAGTCCCACTCAGCCCTGCCGCCTGTTATTCACCGCGATTTTCTAAGTCGTCATGAGTTAAAGATGGAGAGCCGGGTCACTACTGGGCCCGTTGTCCCCCCCCCCCTCCAGCCCCCCCCCCCGGAAGACTTCATGATGCCTCATCGCCAGCGAAGGCGACAACGAAATCCTCATTTTTGCTTCCTGAGGGCCGGAAGGACAGGTTGCTTGCCGTTTGCATGTCGGTTTCTAGTAGGACGATTTGAGATCGTTTCCGGTTTTCAATGACCATCATACCCACGCTGCGGATTTCCTGAATTGGCTGAACTTTTTTTCAAATGGGAGCGATCTCGACTTTTAGCCACTTGTCCCCTCGGCTTTATGAAGGAGCTTTCTCAGCATGCCCCCTCCTTTCTTTTTAAAATATGATCGTCCCGACGATATTTTGGACGGTTGTGTAAATTTTTGCTATACGATCACTTCTTCGTTTTCTTGGGAGGGAGATAGAGAGATTTCGTCTCGTCGGACTTTTCAGCCTCGACTTCTGAAAAACTCTTTTCACTTCTGCGTTAGCCCCCCCCAACATCATTTTAGCGAAAACCCCAACATTTTTCCTTTCCCGTCGTACCTTTCAGGAAATGGGTTTTTTTTAAGGTTTTTAGCACCTCTAACCCCCGCTCAACCGGACAGTCCCTAGTTTTCATCTTCCCACCTGTTCGCCCCAAATATGGCTACCTTCCCTTTGACGTCTCGATTTCATCCCTCAAACTATATTTGGACAAAACCGGCTGAGTCTTCGACTTTTTACGTCTGCCCCGCGTCTTTCTCACATCCTATAGCCTACTGTATGCGGGGCCCATCCCGACGAACTATTGAGAATAATGACTTGTAATAAATAACATCCATTCTGTTCGCCCTTCCTTTCTGGTCTTTTGGGGCCTTCCTTTAATTTTGATGTCGTTGTCCCTCTTTTCGCTACGTTGCGTATCCTCCTGAGTGGTCTCGTAAATCAGAATGCGTCCGATGATCGTCGTTCCCTCGTTCCTCGGCTTCCTTTCCGCCTCGATCTGAACTGCCGAGATGCGACTTGACTCTTTCGGCACTTCCCTTGCCTTACTCTGGCTCTGGGCAACCGTCGTTTTCTTATGCTGCGACGCGATTGCATTAGGCCCGTATTGTCTCCCATCAACGTCCTACATCAATCTCTCTCTTTTCCCCGCTTTCTCCCCCCCTTTTTTTGTGTTTCTCGATATTTTTTATATGTAGCACGGGCGTGTGTAGATTTTTTAGTTGAATTGAAGTCTTTGCATCCAGAAGAATAGAATGCGGTTCTTCTCATCTCCTACCCTCTTTCCGAGTTTTCCCCCTCGCAAATGGACTTTCGCCGAGTGTACCGCCATAGGAATACTTACGGTCCTATTCATGCTCCCCTAGTTTCCCGATTAGGACGCACCTTTTTTTCCGCGTGCGTCTTCTGCAACCAAGCCAACTTAGTCATTATGATGATCACTGACGCCTACCTGTTCTGACGGATTAGGCCACTGATTTAAACTCCAGTTCACCCTCACAAAGAGGAATGCCCCCCGATAAGGAGCGTTCCCATAATTTTTGCTTTCGGTTATGAAGCTCTTACCTTCAGCGAATCGACGCTATGATGTGACTGGGGAACCCATTCCATACATCTTTCTCGATGATCAGCTTTTAGCTACTATAAGCTCCCCTGGGGAAAAGTTTTTTACCAAGTGTTTAAGGTTCCAACAATCTCCCCTGTTCCGGCTTAGGAATCGTCCCCGAATCTGCGCCCTTTTGCGTTTTTAGCCAACTTTCCGCTTCTTTTGGAAAGTTTTTGTCTTGCTGTGGCGCGACACGAAATCTACTTGTGCCTTTCCCTACACGGGAAAAAGATGTTTTGTTAAGACACTTTCCCCCTTTTGGGTAGCAGACGAAGCTTGAAAGAGTGTTCTGATTCTCTTCGACCCTGTTCTTGGTAGAGATGAGATGTAAGAAGATCTCAAGTAATACCTCCCTTCCCCTGAGCTGGTATAGAATGACGTTTGACCCCAACCTGAAAGGGGCGTATCCGACCTCTTTTCCATCAATGCGTGTGGTGCTTCGCGCACGTCATGAACCGGTCAATGGGGAACTGCTTTTCCATCCCCCGATGACTGATCCCCATTTCAGGAGTTTCCGCCCAACTCGTATCCTGCATTTTTTCTCCCTGGGTTTTACCCGCGCAAAAGCTCATGACGCTCAGACCCCCTAACCCTTTCCCTTCCCCTTCACCTTTTCTGCGTCCCGCTTCTCCCCTGAGAGGTCTTTGGTGGAGTAGAGATGGCTCATGGGTTTTTTTCTTTTTTTTCGGTTCGCTCCGGGTTGACGGTGGCCACCGACCTCTTCCTTATTCACCTCTCGACTCGTTATAGGCAATGACTTTTTAAGCCAGCTCGTTAATGTCGACCCCTTTAGTTGCACTGTCCTTGGCCGGCCGTGTGTGCCCTGGATCGTTCCGTTGTCCTCTGCTTGGAAGACTCCCTTCGGTCTTTGAAGCGGATCGATCCTTTCCCCCCGTGCAGAAGTTTCGACAAAGACCCACCGAGGATTCCCGACCCGTCCAGTTAAGGTTGTAAACTGCTTTTCTTGAGGTTCCTCTGATCTCTCACTCCTCCCCCTTAGGGACCTCGGTGCGATTGTTCACAATTGACCGAACCCCTCATTTGATTCGATCTTCGAAAAGTCCAACTTCGGATTTCACTGCTCCCAGTGACGGCTCCCCTCATAGTTTTCCCCAGACCGGCGAAAGTCAGTTTTTTAGACCTGTGAGCACCGTTTTGTCCGAGTTTTGAAGCTTCAATTGACTCCCTTTTTTTAAAGACGTCTGTCAGCCTCAGCTTCCTTAGCATGCGTTAAAATAGAGTTGATTGTTGATTATTTTCCCTGACTAGCGCGATGATGAAGCGAACAGCTCTCTTTCAGCTCCCTACCACGAAAACCCTTGGTCGCTAGTATAAAGACCAGCCCTGACCTCTCCATGCGACCCAGAAGCCCAGTTATCTTTACTCTAGGCCTTGTTTCTGTTTATGCGCATTAACTCCACACATCCACTCGTTCCGCTCTGATCGCCCTTTGGTGAACACTCTCAACGGAGAGCTGTTCTGCTGTACCCTCGCTCATATGCAATCTCATATGAGGGTCCTCGCTCTTTGTGCGCGTTTGTGATTTAGGGTTTTTTGTATGTGATTGTTTGATGCTCGACCGTCTTTATTCCGTTGAACCCACTTTTTTCCCTCTCTGGATGACCGAAGCGGCTGACGGTCTGCTTTTTGCGTCCTTCCACTCCTTCCTTTGCCTAGCTCTCATAGTGCGCCGGTGCTCGAATCGTCTTGATTCTTCCTTGAATCAAAAGTTAGTTCGAAGACCTGGTTCGGACCTCTTTCCCTTTGTTGTGATCTAGATCTGTTTGAACCCCTGTCCCCTTAACTCGTCCTTTTCCCCCCCCCCCCTTTCTTCAATCTTATTTTTTGTGCTTCACCCCCCCGTCCGATGCGCAACCCAGCATAGTGAGTAGCCCCCCCCTGAGAGTCGCCCCCCCCCCCCGTGAATTCCTTTGCAGCAAAGTTTTACGCCTTTTCCCTTTGAGCCTTGGGGAAGCGTAGAGAATTATGGACTAGTACCGGCTCTCCGAGTCCACAATCCGTTTTCACCCTTAAATTCAGGGACGGGGAGTCGCTTGGAACACCCAATTCCCATTTTTCCAAACAAGCGTATTCAAATTTATCAGATGGCAGGTCATGGGCGACCGAAAAGACATCGGGATCGTTCTCGCAAGTTAACCTTCCTGATCAGATCAGGTATAGGCTGGTTTCCGTTTTTTGGTGGAGTCGCCCAAAGAGACGCGACAACCATTGAAGCTCGAGGGAGATGAGGTTTGCGGGGCGTTTTGGGGTATTTACCGGGTGGGCTACGCTCTAAAAGGTTTTCGTGATGCGCTTCCTTTCTCTTTTCACTCGGACGGCTTTGGTGTCTGAAGGTGACCTAAAAACTGCCAATTTTATTTCGTTTTTTCCCACCGTGACTGACGGCTTCATCCCTCTATCGTCCTGTATCGATTGAAGCTTTTTCCCGTACGGACGTATTAATTCCAAGCTGTGTTGATCACTGGGCGAGATTCTCTCTTATTTCGACTTCGCGAAATGTGAGCGTCAATTTCATTGCTTTACCTTTTTCTTCCTCTCACGCCAATGATGTTGGCTTTCCGTTGAGAAATAGCGGAATTTACATATTTTTGTTGTCTTCGCTCCCTCGCCCCAGCGCAATTTCCCTACGTCCGCATCCTTGCGTCTGTAGTTCTTAGTAATAGCGGTATTTTTCCTGGGCCGGTTTTTCCCCAAAGTGCGGACGTTCCTCCATTAAAAACCTCCCGCGATTCTTCCCTCACATTACACCGGCCCTATACATTGGTGTTAACCACGGTTGGCCAGTCCCCATACATTCCCCTCCCAAAGGTAGAATCTTTGCAATTTTGCTGTACTAAAGTTAGTAATGGCAGGCTCCTCCAGTGTTACTACTGTTCTGATTTGCCAACCCTGACCGCCATAAAACTCTGTATCAGTGCCTCCGAAACCCCCCGCGCACAGAGAAGGCGACCTACCACACACGCATACCGTATTAATTGCTTTTGGCTTAGGAACCATGAAGTTCATTCCCAAGTTGTTTAGGCTAGTCGTCTGTTTCGAGGGGTCAGTCATCCCCTCTTTTTAATACCTTTCAGTTTTTCTCCGACGTGGTGACAGGAATTCTTAAAATTTTCCTGCCGATCGGCTTCAGTGCCCACTTACCTGCTTCAGGTTTTGATTGCTAGTCTGCATGCGCGAAACGCTTGACGTGTTGAATTTATCCGTAATCTTCTTTCCCCCCCGTTGGGGGTCTCCCCTCCCCCTCAGTACTTTAGAGACATAACCCGATGACACAGGGGTGGTGGCTTTTTTTCCGATAGCGCAGTTTTCCCCGAAAGCAGTTTTCTCCCCCTTAAGTGAACCCCACTAAGTAGGAGCTAGCTCTACAAAGATTAAGTGTAGAGTCGTGACAACCCCCCACCCATTTCTTGCGGTAGAACCAATAGAAGTGTGGGGGCGCAGACCGATCAATACCTGACCCTGTTCCCTCAGGCAATTTGTGTCCAACCCTGTCGCCACAATTCCCGCTTTGGACGCGTTCTCTTCTCTTTTCACAACGCGACCCTCTCTTTCACCCCCCTGTTCAGCTTGTCTTTCCAAGGATCGTAAAGAGCTATAGTCGGTCAAATCTTTTCGAGTTTACAGCCGTGGGCTATCTTTGGACCTAAGCATCGCGGCTATATTCCTTGCTTGTTTTCTTTTCATGTCCTAGCACAGGTCCCACTACCAACTTCTCTTGCTGTCGAGGGGAGGGGGCAGGAAGGCCTGTGGGATGTGCACGAGATTTTGGTCCGCCCTACGCCTGATGATAGGCACTGGTCCTCCGAGTGTTGCCGGGGTAGAGTAAAATCGCATGAGAGTAATGCCTACTTAAGGGGTTTAGTTTGGGGCAATGAGGCGCCCGCGGATGAATTTGACGTCGCCCCTAACAGGTCGATCCGCTCATTGCTCGGTCGGCTATAATGATGCCTAAGGGTGGCGGAACTACTGGCGTATTCACATTTTTTTTCCCACTGGAGCGGTGTTTCTGCTTCGACGGAACCAGAGGAATTGGTTTCGCTTTGATGTCTTCTCTACCTGACACCTCTACCACTGACGTCAGTTTAGACCAATATACTCTTTTCTGTTCCCTCCTTCCCCCTCCAGTCTTTGTGATCTCGCTTCGTTGTTTACAACGGTTTTTTTCTAGGTTTAGAGGGTTAGACATTGGATGATTACTTCAATCCGCCTCCCCCGAATGCCTGGGTCGCTTAAGAATAAGACCCAGGCTCCGTTACCCCAGAGACAATGGAAGCCGAGTTTTTTAATACCCTAGTTAGTCCTTTTCCATGATAGGATATCTTTTGCCAATCAGTCATGCTTCTAGACTATCCTGGCTTCACCATTCTTCGTTGCTTTTGCGGTCCAAACCGGGCACAGTCGTATCATCCAGCTGTCCTGAGACCGACCCTTGAGGTTACGCCGTATTTCAGCGCAATGCGTCCAAAGAGTGACAGAAAGAGGCAGGAATGTCCCCCCCACTCCGCGGAATTCACTCCTTTCCGACAGTTTTTTCTTGGATGGATCAGGGCACCCGACCCAGCAAGAGAGAGCCCGCGTAGGTTTAGCCCCCGATTCTACTTCGGATAGGAGCTTAGTCGAGATACGATGACTGAGACCTTAGTAGTCACACATGCTGCCTAGTTTTTACAACCGCTGCTTTTTCTGATTTCTGCCCCTATATCTCGTATCCCCTCGCTATGGACGGGTTTTTGAACTGCCCCCTGAACCGATGGCAACTGGCCTTTTGATGCTCCTCGATCGCCCTACCCGACCATTTACCTTTGGGAAGAAAGGAAAATCCATTTTTTTTGTTTAGTTGTAAATCCAATCCCTTGTTTTATCAGAAGTTCTAATTACCTCGTGGTTCTCCATTAGTATGCTCCCCCTTTTTTGGTGGCGACTCTCTGTCTTTCCCTGGTGCCTTCATTTATGACGGATTTTCTGATCTCCTGCCGACTTACCCAACAAGACACGAGGGACTGTAACGATTTATCCCCCAGCTGAGGGGTTCTTAGACTGCAGGACTCGCCCTTAACGTCCGATTAGGGAAATTTGTTTTTTTTTGAAGCGTTTCCCCCCCAGAACCGCGTTTCCCACTTTAATGTAGGCCCTTTAGGATTTTCCTGAGGGGTATGATAATGGTCTTTCACTCGCCCCGTCTTGAAGTCCTTACGAGAC
>Ga0179591_1372531_pt1 | contig 20624 bp, 25 predicted proteins | sample CZOMad2_1_08_16f_FD_182891 | JGI IMG/M metagenome (GOLD analysis project Ga0179591, IMG submission 182891) | Vadose zone soil fungal communities from Angelo Coast Range Reserve, California, USA - CZOMad2_1_08_16fungal (PacBio error correction) | ecosystem: Environmental > Terrestrial > Soil >... | reverse complement strand
TGCCACCCCAAATAATCGCTTTTCTGACCGCCCCCCTTTTTTTCTCTCCTGGGCAAAACCCGGACCCGCCGTTTCGATATCACCTCAACGAGAGCCAATTCTCTCTCTTCCCGATCGGGTGCCCGGCAGCGGCATTTTTCCTTTCCACTTGCCCCCTCAGACCCGGTAGGAAACGTAGTCTTCTCCCCCCTCGAAGGGAAGATGTCGGCAATCAGCTGCTCTCTTTCCCGGCAAGGGGTAAACTTGTCGAGGCCCTTTCTGAAAAGAGAAGCAGCAGGACGTTCCTCTCCTTTTTCTTTCGTCCCCGATGTAAGTGAGGAGTTTCCTAAGCGCCGAGGGCAAAAATCCCCTCCTCTCGCGGTAGCGGACGCCGATTTTTTATCCCCCCATTTCGCGTGAGGAACCGGCATATAGGCAGGGTACGTTGTTTCCTTTTTCCTGCCTCGGCTCGCGGAAAGCGTCTCCCCTTTTTCTTCCTTTAAAGAAGTCTCCCCCTCCCTTGGTGGCGATCAGGAAGAGTGGCTGGCCATTTTTATGACGAACAGCTTCTTGTCGAAGTGTTTTTTTGGGGGGTTTTTTTCTCTTTTCGGGGGGGTTTTTTTTCTTTGGGGGGGGTTTCCTTTTTTTTTCAGCTTGAGTTGCTAAGGCGTTCTCGGGGGAAGAGATTTCTTTCCGGAAATGTCCTCCTCCCCCCTGAGGGTAAGATCCTCTCTTCAATAGGTGCACGAGCCTCCTCTTCTGATTCTCGCCGCAGTTTTGTCTTGAGGATAGACAAGCCCCTTTTTCCAAGATGAATGGAGTCGTCCCCTCTCTTACTCAGCAGGGAGCTCTTCTCAGGCTTCTTCTAGGCCAACAATCATTCTCTTAGAAGAGAGAGGGATTTTTTTTTTCGGGTGGCGCGAGATCCTTTTCTTCAGACGAATCCATATGCGAAATGTGCCTAAGATAGTGAAGCTTTCTTTCCTTTTCCAAACGTTCAGACTCTCTCCCTACCAGGATCCTTCGTGATGGAAGGAATTCTCCCTCTCCTTCAAAAGGAAGGACCTCCCCTTCTTCAGAATGATAGGCGTCCCCCCTTTCTCTGACAGTCCAATCACCGATTACGGCGAGAGGATTTCATACTTTTCCCCCCCGTTTTGATGGTCCCTTTTCCCCCTGACAATCTATATGAACGAATTGGTCCCGAGCTCCGATAAGAATCTTTTTTCCCCCCTGATCGCGGAGTCGATCTTTTTCCCTTTTCCAAAGAAGACCTCACCGACGGTCAGGAAATTGGCCCCCCAGGAGATGTATTTGAAGGGACATTCCCCCCCCCCCCAGTATGATTTTTTCTGCGGCCTCCTCTTCAAAAAAAACGCCCCCCCTCCTCCCGCCAACACAAAAGGAGGACCCCCTTCCCTCTCCTGTTTCCCACATTGAAAAGTCCCCCCCCTGCAAACAAATCGCTCCCCCCCTCCTGCAACAATCGACGATTCGCCCCCCCTTTTTCCCACCCCTACCCCCTATCGAGAGAACTCCCGCGCTCCGACGATTGCGGACTCCCTCCGCGAATTTCCACGACGGCCACCAGGCCTTTCGTAAAATACGATAGCGACCCAGCCCTCCCTTGCTTCAGAAACGATTATTTTTTTTCTTTTTCAATCTCGGGAAAAACCCTTGAATCGTCCATTCGAGATTAAAGGTTGCAGGTTCTAGTCATGTAGAATCCCTCCCCTCTCAATCCCCCCAATAGTCAAAGTCCCGCCAGATACGGTTACCGAACAGTCTTCCCAAAATGGCCTTTTTTGTCTTACTTGAGGTATGATATTCCTAGAAAAGAGGTTCGCCACATGTCAATCTCCTCCTTGTATCCCGGAAGAAGTAAAAGAATTCTCCTTTTAAACGACATGTTGTACTCCCTTCTTCCCTACTAGGTCAGCCCGCACCAAACCCATATTGGTGCGGCAGCTTTTTTTGTATCTGCGAGCATCTTTTTTTTTCCCCCCCATCCCAACACAGCACCAGAGCCCCCTTCCTCGACCTCTTTTTCTTATGAGTTTGATGCGGAGCAGGTTCGTCTATTTCATTGATCCTTTTTTCCTTCTCTTGAGCAGGTCGCTTTTGTGGATGCGCCCCTTTTCTCTTTTCTCAAAATGTGTCAACTCTTCTTTGGTGACAATAAAAATAGTTTTGCCCCTTTTTTTTTCTTTATTTTTTTTCTGTCAGATGTTATCCTTTTGTCCAAATCGACCGTTGGTCAATCTTTTTTCTTTCAGATTGCACGGCAATGCCCCCCCTCGCGGATAATGTCCATGCGTTCCCCCTTTTTCTTTTTCCTTTTTTTCTCTTCCTACCTTATTTTCCCAAATGAGTCAGAAGCTGGCAGTTAAAATTCTCTTTCCCTTCTCGGGACTGCGATTATACCTCCTCCTATGTCCCCCCTTCTGTTCGTTCAGGTGGAAAATCTCCGCCCGGAGTCGCGTGATCAATTCCGTTTTTCCCCCCCTTGTCGTCTTGCCGGAGGACAGTCTCCTTCCCCTCTCGGCATTCTCCCCTCGAGCGCAACTCGAATTCCTTCCTCCCATGGTAAGAGAGTTTCCCTTGTGGTTATGTTCGTCAGTTGAATTTCCTTTCTTCAGTCCATTTCTCCGAAACGGGTAGGATCTCTCTCTTTTTCCCTCTAGAGACCTAAAAGATGGTCTTTTCCCCCAGAGAAATTACAATGACTTTTTCTTCCTTGAAACCTTCCCACTGACGAAATAACCACAGACTCCCCCATTGCCCCTTTCCGCGCTTACTTCTATGTGATGTGACCATCGTTTTTGTGGGCGATCATTTTCCTTCCGAACGCTGAATTGGGTCACTTTTTTTTTTTTCCCTTCCTTTCCGTTCGTCCCCACATGAACTCCTCCCCTTTTCGAGCGAGTTATCATTGTCCCAATCTCATTCCCGTATTACGGCCTCCTTTCTCTGACAGTTCTTCCCTCTGGACCGAAAGACGGCATGTCGAATCGCCCCCTTCGCTGAAGCATGGGACCTCTCCGGGTGGGCAGAGCAACGTGTGGCCATTGCGCGTGCACTCTTTTGCAGATGAACAAAGGGCGCTTTTCCCTCTTCTCGGAAATCTCATCCTGCTGAGACACAACTCCCTTTCCCTTTTTCCGTCACCCTGCCTTTCTTCCGTGGACACCATTTACCGTTTTTGGATCAATGGAGCGGAAAACTCGTTTTTTTTTTCTTCCCCTTTAAGACTGCCACTTTGCCGCACGCCTGCGATTCCACTTTCCCCCCCTTTTTTTCCCCCCATTGGACTTGCCCTTCATCCGGCACCTCCAGATATGACAACCACACTCTTATATCTTGAATGATTGCTTCCTCCTCTGGCTTTCTTTACACCACACAAAGACGCTTTTTCCTTTTCTCCTTTTTTTTTCCCAACCACGTCATTCTCCCACACATCCTAGGAGGCGGAGAGCTCTTTCCCCCTTGGGTTGGCTCTCGATAATATCCCTTTCCTTATTATTTTTTTTCGACAATCCCCCCAACCTTTTCCCCCCCCTTCCCCTTCCTACGTTCTTTTCTTCATTTAACATGAGGTCAGAGTCTCTCGGAACGATTGAAATGTGGTCCCCTCTTCTCTCCCGGTTCCAGAAATCCTTTCCAATGAGCCGTTCAATATCCATTTGTACTTTCCCGTATATCCTTCAATGTTACTTTACTTCCTCCGTGACCCGTTCAAGCTTATTACTTCCCAACTTTTCCCCCCCTGATAGAGCATGAATTTTTGGGTGTTGTTCTGAAGTTTGTGCCCTTCTTCCCCCCCTCCTCTGCAAGAAAAAGAACTTCCTTCTTTCATCTGGCCTTATTTCATGAAAAGGGCCTATTCTTTTCCGTCGTGGCAAACTTTCTCGGCAAAAACAGTTCTTTTCCCTTCGATTTCTAATAGAGTGTTTCTTCTTTTTATTCCCTAGGGTTTTTTTCTTTCCCGGTCACGTTGTTGCTTTTTTTTTGCGGGGTGGAGTTTGGAATGTTCCCCCCGCTGATGAAATTGGAAATTTTGTTTTCCCTTCTCTAGACCCTGGGCGTGCGGCGCTTATAGTTTTTCCTTTTTCTCCCCAAGCCTACCCCCTCCTGGTGGATTACCCCTTAAAATAAAATAGACGGATCTCGCGTGTCCAATTAAATCCCTTTCCCACGTTTAGCCAGGGACTTCTCGACTAAGCGTCTAGAAGTTAGCAGGACCCCCGATTCTTATCGGAAGCGCTTTCCCCTCCCCTTCACGAATTTTACGAGATAAAAATTTTTAAAGGAAATCCCCTTCTTAGGAAATACGAGGCGTTCTTTTTCTCGCGTCGTCTCGATGATGATGGGATTCTTTCTTCTTAGTTTCCTTTGTAAGAGGTGTCCTCCTTCTCGAGGAAGGAAGAACGTCTTCTTTTTCTCCCCGGTCACGAGGGAAGCTCTTTCCCTCGGTTAGATACTACGGAAATATAAATCTCCCACGGAGAAAATTCCCTCTCTTTTGCGTGCTGACGGGGTACCCGCTATCGCGCTCTTAAACATAAATAGCTATAGAGGAGAGTTGGTTCCCGACCCGCCGGTAAGAGCTTCCCTTCCTCATGCGATTCATGGAAACAGCCCCTTTTTTTGAAATTGCAGAGTGAAGTTCCCTCCCTTGACACTGCTTTTACGACAGATCCTCCCTCGAAAAGGCTAGATGGCTCTCCCTTACACTTAAAAGCTTTTTTCCTTCCCCCCTCTATTAGCCTTCCCCCGTAGTTGTTTTTAGTGGACGCAAATATGGGTGGCCTCCCCTCCCGTCTTTCATTTCGAACACTGCATTGAACTTTTTGGAAAGCAGACTTACCCCGCGGTATCTCCAAACAGCCTTCCCCCACTCTTCCTTGATAGCCCCCCCTATCCCCTGATCCGGGGCTATTTCGGGGACGAGCGTCCCCCTCCGCGAGCCGAGGCCGGGCGACTTTGGACGAGAGCATCAAGGCCCTCCCCTTCTTCTCCCATGCTCCGCTACAGAGCCACTGCCCCCTTGCGGCGATCCTGGGGCGAGAAATGTCTTCTTTCCGCGAGTGATGCCGAAACGTCTCCCCCTCCCCTTTCCTGGCCACTTGCCGCGACAAGTTGGAGAAGAAGCTCATCTTCCTGAGAAGTGATTGACGATATCACTTCCTCAAGTCTACTTGGTCTTGTCTAGGCGTAAGAAAGGGTCTCTCCCCCGGAAAAGGAATAAGAATGGAAATTCCCCCCTCCCTTCTTCGATGGCAGCGGAAGGGCACCCTCTACCAGGGCCGTTTATTTATTAAGATGGTCTCCCCAAACCCCCCAACCAACACCCCCCCCCCCCCCCCCCCACCCCCCCCAAATGGAAGGTCTTTTCCTCCTCACCCCTTCGACGAGAACAACGTACCTCCCCTCTTGAGGCGAGGAGGGATACACTTCTCCCATAGAAGAGAGGGCTTCTTTTTTCCTCTACGCGGCGCGGGAATGACAGAGTCATCAACCGTCCCAACTAGATAGTGACCAACCCCCCAGAAATAGGGGAATTCAACTTTCCTCCCGCGCTGCTGAGCGAGATCAAGCAGCTCCCTTATTCCCTTCTTTTCACGACCTCTGGGAAGACGATACCTCCCCTTTCCCCAAGCCCTGCAAGAATTGTATGGCTTCTAGTCTCTGCTCCTGAAGACTCCGAAAAGTAGGAACTCCCCAGTGCTGGGAGCCCTTCTTCTGTCTCCTGAGAGTGCACATCCCCCCCCTCAGGGTTGAATGACTTATTCTCTGAACCACCTACAGTGGACGCTTCTTTTCTCCCTTAGAGAAAGGAGTCCCTGCTGGGACACGGGAGGTTTCCTTTTCCTTTTTTCCTTGCAACGGCTTTTCAAGCGTGGAAACTCGCGCTTTCCTGGGCGGAAACATTTTGCACGTCGCTCTTACTTCCTGACACCGCGAAATAATGACTTTTTTCCGGGGCATTCACGACGCATTCTTTGAAAGCGCTTTATGGTTACAGTACGGTTCCCCTCCTCGAGGGAGTTCGCTTCCCTGACAGATCGTAATCCTTTTTTCTTATGTTTCCTTGTTGCAGCAGAGCCTTTAGATGAGTCTTTCCACAGGACGGAACACTCCCCCTTTACGTCCTTTTTAAGAGCGCGGGAGCACTCCGTCATGATTTAGCGGGTTTTGAGGAGAAAAAATTTTTTTTTCAGTGCTCCCTTCCTTTAAGACCTCCTCTCGCGAGTTAAAATTCCTCATTTAATAGAAGGGCGCCTTAACCGGGGTTCCCCCCCCCCCCTTTTCCTTCCTCCGGGTCCGCTTCGAAAAGGTAGGTCCATCAAGGAGGAATACCCTTTTTCGCAGTTAAGCCCCCTCTTGGGTTTTTATCTCCTCGTCAAGAGAACTCCTCTGAGAATGGAAGAAGAGAGTCTCCCCATCACCTATTAAGTTTAGTAAGCAAGGAATTTCTCTCTTCCGGCTGCCGTCCAACAGCAGATGAGTGCGAACCCCCTTTGCAAAGTAGAATGCATTGGACAGTAGAAGATCTCTCAAACATTCCCTTTACGAGAAGAAGCGCCCCCCCCCTTTTCTGGGCGAGATGAAGTCCCCCCCCCTTTTCTGGTTAGCCATTGGGTTTTTTTCTTCTTTTGAGCGCTAGGATTGAAGTACCACCCCTCCTGAGAAAGAGTAGCAAGATCAGTCTCTTTTTCTGCTCCTCCGCGTGGGCAAGTGAGCCCTTTTCTTCTCCTTCTCCTCCCTCCGGTAAGTTGGGGTCTCCTCCAGATCAAGATCAGGCAAAGGTTCCTCCCTAGCGGAAGAATCCCCCCCTAGGATGTGTTTTCCCGGAAGAGTTCCCTTTTTTCCTTCAGGTGAGTGAAGAAAGCCGTCCCTCCTTCCGAGACGAAACTTTTCCCCCTTCTTCCCACTTTTCACCATAGACTTTCTCCGCAGTGATTGAAGGTTCCCCCGCTGCTCAGACAAACGAGCCGCCTTACCTCTGAACTAGTCATGGAAGGAGGCCGCAGAGGTCCCCCCAGCGTCAAGAAGTTTCCTCGCCGGATTTCCAGGAGTTAGGAAATCGAAGGAGGAGCTCCCTCGGCCTCTCGTCAGGGAGCGCAGGCAGAAGTCGGGTGGGGTCTTTTCCTCTTTCCTCGGAACAGGTAGGTCTTTCTTTCGGTTTTCCGTGATGGCCACGGCCCTCTCGTGATCGAGGAAAGAGGTACCCCTTCGCTAGTAACAGAAATAGCACATTCTTCCTTTGTTTACTTGGGTGTCCTATGAAATAGGAGTTCCCTTTTTTTCTCTTTATAGGTAGAACCCCTCTAAAGGGAAGGAAGTGGGCCTTCTTCCTTCCTTCTCCTAGACTTAGGGGGAAATTCTCCCAAATATCCTATATGGAGGACCCCCCGAGGAAAGATGCTCCTCCCCCCACCCGATTTTGGGCTTTCGAGCATCAGGAGCCCCCTCTCTTTTAGAGATGTTACGCGCTCATAGGTCTTCCCCCTTTTCTTTTCGCTTCTCCAGACTAGGGCGAGGCAGTCTTCCCCCCCCCGAGATTGTTCCTTCGACGCAGGGCGATTCAGGCCTCGTTTTTTCCGTTCTGTCATGACAACTCTGCGACTTGATGGGAAGAGTATTTTCATCACGCCGGGGTTCCCCGTCCCTCCTCCCTTCTTCCGCCTCCCCCTCCTCTCTTTGAAGATGTCGTCTCGCCCCTAACCGTTAGATTGTCCGACCTTCGGGAAATCTGCGCTTTTTAGCCGGCCTAGATTTTAAGGCACACCGCCTTCCCTTAGTCTCAGACTGATCGGCAGTCGCCCCCAGCATCTCCTGACGCGCGTGCGGATACCTCCCCTCAAGAAAAGAGCGTCCTCTTGCAGGTTACATAAACTCTTTCTTTTGAGGGATTCCTTCGGAGTAGAGATTTTCCTGATATGTTGTCCCTTCCTTCCCCTGATAGAGACCTTCGACATTCCCCGAAACTCCGGCAATGGCACCCTTCTTTTTCCCTTTCTTTAAGGGAATGGACATATTAATCCCCCTGTCTCAACGATGCTGAGTTTTGCGTTTTTTTTTTCCGCGCTAACCATTTCCCCTCTCCACGCCAGGGTCTCCGCAACCCCCGAACATGCAATTGAGACAACCTGCGTGAGCGCGAAAACCTTTCCCCCTTTTCCACACCCATCCCCCCGTCCAAAGAAAAAAATCGACCTCTCCCTCTCACAAAAGATTTTTCTGAGAGCGCCTTCCCCCCGTCGATTTCCGTGTTTGCCGCGACCAGTCCCTTTTCCCCAGGCGAGGAACTAGGCCACCCCCCCCCGATAGAGAAACAGAACCCCCTCCCAGACAATTTACTTGGAGCGAGGAAAAAACTTAAGGAACCCCCCCCCCCCAAAATTCTGAGACCCCCCTTTTCCAAAAATAGTTCCTCTCTTGGAAAGGGTACTTTGTAGATTTCCCCCAAGACAAATAGTCTTTCCTCTCCCTTTGATTTGCTTACCCTTGCATTGTGAATTAAGAAACAAGGAATCTGATACTTTTTGAAACTCCCTCCCCCAATCGAACCCATTTTCTTCCTCTCAACCTTTCCCTCATGGTAAATGCCGCCTCCCAACGGAAACGACATGGGTCCCTTGGGCTTGTAGCTAGGGGCAGGGGAACCCCCCCCCCCCCTTCTGGTTTGGTTTTTTTTTGGAGGTTTGTATCTGCGAGGCCTCTAACAAGCAACGAGAAGATAAAAGATCCTTTCAAGAATCGTGAGGCTCTTTCCTTTTTTTTTTCTCCTCGAGTATATCTTTCTGCGGAAATTGGAGCGAGGCCTTTCCTTTTCCGACTACAATGAAGAAATCCCTAATTTGTCCAACGAAACGATAGGAACCCTTTTTTTTCTCCCTCTTTTGTAACTCTGATTTCCTCTGCAGACTTTGCCGTCCCCCCCAAATGGTAGGATCACGGGTACGATTGCCCTTTTTCTGCCCACCCGAAAGTTGAACGCGGATCCTTTTCTGAGGGTTCCCTTTCCCTCTTGCTCAAATGCGTCAGAAGACAGATCCCCCCCCCGGGATGAGATTATAAAAATGAAATAACACCTCCCCCTCTCCCACGCGGCAAGTTCGCGTTAGTTCTGCGCCTTAAGTTGTGATCAATTCCGGTGACCCCCCCCCTCTTGAGACAGATGGCCCAAGGTTCGTCCCCCCCCCCTTTCGCGGGTCAACATATCCAGCTTTTTCTCTTGTATGCGTTCTCTTCCTGGGTCTTCTTCTGTGGTTAGTCGTAAGTTGCATCATGTTTATTTCTTCTTTCCGAAAACGTGTAGGATCTTCTTGTGAGAGAGATCCTACACGTTTGGAGAGAAGCCTCCTCCCTTTCTCTTCTCCGGACATCCCCACAGTTTGACCATGTGACTCGTACCTACAAGCGCGCTTCTTTCTTATGTGACCTCGGACATACCAGCAACTCCTTTTTTCTTCCCACGACGACACTGCTGAATTTTCCTTTCCCTTCCGCGTGCTTCCAGAAATTTCCACCCCTCTAAATTGCCGCGTGGAGATCCTTCAGTTTTATAATCTAATTCAGTATTTTTTTTTTTCTGACTTGGCTTTCCCGAATCGCCATCAAGCGGTCGTCTTCCTCCTTTTCAAATTTAGGGTGGGCAGGAGAAACTTTTACCGTCCGACCTTCTGGTGGCAGCTCCCCCCCCATCTAAGGATGTCCCCCTGCTTGACAAAAACTCAAGACACCTTTTTTTCCCCCCACGAAAAGAGTAAGAGCGTTTTCTCCCGCTTGGACAAGGTGTATTCCCTCTCCCCCTTCGCATCTTTTCTTCCTCGCTCCAGATTTACGTCATCCCCCTGCCGAAATAGCGGAATTGATTCTCTCCCCCCTCACACGCAGAAACCTCCCCTCCCTGACTTCTCTAGGTGATGGGACGCTTGCCCCCCCCCCAAGATGATAGAAGAACACCTCAGACACAAATCCTCCCCTTTCCCCCCCAAATTGCACGCGATTTCCCTTCCGTTGAATAAGCTAGTGATTACTTGTTCAAGCGATAATTGCCCCTTCCCCCCCCCCGGGTAATCCCTATTGACATGTGGTCCGATTTTTTCAAAGGCCCAAAGATAAAGAACGACTTTCCTTCCTTTCCCGAATACTTCCATGGTGGTACATCCTGAGGGGAAAAGTTTTTGAATAGTGGGAGGTACAATCGCCCCCTTCCCATATTTGACTCCTATTTTGCTTTTTGAAATCGCGCATTCCTTTTCTTTGTTGTTCTTCTCCGCGATTGATAACCAATTCTCCCCCTTCCCCCTCTTTTTGAAGCAGAGGCCAACATTTATGGGGTAGAGATTTTCCCTCCTTTTTTCGTAGGGGCAATTGGGTTTTTCGACAAAAAACGTCCCTTCTTTCAAGGTGCTTGCCCGAAAGAGTCGTTAATGCGTGATTCAACTCGGTTTTTCTTTCCTCGTTCTGTTGTTTTTTGTGTGAGGGTGGCGTTTGTCACTCCTAAAAGCTGATGACCTTCTTTCCGCCTTTGTGTTGGAGGAGTCCCTTCTTTCGCTCTCCCCCACAAAGAAGACATCGTTTTTCGGACTGGGGATTCATCCTACAATAGCAGAGAGTTCTTTTCGGGTCATCTTTCTCATGACATCGTACGTCCTCTCCTTGCGATTGTAGGACCCCGAGATAAAGGATTAGCACTTTCTCTCTTTCTTCACTCCTTTTCATAACGCTCGCCTCTCCCAATGTTTTACAGGCAATCTCGTAGAAATCAGTTTTTCTTTTCGTTTCCTTCTCGATGAAATGCTGGATCCCCAGATGAGGTGTGCCGGTTCATGCCCCGTCAGCATCGATCAAGCAAGATCGGATGGGCGTTTGGAGGGAACCTTCCCTCCCCCTCTCAGAAAGTCTCCTCCCCGCCCCGGAAGACTTCAAGAGATTCTCTCTACGGTCCAAGGGAAGCATATTTGTGAGGGAGGAACCTCCTCGGCGTGACTTTCCCCTCCAAAGAAGAATACATTCCCGATAGGTGCATGACCTTCTCCTCCTCCTCCAGTTTATCGCCTGCGTTTTCCTAACAGCAGAGGTCGGACCCCTCTCCGTCGCCGAGCGATGTTCCTCCCCCCCAAACCACTACCGAGAGCGTAGAAGAATTTTCCGGCAGGATGGATACCCTGATGACCCCCCCCCCGCGCAAGATCTCTCCCGGATTAGAATCGGGCTGTTAAGTTTTTGAGGTTCTCGATTCTCTTTTCGAAGAATTACGACCCCCCCTCCTTCCTGCCAGTGAGAGTACTCCCTCAATTGAAGGTAATAGGAAATAGACACCCCCAGAAAATATTAATGAATAGAACCCCCCTTCCCACGGAGAAGATTTAGTTTCCTCCTCCAGCCGCGTTTTCTCCGAGGAAGGCGAATCCTCCCCGGAAGAGAGAATCCATCCTTCACCTTCAGGCCCCCCCCCTTCCTTCGGCGACGACCTAAAGCGCCCTGACCCTCCCCCTGGATCGACTGGAGGAGCCTTCTTCCCTTCTTGCTGCCAGGTGGGAAGAAGGCCGTCCCCCTTTTCCCCCCTGTCCCGACAAGGTGACGCTCTCTCCCTCCCCTGATTCGGCGCGTGGGCTTTCCGCACCGGCAGCCGGCGTTTCTCTGTCTGCGGTTTTAGGGTCCGACCGGGTCTTCGTCTTCATACGACTGTCTCCGCCCCGATGAGCTGGCCCCTTTCTCGTTCATCACCCTTTCCGAGTGGCTAGCCGGGAGTTTTTCGAGACGGCCGTGGCAGGGAACCCTTCGACGAGGCTTTTATAATTTTTCAGACGCTCCCCTTGATAAGGAAAGAGGCCCCAGCGAGGGCAGGATGAGACTGATTCTTTCCCCTTTGGGGTTCAATCTTCCGCCACCTAGATCGTGACAAAACCCCTTTTTCCTAGCCCCGAAGCAGGCGAGGCCCTTTTTGATCCAAAGATCCTGCGGGGATGTTTTTTCCCCTTTTCCTTTTTCTCTTCATCTTTTTTCACCCAAGGGTGGCGCACGCATCTTTTTCTTCTCTCAGGGAATTAAGAACCCTTTTTCCAGGGCGAGACGACCTCGCCGCTTTTGCGCTATCCAGTCGCACTCCCTTAAGAGAGTGAACCTTTTCAGACGCCGGGTTTTTCTTCTTGCGGAGTTTTCTCCCCCTGAAACAGAACTAACTTTTTCGAGGGAGACCCTTCTTATGACAGCCGGAGATGGACCCCCTTTTGAGCCCGACTCTTCTTAAGGAAGGAGTGAGTTTTCCCATCTAGAGAGTTGGAATAGGTCCTCCCACATGGCGAGACGGAGGCACGTCTCCTTTCCCCCTCTTCGGTCAATTTTACTCATGAGGAGGGAAGGCGAAGTTCTGTAGAGAAGAGACCTTTCCCAGTAGTTTTCCTGCTAAGATAGATTTCTGATGAAAACCCCCCTTCTCTTTTCATCATACTACGTGTTGTTGTTTCTTTCTTTCATGGTCTTCAGACTTTTTTTTTGAAATAATAGAGAGTAGACTGCTTTCCCATAGAAAAAGAAGAGCGGTCCCTCCCTCCTCTTCGTGGTGAATGAAAACGTACCCCTTGGATTTAGAGGAGTATTGTAAGGGATGAGTTTTCCCCCCTGGAAGTGAAGGCCCCCCCCCACTAAAACCTTCCCTCCAACGTAGAGAGTTAAAAGCCTAATTAGCAGGGGGAGGATCCTTTTCGCGAACCGCCTTTCTCCCGCGGGCGAGTTTTCGGGATGTGTCAGGTCAAGTTCAGGGCGTTTCTCACTCAACAGTGGGTTAGTCCTCTTAGGAAGGGGAGATAAGAGTTTCTCTACGCGAAGGAGCCCCCTTGCGAATAGGATGAGCGTCTTTCAGAAAGGGATTTCGTGCGGATATGCCTATCTCTTTTTCCCCCCTTTGCAGCTGCCCCTCTTTCGGTAAGGTAGGCGCTTCTTCGTGGGTGGCGCGTCCCTCCGCGGCTTTTTGGGCGATGAAGGCCCTCTCTTGGGTTTGGAAAGATCTCTTCCTGGAGCAGCTCCGTATTTCCCCCTTCCCGTTTCTATCGGCGCAGCAGGCCCTTTTTCCTCGAGGGCAGTGAGCCCTGCGCTACAGGACGGCCCCTGTTTCCTTGGCCTCGCTCCTTCCGATCACGATTTCAAAGGACGCTCCTGGAAGAACTCCTTTTTTGTCAAGACTTTTCTCGAATAGAGGGTCCGGTGTGCAAGACCTTCTTTTTCTTCGCCGTTTTCCCGTTGTCGGCAAGTAGAAAGAGGCTTTCCCTTTTTTTTCTGATAAAAATCTGACTCCTTCTTGTGCTTGACGGTGATCTCGGCAATCCCTCCCGAATCGCTGGCTTCCTTGAGCGTCACTTTTTCCTCGGAACCGCTTCCCCTCACGACGAGCAGAAGGCACACCTTTTCGTCATAATTAGCTCCTCCAGGTCGAGACCCAGTCTCCCTTTCCGATAGGAAGGAGATGGTAGCGGCCCGTCGGGTGGGTGCTCCCCCTTCCCTCGTTGGCTCCCTTTTCTCTATTTCCGTGATGGAACTCCCCTTCTCGCGGAAAGAGTACGCCTTTCCTCCCCCCCAAATAGGATAACGAAAGTCTTCTTCACTGGTTGGAGAAAGTTCGGCGTTGGCGGTTGCTCCTTCGGTATCTCCAGAGAGGAAGCTATTGGGAAAGAGTTAAGGCTCCCAGCAACTAGGGGAAAGCCCACCAAATGGGGCTCTCTTTTTTCTTACTGTGCACCTCCGGCCTCAACGACTCCCCTCGGGTAAGATAATCGATTTTCATCGGTGGCCCTCCGTTTTTCTCCCGAGACGCGATAACGTTCTCAGGTGTCGCCTTTTCCCAAGAGCTAGGAGACTTCCGAGCTGCGTTCACCTCCCTCATGGGCGATTCGGAAAAGGCTTTTCTCCCCGGAATCTCGACTCTCTCGAGGGATGGGTCTTTTTTTTTTCCCCCTCCTCACGCCGTGGGTTTCCCCCTCGCAAACTCTGCGAAATGTGCCTCCCTTGAATCCGTCCTTTTCGGCTTTTACGAAACCGTCTCCCGCGACCTAGGGACCCCCGCGATCCCAGCCGAGCGGTCTTTTTTGGCCACCGGCAGGACCCCCCTACTAGAGATAGTCCTCAGACTCCCTCCCCAGCAGGGCTCCTTTATCCTCAATTTTTTCTGACACGAGCGTTTTTTGATGGCCGGTTAAACCCCTTCCGATGGTCGAGTTTTCTTCTTTTTTGCCCCTCCCCCGTGTCCGGCGAACTGTTTTCCCTCCGACAATGCCTTCCTTACGATCTTCCTTCCCCTTGGCTCCTTCTTCCGGCGATTGTATTTGAAGGGGAATGTCTTTGAGGGTCTCAACGATTCCTTCTGCACGCGCGGGAACATCCTCCCCCCTCTTTTTTTCAGGTCTCGCGGCGGAACATGCAATGAGACCAAACTTTCCCCCTTTTCTTTGAGAGAGAAAAAATTGACCCGCCAACAAGCACCTCCCCTACCACCCCCAATCGCCCACAATCCCCTAAAAAAAAGAGGAACCCATATACAGCAGATTTCGTTCCCCTCTTTATAGCTGACTCCCCATTGCAGTTTTCCGAGGAAACTCTTCCGATTAGCGACCCTTCTGCCGCTGCTTAAGAAACGCTTCTCCGTTAAGCTCGGCAAAAAATTCATTTTAAAACCAGCTTCTTCCCAAAATAATTTACTTAACCCCCCCCTTTCTCGAAGATAATCACTTTTCCTTGTAGATGGTACCGAAAATTAGTTTTTTCCCCTTTCCTCCGCCCTTGATCTTATCTTGAGGGCCGCCATTGTGCCTTCCTTTTTTCTGATATTTTTGAAATCGTCCTCCCAATCGGACCAAATGTCAATTTTTTCCCGGAATTTGGTAAATGCCGCCGTTTCCCCCTCCAAAGGCAACGATAGGGCTTGTAAGCTTCTTCCCCTGAGCTTGCCCCCTGAACGGATGAGGTTTGTTCCTGTTGAAAAAGTTGGCATCCCTGAAGATAAAGAGCGACCCCTCCTTTCTTTTGTCCCCTTCCCTGAGTCAGATATTCGTCATATTTCCTTTTTCCCCTTGAGAGAGAAGTAGCTTTGTTTCCGCTCCAATGAATCCTTTATTTCACGCTCGGAACGAGGGTCCCCTTTTGGTCAAAACTGTGTCTTGCTCTTTTCTTAGGGTTAATCTGCCCTTTCTCTGCCAACTTCTTGTCACGATTTGCACGCGCCTGCAAAAAAGGAAAGTTTTTTTTCAAGCGAGACCGACAGACTTTTGAGGGCGTCTTTTCCCTTTCCTCCTCCCTCTGCCAGGTCAACATTCTCGAAGGCCCTTTCTCCCACAATGAAATACAATCCCGCTCTCCACGAGTGTTTCATCGTTTAACTTCCCAAGCGAACGGACCCCTTCAGGTGGGACACAAATCAGACCTTTCCCCATGATAGCCACAACGATTTGCGGGTCTCTCGCGCCCTTCTTTACGAGTAAAATGGTCAAGCGTGACATCCTTTCTTCATTCATGTTGAGTGCTTTCATCGCTCTAAACGTGTGTAGGGATCTCTATCTTTTCCCTTCCCCCTTTCAGACCCAATGACTTCTCAATGACGACTAACCACAGCATCCTTCTTTTCCCATTGACTCGTAAACTACAAGCTAATTAGATTTTCCTTTCTTTTTCCCCCAGCACTTTTTCCTTTCCCTCTGGCTCCGGCAAGACACACTGCTGCCTCCCTCACGCGACGTTAAGGGCGCGCTCCTTTTCCCTTTACACCATGAACGAACGCGAAATTTCTTTGCCTTTTCAGTTTTAAATCTCATTCCCTTTTTCTGTGAAAGGACTCTGCTTCTGACGCATTTTCTTTCCCATCCGCAGTCGAACCGACCTCACATCTTCCCCCCCTTTTTTACTTTATGGCCGTCAGTTTTGGCCATTGCGCGTGCAATCGTGATTCCTATGAAACAACGGGCTCTTTTCCAGAGGAAATCCTAAGTCCGCTGCCTCCCCCCTTCTGGTCCCCATCTTTTCCCCCCCTTTACCGCTGGACAAGGGTGTATCATTTTCTTTCGCATCACAAAAAGCGCCTCCCCCCCCCCGGCCTATGACGAAATATCTGTCCTTTTCCCCCCCCATGATCCGCCAGCAAACGCAGTCACGATTGCGGTATTTTCGGCTTCTCCCCCTATGCCGCAGAACTCTTCCGCACAAAGATGGGGTGGTATCCCCCCTCCCCTTTTCTTCACCATGTCGTTCTCTTTTACGGCGGCATTTACCATGCTTCCTTCTGATAATCCTGGTCCGATTGGGGTATCACCGGAGTGTTCATCCGCCGCCTCTTTTCCCCATGCGCCGCTGCACTCATCAAATGAGGGGAAAAGATTCCCTTTGACTATGTCCCTCCCGTCAAGCCGCCATGGACTATTTTGCTTTTCATAGAGAATGTCCTCTTAAGGGGGTTACTGAATTTTTTTCCCATTCCTCCATCTTCCTCCCCACACGAAGCGTTTCTGAAGCCCTTTCTGGGTCGCTATTCCTGAAACTGGCCGGTCTTCTTCTTGGCCTTTCGCGGAAAAAACCGAGATGTCCCCCGAGCGTAGTCCATCCCCTTATTGCCCTCGTTCTTTTTGGGCCGAATCAGTCTCTGGGATTCATTCCTTTTTTTTGGCGTGGTTGTGGAATGTTCTCAACGCTGATGGCCCCTTCTTTCTACTGTGTTGGCTTGACTGCGTTTTGTTTAGCGAGTATGTTCCGCGCCGTGTCTTTTTTTTGAGAAAATCAGACTGGTGGCCTACAATCGACGGAGCTTTTCCGACCCCTTTTCGTCGGCGTTTCAGTTGCGTTCACTTTCTAGACTACGCGTCTTCCAACATGATTATTATCGTCTTCTTCTTCTCCTCCACCTCTAGACCAGATGGACGCTGTTCCATAAACGGGAGGGAGTAGGACCTTCTTCTCCTCGGTGAGGGGTCCTCCCTCCCTATGGGCCTCCGAGAAGTATGAGGAACTCTCCTGAGGGGGAATGCACCCCCTAGGAAGGCAGACCCCCCCCACCGCTAGGATGGGATAGCCCTTGGAGAGATGATCTCTTTAGGGCAATAAGCACCTCCCCCTCGCTTCGGAAAGTCGCAGCTTTTCCCTTTTCCGGGGAAAAAAAAGGAGTGACTTCCTCCCACGACGATACCAAATCCCCCTCTTGTTGTTATGATTCGTTCAAGAGCGACCGGAGCCGTCTCCTTCTTACGCAGGACATGCACCCCCTTCCCCCCGTCGTAGCGATTTTTGAACGAGACACCCCCTAAGATGAGCGAGTAGAGTCATTTCCTCTCCGGATGGATAGAGGAAAAGATTCCCCCACCGAGATCAACTCCTTCTGGAGGACGGATTAAGTTCCTCGTATGCAGGAATGGGTTTCCCTTCAAAAAGAAGTGCTGGCTCCCCCTCCCCCGTCGTTTTTCCTCAGATTCGACCGTATAGGAAAGAGACACATCCCCTGGCCAGAAACTCTTCCCCCTCGGAAGCCTAGCTTTCTAGAGGAAAGAAGCGCGTGTTCCCTTCCGGAGAATTAATTAGTGGACACTATGAGAATAAAGTGGCTCCCAAGAACTTTCCCCCACAGTAGTAGGAGGAAGATACCTTAGGGATGGTGAAAGAGGAGATCCCCCTGGAATTTTTCAAAGACGGCCAGGTGGACTCAGTTCTTGATGCTCGGAGTGACGATTTTCTCTTCTCCCGTTCCGCCCTGTTGAAACTACTAATGGAGACCCCTCCTAGTGGGATGAGCCCTCTCGACCGGCAAGCACGTTTCTTTTCCCTTTTTTTTCCCGGTAGATGGGGAGCCTCCTTTTCTAGGGTAGACTTCCTTTCGCGACAAGGTCCTCTCACCGAAGCCCTCTATCCCCCGTGAAGGGCAACCGCCTCTCCAGGGAGGAGAGTTCCCTTTCTCTTTTGTTTACGTTTCTCCCTTTGAACCATCCCCGAGTAGAAAGAGACCCCGGTCCTGGAGCGCTTCTCCCCTGCTCATTTCCAGGATGCAGACTGCTCTTTTACGAATGAACGAGGGGCCGGTGAGGGAAGTAAAGTTCCTTTTTTTTCCCGAAGCCCTCCAAAAACAACCCCCAAGAAATAGGGCCCCGACGAAGGAGAGCGAACGCCTTTCGCGACCTGAGGGATGCGTTCCGAAGAATAGGAGAATTGGCCGCTCAGGATAAGAGATTCCTCCAAGGGTGGAGAAAGAAGAGGTTTCCCTCGAGTCCCCTCAAAGAAAAGGACGCTTTTAGTCTCTTCCTTCAAGTCTCGTTAAATAATGCTCCTTCGCGTATATAAAGTCCTCCCCCCCCCCGTCCTGCGGCGTGAAACTCTCTTTTTTTTTTTTCCCCCTGGTTGAATGAACTTTTAGGAAGATTGACCTCTCTCCCCCCCTCCAGGGCGTAGAAAGGCTTTTCTTACTTTCTTTTTCATTCCCTTTAACCCGGGAGGTTAGCGCCAGAAGATTTTCTAAGGAGTGGTTTCCCCTTTTCCAGCTTATGACGGAGGGGCGGTCCCCTTCCGGATGAAAAGTAGAAGGCCCCTTTTTTTTTCCACCGAAAGCCGGACCTCCCCTTTAATGACCTTCTCCCTTGGGAATCAAGACGTCTTCCTCTGAAAAGAGAACTTCTTTTGTGGCTGATGGGTTACTTCCCTTCCCCCTCCTAAGCTCGTTCCTCCTCTGATTGAAAAACTCTCCCCCATCTATAGTATGTAAGAATACTTTCTCCCTGGATCGTGGGGACTCCCTTCCTCAGAGAAATCCCCTCCCTGAGTTCCCTTCCGGAACCATCAGCACACCCTCCCTCTTTTTCAGTCCCTACGACGTCCTGCCGTGAATGACAAGTCCATCTTTTTTTTCGGGGCAGGTTCTTCCTCTCTGAAGGGCTTTCACAGGAGAACGTGGCCCCCCATGTTTAAGACCCCCCCCTCCGGCAAAAGACTTTCTCACTCTTTACTCACTCCTTCCTTCGCGACGGTGAGCGAGAAACTCCTTGGTCAGGATGGACTAAGGGGCTTTCTCAGAAGGATCCGCGCCACGGCATTCTTCTTCCCCCTCGGAAGTTAGTCAAAACCGTTTTTTTAGTAAGAGAGTTTCTCCCCCCTCTGATCATGAGGAATGTAGCCTTTCCTCCCCAGAGCCTTTCGAGTTAAGAAAGTTTCACAGGTATCGACCCTGGAAACAGCAGATGCTCTCCTTTTCAGCGAAAAGTTAGAATTCTCCGTTATTCCGAGAGTAGTTTTTTTTTCGCTTCTTCAGGATGGTTTCTCCCCAGCCCCTTCATGAGTAGGGGCTATTTTTCCACGATGGTTTTTATCTAAGTACCGGGTTTTCTCATCTCGATTGAACTTTTCCCCCACCCCTGTCAGGCCTAGAAGATAAGGAGCTTTTCCTCTGGAGGAGGGTCCCCTTCTATACCTCATAGTGTCATCGCCCCTTTAGGGTTAAAGTTGGGATAGTTCCTTTCCCTTTTACACGAGACAGGACCACCCCAGTCGAGAACTCCCAATTCCTGCGCAACTCTTTTTCAAGATAGGGGGAAGCCTCCCTTTCCCTTCTTTTTTGCAATTCGTCGGTGAGTTGACAGAAATCGGATTTCCGCACGGAAGCTTCGGAAAAGTAGACCCCCCCTTTCGAGCGGCTACACCTCTCTTCCCTACCTCCCTTCTACTGTGTTTCTCCAGCGCCGAAGCCGCTGAGCCCTTCCCCCGAGGTCAACTTGTACGAGGCTTTTTTCTCCAGCGTAACGACCTATCATGCCCTTCTTCAATGGCCACCCCTCTTTCCTCGCTGTCAGGGAGTAGCCTTCCTTCCCTCTCCCCCCCGGAGAGCGCGCCCTTCCTTTTCCGACGACGGTAGGTTTTTATTTTTGAGGAAAAGACTCCCTCCTTCCCCCTCTTTCTTTATGCAGATTGATGACTGTCCTGGACGCCTTGCTCGCGGAAAGCGTTAAGCCTCTCTTTTCTTTCCCCGAAATAGACCAGAACGAATAAGCGTTCTCCCGTTCCTCTTCGGTGGCGAGCAGGAAAGATCTTCTATATTATTTTAGATGGGAACGACCCCTGATCGGTAGAATTAGTCTTCCTCCTCACGGGAAGGGCAGTCTTTGTATCTCCCCCTTTTGCTCCCTTTTTGTCAAGCGAGATTTCCCCCTGCAGCAGACTATTGTCTCCGCGAGCCGGTGAGCTCCTCTCTTCTATTTTTCTTTTCCATAAGAGACATCCGAGCCGGTTCTTCTTCTCCCAGCAAACGTCTTTTCCAAAGGGACTCTTCTCCAGTTCCAAGATTCATTTTCTAGAAAAGCCTTTCCCCTAAGGCATGGCTCTTTTTCCAGAGCTGGCAGTAATTCTAAGACTCCTGCTTTCCCTTATCGGTAAGAGATCTTTCTCTGGTAAGGAAAACCTTTTTTCTATTAGTCAAGTCTTTCTTTCTTTTGAGGCGGGAGGCGTCGCTCATTTTTAAACAGGTCATCCCCCTTCCAGATGCGACTTTCCCCTTCCCAAGTCCTTCGATGTCGTTCTGAAGGTGCGCTGCCAAGAAACAGTTCCTACTTCCTATAATAGAGCACCTCTTGACAGAAACCCCTAGCCGAGCGTGCTGCCGGCCCTCTCTTTCTTTTTGGAAG
>Ga0179591_1366145_pt1 | contig 20628 bp, 13 predicted proteins | sample CZOMad2_1_08_16f_FD_182891 | JGI IMG/M metagenome (GOLD analysis project Ga0179591, IMG submission 182891) | Vadose zone soil fungal communities from Angelo Coast Range Reserve, California, USA - CZOMad2_1_08_16fungal (PacBio error correction) | ecosystem: Environmental > Terrestrial > Soil >... | reverse complement strand
CTCTTCCTGTCTGCTCCTGCGAGGGCTTGCATATCAGGATGGGACTAGACCTAAGGATCCCCTCTCCTCATTCATTCTTTTACCTTTGTTTTTCGGTAAGCCCGGATTCACGGTCCTCCCACTCCCCACCCCTAGGCCACCAAGAGACGTTTCATCTTGCATCGCTTATTATCCCTGAGGAGCCCTCCCTCCTCGAAGTTTGGCCAGCGCGACAAGGTCCCTTACTCTTTTTAGTCTGTTGTACCCCCCGGGTCCGTTAGTGAAAGAAGAAGCCCGCGATCGCCACTCACATATGGTGATCCTGTCCTACTTCCCAGTGCCTGATTCCTTTCGATGGTCAGGCCAAGACGACTGGTTCCCCGCTGCCCCCGACCCCTTGTACTACAGCCCGCCGCGCACCTGTTTTTCGTCTCATTATACGCTTTTCCTTGTAAAGAAAGCTCCCCCTAGAGTTGTACGTGCCTACGTATCACTCCCTTTTTGTCCCGGTCCTCTTTCCCCTCTAGTTCCAGAATATGTACTTCAGCGAACCGTTCTCTTCGGCCACTTAACATCGACCTTAGTTCCGCGTTGTTTCCTGCAGTTCCATCCGGGTCGCCCTATTGGCCCTGCAACAGCGAGTAGTACTGCCTTTAGTCTTTCAATAAGAGGAAGTCCATCCCCCGATTTTCTGTCCTTGCTCTAAATTTACAAGTACCCACAAGAGCTGACCGTTGCGGGCCTCCCCCTGACTCCTTTTTACGTTCGCCCTTTTCTTCTGAATACCCAGGTTTGTATCTCCCCAGAGAATAAAGTCACTTTCTCCATCTGCACTTCACTGTCTTTCTCGTCATATCACACTTCCTGCTCTATTATACTCTCTCCACTCTCCTAGGAGGTGGTACCTTCGACATGTTCCCTCACATTTTCCTGCACCCCCACACACCAGTACCTAAGGTTATCATCCGGCCCCAAACGTCGGTGTTTCCCACGCAGAATCTAACCCGCGGACCCATCAAGTCTGTCTAGCGAACCCGAGCTTATTGTGAACCACCGCCCTGTACCCCCCCCCCCTTTTTTCCCAGTCGCGTGAAGCTTCTCATTGAGCCCTCTTCTTTTCTTGGAGTTTCCAGACTGAGATTTTCCCCCCTATAGTTCGTACGATTATACCTTTTTCCTTATCACTGAATCCGCATTGGAAGCTTACCCCGGCTTTCCCGTTCCTCCCCAGATTAAAGAATAGTTAATATCCCCCTTTTCTCCCCCCCCCGATAGATGTACTCGCACCTACGGACAGCCCATCGCCATCCCTACGCGTGCCTTTTCCTTTAGGACATAACCATAGTAAAGACGGCATTTCCTCATCCTTAACCCTTTACCGTACGACCGCGCCTTTTTCGATGCTGGAACCGCATATGTATTGTAATTGAGTGAGATATTAAGTAGACCATTGCCCCCCCGGTCCTTTGACTTTGCATTGAGCGCGTAACAACGCGCAGCTGGCAACTTTGAGTCTTCGGATCTACCCTTCGGGTTACCAAGTACGCCGGGGAAGTCTTTTTAGGTCAAAGAAGAGTTCACGTTTTCATACCCCAACCAGGAGCTTGTGTAATTTCTCTCCCCCCTCCCCCCTTGGTCGTTGCTTCTTTTCCCTGAGTCGTCAAATTTCCCCACCGCATTTGACGTTACTTACCCTGATGTACTCCCCCGTCTTCGTTCCCCCCCCCTTCCCCCCCCCCCCCCCCCCCCCCCCCCACCCCCCCCCCCGCTTGCCCCGCTTTCATCTACTCTTCGCAGGTTTTCCTGTTCCCCGCTGCCTCGTATGTCTGTCGACGTGAGGGTCCGACCAAAATCAAAACGACCGCGTACCCCCACCTCTTTTCCCCCCCACCCCTGCTTCATCACAGGCCGGTTCTTGCCGAGGTTTCTTCCCCAATTCCTAGAAAACAACCTCTTAAGGTGAGCCTCGTGTTCCCTCCCGAGGCGCGTCACCCAGTATTAGAATCAGCCGGAGGAGTTCACCCCCCCTATACCGATTTTTAGAGAGTCCCGAGTCATAGTCCCAGGATTTAAATACCTTGTTTTTTTGAGATCTCCAATTTTTTACTACTCTGACGCCGTCAGGAGAGTGTTTAAATACGTCTTCGCTTATTAAGCCTGTCTGGCTTGTTATCAACTGTATCCCTCGCCGCAGGCTAGGAGGTTGATTGACTATTCCCCCTTTGCTATTTTCATCTCTTCCTCGATATATTAAGATTTTTTCCCGTCCCGTGGTGTCGAGTTTGCATTGTCTTTGTCTGCTGCAATAGCCCTTCTCGAACCCCCCCAATTATCTAATGAAAGGAGTTTCTTTGAAAGGTTAGAAAGGAGTAGTCGATTTGTGACACATATAGCGATACGTGGGAACCTCTTTCTCTTGTTTTCTTTCCAGGGAGGTTTTGATTACAGTACAGTACACAATTCTGCTGCCCAGATTTACAGTGGAAGAGCCCCCTTCAAGAATTGCGTTGTTCTGGAATACCTATCATTCATCTCTGTAGGGATTGACATTCATTTCATCCCTCGAATAATGTAGCTCGCTGGGTCTCCGGTGGTCAAACACTGGAGTCCTATCCAATAGTGGCCACTCGTTCGCACTTACGACCCTCATAGCGATAGTCCCCCCCCGCCCCTCGGGGAATTTTCCTATGATAGTCATAGGAATTGCGTCTACCTTAAAGGATGTCCACGTCTGCACACCGCCTGAGCCGCTTCGTGGAGCTTCTGTGTGTTGTTTAACCGGAGCTTTAAGGTTGTCCCCGCTGACGTATGCTTCCTTTCTTATGAACTTTCTGATTTGTGTCTCCGCTCTGGCTATCAGCTTACCCCAATTCTTTTGTTCTTCCCTTTTCCTTTCCCCCGATTTCGTTCCGTAATACGTGTAGTAGACAGGAGAAGGGGAGATTCCCCCACTTCCTCCCCCTTCCCTTAGACATGTCTTCGGCGGCCTCTTTCCTAATCGTTACGCCTTCTTGTAGCTGTGCTCTCCGTCCCACTTAAAGCCACGCTCTGAAAGGTCCTCCGCGACGACCCTTGCGTGTCTTGTCCGTTTTCTTTTAGAAACTAGTCATATTGCTCGTAGCCTTTCTTAGGACAGGCCCCGTTTGTATTTGGTGGCCTCCGTTTTTTTGATCGATGCCCCGGACCACCACTTTCGTTTCCCTAGACTTCTTGTTGGTGCAGATGGCATCTTGTCCCCCCTCTCCCCCCCTCTACGATATTTCCAGATTTGAATCTTGCGGCATGGTATGCCAGACTTTAATCCTCCTCCATTTCCGAGGGTTCTTCTTGACTACTGATTGCAGACCGAGGATGGTCCACTTTTTCCGTGTTACCCCGCGTCTTACCCTTTTAGCACACGTCGCCTTTTTACTTTTTTCTATTCAGCTAGTATAATAGGGATCTTCTTTAGTATTTCCTCGTAAAATTCACCTTTACTTTTGCTTGTCCACGTTCTACCATGAGTCCTCTTCTGGAACCCCACCGCCTTCTACTAAGGTGTTTTCTTTGCAATCTGACAGGAGCATTCTATATGAAATATTGCTTCTCCCTGGGTGACACTCACGTGTCCAAAGGCCCTATTTTACCCCACTCTGTCATTCTGACTCGTCTTTCCCTGTTCGGTCTTCCCCAGCTAACTTAACTCCATATAAGGAGAATCCTCGCATATAGTAGTCCCCCCCCCCCGTATACCCGTTGCTTCGTTTCTGTCCCTTCCCTCCATTTATAAATATTCGTACGGCTTCCCCCTTTGAATCTTCTTTTGCCTTTTTCACGATAGCTGGATGCTTTCTTTCAATTTACCCGTCCCCCATCGATCCAATTGGTAGATTGCCCACGTCTGATCGGCCGGCATCTCCCCTCCTTTCTTCTAAATACGTCTTTTTGCCCTTTTCTGTCAGTTGGTGGAAATTTCATTTTTGGAGTTCTCTTTCCTACGCTTCCAACACCTGATTTCCTTCAATTTGCCATCTCAAATAGCCTTTGTTTTTCAGCCTCCTGGTGTCCTTTGCAGATTTCCCAAATCTCCCGTCGCAGGTATCTAGCGCCATCTACTTCTGTCTCTTTTCGAACGATTACTACAATTTTTTCCATCTTTTCCCTATTGGACACCTTTCTTCCGCTGCCCGTAAGGCCTCCCTCGATGCTCCCTGTTCTTCCTGTTTTATCTTTTAGTTAGAGGGCACTGCGGTCCCATCCTTAATCAAGTTCCAATGAGGGCGACCTTTTTCCCTTGCTTTTCCGCACTTTCCCTCTACTTCTCCTGTTGTTTTTTGCAGCTATGTGCGCCCTCTTTTTTCACGGTGACACCCCCCCTTGTGTTGACTAAAACCCCTAAGCACTTTCCGGGTTCCTTACCACATCACGCCCGACCCTCTTTTTCCTCCATTATGCGGGTTCTGGCTCAAAAGAGTGCCCAATTCTTTTACTTACCCCCCGAAATAGTCTTTCTTGACGCCGCTCTTGATGTCCCTGGATGCATCTCTTGGTTTGTTGACCCGGGTCCAAATAGTCACCATTCGGTCCTTATAAAGGAGCCGAGGGTTCCGCTGCCATTCCGTCTTTGTTTTCCCTGTAAGCAAGTAACAACTTCAACAATTTTGAAAATCCCCCGACTCCTAAGTGGCGCAGTCTCTCTCCTCAACCTAATTTCTTAACCCTTCTTTCTTTTTCCAAAGACTCCCTTAAGTGACATTTATGTTCCTGATGCAGAGGTAAAGCTCCCCAGAAGCCGTCCCCCTCCCTCCAACCAAGAATAGAATCTGGATCCGTCCTCCCCAGGTGATTTTGGATATGGCTGAACTTTCCCACTGAGAATTGTGAAACCTGATCATGAGAAATGGTCCCGATTTGCTGCGACTTCCCTTCTCAGTATCCGTTCTGCCGTGGGGGGACTCCACATCCGCTCTTTCACCCGAACCGGGATCTCAAAATATAGGTCCTTTGGCCTCTGAGTATTTAAACGAGCTCAAATCCCCTCTCCCCCTTGAACCTTTCTTCATGACAAGAATACCCCTGAGGCGCCCCCGTTTCCCCTGCCTCGTCGCAGGGTCCTCTAGTAGTTCCCTCAACCCTCAGTCGTATTAAGTAATTTCTAGAATTACCGTCTTGCCCAGATCTCCCCATAGAAGTTTACTTTAACTAGTCAAGGAAACCTTTTATCACGTTGAAGGCGACAGCCAGTCCTCCGGTCAGTCTCACATTCTCAAGAGTAGCGGTGTCCTTATCTTTCCCCTAGAGGAAGCCCCTTCCCACCCCATTCCCTGTCTGCAAGGTTCTCCTAGACAATGTGCTTTCTGTCCTAAGCGATGAATCCCCTTTCCCTCACGCGCGTGTAGACATACCTGTAAAGAAATCTTCCACCCCCACCACCCCCGTCGGGTTAGCCCTCTTGCAACGGCATGGTTTGGCCCTCTCAAATCAACCTCAGGTTTGACCCCCTCACCTCACCCGATGATGACCTAGATCCTTTCCTCTTTCGTCCCTCCTGCCAGGCAGCCCCCGACCAGCCTCCCTCTCGCGCCTTAGTCCTCTGTCGCTTGGCTTTTCCCCCATGGTCCGCTTGCGTTTTTTTTTTTTGGTTTGGGGATCTCGCTACAATACCCTCTCCGCTGTCCACGCTCCTGATCATCGGGCGCGTTACTTGACAGCATTTTTTACTCATTCTTTTGATTCTTCTTCGAAAAGAGCACAACCGCAATAGTTCCTCTGCATTTTACTCGTGGGTATGTACTCGCCCGATCGTTTCCAATCGTCCCTCCCCCCGCTTTACTTCCTCTCGGATCTCCTAAATAATCACGCACATCCTTTCATCCGACCCACCCCCCCAATCCTACTCGCCTCTAGTACAGCCTAGTTTTACAGCAAGAGGACATCAGTCCCCTCCCCTATGCCCCTCTGGTCTTTTACTTAGCTTTCTATCCGTAATGAACTCTAATTGTGGTCCAAAGAGTCTATTCTCGCAAGTGCGGTTTACCCCTCGCAGACTTTTCCTTCGCTCTTTCCCCCCTGGATATGCAAGCCCAACTGAGCCTTTTCTTTTCCAACTCCCTTCCGTGTAGTTTTTTTAAGGTGTCAAATGGCTCCTCCCCTCTTTTGAAGTACTTCTCCCCCCCCCTGTACCTCCGCCCCTTAGTCTCTCGCTTTGTTCTTCCTCCTGTCCGTGCGACAAATTTTAAAGCTTGCCTTTTTCGTTTTCTGCTTTTTTCGCTTGGCCTCCTAAAGGGACTCACTTTAACGATAAAACAATCTAAGCCTTACCACCCGTTAAGTTATATCATCTTACAAATGCCTCGACCTCTTCTTCTCAGCCCAACAGACCGCCTATCCTTCGTGATCACCGTTCTTCCCCCTCAGCAGGGTTAGATCCGGAGTTAGTTAACCCGCTAAGAACGATAAGAGCTCATCACATCTGTAACCTATTTACTTCTATTTAATATAATACTCTTTTTTTTCTAGCTCCTTCCGACCGGCCTCGTCGCAGTGATCGTTTTTCACTCATCCGTTGATTTTCTTATAATGTTTTTCCTTCAGATTGTTCTCCTTTTCCGATGATAGGAATTTTTCCTCTGGGATGATAAGCCTCGTTATTCCTCGTTCGCCCCGGTCCCATCTTAACGATTTTTTTAAACTCTGCGATGGTGGTATGGCGTTCTTTTTCTCCCGTCCAAGCTTCCCCGAAGTTAGAGAAGGACCGCGTACCCAGGTCGTATCCTCTTCTTCCCTCCCCCAAAAAGCTCTCGTCCTTTGGCACCTCTGATGGTGATTCGTAAAGTAGGTGGAGAAGGTCCCTTTTAAACCCCTGCTTGAAAGAACTGGTTGAGATAATAAGTCTTTCCCATTGGGTGTCATTACGCAGAGCTTCCTTTTCGGGTGGCCTGACCGCGCTTTTTCCCTAGTATTTCGATGTCGGTTTAAACGAATGAGTAACCGACGCCTTTTTTCCCAGAGTGCCTTTGACCCTCATCCCCGCTCGCATCTCGGAGCCCCAGATGATTCTTCATCTGCTCGCCCTCCTCGTCCTTTTTTTTAACGGCTGCGGTCAGACTTCAACCTTACACGCAGAGGGTGTGGTTTTGAGTCCTTGTGTTCTCTGAGTTTTTGACGATTTGCTCGTCCTGCCGCGCATTAACCGCTGAGGTTTTTTAGAATTTTTTTTATATTACATCCCCCCAATCGTTGGGTGCCCAGTGCTAGTGCCCAGATCTGTACCTTTCCTTAGTTCTCTCCTCCTGTTTCTTCAGAATGTTTTCCCAGCGTTTCCCCCTCCTTACATGTCCCCCTCTGATTTCCTAAGCGTCTCATATCTTATTGAGAGGAGATCAATCTGACCTTTCCAACGAACATACTCGACTCCTTTGAATACGCCCTTGCTTTGTTGTGTGGCGTAATGGCTTTCCCGACACATTCCTTTCATTCTTCTACGCTTCAGTGCGTTCTCGTGTGGTTCTTTTCTTTCCAACCAGTGTTTGCAGATGCTTTGCCCCCCGATTTTGTTTTCTCTTTGTGTTTATATGTCCTCGACCCCCTCGCGAGTGGCGAATTAAGTGATCTCGCCGCTCCTTTTCTAGGATGATAACCCCTTTCAGGCGGATGTGCTTTTGCCGTATGACTTCCTCTTTGACCGCTTTTTTTTTAATTCCTGAGAATTCCTGCCTTTGACCTGACCGAGCCCGGAGCTTCCGCAACGTCTTTCTTTGTCATTAAGCCTTAGCCTTTCTCTTGGCTCCGCCGGCTTTGCATCTCCAGCCAATCTTACCACTCACCTTTGGAGGAACGACCCCTCCACCCTTCGGACGAGGCTGGAAACCTGACCCCTTTCTCCCACGATTTGAGCCATAGCCTTTTCCTCCATAGAGCTAATTGGGGAACAACTAGTTTTTTTGATTTTTTTGTTCCGTTTTTAGACCAAGGTATGATGGCCCCCTGACGCTCTCCCTTCCTCTTCCGGAGTTCTTAACACCACGGCCCCTTCGTCCCTGCTCCTTCGTTCGCCTCTTCTTGTCCAGTGCTAGGACAGAGTGAATATAGTTTTGTCACGAAATCGTCCTTCTCACCCTTTTTTTCAGGATCACGAGCTCTTTCTTGGGATGGTGTCGCGGGCTTCTTTTTCCCTGGTAACGAGGCATGCTTTTGCCTCCTTTCCGGCGTCTCTTGCCAATTAGACTTCTTTTTTCGAGCGCTTTCGCGATTCATCATAGGAACTCCTTGAAATTTCTTTCTGTTTTTTTTTTTGGCTTTCCATTTTTGCGGTCTTTTTGTCCTTGCTTAGACCCCACCCCTTTTTACGTCCTTTTTAAGAAATCGGCATCGTCATAATATTTTTTTTTCCGTTCCCTTTTCCCTCCCCTTCTTCCCATCGTTTGATGCAGTACCCGCTCTTCGCTTTTCGTCGACCCTCCCCGTTCACAATCGTCCGGGGCTTGGCTACTTCTTCCTACCGCTGCACGCAGAAGAAGCGTTGGGATGCTAGAGATGCTTGTAGATGGGGATCTTGCCCCTCCCCCTTCTTTTTTTGGTTGGCAATCTTTCCCCCCAATCCCAGGTACTTGAGTTCTCCCTTGTTTCCAGCGTCTGTCGTTTTTAATCTCTCTCTTTTCTCCGTTTGTTTGTCTCTTCTTGGTTCCCTATTTTCCGGTTAGACCCTCATTTGTGACCTCCCCCCTGCCAACACAACCTCTAAGACACAGCAGAACGCCCCTAACCACGTCCACCAAACCCGACAACCTTTTTTCTCTACGGTGCGCGTTCTCCCACCGAGTCCTTGCCCAAAGCCGGGTCCATGGACCGGACTTCTTATTCCCCCCTCGGCCCCTTCGGACGTAAGTGATCAGGTAGAGGGCCATTTGAGCTACTGTTGACAGTGGGAACTCTTAGGAGTCTCATCATGATTCCCCCCTATTCCGATTCCGGCCATTCTCCCGCTTGTGCGTCGTACTTCTTAGTCACCTGACAAAGGCAGGCCACCTACTCCTCCTGAATGCTTCGATTTTTCTCGACGGTCGCTCCTCCTTCCCCCTCCCGTCTCTTTTGGCAAGTTTGGAGGGCCCCCTGCTTTCTTCTTCTCGCACCACAGGGAAAGCCCTAACCCCGCCGCTCCCCCTCCCAATATGAATTCCCCGGTGATGCCTCGACACAAGGTTAGCGGTGGTCTCCTGTCCCCCCCTCACGAATTTGCCTGTAAGTCGGTCGACTATATCGAACTCATGGTTAAGCTTTCTCTTTCCTTGAACGTGGGGTCAAGCCGAACAACATCGGTTCACGGAGATTCCCACCCCCTCTTCCTATTCCTCTCGATTGTACATCTTCTTCCTCAATATCAATCTTCTTGAATCTCATTTCTCTTTCGGCCCTTACCTCATCTTTACCCCTCGGTTGGCTTGCCTTAAAGGATTCCTTTCGGTTGGCCCAACATCTTGCCTCGTTCCTCTAGTTAAAGCGCCTCTCCTCGCCCACGAGGTCCGGCGTCGAACTTACCCAAGGACCACCTAGTCGACGTTGTTATCTGATTCCGCCTTTGAAAGCTAACATCTTCCTCCCCCCCCTGTTTCCCTTTCCGAGCAACCTACGGCCCTCATGCCTTTGAAAAGTGGCTTTTTGCCAGTCCCCTGCCGTCGGCTTTCCAATCTGATGAATATAGGCAACATAAGCTCTTTTTATTCGAGGCCATGTCAAACCTCCCTTCACCCAACACCCCCCGTCGAATTCTGCATCGGCCCCGCCGTTTTTCCAATTCGAAGTAACCCCGCGACCAAAATACCCGCTGTCTCCTCCCTCTCTTCTCCTCCTATATTTTTCGTTAACCGCCCCTTCTCCCCCCCTGACCAGCGCCTCGTCCTCTTCATCCCAGATCGAGGATTTTTTGCGACCTCTTCCGCTCAGGTATATAAAATATCTTTCGCAGGAACGCGCATCTTACCCCGGTTTTGTCATTGGTATCATCTTTTCAGCTTCCCCCTGCGGATCTCGTTCGAGTATTACCCCCCCATCCTTCTCCCTTCAGTCGACCCCCCCCTATGCTCTAATATACCGATCTAAGCCCTTAGCCCTCCCCCCCCTTTTTCCTATAGAGTACGGTTTTTTTTTTTCCCCTTTACGCCGCACCATTATCCCCCCATCTCATGAAACCACCCCCACACATATAAGTAAGCACTCGGTTCTTTTTTTGTTGACAGCAGCCTATATTCCCTGTCCCCCTCGGCCGAGTTTACGACGAGATTCAACATGTTCGTCTTGTCAGGTTTCTCTTCGGAATCTGAGATACGTGAGCCACGCCCCTTACCCCATCTATCTTGAGCGCACTTCTTCCATCGACAGCGACTACTAGGAGTCCACGTCTCTTAAGCTAACAGCCTGACCCATCTCGTGGTAATTGCCGACCCCCATGCGGTATTTCCCCTGGCCTTTTCTACAATTCGCTCCTTAATTACAAAAACCCTTCCGACGCCCAGTTTTGCCGTTCGTTCCCCTCCTCTTTTCATCGAAGATGCTCCGTGCTTAACCTGTTGTATAACGATGCACATTCGATTAATTTGTTTTTTCTAGGTCCTGATAAGCAGAAACCACTGCCCACGCCCCCCCCCTACCCACGTCTCTTGATGACCAACTCTCCTTCTCGCAGAGTCCAGGCCCGCGGCGGCCCCTGAGCAGCCCATTCTATGGCCCGATCTAGGCTCCCGCTTCCCCATAATCGTGTAGGAATATCTTGGAACCCCCGTCTCGCGCCCTCTCAGCTCAGCTTCCCTCTTCCCCAATACGTGTGTGTTGATGACTCTTTTTGACGAGGCTGATAGAGGCTTATCGGGTTAACTCCCCCTATGCTTTCCCTTCTTTTGTCCCTCGACGGTCCCCATAGTTGCGGTCATTTTGGTTCGTGAATTGGGATGTCCCCTGTTCGCCCCTCGTTCCTGACCCTATTCAGTCTCTTTTGGCTGTTAGCATTGTTTTTTTCGTCATGGCGTTGTTTGTCTTGTTTCCTGCCCTAACTCCTTTACGACAGGCCCTCCCTTAGAACATCGGGAATTTTCCGCTCCACAAAAGCCGCGCGGGGGAGATCTTTTCTTTGCGTCTTCCATTTTGAGGTGGAGAACCGTAAAAATTCGGTCTTCTTTTTTGAAATTTTCATATCCATGGCAGACAGCAATCCCCACCCTCTGTTTTTGCGCAAAGTCTTCTTTCGCTTTTTCCCCGTGGCTTTTTTCTTAATATAGTCTTTTTACGCGGTTGTACCTCCTTGTCTCCTTCTAATATTGTGGATTGTGAGTCCACTTTTCCTCCTCCGACGGCGGCCCCCCCTCCCTGAGTTTGCTTTAAGATGAAGTTTGCCTTCCCTTCTTTTTCTCTCACCCCTTCTTTCCGCGCCACCCTCCCCCTGAAAGTCCCTGCTGTCTTTCGGAGAGAGTTTTTTTTCCTGAGCCTGTCTGTACCTGATGTGAAGTTGACGTCTTGAGATGTCATGGCTCAGGAAACGTTGAGTTTTCTTCGTATGTTCCTTTCCTCCCTTTAGGGAGTTACTCTAGCTACCCATAGTGGTGGGGTACGTGTCCTTGTCCGCGGATTTTTCTTCCCTTCTGCCTCTCTCCGATTTTTTTTCTCCCCAAAGATTCTCCCCCCCATTTCCCGTCCCGTAAGCCTCATTGAGTCTCTCCCCCTAGGAAGACCGGCGCTTGCTCTCCAGCCCAGAGCTCATTCCCTTTTCTCCCCGCCACCTGATCGATTACCCGCGAGGGCTCGTTCTTTGGTCTTAATGTTTCCCGATTTTTTCCCTCAATAGCAAACATCTTAATCTCTAGTCGCTCCCCGACGTCTGGCGTCCGCGTTTCTCGTCTGCCCTGTCCACCCTTCCCTGCCGATGAGGACTTCCCTCCTTTGGTTTGTAGCTGTATTGAGCATTTCCCTTTGATCTCAGTAGTTTTACGTCTCTCCCTTCTTTCCTTTTGAGGGATTTCCCTCCCAGACCCCTCCTCCTCCTTTTCAAGCAGTTGCACACTTCGGGCCTTAGATGTCAATTTACTTGTCCAGCCGGGAAATCCCTCTTAAGCCTTTTCTCCTTGCTCTCCCTTATTTCAGGATGTTCCCCCCCCTCCACGTCCGCTCCTTTGGTCCTTGTACGCTAGTAGCCAGTTTCGATAGTCCTTCTGGATTATCACAAAAATAATCGCCCTTGTCCGCCCCCTCCTCTTTTACTTCTAACCGTCCAAACAGACGTCTTTTCCAGGTGTCTATTACTTTGCCTAACCAGAGAAATGCCCGTTTAGATATTGAATATGAGCTCGGGGAAAAATTTCTATTACCTTGTTGCCGGAAACTCTCGTTGCGCCCCCCCAGTCACGGTCCTCTATGTTTTTCGTTCTTGCACAAGTCGACAGGACGTTTGAGATTCACTGAGATCCAGATTTCTCTCTATTCCCGTTTTTTTCCCCCTGTCCGGAAGTGGCTCTTCTTCTTCCACTCGCACTTGCCTCTCAATGGAGTCGGACGGATCACGATCATTTTAGTTTGATAGTTTTTTCTCTTCTTCATTTGTAAATCGCAATAGATGAACCGAGTAATGCTTTTCTCTTTTCACCTCTCCTCATTCGACGCTCCGTGTTCTCTATATAAGAAAACTCTTATTCTTAGTAGATGTGGTCATTGCCCTTTTGGATTCAGTTGTAATAATGTCAGTAACAAAAAATTTTGTCCAGGATTATTTTGCATCTGCTTTCTTTTCTCTCCTTATCTCGTCCGGGACCGTAGATTCAAGAGACCCTCGCATTTGAATCTAATCTCTCCTTTCTCTACTCCCGCTGACTAATCCTTCCTTTTTCTTACAGGAATTTGAAGTTTCTTCTCTTCCTCCCCCCGCCGCTCTTGATCCCTCGATGTCTGTTGTTCTCTTTTTCCGTTATTTAGTTTTTTTTTCATTCAAGTGCCGATTCTCCCTCCAGGTTCCCCTCCTTTTTTCCTCCCCAAATATATTGCCTCTTCCGTTGTTGTTTTGTCTTCTCTCCTTTCCTCCCATCCTTTCTTTCCCACCTTTCCCCTCGGGGCTTATCTTTCTTGATTCATGTTGCAACCAACCTTACTTGGTAAGTGGGCCCCCCCTCCCCCCATACTCTCTAAGAGAGTTGCTGTGTCTTTTTCTGACCCGAAGTAGGAAAAATGCGGACGTGGCGGAACGATTTTATCTTCTTCTTTTTTTTTTCCTACGTGAGGGTACTCTCCCCCCGCGATTGCTGTTGACTAAGGCAATCACCTGCTCCCAAGGACTGTCCAACATCCCTCTTGTCAGATTCCATTAAGGCAACCAAAGCCCTCCTTTTTTGGTCCCGAATCTCTCCACCGACCACCCTTTCAAATTCGTCCCTAAGACGACTTCCGCCCTTCCGTTTTATCTTCCCCGTCAGGACGATACGGCTAATCTCTGGAAAGAGCGACTGCCGATCTGCTCGATCTCTTTACCCCAGGGTCCCCCCCTAAAGCTGCTCGCACCAACCCACAAAAAACCCCAAAACAAACACCCCACCCCAAAAACAACCACAAATGACCCCCAAACCCCCCCCAACAAACCCTCCGCATCGGCTCTTTTCCTCCTCCCAGTATCGTGGCAATGGCAGTTTCTAAGATTTTCCCCCCGCTGACTCTCCCCCTTTTTCCAACGAATTTTCGCGCCCTCTGCCGTTCTCATTCTCTATCCTCTTTTTGGTCGACCGTCCCCCTTCTCGCCGTGCTATTGTCTCAACATCCTAGGGGCCTTATAACGGGCCCTAGATTCTATTCTACCGGTCAATATAAGGAACTGGTAATTATTCTTTCTTCAAGAACTCTAAAACCTCTTCTCCCGTCGTGTTGCCGCCTGTTGAGCGCAGGTAGTACTCCTATTTTTGTCCGCGACTGTCGAGTATGTTTTCGTCTCCTCCTCTCCCGACCGAGCTCGCCCCCCTCTTACGGTTGAAGAGAAGCCCACTAAGGACCCAATCTCGCTTTCCGCGTATCTTTGACGGCTTTCGAGCAAGACCCCACATGAGAAGTTCACTGTGTTCCCAAGTTCTTATCACTCCCGTCAAGTCATACGGAAAATATGATGGCTTCCCTTTCTTCTCTTCTACCAATTCGCACGGCTTCCCAATACTCGATGTCCTTCGGCACACTAGCGGTTTCTCTCCCTCAAGAAAAGCATCCAAAAAAAAAAAATGTTCTCCTATTCCCCGGCATTTTTTCCCTTCCGAAGAGATCCACCAACCAGCGTGCCCCATCCCCACACTCGCTCTCCGCCTACTTTATCCTAGTTAATTTTTTTAAAATCGACCATTACTCCCCACCCCCTCCTCCCACTTGCCCATCGGATTTCCCCCTATGAGTGGCTTTCTAAAGGTTCCGAGGTTCCGCTAGGGCCTCTTCCCCTGAGCTTCGATTTTTCTTCCGAGTTTTCAGTCTCGGCCGGGAATGGTACTCCCTCCATCTTTTGATACTTGATCTCTTCGACTTACAACCGTCTCACCCAGCGCGTAGATGTCCCTCCAAAAACGCTGTTGTAGGCTGTCCCTAAAGATGCATCACATCTCCATCCCACCCCTTTGTTCTCGTTAGCGGACTCTCCCAGTAAAGCTTCCACCCTCCCGACCTATCTAAAAAAACTCCTCTCCCCCCCTTTCGGTCCTCACTTTTTTCTAGTTGAAAGAAGAAGTTGAGACAATCACTGTCTGAGTGCCTCCGAGAATATAACTGACCATAGGTATCCTCATTTCGCTAGCCGAGTCCGTCTTAGACAACTCTCACTCTTGGAACCACTCTGTACTCCCGCGAGCGACCCCCCCTGCGGGTTACCACAGGCAACGAGCCAAGAGTCTTTCCCCGACTTTTCGGACCGTATTCAAGAAAGCAACCATTTTCTCCTTAATTCCCCAACGCATGTTTCGGCTTTCTTTCCCTGGCGCATGGAGCCTAATTTTTCCTGACTTCTCCCCCCCCCCCTTTTTTTTTTTTTTTTTTTTTTTTTTTTTTTTTTTTTTTTTTTTTTAAGACAGCAGAAGTTAACTTCCCATTGCGCTCTTTTTTGATCAGCGGCGTTTCTTCCTGCTCCTTTGGTCTACTGCTGGTCTTTTCCCTTACTGATGTTTAGTTCCCCGAGTCGCCGTGCCCCCTCCCGCACCACCATGCTCTGACCCCCCACTCTTAGTAGCGCCTCTGCACCGCTCTGGCGCCCTTAGCTCAGACCTTCTATCCACGCCGCCGCAGCGAGCTTTTGAGACCCCTCTTAAAGGCAAGGAGTAGACTTCCGGCTGGTGTGTTTACCACGCTCCGCCTCAAGTTTGAGCTTACGACTCGTCACTGATATCTCTTTTTTCCTTTCTCAGTTTGTTTTGTGATTCTCTTTCGGTGACGCTCTGCGCTTTTTGTTCGTTGGTTACGGATGATAATAATTCTTTCGTTTTCCCCGCGACTTTTTCCCACGATGCTAGACTGCGGCGCCTCTATGTTCTCCTCCTCCTCTTTTTCGGGCTTTTCATATGCCTAGTTCTTTGGCACGCTAGCCTCGTTTGCTTGCTTTCTTTTTTCTTGCCTCGCTGGTCGCTGAACTGCAAGAGCTGTGCCATTCGGTCGACCCTGTTCGCCAGGTTCCTTTTCTTTCTTGAAAACCCCTCTTTCTCTGCTCGGGTCACTCTTCAGGGGGTGGGGGGTTTGGCATAGAGCCGTAAAAAACTCTTTCGCTCCCTTTGAAGACCTTGCCGCTCCCCCCCTGACCTACTTTAGAACTAAGAGCTTTCTGGTTTTGGCATCCTTTCCTTGTTTTCCCTAGTTCTTCGCTTTCGCTTTACCGCATTTCGCTCCGAGTTCTAAGTGGGAAAAGAGTCGTTTTGGCTCCCCTTCCGCGTCGACGATAGGCACCCACTTCCCCGACCGTTTTGGGATGTCTCTATCGTCGTCCCTAGGATCTTGCTGTTATAAGGTTCGCACTTCCCCCTTCCCCGAAGCGCGAGTCGGAGTTTCTCGGTCAAGGAGCTGGCTCATTTGACTTCCTTTCCGTATTGCGCTGTTCCTCCAGTAACGCTTAGGTACCTTGCGAGTCTCTTCGCTCGGGCATATTACAGATACCCAATCTTTCTGGCGGACCCCCGTGATCGTGAGGATATCCTCCGTGTAATCGCCTCTCAATCCTTTTCGCTTACACTCTTTTTTCTTTCTCCCACCTTCCCCTCATACTTGCCCGTGCTTTAAGCGACGCCTCTTCTCTTGCCTTTTTGCCGGACCTTTCTGCCCCCTCACGATCCTCCTGAGACGATGGTCGGGCGCGGTCTGTGGTGGCCTTCTCTTTCTTTTTTTTCCGCCCCCCCTCATGCTAGTATCCCCGATCTAGGAGCTACGACGTGTAATTTGCCTTCGTATTTGTGCATCGTATTCCAGATGGCACCACCGCCCGTTTTCCCTCTGAGCTTAGAAGGGTGTTGTTTCCTTCTTGTTAGTCCATGATCCCCCCTTATTGATTTTCATCGGAGCTTTTTCCGGTCGCGCCTTTTCCCTCCTCTCCCGCACTGTTATGCCCTCCTTTTCTTTTCCGTATTACCCCCCTTTTATGCCCTCTTTGAAGGGAACACAGGAGAAGCCTTTTTCCTCTTTTCTGAATCCAGGTCGTTACATGTTGGCCGGGAAAACTTAGATCTTTGTTCCTTGTGTCTCTCTTGTCCTTTACTCGTTTGTCTCTAGCGCTCCTCCTTCTATTCTAGAAAATCATTAATAACTCGCCTTCTGTGGCTGTCCTCTCATTAATACGCTCCTTCCCCCTCTTCCAACATGAAGGTGAGAATAGGGGCTCTTTCCTTGGAGAACAGAGTCATTTCCCTGTAATGATATTGACTATGATGCCTATGGGGGTCCCCATATCTCTTCCTTTTATACGGAACGATTTTTTCCTCTTAGTACTTTCCCCCTCTTGAGGATGTTAGGATCGTTCATCAAGTCACACTCCCCTCAGTTAGAGACGTCCCGTCGTATTATCCTCGGGACCGTTTCGGTAAGCGTTAACGTTCTATTCGCTCCATTTCTCATTGAAGGTTTATAGGTATCCCCCTTGAATATGGTCTCGGTCATTGCGGTCTATTGGTCTGTTTCTCCCTTGGTAGACCCCCTTTTAGGAATTTCCCCTTTTTTATTCTTGCACACCCTCGAGACGTCGCACCGTTCTAACCTCTTGCTCTTGATATTAGTATGTTTTTTGCTCTTGACTGTGGCGGTCGGTGTTGCTTACTCCACTCTTTCCTCTTCTTAGATTTCCTTGCACGTTCACCTTATTATAGGAATACTGGTGTCCGATTGCGGACTTAACAGCGCCCCTGCCTTCTTTCTATCTAGCGCACTTTTCGTCCCTTTCTACCACTCAATCGTTCGGTCCACTCATTGTCCTACTCCAGTGCTGGTCCGCAGAAGCTGTTCCCTCGCTGTAGGGTGTTTAGATGGAGCCTGTACCAGTGCACTTCGTCCCTCCTCCCCCAGCACGATGAGTTGACCGGTTTCCACGTTTCTGTGCTCACGGCACTTCTCTCTCCGTTGTTGTTTTCTCTCCTTTCGGACTTGCCCCTCTGTTCATAGCTCCTGTCTCCTCTTTGTCCCCCCACTTTCTCCCTTTCCTCGGCATATCCACAGCCGACAGCATCTCCAGCCCGGCTGTGCGTTCCTAGCCAAAACGATAGTGCCACTCCTTCACATGTCTTCTGTCATCGTCGGTAGTTCCTCCGTCTTCGAAGAGGAATACTTGCAGTGATGTTACCTCTCTTCCCCTTGCTTCCTCTCCCATATGACCCGGTCTAGGTTGCCTCTTCCTTTTGACAGCCGGTTTTATTACGCAGGAGTACCCCCGACCCACAAAACTAAATAGACCCCGTTTTTCCCGACCTGCTTGTCCTAGACGTCTCGCGCACCAGGAATCCGATTCCTGCCCGCCTCGCGTTGTCCAGCGCGCACCCTTCCGTTTTTTTTTGACCCCTGATTTAGAGGCCCCCTTTTTCACGCTAATCAGCTATCGCACAAAGTTCCCCCACTGATCGTCCCTCCCCCCTTTGATATGGCTAGGGCGACTTTTTGGGGGGGTGTGACAGCAAGAAGTCGGTCACTCTGAGAGAACGTGACTATTTCTTGTTCACTTGGAAGTCGAGCTAGTTACTTTCTCCTTTTCAAGCCCGCCCTCCCCTCCTCCCGATCCCTCCTTCCTACTGGTATCCGCAAATCCTATTTTTTTTTCCAGGTTCCCGATGGTCCAATCTAGCTCACAATATGTAAATATCGAACCTTCTCATTCTAGTTCAATTCCTAGACCATTCTGGCCGTCGGCGCCTGCTGAAGCAGGTTAGTCATCAGTCGCCGCCTGCGAGTTTACTTTTTTAATCCTCATCCGAGAGCCCACTACTTGTTACGCTCCTTAGGCCACATTTTCCCACACTGAGAGACCTTTTCCTCGGTACCGTGACGCCCGGTTCGCAAGTCGAACCTTCCGCCTTTAGTTTTTTCCGTGGTTTTTCCCACTTATACTATCCCTATGCCTTTCTTCAAGGGCGTCAGGTCATATTCAACCTACTCGGCCCATCGATGACTCCGTCCACTAATTCGGGGTCTCTGACATTCTCACTCAATGCATTTCCCCCAACCACCCTTTTTCGAAGTCTCATAAAGGCAGGTGTTTGTGTTAATCGCCGAATTTCCCCCCGGACCCCATAAAGTCTCTGAATAGATCTTCTGCCTTTCCACAGTGTGACAACTCCTCAGGACTCACCACCCACGCTCCTCGAAGAGTAGTTTCTTCAGATAGAGGACTCTTTTTTAGTCAAGTTTCCTGATGCTCGGGACCTAGCCCTTGTTCCGCTTTTTCGGAGCGCCGTTCGTCTCGGATGGGCTCAGCCTCAAGCGAAAAGGAGTGATCTTCGACTGACAATGATATTCCACTAAAGCTTCTTTCTCTTCCGCCACCCCCCGATTGGGTAGCTTTTCCCTTCCCCGAGTCGAAAAGGCCAATCCCGCCACCTCAACGTCAGTCACAGTTTGCAATTACCTCTTCATAAGCTCCTAATCCTGCACGACCGCGGCTCGACGGTTTGAACCTCCCTCCCTTTTGAGATGCACCGCAAGAGTACGAATGAAAATGGCAGCTGAAACCCCCCCGGTTGAGGTTGTCCTAGTCTCCCTGATCGCTTACGTGATACGCGCACCTTTTCTCGGCGCGCACTTCTTTGAACCCTCCTCCCAGCGACGTCGGAGAACAGCGCTACCAGGAATGCCACCCCTCCTGCTCTGCCCGGACCTCCCCCCATGCTTCGTTGGGATTCAAGCCCTTGGCAGTCCCTACTTACCTTTCCTTCTCCCCACCCTGTTGAAAGACGCCCCGCACTTTCGTGCACCCGTACGTTGTTTTTCATCGAAGATCGCCTGGGCAACATTCCCTCTGGTCTCTGACCTTTCTCTCCCTCTCCGAAAGTTACAACAAACTCCCGCCTCTAAAGCTGACGCGTGACCCCGCCAGTGCCCTGTCAAAGCCTTCTTCCGATGATGGAAAGAACCCAATTATAGCCAAACCTCCTCAGGTAGCTCTAGTTCCTTTCTGCCCCCAACAGAATTCCTGTTAGAAGCAATTGATGCTTTCCAACTTTGTAAGCGCCGTCTCCCGGCAACGGATTTCTCTTTTCCCCCTAATCCGTTTTGAAGATATCTCTCTAGGTCCCTTTCCGATCTTGAGAGCGGCGTTTTAGGATGTCTCATATGGCTTTGCCGACGGTTATAACCGGGATTGGACTGCCTGAGGGTTGTTGCTAGGAATTGTTCATGCCCCCTTAATCACCTTTGTTTTTCCCTAGACGCTAAAGCAATTCTTTCACGCTTCTTGCAGAGTTGTTCGTTCCTTTCTGAGGAAATTCCTACCCGGTATCCCCCTTAGATCTCCTGCCCTGAGGTTCTTTACCTCTACCTTTGTTCTTTCCCTTCCGTATGCACAAAGTTCCTTCACTTTTCTTCTGGCGTCGGCCTTTTCTTTTCTCCCGTACTTTTTACCCGTAGTTCTGCTCGGTTCTCCTCCCTTCCAGCAAAACGTCCCCACATTTTTAGATCACCTAGAGCCCTTTCGTGAGTGGCCTCTTTCCCCTTTTCTCTCTGTAATCATAGAGCTTTCTCTGGTGGTAATTCCTTTTGCGACGTAATAGTGGGAAAATTTTAGAGTTCCACAGTCCCTGCTGTCCGTTAGGAAACTCACTTAATTTGCAGTTCAAGTCCTTTCGTAGCGGAGTTTTGTATCTCGGATTCTTTCAAACAAAACGTTGAGCGGTCGTCGTTCGATCGTTTGTGGCCATCTCTCTATTTTGTTTCTTGACGTATTGCGATGTAGAATACCGCTTGATGTGCTTGCGATTCTCGTGGAGATTCCCGCACCCAATAGTTGTTTTGTCCCCATGTGGAGACTAATCTTCTGCTAGTAAGACGTTGTGTCAGTCGTATATTCTTGGTTATACACCACGTCCCTTCCTGAATCTGAAGGTTTTTTATTATTCCTCATCCTTAATCACAGATTGGATCCCGGCCTGAGAGATTTACCTTTGAAACGCCACTATCCCAGAGACGACGATAATTCTAGGGCGTGGTAGTCGCTTTTTA
>Ga0179591_1274549_pt1 | contig 20635 bp, 19 predicted proteins | sample CZOMad2_1_08_16f_FD_182891 | JGI IMG/M metagenome (GOLD analysis project Ga0179591, IMG submission 182891) | Vadose zone soil fungal communities from Angelo Coast Range Reserve, California, USA - CZOMad2_1_08_16fungal (PacBio error correction) | ecosystem: Environmental > Terrestrial > Soil >... | reverse complement strand
TTCACTTTCTCCGAATATCCTCAGTTCGGCGTTGTTCCCGCACTCGTTGTTATCACTCACAAGGCTATTTGGAACCTGCAACTTGGACGTTACGGGGCCTTTTTTTTTGCCCCCGTCTCCTGCCCCCTCCCTTCCCGCCCGGACATTGTTGTTGTTACCTCAGTGCTGTGATGAAGACCTTTTTAAGCAGTTTTAGGCAACTTGGTTTTCAGAAGCTCTCGTGTCCCCAAGTCTTTAACGGTTCCCCTTCACTCCCCTTTTACTCTGGACGCCCCCACGAAAGATCCGACCTGTTTTTTCTTTATTCCCACCTCCTTTTCTGTTAGCTCCGTCTCGTGCCTTTCCCCTCCGGGGCATTGCATTCCGGAGTTTGCCCCCCTGAAGCTAAAAGAGTTAGCCCCGGCCGGCCTTGCCTCACGGTGTTGTATCTCTCTGTTTGTGGCAGTCTTACCCCGTTTTTTCCGTCTTAATGGAGGGACAACCATTCAGCCGGCACCTCCCAGGTGCCCGCCCCCCCCAGTTTCGATTCTGCCGCCCATCGTCCTACAATGAACTGTTTGGTAGTTATCCCATCCTCCCCGCCCTACTTCTGAGAGGAAAAACACCAGTGCAACCACCCCCCCGTCCTCTCCCCAGTGGTGTTCCTGCCGCCGGCCCACCTCTAGAAACCCTCCCCCTTCAGGGTTGGTCCCACCCCCCCTTTCCCTGGACCTGACGAAAAGACGGTACGGCACAACAGGTCTCCTTGAAACCTTGTTGTCCTCCCCCTCCCCCCCCGCTTTCTGCCCCTCTTGCTTTTTCCGTTTTTTTCATCTGGAGCGTGTCCTCGCTATTTTGGTGGGCTGGTCCAAGGACGTTTTCCTCTTTGCACCCTTTCCCCCCCAAAAATTTGGCCCAGCCCTCCTGGGCAGCAGGAAAAGGCCCAGCTCCTTGGTCGTTCAACCACCTGCATTCATGAGGCCTGAGGCCCCTCCCCCTTCCCGTCTTCCCCACACCCAGTCAAAGTGAGGCCCCCCTTTTAGAACGGGCCCCCCCCGCCTTTTGACTGTGGTGTCCGTTTTTTTGCGTATTTCCTCCGTGCTGAGTTTTTTCTTCCTCCATTTTTTTTCCCTTTTCAACGGCCTTTGCCGCAGTCCGTTTTTCAGTTCCTTTGCCCGTCCCCTGAAAGTATCCACCACGTTATGTTTCGAGTTCCCCCCCTTTGGGTCAAACCAGGTTTATTTCTTTGCTTCGTAGACCCCGGACTTCCCCACCCTCTGCCCCTTCCATTTTCGTTCCGCCGTTTGACTGCACCCCAAGAACCATGCACCGCCCGTTCTAAGCAGACGCCACCCAATTCTTCTTACCTTTGTCCCCCCCCCTCACACCTCTTTTTAAACACCTTTTGTGGTGACGTGGTTCTGTTCGATACGTCGGGGGTAGAGTCAAACAAAAAAAAATCTGTTCCCCCCTTTTTCCCGTTGGTTGAATCCCTCGTTTTTGTGGTGTTTCTTCTTCTTCCGGCATTTACATTACCCTGGCGCTCTGTGGCCCTTCTTTCCCCCCCCCCGACGGACGGGGCCAGGACTGGTTCCCTTTTGGCCGGTCAGGGCGGATGGTGTCGTGCGTCCCCCGGTTCCCGTTTTCCCCTTGACTTCTGTTCTTGTCTTCCTGTCACGGCCGGCGCTGTTTCTTTTTGTGGACTTTTACGAGACCCCTTTCCCCCCCCCCCCCTCTTCAACCCCTGGTGTGGTCACTAATAGGCCCTTTCCCGTTTTTGGGTGGTTTTTGGTTAGTGTTCCGGTTTTTTTTTCCCCGGGCCACTTCGTCAGGCTTTGTCCCCCAGAAGGATTTGGTGTCGCCATGAAAACAACCCAATTGGCCTAGACCAGGGTCCCCCTGAGTGTACCTTTTCCCCTCACCCCCGGTCCACGCCGCGGTCTTCTGGGGTGCCGGACGTTTCTCTTTTTCGGGGTACTGATGGTTCTTTATTGTGAGTTAGACCCCTTGAATCTCGTGCTTTTTTGGGAAACTTTTCTTTTGGTTGCCCGTCCCCTTGTGTTTCGCCTCGGTCCCCACTGAGCGTTGGTTTTTTTTCCTTTCCGTGCGCTTTCCTCTTACAGCCTTCAAACTTTTGCTTTCTCCCTTAAAGGCCAAGGGCAGGTGGACCTTTTTTTTTTTTTTTTCTGCTTGCTACCCGGTTTTCCGGCTCCCCTGTTTGGCCTCTTTTTCGGACCGATTGGAGTGCCCCCCCACCCACCCACCCTTTCGATGGCGTGGGGCGTGCGTGTTTTAACGGCGGCGTTTGACCCCTTCGTCCCCTTGCTGTTTGAATTGTGCGTTGCCTTTCCTGATGCCCACCAACCTGTATGGAGACCGCCGTTTTTTTTTTGCGACCTCGGTGTGGTTTTGCAGGATCCGTACTTTTTTGAGCCTTTTTTTTCGGTCGTTCCTGCTGTCGGGGATCTTCTGGACGGAAATCAAAATGCTTCCCCCCCCTTTTTTTTCGGGTCCCAACCGTCTGATCCGTCCCCTTCTATTAGGTTTGAGACTCTGACTTGTTGAGTTACGTGGCACTAGAGGAGGCGGTACTGTCCTTTAGTCCCCACCCCGTTCCCTAACCCCCCCCGGCTCTGAACCAGGCGCCCCCCCCCAACCCCCCCGGCTCCGGCAACCGGAGGTTACTGACGGTAACCCCGGCACCAAACCCCCCCCTCTGTATCTTCCATTAGGCTTCCCTGCGTGTTTGGCTTGGTTCGCTTGTTCGTTTTTGGTGTTTGGTCCCTGCGGGTTGACCCTTGTCCTTCCCCCCGTACAAGAAAGGCGCCCTCCAAACATGATTTGCCCCGGTTCCTGGATTGGTCCGGCCACCCAGGAGTCTTCTTGTGCAGCGAAAGTTTGGATTTGGTAGTATCCCTTTTGGACCTTTTTTTTCCTCTTCCCCCTTTTTCAGTTCCCGCGTTCCCCTTTGTCTCCCGACTGCTGTCCCCTTCCGCCCCGTACCTCTACGAGTGAATTTTTTGAATGTTACTTTTCCCGACCCCACGGGTGATTGGCTGTATCTGTCCACTTTTCGAGAACCATCTTGGTTGTTTAATGGTCTGTGTTTTGGCGGTTTTTTCGTCAACTAGTGTTCCCCTCGATCCCAGATTCCCACCCACTCTTTTTTTTTTTTGTGGGGGTTGTGGGTTGGGGGTGGGTGGGTGTTTTTGTTTTCTTTTTTCTGTTTTTTGTTTTTGGTGCCCTCGTTTTTTTTTTGGTTGTTTAGTTTCACTTTCCCTTGTTGTTTGTCACCCCCCATCCTTTCATTTTCCTTTTTGTCCCTCCCCCCTGCCCTCTCGCGATCGCCGTCCTGACTTTTTCGACTCTACTCCATCTTTTCCGAAGGCCAATTTTTGAAAAAACGCGGTATTCCCTTTTTTTTCTCCCCCCTTCTTCCCTAGTGATGCTGGAGCCCTTTTCGATGAAGCCGCCTCTTTCTTGCAGGATGGGGTGCGTTCGACCATCTCATGGTGGACCTTTTCCCCAAAGGATGTGGTCCGATGGTTGGAGTTGCCACGGTGTTTTAGGTGCGCTGTTCTTTTGCCAACTTTTTTTAACGTCCTCCTCCTCTATTTGCCACCCCCCCAAACCCCCTGTCAGTTAGAAGCAATATCTTCAGGAATGTATAAGACTTGTTTCCGGGCCACCGCCTCCTGCCGTGCCATGGCATCTTTTTGCCACGATGTTTCGGTGACGTCCCTCCCTTGCTTGTGGTGCGGCCCCGTTCATTTTCTTATTTCAAGGGCGCGTTGTTTTTGTTTCCCTTCCCCTGATTTTCCCCTCTCCCTTCGCTCCCTCCAACCCCCCAGATTTGCGGACGTTCCCCTTATCGTAGACGGTATCCTAAAAACTTATCGCGATGGTGAACCCCTTTCCGCCCTTGGTTCCCTTTTTACGTGAATTGACCCATTTTAGTTTTGTTGCATTTTTTTCGGTTTCTAGATTTCCCTTTCTCGTCCCCTCACACCGGTTTCGCCGGCAAACGGAAAACCTGGTATTTTTCACTGTAGATGTATTTATCCTTTCTTCTTCCCCCTTGTGGCCAATAGTTTTTTTCCCGTAGGAAACAAACCGGACCCTTGGTACTGTGCTCTTGCTCCGTGGTGCAAGCCCTTTGCGACAGTTATCTCTCTCTCTTTTCTCCTGGTTTTGTTTGAGTTCTCGATACCACTGTCGACAGGAGGTCTGTTTTTTCACATGCCACCCTCCTTCCTAGGACAGTAGTTCCTCTTTTTCAGGGTGCCATTGGGTTGACTCTTTTTGTCCTTCCAGGACACCGCGTGGTTAACACCCCCAAAATGTCCCCCCTCCTCGTTGTCGCATTTTTATCCAATAGTGTTGCGTTTTTCGCAGGTCAACGGGTTAGGCGGGCAGGTTTGGGGCTGCTTCCCCCCATCCTTTTTGGCCCCCCACGGTGCCCCCCCCAGGTATGGAACACGATTTGGATTACCACTTTTTCACAGTGTCTGGGATGTTTGTCGCCAGAGATGAGAGATGTCCCGATTCCTGTGCGGGTGTCCTCCACTCCTTAATCCCCCCTCTTCCCCCCCCCCGTCCACCTTGGTGTTCCTTCTTTCTGTCAGGGATCTTTTTAGTTTAGGCACAGTACTTTTTTTTATTTGCCCAAGTCCCTAACTTTTTCATGACTTCTGATGGTTGTTTTTAAAGCCCTTACGACGTCTTTTGTTTCGGTGACAAGCAGGGTTTTGCGCTCATCTTGGGCCGTCAAATTTGCTTGAACTTCAACTACTTTCTTCTTGCCCCCGGTAAATTTATCGGATAAGTTGGGAGAGTACGGATGGAGGCTCGACCCCGAGACCATGTGTGTTGTTTCTCAGGATCTCTTCTTGCGGTCTCACAGTCCCCCCCCCTCCCCGCTTTTAGAGACCCAACCTTTTTCGCGCCCCCCAAACATCGGTACCTTTAGTTGTTCAGGCTTTCGTGATTGTTGCTTGGGTTCCCACACCGCCCCATTTTTCGCCCGTATAGTGTCTTCTTTCTCTATCTTTCCAGTCACCCGTTTCCTCCAACCTTTTGACGCCGCGTTCCTTGGGCCTCGTTTAGGCGGTGCCCGTCTTTTCTCACTCGGGGCGTGGCCCTTTTCCCGCGTCTTCGATCGGGTCTGGTGATCGACCCCTTCCCGCGAATGAAGTTTTTATTTGGGGCCCCCACATCGACTGGGTGCTTTTCCCTTTCTAACTTCTGTTGGGTTGGGCTCCTCTGATCAGGCGTCCCAAGATTTGGTTTGCCCCCCCTCCTTTTTTACGCGGGCGGTCCGCCCCCTATGTGGCTCGAGTGCGGAAAATTTTTTTTAGCCGGCGCCCACCACCTTTTGGTCACTTCCAAATTCTTTTTTCCAGGCCCCTCTTTTCTTCACTTGAATGTATCCTTTTCATTTTCTCCCAATTTGTCGTTTCACTTTTTTTTTTTGACCGCACTCGTTTTAACCTGGACGTGCTCTTTCCCCTTCACAATCAGAGTTACTGTGTGTGACCGATTTTCCCTCGAATCCTGGCCCCTTCTTAATCACGGTATTTCGCCCCGTTCAAAGTTCAGCATTTTTTGGTTTGTTTGAGAATGTAAGTCTACCCCCCTAACTTCAACCCCCCCTTCTCCTCCAAGTTTCCCCCCCCTGTCCATCTTGGGGCCGAGACGCCAGTTATTTAAGGACCTGCACTCATGTTCCCCCTCGGGGTTCTCAGAAGAGATTTCGCTGCCGCGCTGTCTTTCCCCGTCCTCCCCTCGCCGATCTTCTCCCCTCCCCACTTCCCTCCCAGCCGCGCCGTTGCCTTGAATTTTTTTTCCTGTCGACCCGCCAGTATTTCCCCCGTAAGACCCCTGCACTCAGGACGGTTTCCCGCCGGTTTTGACGCAAACAGTCTGCTGCCTCGCCCCCTTTGCCCCCCTTCAATTTTCCCTTAGTTCTCCAAGGATCGCTTTTTTTTAGGATAGACCCCCCCCCACCTTCCGCACCCAGTCCAACAGCCTCCATGGTTGTCCCCAACCCCCCCATCCTAGCCCCCCCAAAAAGCATCGGCCCCGTTTTTTCCTCCCCCCCTTTCCCCCTTGGCCCTCCCTCTTCCCCCCCTGGCACCCCGCCGGTCCACCTTTTTTTAGGCCTCGTTGCCCCCGCCGAACCCGCCGGTTTTTGACCTTTGTAGGTCTCCTTCCCCTGCGTTGTCCTCTGGAGGAGAAAGGGCGTTTTGCGTTAGGCACTTCCAACCCTTTTGCCCCCACACTCCATTTGGCCCCTGATGCCGTTCTCTTGACCCGGCAATTTGTTCGTTAAAACCCTCTCTGGAGTTATTCGACGCAATCAAGACGGCCACAAGAGCCCGTTTGACCTTGACCCAGTGAAACCGCGTCCCATCCTTCCGTCCCCCTTCCTTTCGTGTGTTTTTTCCTGTCAGTGTGCAGGTCTTTTAAGCAAGTGGTTGTCATTAAAGCTGAGTCGTGGCGCGTCGTTAGGAAGCCCTTTCCCTCAAAGAAAACAGTTCTCACCCCCCTTTAACCAGGACGGTGTTTTTCCACCCTGTTTACTCTTCCAAAACCTTTTTCCTTCTTCTGAACTTTCCTTCACGCCTTGAATGCGGCGTTTTGACTTTAACGTGGTGGACTGACAACTTCAGAAGGGCTACTCCCTTTCCTTTTCCCCACTCCCGAAAGCCAATCCCGAATTCAGTCAAAAGGAACACCAATCTGGCAAAACCGGCACTTTTGTTTTTTTTTGTGTGACCCCGTCTTTTTCCCCCGCTTTGGGCTGCATGGCCTTTTAGACTAAAAATCCCTGTCCCCCCCCCTTTGTTTTTGTTGAGGAATTCCTTGATGGGGTTGTTTGACAGAGTGCACTTCCCCCCCCGAAGCCCTGGTCTCTTAGTTACTTTGCCCCACAGGAGTTGCAGTTTTTAAACCCATGCTTGTGGTCCCCCCGGTTGCGTCACTGTTTGGAGTCGGCGCCGGCCGGATTTAGCGGTGCTCTTTTCAGGTTCCACCTGCCATCGCCTGGATTGACATGCCGTATTCGAACTTTCCCGTGATCGAAAAACCTGGTGTTTGGTCACGTAAACTTGCCCCCCAAAACGTGCGTTTTTTCCCAGAAGGTCTTTGTTATGAAAATTTTTCCGGCGTGCGTTTTTAACGGGTTTTGTATGCCCCCCCACACACTTTCCAACCCTTTTTTCCCGGGTCAACCCCAACCATTGCATCCCCTATTAGTTTTTGTGAACTGAGGGTCCCGTTTAACTTGTTTTTCCGTCTGGTTTCGTAGGTATTTGCCACCGTCCCTCACTATCATGAGTTGACACCCCGAGTGACTTTTTCCGGAGGTGGCCCTTGAGTGGCGGCAAACGCTTACCCTGGTTTTGTGGGCCGGTTTCCCCCATCCTTTTTCCTTGTCCTCCATCTCGTGAAACTCCCGTTGCGAACGTCCAAAGGAGGTTTTTTTTTTTGGACGCTTGTTAGGAGCTCAAACTTTCCCTGGGGTCCGCTTTTGGAGGGTTTCGATTCCCATGATTTTCTTCACCCCCCCCATGAAGTCTTTTGTTGCTTTTTTGTTGGCCTTATGTTGGGCCCCCAAAATGGTTCGTCCGCCCGGTTTTTTTTTTAACGTTTACTACGCCGGGACCTTTGACTTTTGACTAACCCGACGCAAGGGCGGACGTTTTCCCTTCTTGTGGGTTAGTAATGTTTTTTTTGCTTTGGGCACCGGGGTTTTCGGTCCCGGCTTCGGCCCCGCCCTGTTCTGACTGAGTAACCCCCTTTTTCACCTGCGTTTCCCAAATGGACGGGCTTTTTTCCCTCTTGGACAGGAGCGGCTTGGTTATCGTCCCACCCCGCTCAGATTCTGTTTTCTTGGCTTACCTCCCCGGTCTTTCCCCCGGAGTTACAAAGCTGGGGCGCAGTTTTGCATTGAGTTCCCCCAACCCCTTCCTTCAAGGGGCTTGTTAAACTGACCCCGGCCAAACCCCTGCGCCCCCCCACCACAACTGCGTGCACCTTCTTCAACCTTTCCCGGGAAAAGGGCGGTACCAGAAGGGCGGCTGGCAGCGACGTCGGCCCCCCAAGTCGTGCTTTAGTTACTTTTATTGATTCACTCGTCATGTATGTTGCTAAAAGCTGGCCGGGGTCCTCCCTAATTTGACGCATTTGCGTTCCGGTTCTTAAATTTCACCCCTCCTGCACTGAAAATCTTCTATTGTCCCTCTCCACCGGGGGAGTGGCGGCCAGTGTTGGAAGGAAGTTTCCCTTCGTAGTGCCGTTTTCGAATTCTGGTCTCGCTTCGTTTCTGCCCCCAAATGGCTTCCCGGATTCCCACCCCCCAAAAAAAGTCTTCAGGAAATTTTTTGTTTTTGTGGTACACCATTTTTCTTTCTTTTTTATCTTGTGTCCTGACCTCCCAGCGACGTTGTACCTCCCTTTGATCCCGCCCGCGATACCACCCCTATTTTGGACCCCCCCAATTCCCAAAGGTCGTCTTTCACTGTGCTCCCACGGATCATCTTTGCCCGAAAGACAACGTATCCCCTTGACCTGTGATGGTTTTGAGGGTCCCGATCACCGACCAACAGCATCGCCCTTTCCCGGTGACAAGGTGGTTCAATCCTCTTTTCAGCGCGTGTGCTGTGCGTCCGGATTTTCTGGCCCCTTGTGTAAGTCCCCCTCATCATCTCTTCAGGCAACCCAGAAAACATTCTGGGGTGTTGAGTATACTTTTTTCTCGCTTTCCCCCCCTGTTCTTTCTTCCTCTTTTTTTTTTCGTTTGTGCAAATTTAATTATTGCCCAGTAGCATTTTAATTTCCCCGTGGAGCGCCGGTTGTGGCCGAAATATTCTCGCGTCCTGTCTTTTTTCTCCCCTTTACCACCCCCCTCCCGCAGTCTCAATTGGTCCCCTTTTTGCATTGTGAGCTCCTTCCAATATACATTCTCCCCCTTTTTCCTTTTATACCCCCCCAAAGAGTCACAGGTTGCCTTTTCTTTTTCTCCCCCTGGGCTCTCCACAAGCCTCTATGGCTCCTCTGGGTCGCCATACGCCACTGGTTATACCTCCTGTATGTTTGAATATTTTGTTTCGGTAGTGAGATCAACGGAGTTAGTGGCCTGCCTTTTCCCCCAACCTGGTTTGGTCCCCCTGCCCACCCTCCCCACCCTTTTTCCCGGGTTTTTCCCCCCCGGATGCTTCTTTCGCTGCACTTTTAGATAAAAGCGGGTTTGAGGTTTTGTAAAACCCTTTCGTCCCCCCGGCCTGATCTCCTTTCTTCGTTCACTGGTTTTTAGGGCCAAGAACGTGGGCGACATCTCTGTTTTTTTACCGCCACTTCAGTTTTGTTGTTGTTTTTCTGCGATTTCAAACCTTTAGAGTGGGCCGTGCTTGTGGAGCCACCCACTCTTTTTTTTTTTCCCCTTTTCGTCCACTTCTTCCCCTTCCCCTTGTATATCTTTTTGTTTACCCCCCTCCTCACCCACTCGTGGCCCCACCCCGACCCCTCCAGAGTTCGTGGCAAATTTTAAACTCTCCCTCTGGCCCCCCCGGACCTTGCAGTTTTGGCGGCCTTTCCAACGTTTTGTCTTTGCGTCCTTCCTCCACCCCGTTCGCTGCACTCCCCTCCCACATCCCCCCCAAGCTTTTGCAATCACGGCGATCACCCAGGCGCTTTTTCGACAAATCGACCTTCTTGCTGTTATCCTGGCGGGTCCTCACACCCTTTCCTCTTCCTGACACCCACATTCGTTTGCTTTATCGTTGGCATGAGGCTGATTTTAGCTGTCCACCGTCCTAAGCCCACACACGCTGCCCCCCATGTTCCGCCAACTAGGTCGGAGGGGTTTTTCCCGGTTTTTGGACGTACCCTCCCCCCTCTCTGGGCACTGGGCTCTCCATAGGCCACAACCGGAACCCCTCTGAACCCTTCCCCATTAGTGATTTCCCGCCGGGCCCCCCCCCCCCGTTATCGGGGCTCCTGTTTACCTCAGTTTCCCTTTCCCCCTGGCCCAAGGAGACCTGGTTTTTTTGCCCCCCAAAGTGTTTTTTCTTCCCTTAGGTCTTTCAACCCCCCCTTCACCTTACCAAGCGCCGGTTTTTGAACGCAACCGCCCCCCCCCTTTTGCGTTCCCCTTTTTTCCGCCCTTCCAGTTATTCCGCTGCTGTTGGATTCCCCTCAACCACTACTGTCGATAGTCGGTTCTCTACGGAGACCTCAAGCCCTGAAGGAATTTCTGCCAACCATGTTTTTGTGAATTCCGGTCGTTCCCAGTCTCGTAGAGCTTGGGTAGGGATATATGTCTGACTAATAGTAGTTTGATGCTTTTCAGAGTGTAGGGTAGTTTCCAACTGCTTAGGCACCGTTTCCCCCCCAACAAGGTTTCGGTTTGGCCCCTGATTTTGTTTGGCTACTTTCAGGCTGGCCAGATATTGGCGCATCTCGGTCAGGAGACGCCCTTCACACCCCCCTTCTCTTTGTGGTTCTGTTAAAAAATTTCCTGCCGTTTTTTCCCTCTTCTCTCCCCGTGGCCTTTTCCCGGCTTCGTTTCCGCTCCCCCATGAAGTTTTTCTCCCTGGGGGGGAGAAGGAGCCCCAGCAGTCGGCGACAGAACTATTTGTTTATCCCTTAAACCCCAGGCGGATTGAAGTCCTTTACTTACGGAAGCGCTTGAAAATGCCCCTGTTTTTATTGACCCCCTCCCGCTCCTGACGTTTTTTTTTAAACTCCCTTGGAAGGGATTGACATCTTGTTTATCCGTTTTTACCCAGAAATTGGTGGTTATTTCCTCCCCTCCGGGTTCGTGTACCCTCGTTTACCAAGACTCCCCACCTGGTCCGTAATATCGGGGCCTCGACGGTAACCCCCCAATCATTTTTTCTTTCGTTTCCAGCCCGGGTTCTTTTCCTACGGGTGGGCGCCCTTCATACTCCCTTTTAAAGTATTCCAGCCTTTTGTCCCTGTGTATGTCAGAAGGGAATTAACCTGAGCAACTCATGAACTCCCCAAGAGTCCGTCCCGTTCCCATCAGGTTCGCTCCTGTTGATACTTTTTTCCCTTTCTCGTCCACTGACACGATAACCCCCCTTTCCTGGTGGTTAGTGACCTCCCTAACCCTTGTCGCTTGTTCGTCCCCCGACAGTCGAGTCCCTGCCTTTGCTCGCTCCTTCTTTTCCTGGTCACGTTTTCTCCTGTAAGATCGCTTGTTTCGCTATGCGTTGCACCAAAGGTCACCATTCCGTCGCCATGTTTGTTGTTTTCCCGCGCCCCCCCCCCCACCCCCCCCCCCCGTCCTGCCCCCCATCATTCCCGGAATTTTGGTGATCAACCTGGAGGCCAGCGCCCAAACCCCCTTCCCCCAGGAAAACATCTTTTCCCCCTCCTTCCCCCCCTCCGGTGCCCTCCTTTGCAGTTTCCGGCTCTCACCTCACTCCCCCCCCCTCTCTCCCAGCCCTTTTCTTGCAAGACAGGCGGTGCTCCTTGCACAGCATGCCCCACTCCCGTGTCCGCGAAGTCTGACATCCCTCCAAGAGTAAACAGTTGTTCGTTCCCCCCCAGTGTTTTGTTTTTTTCGGCCTTCGTGGCTCCTACCATCCCCCCCCCTCCAGTTACCCCAAAGTCAGGTCGTGCCTCAAACAGGAAACAAAGAAGGCCTTCTTTACCAACGCCTCTTGTTTTTTTTTGCTCTTTTTTTTTGATTTTTACCCATTCTAACTCCCGTGCCACAGGTTGGGTAGGAAGCCCGTCGGTTTTTCCCTTCCCGCCTTGTCTTCCCCCGCCGGTCGCCTCCCTTTTGCCGCCACCTCCGGGATCCACCGGCCAGGAACCACAAAGGCTTGTCAAGCGTTTAACGGACCGTTCACCCCACCCCCCCCGGTTCTCATCTTCTTTTCCGTAGTCCCTTCTTTTAAAAGCCTACCCTTGTCCCTACCCGTTTTTGCAGGAAAAGAATCGCGTGATATAACCCCTCCTTCCTTCCCTGTTCCGCCATTTTCCCAAGAGAAGAACCCGTTGCCCCTCCCCCTTTTTAATTTCCCTTCACAACTTTATTTTGTTTTTCCTTTTTTTTTCTTTTTGCGCCAGGGCCCCTTTCTGCCCGTCTTCCGTCACCAAAACCCTTCGTTTTTCCCCTTTTCTCCTTCCTTTGTGTTTTTGTCAGGATTTATTTGTGGGTTTGGTTTTCCTTATTACGGCCTTCCGACGCCATTGGCGCTCTACCTCCACCCCCGAATTGTTTAATTTGGTGTGAAATGATGTTGTGGGGGTCCCCCCAACCCTAGTTGATGGTGGTGTTTAGCGGCGCGTTTCTGTATCAGTCCCGCTTTCTTTTCTTTCCCTTACACCGGCGGCCTCCTAGTCCGCAGGGAGTTTTTGGAGAACGTTCTTTTTAAGAGCAAGGGACGCCCCCCATTTTGGGTCACTTCACCGCTTCCACCCCCACCCCCCCCCCCCCGTACGGTTGGCAGTGTTTTTTCTTAGTTAAGGTCTTTTAGGCAAACATGTGACGGGTTAGACTCCTGTCTCCGTCTTTGCCTTCCCAACAACCCCTTGTGCTTCCCCCCCCCTGCAACTTCTTGGCGTGACGACCACACAATCCTCCCATTCAGGTTTGTTTGCTTTGCGCGGTCAAGTTTTTCTTGGTCCTGACCCGATTTTTTCTGGTCGTTTCTTTCTTGCTTCCCTCCCTCCTCCAAGTTTTTTTTTGACGACCCCTGCTCTTTGTTTATTTTCCGTCTGCGATTTCCTTAACCCTGAGATGGGGGGGGTCAGTTCGGCTTGAAAAGCCGTTTATACGCATCTGATCCCCCTCTTTGATGAGTCACAGGACATCTGTGTAAGGTCTGTCCTTCGTCAACCGTTGTTCTTGAAGGTTTTGGTTTGGTTTCTGAGGCGTTTTCACGCATTTTTGAGACAACCCACTTCCTCTTTTTCTTTTTTTTTCTCTGGTGGTGTCCCCCCCTTTTTTCGTCCTGGCGAATGGTTGGCAGGGTGTTCCTAGAACGCGTGAAAAGCGATATTGGTCTTCCCTTTATGTACCTCCCCCCCCCTGGCCCCCTGGCGGGGCTCCTGTGCCTTCCTCTCTCCTTGTTGAGGGAAAAGAGGGTTACTTCGTCCCCGTCCCAGGGTTGCTCTCCCGGGGGACATCCTTCTTTGAAGTTGTGAATGGCCACACTTCTTTCGGTTTTCTTCACCTTCGGTTCTTCGGCTTTTCTTTTCCCGGTTTCGCGGCCCTCTGTGCTGGAGAATTACCCCGGTCACCCCCTAGTAAGAGGAGTCGGCGGAAGGGAGACTGACCCTTGTGCGGTACCTTTCCGTTAACTTCGTTTTCCCCTGGTCCTTGGAGTTTTTTCTAACGAGTGCGGTGGGTTCTGTCTCGGGGTTCTTTTTCCCCGGGACTTTTCCTTACTAAAGGCGGGACCAGACAGCCCGAAACCACTACCAACAATTGGGTTTCCCCCCCCCCTTGCGGAACCCGTTCGGTCCTCCCCCCCTTCGTAACGCGATAGTGGTCTTCCTAGTCCGGTGGCCCCCCTGAGGGACTTGTCGCCGTTTCTAATTTGTTTTCCGTTTCCTCTCCTTCTCCCCCAAAGAGTTCCGGGGCCTATTGATCCAGCTTTCTTTGGAGCCCAGTTTACCCCGTCTAGCCCCCACTTTCCATAGTCCTCTTTGTCCTGACTCCTTCCCCCGGGGCGGAAGTCAGGTCAGTGTTTCCCAACGGATCGATCAATAGGGGGCGAATGTTTAGGCTACGCTGTGGCGCATACATCGTGTTGCCTCTTTGGATCAGGGAGACACCTGTAAAGTCCTGCTTCCTTTTTGTGCAACATCTTTTCCACTCTTTTTTCTTTTTTGGTTCTGGACTCACCGCGTCCCGAGTTTACCAAACCTCTCCCTAGTTGACGCCAATAATTTCCCCTCCGGGAAAAAAACACGCGGCGTCACATGTTTTGGCTTCCCCTTCCTTTTTCGTGACTGTTGGCACACTCTCCGTTTTTGATCCAGAACCGAACGTCCCTTATGTTTTTTTCTTTTCGTCACCCAAGACAAGAATAGTTTTTTGCACTTCCCCTTCTTTTCTTGTTTTGAGTCGCCAGGGCTTCGTTAGGCTTTAGTGGCCCCCTGTTTTCCTGGTTTGCATCCTATTCCTGGTCCCACCACCCCCCCCCCTGTCCTTCTCTGTGAAAGATCCCCATCATCTTTCCCAACACAAATTCATCCTATAGGTTTTTTCCGGCAACTTCACCCTCTATTTTGCCAGTTTCCTTCCTTTTCCTTTTTTTGCCCTCTTGGGAGCGCCTTTTTTTTTTCCGTTCCCCGCCTCGTATTAGTATGGGGACAACCCACTCCGTCTTTTCTTCAATGGAGTTTGGAATGAGCGGCCCCTGTCTTTTTTCCGATAAAATGCCTCATGCCGGACTACACCCCCCCCCCCCCCTTTCTATGTCCTCTGTGATTATTTCGTTCTCCTGAATTCTTCAACCGATATAGCCCTGTTTAGTCCAGACCCAGCCCTTGGTGATCGCTTTGATTTCAATTGCCCTGCGTTTGCCTTCTGTTCGGCCTTTGCGCCCCCCAGGTCTTTCTTGCCTGACGACTCTTTCACCACTGTTTTGGTGCAATAACCACCCGTCCCAACCAAGTTCCGGGGTATTGACCTGCCCCGTGTCTTATTTTCGTTTTTGACGTGAGGTTTCCTTGTGCGCCCCCTCGGTGTTGATTTTTTTTTCAAACCAATAACCCAGGGGGCCCCCCTTGAGCCCTCCCTTTCCTGGGACCCCCATGCGGTGTCTGCCTTTTTTGTACCCCCCCCTCAATGGTATCCCCATTTTTTATATATATATCCTCATAACTAAGTTGTTTTTTTTTGTGTAGGGATAATAACTTTTTGTCTACAACTGTCTCTTTTTACTTTTGGAAGAAAATTCATCACCCGTTAGGGATTCTTGGACCCGTTTCGATCCTTTCCGGCTCTAACACCAACTATGTTTTTTGCCCTCCCCCCTCCGAAGGCGGCGCCAATAATGACCTCGTGGGATCCCCCGTCCTGTTTTGCGTGAGGACGGGATCCAACGGGTGGGGTCCTGGTGCAGGCCGACAGCCCTTTTGTTAGCGTCCCCTTGACCAAGTGGCACGGCTCTTTTTTGAAATCACGTGATCCCCCCCTTGCTTCGGTTTTTGCTAGCCGTCCTGCTAGAGTTGGCGGCTTCTGTTTGGGACGAAATTAACCCAAAGAAAACCCTTTTTCTCTTCAACGATTTCCTTACCCGGTTGTTGTCTCCCTTCCTGTGGAAGATGGGTACGTCTTCCCAATTTCAGCCTATAATCCCCCCCCTTAGACCAGTTGTCCCTTTCAGTCTTCGGGGGGATTTTCCCCCTAACTCAATGGATCCTCCGCCGCTCGGGGTGGCTGTCCCCCACCAGCAGTTTTTTGACTGCTCCCTTCTTCCCCCCTGGGAAACCGAACGGTCCCCCTATCTTTTTTGACGGGAACCAACCGTTTTCTCTTGATAATTGTTTTTTTTTCCTTTTCTCGATTTGGATGGCTCTTTTTTTCAAGCCCACGTGAAGGGAATTTTTTTTGGTTTGGGCCCCTATCGGCCCTTCTTCTTTCTCCCACCCCGTTTTTCACCCAGCCAAAGAACAGGAGGAACGTCACCCCGTGTCTTTATTCAAACCCTCGTTATTCGCCATGTTTACAGGTCCTCGCTTCTTGTGGCTGGTTCTTTCGTGGACCCCAGGACCCCCCCCCCCCCCCCCCCCTTCATGCCCTTTCCGACTTTTTTTAGATTTCTTATCTCCCCCCTTTCCTTGCTGAATTTTTGCGGACCACCAAAACCCCCCCGGCCTGATGTTCCTTTTTCCCCCGCCTGGTCGTTTGTTTTTTGTCGGTGCGTAGCCCCTTGGTGAGCTGGAGAAGGACTTCATTTAGATAGCATTTTCGTCCGCGGGTTCCCCGTTTCCCCACCCTCAGTTCCTACTGCTGTGCCACCAGTTTGTTCACCAAACCATGAAAGGTCGTCTCTGTTGGGTTTTTTTTCTTCCCGGCATCCCCCCGAGCACTTCTCTTTTTGGTCAGCCCGGGGTGCCGGGATCTGATAATTGCGTTTTTTCACAATATTTGGGTCTTCGCTGGCAAATACTTCCAGTGCCGTCCCTCCACCCCTCTTTTCCCCCAATTGTGATTTTCAATACGGTCATTTTTCATTTTTTGGTGCGGTTGTAAGACCCTGTAATTTCCAGCCAGTGGATTCGCATTCGGCGACCCAGAAATGGTGTCATCACTTTCACCATTTTTTTCCCTTTGGATGTTAAAAACCCCTTTAAGTAGAAGGTAAGTTGGATTTGAAAAGTAGCTGACAATCCTAGACGTCTCCCATCTCGTTTTTTCTTTTTTGTTTCAGAATTTTAAGTAACTTTTTTTTTTGGTGGGACCGTCCCTTTGGTTGGTTTTTTTACGTGGTCCAGGTCTTGTTATGCCACCAAATCCCATCACACCGTAAAGTTTTTACAAGACACTTCATTGGGAGGCTACTCCAAGACTGTTTTGTCCACTTCGGTAATACTCAAGAAGGGGTTCAGGTTATTCCACTTCCTACTTCCCCTCTTCTTCCAGGTGAGTTTCTGTCGCCTCCTTTCCTGCCTCCTGATCCCTGCCCTCTAACCTTCACTCCTGCCCCATTTACTGAACTGTCTACCAGGAAGTCTTCCTTTTTCATGTGGTTATACGTAACACGGCAGTGATTCCCAAGGATGTGGGCATACTTACTCCTACAGTAAGACTCCCTTTTTTTCTCCCCCAAGTACGATTCTTTCCGGCGTAACCAGCAGTACCCATCACTTTTCTTTCAGACGTTGGGGTTTTTCGCGTCTCAAATCCTCGCTTTCTTCTCTTTATGCAGGCCTTTTTTGTGCAACCTCCCACACATCGTAAGACAAGGTGTTTCCCCTAACCGAAGGAACCCCCTCCCCTACGACACTCCATTCGGTCATTGCTTTGTTACGCCAATTTCCCGTTCGAAAGCCATTCGTGCACAACTTTTTCACCCACAACGGAGACGGGAAAAAATGTTGTACCGGCCTTACAAAGACACTTCCCCCCTAAATGGGTTGGTCCACCGTGTAAAATTTTTGAGTCTAATTTTATTTGCTGTTTCCCGATGGCGGTGACTCCAACGGCTGTTTGCCCGCAGTCACAGCCTGTTTTTTCCCACCAGCTCCCTTTTCCCCGCCTACAGCGCCGCCCCGCGTTTTTTGCCCAGCGTTCTGGGGAGTTCCCAAATTCGGAGGACAGGCAAGTTCCTGCACCTCCACCGCCTTCCCCGCCGTTCGCCGAACAAGTACCCCGGCCTTCCCCCAAGTTTCTTACGCCGTTTCGTCCCTTTTGGCGTTTTCCTTTGTCCGGTCCTGCCCTCTGCACCCGTTGTCTTCCCCTACACTGGTGTTGGTGGCATTCCCCGGGGGCATGGCGTGACTCCTGACCCCCCTTTTTTCCTCCACGACCGTGAGGCACCTGCCAGTTCCCCCTTCTTTTTCCTCGGTTTAACTGGGAAAACCACCCTGTTCTATTCTCTTGCTCGTAGTTACGGCGTCCACGCCTTGCCCCCCGCCCTTCCGGCCGGGACCGTTTCCCGGGGGTCCTCAACAAGAAGACGATTCTATTTTTTCCGTTAATTTAATCCACCCGCAAAATCGGGATTTGGCCCCCAGCAAACCTTCCGTTTGAAACCCTTCCAGTAGGGTGGTGCCGGTCGGGTCTCGATGCGAAATTTTGTTTCGATTCCTTCCGTCCTGATAAACCCACAACTGATCTTCGGCCTCTGACTCCGTTGGTTGTTGTTGATCTTTTCGAGGGTTTTGTTGGTTTTCTTGGCGACGGCATCGACGCCCCTGGTCGTTTTCTTAACAACCAACGATGTTTTTGGCATTTTGACTTTTTTAGGGTGTGGTGTTTGCACCCCTGGAGGCGCTGGTGTTCTGTTCTTGAGGCGCCTGCGGTTCTGCGCTTTCTGTTTTCACAACTTTTTCCCGGGTTTGTTTGGCCAGCCGTTACTTGCAAGTATCTATAACCTGTTTTTTTCAATGTCACCGTGTTGCCCCCGCCGGTGGTCGGCGGTTCCTTCGGTGTCTGTTTCGGCAACAGTTGTCCAGTGGCCGGCCCCTTTGGTAGTCGTTGTAGGAATGGCACACCAACAACCCAAAATTGGCTTCCTACAATGCAAGTGCGACACAATGGTCAGACCCAAACAGTCGCGCCCGGCCTTTCTTCTTCTCTCCTCTTTTGGTTGTGCAGGTCGTTTGTTTTTTTTTAGGGTGATGGAGGTGATGGCGGATAAGATACCTATCTTTTTTTTTACCGGTCCGTCGCTGGTTTTCCGTGTTTTGTTGCCGTCGGTCTTCGGCGGCCACTTTCCGTTAGGGTTTTCAGGGCTTGTGGGCCCGTTGCGGTGCCATTTTTCTGTTCTCCAAACCGTTTTGCTTGGACAACGGGCCGGCTGGAGAATATTCACACGGCCACCCGGGGTGTGCCGGCGTTTTCCCCTTCGGTCTCCAAAGGTTCCGGTCCCGCGGGTGTTTTTGATTTTGCTTGCGGGGGTCGGAGATTCAGTGGGGAAAACCACAAATGGCATATGGGGGAGTGGAGGACTGGTTTGCCCTTGCAGGGGCTGGGTCAACACACTTGCGGACGCTGTTCCGTTTGGTTTCTTTGTATTCGCGCAACCAGCGTTGTTGTTTCTGGATCTGACGAAAGCCGGCAACTGGAGGAAGGGGCTTTCAGCTCTACTGTTTATTGTGTCCCCCTTGAGGTTTCCTTCGGCCGTTCATTTGGGTTCAACCAGTTTTTTTAACATCGTGGAGGCACTCCCCCCCCCACAGGATGAGGCGGGAGGTAAGGCTGCGGCTCGGATTTTTTACTATATGGTTGAGGCGTTCGGCGCCGGGCGGTGCAGGAGGCCCCCCCTTTCCTGGAATGATTTTGTTTTTTTGACGTAGAGGACCGCAAACGGAGTGTTTCACTTGCCACGGTACCCCTGGCCGGCAAACCTTTGTCTCCTCTTCCATGTAAGTCCCTTTCCCCCCTTAGGCCTGGGTCGGTAAAGGTGGGTTTACACGACCGGTGCGCAATCCCACCCCCCAAATTTCGCACCCGGCGGACCCCGGCCTTTTTCCCCGGGCAGTGGCCCTTCCCCTGTTCCCTCACTGGCGGCTGTTCCTTGGACCGGGGGGGCAAAGGCTTCACTTATTACGTTCTAATTGCCTTTTTCCTACATGTTCCGTGATTAACACCGCTTTTGTTTGCCGACCTGCGAAAGCCGTCGTCCCCCCCCCGCAAGTTACTGAGGTTTACAATGACATCGGAACTATTTCCGATAAAAGTGTTGTGATGGTCCTGAGGACGTGAAGGAAGTTGTCCGATTCCCCCTTTCTTTCCCCCCCCAAATAGTTGGCCTTTTTTCTCGTTTGACGCGGGGTTCCCAATCCATTAATTTAGTTTCCTGTTGCGAACTAAGTGGATCCCACCAAACGATCTCTGTCCCTGTTGCTAATTTTTTGTGCCCACCCTGTTCTCCCCTGAGGCCCCTGGGGGAGCGTGGCTTCTTTGGCTCCCCTCCCCGCTACGCGATCTACCCCGATTTCCTCGCCCGCCGTCCTTCTTCCTTTCCTACCCCCCAGAAGAAGTGCCAAAGAAACTCCGTTTCACATGGTTTTGCCCTCCCAACGGCCTTTTTTTTAATTTAGTGACTTGAGTCAATAAGTCTTTCAGACCTGGCCTCTTGGATTCCATCTTTTTGGCGGTCGGATCAACAGCCAAATCATCGATTACCTGTGACCAAAAGGCTGGGCGCCGATTTTTGAGCGCACACGGTTTTGTTACGCTTCCCTTTGTTTCTGGGCTTTTGAAGACCGTTTCACTCTTCCATAACCGGCAAACCAAAAAAAATGTTTTTTTGGCGTGAGGCCCCTCCCCCCCTATATGGCTATTCCAACACTGATCCTGAATCACCCCTGGTTTTCAGGTCAAAATCAAAATTATTGCTTTGCAGCTTTCTTTTTGCAACCTGAGTGTTTGGAGCGCCGTCTTCCCCTGGCACACCCGACGCGCACTGTACGTTAGATTTTGCTTTTTGGAACCCCAAATCCGATAGTCGGCAACTGGCGCCCCCGTTTTTTTTTTCTTTGAGCGTCCTGCCTGTGAAGGATAAAATCCTCTTTCACTGCCGTGGTTATTCCCCCCCAGTGTTGCGGACTATTTCTGGGGATCTTTCTGGGTCTTAAAAGAAAAGTTATCGCCCAAATTATTCTCTAGCTTTTTTTCTCGCACCCAGCCGCCCATGGTGCTTTTAGACGTGATTGCCATCTTTTTGAAATGGTTTTTCGGTGTTCTTTCGACCCTGTTTTGATTTTCTCCTCCAATGACTCCCAAGGTGGAGTGCCGTCCGACCCACGTTCCCAACCAGTCCTGGGATGTCCCAAAGGCGCTCCCTGTTTCGCACTGGTTGCAGGCCTTTTTTCCTCAAACACCTAGGTGTCGAGTGTAAACCCCCTTTTCTCGGCCCCAGGGGACTTCTCCACTGTTTCTCGAGTGGGAAGGGTCCTTTGGGCGGCAACACTCCCCTCAAACGCCTGTTCCAGTTTT
>Ga0179591_1227674_pt1 | contig 20639 bp, 23 predicted proteins | sample CZOMad2_1_08_16f_FD_182891 | JGI IMG/M metagenome (GOLD analysis project Ga0179591, IMG submission 182891) | Vadose zone soil fungal communities from Angelo Coast Range Reserve, California, USA - CZOMad2_1_08_16fungal (PacBio error correction) | ecosystem: Environmental > Terrestrial > Soil >... | reverse complement strand
GCGACGTTGTTTAAGCTCCCGGTCGAACAAGCCTTTTGCAACATTGTTCTCACCCCTTCCTTCTACGCAGACCATTAAATCCTCTTCTCAATCCAGAAAAAAAGAGTCAGAATATAGAGGGATTTAGAAGGAGGGCTATCAGGAGCGGATTTGTTTGTGTTTCTGCGTCAAGCACCTTTCTCCTTACCTGACACTCTGCGTCTTTCTTCATTATGTACTCTTTTCCCGCATGCCTTGCAGTGAGCTTGCCCCTTGTCCCCCAGCACACCTTCCCGCATTGTTCCGTTCCTCCATGCGCTGCCCAGTTTTTCCGTCCCTGTTTGTCCCCTCGAGCAATGGACTTGGCGCCGCGTTGCAATAGACCCCTGACGAACCCCAACCATTGTGCCCCAATTCCTCCCTACAACGTCTCCGCATGCTTCCCGTAAAGTGTCTCCCTGGTTCCTGGTCTACCCTCCGAAGACGCAAGCCCCCAGATTACTTCGAGGTCGTGTCGACGCCTTTAACCCTCCCTTCTCTTTTACCTCAGGGGACCGTGGTGAGGATCTTCTTTTCCAACTTTTTAAAACACAACATCAGCAATCACGGCGATCGTTACCGTGTCCCTGCCCCGTATCCTTTCCCGTACCTTTTTTTTCGCATCTTTATCGTGGTCGATACACCCTCCCCCTTTCCCCTGAACCTTCCGATTTTTTCTCTCCCTCCCACCCCGCTGGCGAGCTACAGCCAACATGGGCGACGCACCCGGACGGATTCGAACGTCTGAGTGAATTATTTCAAGAGCTATTTTTCCCCCCTGTTGCCATCTCTCCCTCCCTTCAACGGTGACTTTTTCTCCCCCTCCTCTCTTGCCGAAAGACTTGCTCTCAGCGTACCTCTCTGAATCATGGATGAGCGCGCTTTTCTTTCTTATTCTTTGTCGTGTCCTGGCGGACCCCGTCTCCTGATCCGATCGTCGTTCCTCAATGTTCACGCACATCTTCACTTCATCCCATTAGCAGCTAAGTTTGTCACACAACCCTCAGCTCTGTCCTTTTTTGTGTTTTTTCCCTCCTTTGCACTCACCCCTGCCGGTTTGCGGACTTCCTTTCCCTGCCTCGTGCCCATGGAAGTAGCTGGTGTTGTCCGATTTTTTTTTTCCCCTTGCTATGGACGGGCGGCATAATTCTCGGTTCCCCCCTCCTCTATACCCCTATGCCAGCTTCCGACCTTCTTTTATGGTCTTACGTGGTTTCATGACCGAACTTCTTGAACACGTTCCTTCTGCGCCTTTCTTCCAACAGCGCAGTACCGCACGTTTTCTTGCCATGGCCCTCCCTTAAGCAGTCATCCTAACCAGAAAACCCGTGGGCGCCTCCCCTTCGACCAGTTTGCCTTTCCCCATGTCCCTCCTTCCTTCCCCCTCTTGGAATACACTCCAATTTTTCCATCCCCCTTGTCCAGAGTGACTTCGTCTCCCAGCTCGGTATCCTTTATCCCCTTTTAACTCCCCCGGTCCTCTTTTTTCCGAGTTAAGGAGTCTTCTTATGGAGTGCGGACCTTGGCAATAGTCTTTCCCCCCTTTCGCGATCTTTTCCTTTTCTCTGCGATCGATATTGCTTCCACATCTCAGATAAGAGGCCCCCGTCTCCTTCTTCGGTGCTTTAAGCGCCCCCAATCGGCCCCTCGTCCTAGGACTTTTTTACCTTAGTAAGAAACGGCTCGTCCTAATCTTATTGATTGCTCGCCCCCCGGCCTCGTCCCCCCTCCCGTCTATATAGCACTGTTTTAGTCTTCAGTGATGTGACCGTTTTGAAACAAGCGTTCCTTCTCCCATGAGTTCTTCTCAGTTAGGACGTTTTTTTCTCTTTCGACTTCTTTCTTCTTGGCCCATGAGTCATCCCTTCTTTTCAAAAGAGGGCTCGCCCGGTAGATCTCTCACGCCGGGCCAGGCATTTGTCTTTTTCCCTTCCTACCCGTTCTTTTCATGGTCGTGGGGCCCTTAGGGGGGGATCTCACCCCATTTCTATGAACCGGAGTGGATGATTGTCTTCTTCTGAAGCCGCTTCCAGCTTTTCCCGCCCAAACTCAACCGTAGGAGTCTCTCAATGAAGAGGATGTACACTTCTTCTTTTGACATAGGGTTTCTCTCATTCTTTCCTCCCCCCTTGTTTTTGTTGCTCGCGCTCCCCTCACCAGACGGGTTCAATCCAATTAGATTCTATAAGTTATTGTTCTTCCCCTCTGCTACGTCTTTTTCCCCCCTTCCCCCAATATCATCCGCGTTCTCCCAATGATGGAGTGATTTCTACGTCTTCATGTTCTTTTTTTGTACCCTTTATGTTTTTATCTTTGTAGAGACCCCCTTCCCTGCCCGGACCCCCAGAAGAAGATCGAGTCTTCGAGGCCCGGTGGCCGAGAGGATTTTCCTCATGGGCCGGAATCCCTCACTTTCGAAGGATCACCAGGCATTCCTTATGCGAAACTGACCCTCCTTCTTTGGGCTCTTGATCGGCAGTTTCCCCCTCGGCGGCCTCTTACGATTCGATCGCAGGAGGTGACGAGGCGGTCTTATGACTTCACCCATTCAGAGAATCCCATTCCTTCACGTATTAGAGATTGTACGAAGTCTCAAACTCTTTCTTCCTTTCCCCGTCCCCCGCAGAAGTCTGCACCTCTTCGCAGAGGTGCTGTTTCTCACCCTCGTTTTTCCCCCAATATGAAGCTGTCCTTTTTACGGAAATGCCCCGATTTCCCCTCCTTCCTATCCATTAAATATTTTCCTCTCCCGATTCTTGTTCTTCCGCCCCCCCCGTTGGAAGATTCACTGTTGCAGTCCTGGATTCGTGTAGCTTTTCCACGTAAAGCGACACGATGGCCCTTGAAATTTTCCGGTTCCCGACCTCTCCGACATGTCGTACTCCCTTTCAAGGACCAATGTTTTTTCCATCGCCTAAGTTTTTGGACCCCCCGTTTCTCTTTTAGACGGTGCTTCAGGAGGCCCTAAGCCAACAAAGTGAGTATAGTATGGTCTGAGTTAGATCCTTCTTAATCCTACTTTTAACCGGTTTTCTGCAGGTCCTGACTTCCCCGTCCCAGGAAATTAACTTTACTCCCCCGTGACTTCTTTCCTTCCACGTACCTAGTTGATGCTTCATGTATCGGGTCTCGTTTTCTGAGACGCCCGTCCCCCATAGTGCTTACAACCCGACCCCCCCGGCGTGAAGCTCATCCTTTTCTTTCCCTGAATTCCGAAAACCTCCGTGCTCCGTTTTTCTTCCCGAGTCTCAAATCTGAACATTTAAAGCCCCTCTAGGGTGTGTACCTTGCTATTACGTGTGGAAATGCAGATTTCCTCGCCTTGGGACGTTCCCCCACCCGCAGATGCGTTCTTCCCTTTTTTTTTTCGCTGATCATTCACTTCCCTAGAGGGCGAACGACCATGTTTCGGATATCATTTGAGTTCATCAACGGCCCCTCCCTTCGCAGTCGATGCTTTTCCCCTGCAATTTTGGCGGATTCTTGTCACGTGTCCGTTTCAAAGAGTTTTTTGAAATTTGCTAATCTGGATAGCCCGCCCCCCTCCTCGAGGTAATCTTCTCCTTCTTTGGGTTGTTTGCCAGTTTTTCGCTGTGAGGGAGACTCGCCCCTTTGTGGAGAGGTATATTCCCTCTGACTTAGGCTTTTTACCTTTTTTCTTAGCGCAATTCCTCCCCCCCCTATGAGAACATCGTGACATTTAAGTCCTTCCCAAGGCAATTCCTCCTTCTTTCTTGTTTCAGTTTTTCAGTTTTCCTTAAACATGCGACCCACCACGTTGAAACATTATTGAGTTCAAGGCCGTTCTTTTCTTGAATGTTAAACGAACTCAGCCTTTTCCACTGGCGCTTCTGTTTAGATACGGACCTTCCTCTCTTGGGCTCGACTTCGGTAAGTTCCAACCTGGAGGTACCCTAAATTCCTCTCACTTTGGGTTATTCACCGTTCTCTGCTAGCCAACTTCTGTGCTCGCCCCTTACCCTTTTCCCAAACGGGTCCCCCTGTGTCTTGCAAGCCCTATGGAACCCCCAGGCTTTCCCCCGGTTCGAGTGGCCCTTCAACTGCTATAACTTCCTTCCATTGAGGTTTTTACCGAGATGAAATGGGGCTTCTTTCACCTAGTCCCAAGTTCTGTCTTTCTTAGCCGAGACCCACAATACTCACCTCCGTATGAGCCAGAGGCTAGACTTAGCTCTCCCTCTATCCAGATGATGTTTTCTCTTTTTTCATTTTCTGATTTCTTTCTTTCGTGCTTCCTTTTCCCCGTTTGCCCAGGCGGTCGACTGGGATCTGCAAAAATGCTCGAATGGAGCCCCAGTCGCCCGACGACGTTACCCACTTAGCACCGCCTCTTTTCTAACGGTTTGCCCACTACTAGAGTGTCCTGCCTTATTTGCCCTTCATGCAAGAGGATCTGTGCCCCCCCCTGACAGGTTGGAAGTTTATTCTTTCTGCCGCGGCTGATCTGAGTGCGCCCCAATCTCGCTGGGGAAGCTCTCCTACTGCCTTCCATCCATCCTTCTTTTTCTTTTTTCTTTTTTTTTTTTTTTTTTTCGCCTTCTCTTAACAGAGGATTTTCGTTTTGGGTTTTTTTCAAACCCCTTCGGAAGCATCTGCGGCGTCTCCATTTTGATATTTTCACGCCCGCTGTTTTGCCGAACTTGTTTGTATTTTCACGTCCTCCGTGTAGGCGTTCACCTTCACCACCCTAGCGCTCCCATTCTCTCCTCCTTGTTTCTCGTACCTGCATTTTGATGAAGTGGGCGACCACGTGCTGTTTCTCACTAAACCGCGGTCTTGTTCCAGCCCTTTTGCTCCGCATCTGCCACTTTTTCCCTCTCCATCCCCCCTCTTCCCCTTTTTTCTTTCCTCCCTGCAGGCTGTTTTTTTGACCTCCGTGCACCCAGTGCGCCGACCGTGCCCTTGCCACCAGAAGTCAATCTCCCTTGACCCCCAACCCTTTTTTCTTCCCCCCTTCCTCCTGCAGTTAACCCTCCTTGGTCCCATTTTGAGAGGGCTTCACTTCCTGAATTGCCGCGTCGGTCTTCTCTTCCCATGCCGCTCCCGTTTTCTGATTGAAACTCATACCCCTAAGAGTGACGATTCGTCCTGAGCCCCATGGGCTCTACTCACCTATTCCTGCCTCGTCTCACTCTCCTCCTCCCCCATTTTTGCGCTTCCAGCGTTTGTTTCTTTTCCCGGTAGCATAGACACCCCTGGCCCCTTAGTCTTGGATTGGACAGTGAAAACTGACCAGTCTCCTTCCACCCCCTCTCTCTTTACTCCACCTCGGTGTTTTTTCTTCTCTTACCCTTCGATCTTTTCAGTTTCACGTCTTCCCCCCCCCTATACGCCAGTTTACTTGAGAAATGCAGCTTCCTCTTTCCACTTTCCAAGATTCCACCTTATGTTCCCCTTCTTCCTAGCCTGCTTACTGCATCGTCTCTCCCTCGCATGGGTTATCATCAGCTTTTTCGAGGCACTCTCGCCCCAGGATGTATTGAGTTTGTCCGTTCCCCTTCATATTTCCCTTCCCTGACGCGGGAATTATTTGTTGATCTCTCTGAAAGATGGGTGACTCCCTTTGTGTTAATCATGTTCGCCTTTCCACCCTTCTGTCATGGACCCTTCTCTTAAAATCCCTTTTCGGCATCTCTTTTCTTTGGCGGCTGTAAAAAAGCCTGCCTCGTCTTTTTTGTCTTCAACCCGGGAATCTCTTCGCATCTGATCCCCAACCTGTGTCTCGAGAACAGTGTTCCACACTTGCGCTCACCCACAAGTGATCCGACCGGTTTTCTCTCATCCCCCCCGGTCGGACACGCCCACTTCTATTTAGCCCCCCCCCCCCCCCCCCCCCCCGATGCATCCTCTCTTCAGATCCTCTCCTTGGTTGATTTCGTTGTTTCCGCCCCCTCCTGTCCAGGGTCCCTACACAAAAGTTTCTTTCTAGGGACAGCGCGTTTTTCCCCTCTTTTTTGTCTTCTCCTCCCTTCTTTCTCAGTCTGTTCCACTCCTCTTCAGGCGCGGCCGCATCCCGTTGTCCTTGCGCCGGCGTTTTCCTTTCCCCAGGCTTGATTGTTCGCCGCATATATGCTCCCTTCTCTCCCCTGGTCTCGCCCTTCACACCCGTACTTTTTTCACCGATCGCGTGAGTCCCCCCCTCCTTTCATGACCCCTTCTGCACGCGCACCGTGGCAACGCTCCCCCCGTTGCTTTGTTTCACCTTCATCCGCGACTTGAATCCTATAGACAGTTGTGCCCGCTATGCGTGAAAAGACTTTTGTGAATTGGCACCAATTCCAATCCCCCTCTACCTGAAACTGCCCTATTCTCCATACGCCCCCTCTCTATCCGTATCTCGCTCGTACTAGCCGGCGGGCTTTGAGTGAGGATGTTTTTTTCTCCTTTCCTCAACCTCAGGGACGTTTTTCTTCCCCTGTGGCCCTTCAATATAGATGCAGCTCTTGCCCCCCCAAGAAAATGGCATTGCAGTTCTATATCCCGTCGAAAGACACTTTGAAACGCTGTTTCTCTTTTCCTCTCTTGCTTTCGGTACTTCTGACATCGAATTGGAGAAGAGTTCCCTCGCCCGTGTCAAAAACTTTCTTTGCAAATTGAATTGACCCTCCCTCTCCATTCCCCGACTCGCTCCCCCTTCCCAGTACTATCAAGTCAGTTATTTTTTTTTTTCTCTCTTTCCAGATGGAAGGCCAGGTCGTTTAAGCTTCGATAGTTCGCGTTATGAAAGTCACTCCTTTTCCCCCCGTTTACGGCTTCATATTCAGGTTTAACTTCAAAAACTCCTTTTTTTCTCCCCCACTCCTTCTCGCCGTGACCGTGGCAAGTCCCCCCCTCTGCTTTCGCCTATTTATAGCGGGGCATACCTCCCAGTCCAAATCACATTCGCCCTCGCCGCTTCCCCCTGGCGTTTCCCCCCGCTACCTGCTTTTTTCCTCCTTACCCGGACCGGGTTTCTTCGCTTTTACTTCATGACAGTGGACCTCGGGAGTCTCTTTAGGAGGAGTGCTATACCCGCTCTCGTCGTGCCCCCCTATTACGTCCCCCCTTCCCACCTAGCCGCCCCTTCTCCGACAGCAGCTCCTAGGAGCCTTTTTTTCGGCTAATGGATGAGACGCGCCATTGGCGTTTACACTTCGGTCGTAGCCCTTATCTGCTCCCCTCCCTCCTTCCCTCACTCTTTCTTCCCCCGCCCTTCGCTCCAAGTCATTCCACTTACCGCTTCAGATTGTCACCACCCGACTGATCGTGATGGTCGTTTTTGAGGCGAACTGACCCCCTGCATCCCCTGATTTTGTTATCCTTTTTCCTAAATCTTTTCGGCTTCCAACTTTCTGTTTGTGTCGTTCGTCCAAGCGATGAATGGCTTTTCCTCTTTTTTTTTTACCAGAAATCCCCCCTTCTTATGCCGGACCTCCCCCTTGCGTGGCTTATTGTCGTCATTTGGTCCATTGTAATTTCCCTTTGCCCCAGCCCCCTTCCTTTTTTACTTCCTCTGAGCCTTACCCCTCATCAATTCTCACGGGGGTGCTTTTTACTGGACTCTTTCCGACTCCACCCTTGGTCTCCCTCCCCCTATTTTCCCCTCCCTCTCACTGTGCCCCCAAAGTTGGCCTTCTTCAAGCCTACCTGCCGAAAGCGGGAACTCCCCCTCCCCATTTTTATTCCCCCAGATGCGGTTCTTCTCCCTGTTTATTACCTCAAGCGTGCGACAACCCTTTACTTCCCACGGGTTTTTCTTGCCCCCGATCCCTGAGAGCCCTCTGGATTTTTCCAGGGAATATATCTTGCTGTACAGATCAAGTCTTACCCTCCTTTTTATTTTTTGCTGTCCTTGATCCTGATGTGGTCCACTGCTCGGAGGGATACGCCCAATGAGTATCGATGTCCTCGATGTGCATGACCGCATTGCGTCCCACTGTCTTCCACATGCTTGCTTTCCCCGCGTCCCGGCCTCGTAACTGAAGACTCGTTGTCCTGCATCCCTGACTCATTTCTTACTGTGATGACCCCCCCTCCAGTTTCCCTTCATGCGTCGTAGAAAGCAATTCCGTTTTGATCTTCGAAGCTGGGCTAATTTGACGAGTTCTATAGAAATGTATCGTCCAAGTCTTCTTCATCTTTCTATGGCACCCGCCTGGCCTTCGTATTTCTCCGTTCCGTACTCCTTGTAGGTGGTCGATGCTGAAGAGGATCCCTTGTTTGTGATCAAAGGTTCTTCTCGTGCACCATAGACTCCTTCAGCTCCCCCCCTAACGTAGGTATATACCAACACCGAGGATTCCCCACGGCTTCTTATTGAGCTCGTGCCTCTTTCCCTTACTACCTCGTCTTTGTTGTTCTTTCTCTCTTTCCCCGCACTTTTCCCCTGAATGCACCTTTTTTTTCCCCCCTTCATTGATGATCCTTAAGGTTCTTTTGCGGGCGCGATTCCGGCATGGGATTCCCCTTGGTTCCTCCCCCCTTTCTCCCAAGCCTGTGCTCACCACATGGCGCTATTTTTCTCTAGGAATCGACCACTACATGTACTCCCTGGTATCTCTTTCTTTCCCCCCAGTCCCCATCTGTCCCCGGAGTTCAGTCCCTTTTATCTTCTCCCTTGACTGAACGGTCTGACTATTCTTTTCCTGGGCTTTCCTCCCCGTCGAAGTCTTCAACCCATTTATCCCTGCGAACTAGTCTAGAAAAGAGAAGGTTTCATGATTGGCCCAACTAAGTTCCCCCACGTCGTTGCCCTACAAAGTTTGTAGTTGACGATTGTTTTAGCTCCCGGCAACCCCTTACCGAGCGACCCGTTCTTTTCTGAATTCCCTTTTCTCCCATCTTGACCCTTTTTTATCGTCTTCTCACGCCGGACTTTTTTCCCCGCTCGCGAGGTTTGTCTTTCTCCCCCCAATCTCTCCTATCTGAACTCTCTGTTTTTCCCCCAGGCGGATAGAGATCTGATAATCACCATTAACCGATGCTCTTGTCTTTAAGGATATTTTTTTTACCCAGAGCACAAACTTTTTTCAGATTAATTTCGCAGGTTTACTCCCGTTCTTGTCTACACTCTTTCTTCCGATGGGAAAGTGGCACATTTTTTCTTCCTTCTCACCCTGTCCAGACAAGTTGCCCCCTTTACCTCCCAATGTTAGCGGCTTTTCGGGGAGAACACCTCGCTATGAGGTTTCGTGGCTTTTGGATTTTCTGCCGATATTTGGCAATTACCAGTCACAACCCACCTTGGCGTAATGCTTGATTTTTCGAGAAGTTTTATAATACTAACGTTCCCTATTCCGGTATGGACCCCTAGTCCCTTTCCCGACCTAACCGGCTCCTTTCTTCGGAACTCCTTGATGACTACGAATTCTTGTTAGACACCATTATTCGAGGACCTCACCGATTCCTTTCTTTTACTCTGGACAACACCCCCACTCGACGCATGGAATTGATCCGGTGTCCTTCCCACCGTAATTCCCCCCCCTTGATGGCCTTCCTATTCGACACGATCACGATCCGAGCTGTGGTGACACGCTTGTGATCGTCGACTTTTCAATGCAGCTGGACAGCTAAGGGGCGATTGAACCTCCCTTTATGCGGCGAGAGTTTCTAAGTCTCCAGGGCCGTACCTCCACGGGCTCCCCTCCCTGCTCCTGCATACAGGAGTCAATCGTCGAGACTGCGGATCTGCTGTTCGTTCTTATTCTGTTTCGTTTTCTCGTGTACGTGTTCTTTTCTCGGGATGGCACAGTATATTTCCCTTTGGTTTCACTGGCTACGCCGCCCCCCTTGACGGTTCCCTGAAGTCAAACTGTCCCGTGTGATTGACTGGTCTTGTATCGGTCTGACTTTTTTTTTTGAGCGGCTATTCGAGGCCGCTTCCTCGGGACGGGACAGTGGGGCTGGTTCGTTTCTCCCTCCTTGCCCCAATTCATTCCTCCCCCCTTTTTAGGATCATACTGGGCGTCTTCCGGTCACGGCAATATCCCCCCACGGGACTTATGGAGTTCACGCCCTTTTTCCTTTCCCCCCCTGGCACCCTTCCCCAACGTGACCATTCTGCGTTTTCCCGGATTTTCGTGTTCTGCTGGTAAATCTTTTTCTTCAAATTCTGACTTTAGTCTCTTACTCCCGGTCCCGCTTGAAGGGGGAGACCCCCTTTCATCAAACGGGAATGGTCCAAGGCCACCCAAACTTTGCAGCACGGTTTTTACCGCACGGTGCGATTTTTCAAGACCCCCCACTTCGATATTTTTCTCGCGAAAACAGGGACTGCCCTGGGACCCGCGCCACAAACTTTGACCCCCTCCCCTATTTCAAGTTTTGTGTCGTGGGACAGTTCAATCGTAGAACGGCAATGCCCTCTCTGTGAAGACGCCCCCCTTTTTGATGAGTACCTTTTACGCCATCCCTTTCCCTGGTTCACATGATTCTGACATCCTTCCCACCATTAAAATAATCCCCTAAGTCCTTTACTCCTTCCGCGATACGTCTCTACAGACTGTGGTCCTTATTTGAGACGATTGCAGTTGCAGGTCTTGAGTTGAGCATTTGCCTGGGTATCCAAACTGTCGGTTTGGGCTGGTGCGTCCCTCTTTTCCGGAGGCAACTTAGCATTCATCTCCTTAAACCACAGTTGAGAAAGAGTTTTGCCCAGCTCCCCTCCCTTCATTCTTTTCCTCTTCGTGGAACAGGACTGCTTTTTTTTTCTTTGACCACCCCGATTACGTGCTCTTCGTAACAGTTGAATGGCCTCTATATTCGGCGAGCAATCCTCTTTTACCTCCAGCAGCCCGGACTCACTCCCCATCCCTCATTCTCCTTCATTCCATCCGTTTGGTGCCCCTCGGAGTCTTCCTTAGGAGCTCTCCCCGTTTAGTCCTTTCAAGAGCTACTTCCCTTCTCCCATCTGTTCCTTTCCTTTCTCGTAGGCCGTTCTCCCTGGACTTTACAATCGAGCTTCTCTGAAGATAGTCATCCATTTTAGTTCCCCTTCTAAATTCTTGGCGCTTTAAGTCCTACTTTTTGCTCGACACTCGGAGCCCTTTGTCTCCTGTGTTAGGGATAGAATCGCGCCCCCTTTGGTGTTATGATCTAATAAGTTCCCTTTTGATAGCCCTCCTCCGAAATTCCTTCAGTGGTACTCCTACGGCAGCCTCTCCTTCCGTACACCTGCTCCCAGAATAATAGCTCTTAGACCTTTTCCCGTTTTTCGTCGCGATACTTCCCCTTCCCATCTTGGATTTTACAAATAGTTCTCGCGTTCTCCCTAGTCAGGTAGGTGTGCTCCCAGAAATTTGTAGATATTGAAACGCATACACTTTCTCTAGTTCAGATGTGAGTCTTCTTTTTTCTCACCATTTTGTTTCGTCCTTCTTCCTCGGCTAAGCGACCGACTCTCCTGCTCCTTTCCTTTTGAATGTCTTGCGGTATTAATCGAAAACTGTCGTTAGTGGTTGGGCAAATTGAAACTTCCATCGCTTCTCCCCCTCTCTCTTTATCTCCTAAGTTTTGTTTCTTATTGATGGCCGATTGTAAGTTCCCCTGCTGGAACCAACCATGACAGCAGTTTCTTCTTGTCTTTCCTTAACCCTCTTTCCACGCCCCGTCTCTGAGCGGCGGCGAGTAGCTCGCAGGCTCGTCTTCTTCCTAGTCTGGGGAAGCCTTGCCTTCTTTTTTTTTTCCCCTCCCGGTTTATTTCGTTTCAGAGCGACATTTTTCTTTTCACGAAGCAATACATCTTTTCTTCGTTACAGCCCCGCGAGTGCCAGAGGGGTGACATCATTTTTCCTGGCCGCTTCCGTATTCGACTAAAACGGCGCGTGCCTACTCTCTTTCTCCTTCTGTTCGGGAAGCTACGTGCTTTTTTTTCTTTTACCACAGCATGAATCTTCTTGTGATCCCACAGGGAAATAGCTTCCCTTCGGACAACTGTGAGCTTACTCAGCCCACCCCGTCGATACCAAATCTGATCTCGGTTTCTCCCCAAACGTGTTTCAGGCCCATCATCCCCTTCCAATTGCTCTTTCGATTTCCGCTATCGAGCGCGCGTTGCTTTTTTACGCCTAAGAATAATATGTAATGTCACGTTGACTAAAACCTCCTTCTTCTTCTTACCCCCCCGACCTTTTCCATTCCACGTTTCTCTTTCAGAAGGTATTTGCTTCCTATTTCTGCAGTAATGCATCGGGAGATTTGCCGCCCTTTGTCGGACGATCTGTCCAAAGCTAGATTGCTAGACTTCCTTCCCTCCTATAAAATTAACTTTCTCCAGTGACACCCCGTTTAATATTGTGGTGCTAAGAGTGAAGTCCTTTCCCATCCTCCTTCCCTCATGCACGCGCAGTTTTTTTTGTCCCAATCTTCGTGATTTTTTGATTGATTCCCTAGAAGTGGGCCGCTGGTTTCCCTCCCAATTTTGTGACTCCCTTTATCCCCGCTTGTACACCGCTTCCAACTCCTGTCCAGGCCCCCCCTCATCACCTTCACGCCTCCCTCCCCTCCCCCGGAGTCGATTTTTCTCCCGCGACGGCGTCATATTTTTTTTTTCTTCTACGGAGGCTGATTTTCCATTTTTTATCGGCGAATCCAGGTCCTTTCCTTTTGAACTGGCGTTTCCCCAGGGGCACCTTGAACCTATCCGTGAGCTCTGCAAACTTCACGTTCCTTCATTGATCTATTTTCCTCTCCCACCCTCACCCTTGGCAAGCATTGTTCACTTGGACACCCCCGCGTGCAGTTTCGTCTGTTCTTTGAGAACATCTAATTGGCTCTGTCCCGCCCCGAACCTTTTTTTACCCACACCCCCTTCTTTCCCCCACAAATTTCCTTCCCCCAGTTTAGGAAGGCCTTCGCCCCTTTCCCTCCCCGGCCATCTTTAAGGACTCCGCACTAAAGCGGAGCTTTCTTGGCGACCATTCCCGTCGTTCTCTTGCTTTCATAGAATGTCACTGTTGGGACTTAGCCTATTTCCCTTCAACAGGCCCCCCAAATCCGCGTTACTTTGACCGGGGATCACCGTTTATTACTCTGTAATAATGTTAATTTATCTCGAGGGTCCTTCTAACCCCCCTCCCGTCCCCCCGCCTCTTCCCCCGACGTCTCCCCTCACACGCGGCGACTCTTTAAGCTTGTTCCATGAAAGCACCGGACGGGTAGAAATTAAGTGCCGTTCTCGGGTCAGCTTTTGCTTGTCGCTCCCAGTCTTCCAGATTTTCTTTCACGGGACCACGTTAACCTGAGCCCCCGGGACTATCTTTTCCTTCACAGAAGATAATTATATGGCGGAAGATTAGATTACTTTATTGAGAATTCTCCATTTTTTTGAGTTCTCCAACTTACTTTGTGTCTGACCCTTATCGGCGACCCAAGAGCTATCCTCCTTCGTCTTCACTCACTCTCTTTCACTTTCGCCTTTTCGCCTGATCATGCCAAAAACACCTTTCCCCTATCGTTTTCTTAGAGTTTATTCTAACAGACTCAATCCCAGGTTGAGGAATCAGTTTGTCAAGATAATAAGGATCGTCTTCCTGAAGTCCTTTTTGTTGTCAGACGTCGTACCCCTTTCTCTGTACCCTTTGGTTTTTCTCATTTCCTTTGTGCTCCCTTCTTATTCATCACGATGTGACGTCCTTCTTTTTCAACATAAGTGAGGAAGCTCCCCCAGTTCACTTCTAAATGGCATTTCCACTTCAGCGCCCGTTCCGTATGAGATTCCTCCTCATCCCCTCATCAGTACTTCTGCCCATTTTGTCTTGTTTAAGGACAGTCGTCCAGAACCCGGTAGTTACCCCCCTCAATCCGGGGTGGAGTCCCTCTCACCCAGGGTGCCGTCCTTTCGCTTCGAAGCGCAGGCCCTTCAACTCCCCCTTTCCTTTTATCCTTTCATCTTCCCGGCCTGCCGCGGTCGGCGCCCCAATGAAGCTTACTGTTTTCTATAGTCCTGAGTCATGTAGGCGCCCTTGATGTGCGTGAGCCTCCTCGCTCGATTGCGCTTCCGAGATCACACTTTCCTCTGCGATCGGAGATGTAGCTCCACTACGCATCCGAGGGTTGAACACGTCTTCTGCTTTATAAGGCCCATGTCTTTTAACTTTCCTCCTGATTTGTTTAAGGTCCTTCCTATCCCGGATAGCTATCTCCCATCTAGACTCATGAGGCTATGACCCTAGCACCCTTCCCCCTTTCCCACCCTTCTATAGCATTCTATGACTCTTGCTTTTACCAGTTTGCTTACATTCATGAATTAATTTCTCGTTCTTACTTATCTTCCTTGCGAAGCGGGGTTTTTTCCATCGTGTCCCTATACAGTCCAACGTCTAGAAATGTTTATGTCCTCGAATCTTCTTTGGCCCTTCCTTCATGCGTCTTTCTCGAATTGTCTTGTATTAATGGTAGTTGTATCCCCCCCCTCTGCCTAGGTCTCACAATTTTTGTCCATGTCTTCTCTTTTTCATTCCTACTCCCCCTTCCCCCACAATAACCGTTGGTCAACCCCCTGTAGGATTGAACAGATGCTCTTTGATCTCCGGTGATATATGATTCTCCTTCCGTTGTTGTTTGTCTTCGATCAAATCTCTCAAGATCCCTCTGGTGACCCTACACTCATGTATTATTTTCTTGTTGCGGGCTTGGATTCACCTGCCTCTTTTCGTAATGATTCCTCAACTCCGGACGTTTGCTCACAAACTTTTTTTGGATTTCTGCATAGGCTCGTTACAACATCCCCGTTAATACGTGGTATCTTTAGTTAACTCCTTTCGTTCAAGAAGATCGACCGTCTTTCTCCCTTTTTTTGTTTTAGACTTTTCGAGCTACTAATTTCTGACTCCCCGATTTTCAGACCTTTTCTCCACTGCCTACCTTTCCGACGACTTTCAGGCCGTACGTGCTGCCTCCTGAGTCGTTGTCGCACTTCACATTCAACTTCGGAATCTGCCCGACCCTTCGATTAAGCTTTTCCTCTGCGGGGCTCCCCGTCCCCATTCACCCCCTCTTTCTCTCTCGCTTTTCGAAGTCCGTTTCACCTTCGAGGACATCGTCCGTCTCATGGTGTATCCCGCGAATTTTTTTCCCCCCGCGACGATTTTTTTGTCCACTTCTAGAGCAATCTGCACTATGTATTGCTCTCCTGTAAAGGCCCTTCTCCGATTCAACTAAGATGGCGCGCTAGTTGTGTCAGAGAAACCCGTGGACTCAGGTAGCATTCCCCCCGGTTCTTCTTTTTACCAGTAACGTCCTTTTCCGTCTGCCAATTTGGAGTTGGATTTTTTCGCTTCTACCAGCATTCCCACTTCAAAAGTGTACGAGCGCTCTCTGGGGAACCCCATGTTAGTGTCGTTTTTTTCCCCCACGGGGGCTGATGATTGAGCCTTCACCATCACACCCACTTTTTTTTTCCTATATCTTCTCAGACCTTTTGTCCTAGGACGTGTCCCCTCTTTCGGCAGGTTCTTTCCCCTTTTCCCTTTTCCCGACAATAACGGCAGCAAGTCCTATTTCAGGCAAGTACTTTTTTTTCCATTTTCCTTTTTTTGATCTCTCTTGTACTTCCAGGCTATTCTGCGGCCGCCCGTCCATCGGCTCTTCCTTGAACCCCAGCGAAGTTCCGGACTTCTACCTTGAGGCTTATTTAACAGGTTAATTCTTTTCACTCCTGGCTGCCCTTTTCATTTCTCTAAATAGACCCCCGAAGAATCCTGGGTGTTGACCTCTTCATCGTCTCAGTGGAATTTTTTCTCTTTGCGTGAACCCCCCTTTCATCTTATGGCTTGAGATGTGTTCGCCCTGACTTTCAGAACGAAGATTGTAGACCTCCCCCTGGCGCGCAGTCTTTAATACAGCGTCCTATCCCTACCCTATTAGCTCTTTTACCTCCCGTCGGTGGCGTCTTCTTAAAGTGTCCGCATGCTCTCTGGCAATGCGCGAAGCGGGCTTAGAAGCCCGAATTTCGTCCTTCCCCTTCAATTGAGGTAGTACAACCTGTTCTCAGGGTAGAAATCTTTCCTTGGTTCTGAATTTGGGGGAGGGCTCGTCTTCCCTGGCCTTAGTAAGGCTTTTTCCTGGTTTCGTCTCCCCTGCCAAGCCGATCCCCTGCTCCCTTTTCATGATACTTCCTGGGCCTTCCCCCCGGTATCCTTCATCGCCCTTCGTCTTTGCTTTGTAGTTTTCCGCCATTTATCTTTCTTCCTTCCTGTCACCACGTGACCCTTCTGTCGTCCCCATGGAAAGCGTTTTTCTGTCTCCACGAACCCTCCCAATCTGTTATTGCGTTATTACCGCTACGGCTTTATCGTTTTTCTGGTCGCGAATATGGCATAAAAGGTGGCCTTAAATTTGCAGCAAGGGTTTTCTTTCCTCAAAGGGAGAGTGATCCTGCCATTCGGATGTGCTATCCTCCCAAAGGGATGCACTTTTTAACGCGAAAGTGAAACTCCGAAACAACCTTTTTTCTCCCTTTCTGTTGCTCGGTTTGCTATGGAAATCTTCTCTGCAAATCTTCTCTTTTCCTATATTCCCGCTATTTGCCTAGTTGCCCCCCTGAATACCCGTGCTCACCCATGGTGATTCGACGCCTTTCCCACTTCCTTCCCTAAAGAAGTAGCTCCCTTCGGGTGCATTACCTCAGTCCGCTTAAGTTCTCGTGACGCTGTGTTCAGTATTTTATACTCAGGTATTAGTTTCTCCATTCTTTTTTCTAACGCCAGGCTTTTAGACATTCCGGGAGCACTTGCTCTCTTAGGCAAGTCTCCTTAATTTCCATGAAAACAGTTGGTCCTCTTTGCAAGATTCGAGGCGGAAATTTCTCGGTGTCCCGGTAATGCCTCGTTCCTCTCGGGTTGTCCGGCGCTCTGCTCTAAAGAAGATGATTAGGCGGCGATCCCACCCCTTTGGTACAGATATTGTCCGCTCCCTTCAGCCCTGTTCCTAGTCACCCTCTATGAAGTTTTGTATTCTTCCGGAAAAACAGTCCGCGCCCGTTAGATCGCACGGACTTTCCCCGCGCTTTCCTGACCCCCCTTTTCGAACTTAGTTTTTAGGGACCTTGAGACTTTACCTCGGCTTCCTAAACGGCCTAACCCTCTGCTTGATTTGGCATCTCTAAAGCTTTATCCCCCCTTGCAGTGGGCGGAAAAAGTGATGGTTTTTCTTAAAAAGCAGTTTTTCAACCTTTTTTTTGCTAGCCCTGGTGGCTGCTCCGCCCCCATGGGGCTCTGAACGATTCCTTGGGTGTTCTAGCAAGAAGAGAATGCAGTCTGACTCCAAGCTAAGTCACCCGTAGAGTAGCCGCCCCGTTTTCAACAAAGGATTAAATTTTCCCCCCCTTCCTTCATCTAGCTTGGCCGACCGGTTTTCGGCGTCTCCTTGCCCCCAAATCGTTGCGGGATCCCTCCTCCTTTCTTCTGTCAGGTGGGATAGTGCTCCCATTTCCTCCAGGACCACCTTTTTCGCGATTCAAGACACCCCTCTCTCCCTTTTCGAGCTGGCTCCCCCTTACGTGTTGCAGCGGTACGCGCCGCCGCCCTGTCCCTTTGCTTTCGCTTGTAAGCTTTTGACATTCTGCCTTTATTGATTCTCACTGGTCTTGGTTAATTTTTGGCCCCTTCCCAAGCCCGCCCGGATCAAAATTCTTCTATTTTTTGTTTGAGATAGATTTGATCCGGCGCGTCTCAGTTCCACTGTTACCCCACGATACGTACAGTTTAGATGTCCTCCCTGTCCTGACCCTCCAAGAGCACTCCTTCCCAGAGTTGATCTTTTTGGCTGATTGGCGTCTGATTTCGTCTGGGGGAGCAGCTCTAGACCCTTTGACCCCTTTCGGTCATAGAGAAACCTTTTTCTTCCCCCGGGTCCCGATCCCCTTTTCCCGACTTTCCTTTTCCTGTCCTTTTCGCACGATGGGTGACTCCTTCCTTTCCCGTTCCTTGACCAACCAGGTAGCGGGCCCGCTTCTCTGGTCCCCCAGGGAAGACTTGTTCTCCCTCTCTGTGTTTCACCGTGTCTTAAAAAAGCCTGCATTCCCTGTTTCCCAATGTCCTAGAGTTAGCACGTCTCCCCCCCCCTGTGTCGAGTAGAGAAAGTCCCCCCGTCGATCAACCACCAGTGAGCCGCGTCTTCGTCCCACCCTCCCCTCCTTTCAGACCAATCAGGCGCTTTTCGGAGCTCCTCTCCCTACTCGAGCGACGATGGTTTCCCCTTAAGCCTACCGAACTATTCCCTTGCATTTCATTCCTTAGGCCGGCCGAGGACTTTTTCATCGATCCTGGGCTCCCCTCCCCAGGACTTCCGTCCTTTTCACCCATCTTCTACGAGATTGACTATCTTCCGGTTTTTTCCTTCTTGCGATCTTCCCCCAGCGTTATTTTCTTCTCCGCGAGGCATCTCTTTTTCTCCAGCTTACACCCCTTTCCTGTTTTTTCCACCACGATCCTAGTTCCGTCCCTTTCCCTCTATGCACGGCGAGCTTTTCATTTTGCGCAACTGTTTTTTTTTTCCCCCTGAGTGACTCGCGTGACCTTGTGCCCTCGAAGTTTGCCTTATCCCCATTCCCGCCTGGGCTCACAATGAACTTCTTCCCTCTAACTCCACGCATAGTCCCCCCCCTAATAAACCAGTCGTCTCTCGTCTTACCCCAGCTTCGTACTTTCTACTGGCTTGGCCTTATGTTCAGTTTTTCGGAGTCATTTCTTTCCCCGTCTTTGTCAAGTTATTGAGTCCCCGTTGGCTTTGCCCTCTCGTGAAGCCTTCGCACTTGATAAGTGATCAGATTGACACTAGCCCCCGCCCCCTGAAAGCCTTTTTCAAGTGCTCGTTTTCATTTCCCCGTCCCTGTTGCTTTCGTTTCGCCATATAAGTTTCTCCCGCCGTTTTCTCTGTTTGACGCCCCCCCCTCGCAAACTTTCCCTTGCTACCCCCCTCCGAGAATTTTCCTTCCCTCAAAGATATAACACTTGCGGTCCGTTTTAAGACGCTGAAGGCGAGTTTTTTTTCTTACCCTTACCACCTTTACTCCGCGTGAACAATTTTATGTTTCCGGTGAAGGCGCATCCCGGAAACCCCTTGGAAACACACTACAGCCCCGTTTTCACGGATGCCGTGACCGTGTTTTCCCCTCATCTGAAGAAGGGTTCCTTTATTTATAGAGTTATGCTAACCGAACCCTTTCCCAGAAAATTATCCTTAATTCTCAGCCTCTTCCACGCCCGCTTGCCTCTTATTCCCCGCTACATGGGAGAACTCCTTGACCTGTAGTAGAAGTCAGTCCGACCTCGGGCCTCTTTCCTCTGCTAAAGCCTCCCTGCATCCTCGCTACTAAACCGTCACCGAGAAGAACAGAGTTGCGAACATATTTCCCCTTTCCGAGCTGCCGCTTGGCAATCAGGGATGTCGCAGAGAATTGGGTGCTGCCCACATCTTTTCGGGTGCAGCACCTTCCCTTCTCCCCCGATATTCTCGCTTTCCGTTCACGACTTTAAACTGCTTTTAACACCTCGACCTTTTCCCCAACCCTCGATCAGTGATCGGTGTCTTACTTCGGCCTCCCCTGAATAAAATCCCATCGGTTTGCGGCTCATCTCCATTCCTATAGATTCCATGCCGTCGCTGGTTTTTCCTAGTTTTTCAAGAGCTTCCACTGTTCTTATACTACTGAGGCGATAAACCTATAGTCATCAACTATTGGGTACAGTGAAGTTACATATTCCGCTCTTGCGGTCAGTCCCCCATGAATGACTCCTAGTTTCCCACGTTACGGATGAGCTTTCTCCCTCCCCATTCTCCTCATATTAATCCAGTTGTGTTGGTAATGTACGTTATCCTGCCCCCTTCCTCCCCAGTCAAACCCCCTTTTGGATCTCCAGATCCGTCTGAGTAACTTTTCCCGTTCACATTAGCGCCCCTCATCAATAAAATTTCCCTTTCCAGATTTTCGTGAATAGGTCCTCCCACGCCCCTTTTTTAGGCTTCCTACCCCTTAAGCTTCCCCTTTTGCGGCTGGCCGCCTTGAGCCCCGTGTGATGGCGGAAATTTCATCGATAGAATTGTTCCTGTACCCGACATTCCGCAGCTTCATTATTGCGCCAGACCTCTTTTCTGCACAATCTACGACCTACTTGTGGACCATCCTTTTCGGCGGGATACGCTCCATTAGGGAGAATTCCTGAATCGGTGAGCTGAAATTCCTGAAGGCAAAATCGGATAACTATTGTAGCGATGCATTTAACACGCCTCTTCACCCCTACTCCTTTGGGTCCAGATGACCCTTTGTTATGTGATTCTTGAAAGTATCTAAGCGTCACCCTCAATGGAGCTAGTTCTCCCCCCTCTACATGTTGTATTCGCAGCGAGGTTCCATTACCTTCAGCCCCTAGATCCTTTGCAACTCTGTTGTTTCCTCCTGTACCTCTCTGACATCCGGGCCAGGGGCCCCAACTGTTTGTCCCACGTAGATACCCCTGATTCCTTTCTTTTTGTCGCGCGGAGAATTTTTTTTATTCTCACCTTTGTTTCCCGGCTTGATGAGTTTTCCTTCCACTCCATGACGGCCTCCTTTAGCCCTCCCGTCACAAAATACGTTGGATCTAATCAGGTCCCTGTAGGATTTCCACCACTTGTGCGACTTG
>Ga0179591_1232089_pt1 | contig 20644 bp, 24 predicted proteins | sample CZOMad2_1_08_16f_FD_182891 | JGI IMG/M metagenome (GOLD analysis project Ga0179591, IMG submission 182891) | Vadose zone soil fungal communities from Angelo Coast Range Reserve, California, USA - CZOMad2_1_08_16fungal (PacBio error correction) | ecosystem: Environmental > Terrestrial > Soil >... | reverse complement strand
TTGCATTTCTACGCCTCCCAGACCGGATATTTTTTCCTGCTGTTTGTCTTTTCCGGCCACTATTCAGCTTGGCGTTCTATACCCCCATTGACCCATACTCCTTTCTTCCTTTTGTTGCCTCGTCTAGAAGAGCGCTGTGATTTAGGTTCTCTTCTTTTCCTTCTCCTTTTTCCCCAACTCCGTGGAAAGACTGAGTCTATTTAACCTATGAGCAATTTCCAGTAGTTTCGCGAATTTTGGCAATCCTTGCCCCTTGCCCTCTCGTACCCTCAGAGAAAGAAACTTCTCCTCTTCTCCTTAATGTAATGACGGGCATTCTCTCGCGTGGATGCTTCTACAGCTACTATGACTCTGCGCTTTGATTCTAGTTTTCCCCTCCTTCAGCTGACCTGTATTGATCTTTATTCTCCCTGCTTCACTTCTTGGAAATGCAGATTTAGAAACCGCCCTTTCGTTCTCTTCCCGGCAAATTTCCCGTAAGATGGCTTTTTTCTCCTCCTTTACCAAATGCCCCTGATTGTGGTGTCTGGCGATTTCGTTTTTTCCCTCAAGTAGGTTTAGACATTTCTTCCTCCCCACCATGGTGCTTCCCCGCACGTGCAGGGTTCGCAAAGACCCGGCCCCAAGAACTCGCAATTGATTTCTCTTGGAAATGATGCCTTACGCCAGGGATGCGACTGGAGACTACTGCGCTGCGGCTTACGCCTTTTGTACGAGACGTCTATTCTAGCGCATGCAGCATCCCGTTTGCCTCTTCAAGCCGGAAGGGTTAGGGACATAACTGACCATTTCGCTTCGATTGTCTTGCATTTGATCTCTCGGTCGAAAGTAGGCGCACATTTCTCCGCTCTTCTCCAGGACAGCCCGCCAATGAGGATCGTTCCGCAGCGCTCGGAGGTCTGGCTATTGGTATCGGACTTGCACCCGAGTTTCCTTGTTTGCTTCGTGCAAGTACCGATGGCAGGTTCTTCTGCTCGTTCCGTGATTCTGATCGCGTTCTTAACGAGGAACTCCCTAGAGCCGGCTTTCTTTTATACTCGCGACTCCTACCCCCCACTTTTAGCGTCACCGGATGGCAATTGAAGTCTTCACCCTTATTTTTCGTTATTTATTCTGATTCCTTGGTCTCCCGACGCTGTCCGCTCCCTGTCTAAATCAGCTATTTTATTTTCGGGGTTGTATGGGGTCTCCCTCACCCAGGATTTTAGACGCCTCGCCCGCGTCTCCCTTTTGCTAAACAAGCCAAGCCGCTTGCGCCTCCTCGTTACCCAGGACACAAATTGCCTGCGTCCAACTATAGAGACTTCATTATTTAGGCTGGATTGTATTCCGCTTCCTTGACCCCTCTTGACAAGGCCTTCTCGCTTTCTCGTCTTATCCAGGCTGCAGTTCACCCACTCATTAGGATGCCCAGATTCTCTTTTTTTTTCGGAGAAGTATGCATTTTGCAATCCACTTCTCTTCCACTTGATGTGAGATAACTGCCCTAAATTTAGAGGCGTCAGCCAAGGCGGAGGATCGATTTTGTGTTTCTTCACCACTTGGTCTATTGACAGCCTCCTCCCTCTTCGAAATAAGTTTATACATCTCTTTGAGCCATTACCACTCGATTTCATTCAAATTCGCCTTATCCTTTTTGCGAAGAAAATGCCACCCTTGTTTCTTGGGGTTTTTTTTTTCATACCATTCTCCTCGTACTTTTCACCGTTTGTCAGATAACGAGCTTGCGGCCTGCGCCGAGCTACGAGTCTGAATTGGCATAGGGTTTATCATCTCGCTGAGATTCCCCAGCTGCCTGCATCGATGATTTATAATGCATATCGTCATCTTCCGACTTAATCTTTTCAAATTTGTCTTTCATTGCGATTGGTCTTCTTCTTCTATGATGGTATGGACAGAATTTGCTTCCTTTTTTCTTTGGCCTTATCCTATGATTTCCCTCCCTTCCCAGTATTCCTCTACGGTTCGCCTCATCGGCCCAGCAACAAGCTTCCCCCTTCCTCGACTTGGGCTGTCGAATTCTCATTAATCTATAGTCCCCCTCTCTTAAGTCAACATGCTTTTCAGGTTCGGTATGTCCCTGAAGGGCCCGATGCCGCCGTGTCTTAGCCCCCGCATAATATTTTCCTCTCACGCATCAATGATAGATTCCTTCTCCGAGTCTGAGACCAGATCGTTATCTGTCACATTCGAAACGTCCCTTTCTCTTGGCGCCTGCCTCAATGATTGCTGATCTGTTCCTGCTCATGAGACTTCTTCATCCCATCGCATGGCCTGAGTTTCCCCCTACTTAGCTTTGTGTGTGTAGTTTTCGCGTTTCCCCTAGCCGCTGCATTCGATTCCCGGTCCCTGCTTCTGCTTTCTCTCTTATACCCTTTCTCGCGATTAGAAATGGGCGGCTTTTGAAACCAACATCCATTGGTTTGATTTTTTTTTTTGGTCTTTTTTGGGCGATGTCCGATTGTCTACGCATTTTTCATCTCATGCTCCCCCTGTCCCCCACTTACTTTCCCTGCGGGAGGCATAGTCCTTTTCCTTAGCAGACTGTAAAAACATTCTCCCCGAGATGCTTGCGTTCGATGTCCGCACTTCGGTCCTTCTCATTCCCTTCTCGTTGATAACCGCCTGCCGACTATTGACGAGGAGACCCGTTTCCCGAAGGAAAATGTTTTCCCTTTCGGGTTTTCTTGTTAGTTAGGTCATGGCAGACCTTTTTCCCAGCTCTGCCTTTCTAGCCGATTGGTCTTTGTTTGCATGTTTCGTTCGATTTCCCTTAGATGTCATCCTTTGAATTTCTTGCCCCCCCCCGGTCAACAAATGTAGTTACTTTTGGGTTGCCCCCCCTTTGTTTTTCTGCGGATTACATTGCCGATTCCTCTCGAATTCTTTAAGCAAACAGGACGGACTCTTCCTTTTACTTCGCTAAGCCTGTGTCTCTCGAAGGACTAGACCAGATCTGCGCCCTGCATCACGCCTCTAACTTGCAGACTATTGAGAGTTCTTTTTCTTTTTCCGTTCTTCTCGTAAAAAAAGGCGCTCGTCTTTTTTTTCCCACAGCTGGGGTGTACATTTTGCCCATGACCTCCGAAGCCTTCAGGCTTTGCTACCCCCTGAGAGATTTGATGCCATCTCCTCTGACGTCATCGCGGATTCTCAAGGACCTCTCTCTTTTCCTTCCTAGTTGAGATTTGGTTCTAATTTCCTTGCAGAATTAGATGTCTTCAACCGTTTTTTCTCCTTGCGCCATCGCCCATCTAGCAGGTATGATAACCTATTTTCATTTCAACAACGCTGTGCGAAACGGGGTTCCTCGCCCCTTTTTTTTGTGCCCACTCGATCGGCTGCCATTCCCTTAAATCTCTTCCCCGGTTAGCGTCGTTGAGTGTTGAAGATAGGATTCGAAGTCCCTTCCCCTCACAACTCTAGGCTGTATTTTTCCTGTTTTCCACTCAGAAAGTTTAGAGGCGCTTCATTTTTTCTATTCTGTTCCCTCCTCAAAACCTTTGCCCCCGCAAACTTCCCCCTTCCCCAGGGTTACCCTTTTTCCCACAAGTAGTCTCGGAATATGCTATGCACAGAAACATTCAACCTGACTGAATAAAAAAATGACTCCCCTTCCTCCCCTATTACCTTCCACATCCCTTCCCCTTCCCACCTCCTCTTTTTCCCACCCCCCCCCCACCTCTTTCTCATTCCCCACTTCTCTCCTTCCCTTTCCTCGTCCCATCACACCCTTCTCCCTCTCCTCCCCTTTCTCTTCCTATCCTCCTCTCAACTCCTCCTTTCTCTCCCTCCTTCTCCACCCCAACGCCCCCTTTCCTCCCCCTCCCTACCCTCCCTTTTCTTCTCATCCCCTCTACCCTCCATTCCCTCCTTACTCCAATTCTTCTCCACCTCACCCACCCTTCCTTCTCCATCACCTCTTTTGTCCATTCCCACCCACCCTCTCCCCCTCCTCCCAACCTTCCATTTTCTGCTCTCCTCCCCCCCCTCCCACGCCTCTCCTACCCCCCATTATATCGCCAGCCCCTTTTACCTCACATTCTTTCCACTCCCCTCTTCCCTACTCTTAGGCCACTCCCTATACTTCGCCCCCTCACCCCCCTTGCTGAACTTCTCCCTCTTCCTCCTCTTCCTCCTTCCCCCTACCTTCTAACATCCCCTTTCCAACCACCACCCACCCACCCACCCCCCCCCCCCCCCCCCCACACAACAACAACCTCCCCTTTCACTCTTCCCTCCCGATGCCTCCTCCCACCTACTCCTCCCCTCCTCCTCACCCTATACCCGTTTCCCCTCCTCTTTACCCTCCCCCCTCCTTTCCTCTTCACTCTTCCCCCCCCAAATTATCCCGCCCCTCCACTCCCGTCCCTTCCTCACTTTTCCTCCCCCACCTCTTTCCCCCTACCCTTTCCCTCCCTATTTTCCTCGCTTTCCTTCCTCTCCCGCTTCTCCCCCTCCTCTTCCCCCCCCCTCCACTCTCCCCCTCATTATGCCCTTCCCTTTCTCTTTTTAACTTTCCCCCTCTCCTCTCCCTTACCACTTACCACTCTCTCCATTCTCCCCACCCCCCTCCCCTCCCTCCCTCCTCTTCCACGCCATCTCCCTCCCGTGCCTTCCCCGCTCATATCTCCCTCCCCCCCCCCCTATTCCGCGCTCTCTCCCTCCTCTCCCCCCCCCCGCCCCCACTTCTCCCCTCCTTCCCCCACTCTGCCCTTCTTCTTGTCTCTTTCCCCTTCCCCCTTAACCCCCTATCTTTCAACCGCTCTTTATTTTTTTCAGCTTTCACCCCTCCCATCTCCTTCTCTTCCCCTTTGTCACCCCCTCCATCCCCCCCGCTTCTTCATACTTTTCCGCAATGCATCCTGCCTTAATTCCCCTCCATAGAGACTCCTCCTTTTTCCTTCTCCCATTCTCCTCGACCTGCTTTTGTCGCTCTTTTTTGCAGTGCGTTTCTCCTTTTTTTTCCCCCGACATGCGACGAAATCGTCCCCCGATATCTGAGGTTTGAATTTTTTCCCTTCTGATCGCTGCATGCCTTTGAATCCTAACTCCTTGACATCAGAGGGTGAGCAGTGATTTTTCCCCTTTTAGACCTCCCTTTCTCCCCATACACGCAAAACCTACTCCCAGGAAACCATGGAGTTGTTCGACGAGCGCCTCTGTATTTAAACCTCCTAGAGAAGGGATCCCAAGCTTTCCCAGAATTGTTCCGAGATTTTCCCTCCTCCCCTAATCCCCTTATTAGCGCTCACAAACAATCTCAGTATTGTTTGCCTCCCCATTCAAAGCTGGACGTATTTATTTTTCTCTACAGTAGAGCCAGCCTTCTCTTTAGAACCCAGACAGCTCGCCTGTGACCTATTTGTCTCACTCTATATTATTCTTGGATCTTGCGCAGAGATAACTTTTTAGGCCCTATGTTACACGGACTCCGGACGTGACCCAGTCATCGGTTGCTGCATACCCTGTTTTCCGGTCCCCCTCATCGAAAGCCATTTCTTCTGAGATTGGCCCAATATTTTTCTCCGCCCAAGTCTCCTTAGGAGCTTGCTACGGTCCCAGAGCTAGGACCCCGAGTCTCTGTTTCTTCCCTGGATCTCCTTTCCCCGTGCAGAGTAGAATACAAGCTTCTTTATAATAGCACCAAAGATCCTTCCTGGCTGACTGTACGAACTTTGAGACTTATACATCTCCCTTTAACTTGCCTTCTCTCCCCAGGAGAATTCGTCTTTCCTCCTCCATTCTAGGAGTCGCGTCCCTTCCTTTTTTTCCGTTCTTTTGTTTACAACTTGGCATGACGTCCCTCGGCGGACTTTTTCAATCGAATGACGGACCCTGTTTTCCTAGCATCAACCCTTCCCGTTATTTTAAGGCGATATTTTTTTTTCTGGCTTTCCAAGTATGACACGTAGTTCTCGTTAGTTGGAATCTTTCCTGTCCCGTATCAGAACCCCAAAGGCGATCCTTCATGCCCCCTTTTCTCCCTGCCCTCTCGAAATGAGGGCGATCGCACCAAGCTCCTTTCCTTTCATCCATTCTTGTCGAAATAATCATATTCGGCCCTTTTTCCCGATTGATCTGTGCCCTTATTTCTTTTTGGCGTCATTATCTTGAACTGCTTACGAGATCTGATAATGATGATATGTCCTGATGCCGCGACCCAATGACCACTTCCAGCCGCAGATAGAAGGTGCTCTTGGAGACGTCTTTCCCCTTTACGCAGGGGCGGACGCGGGCTTGTCCTGGTGAAATCGCATGTCCTTCAGTCAGATAGAGCGTTGCTGCCCGCCGGGTCACCATGACCACCTTCGAAAAATCCCCCCCTTCTCGTGGTGCTCGATTTATAGCTGCCAGATTTTTCGCCCGTCTCAGCAGAAGAGACGATACTCAAATCCTGGTCACGCCCGTTTTCCTCGGGCCCTGCGGGCTCCCCGGACATTTAGATGCAGCGCTTAGACCCCTTCCGGTAGGTCCTTTAATGTCACTGACGGCGTCTAATCCCCCCTTCCCTAGACTGAAAGAAATGAGCAGGTACGCTCTTTTGGACTTTTTCCTTTTCCCCAAGTGAAACAAGATTGCGTTCTACCATCAATTAGGATGCGCTCCCCCTTGCCTTTGAGAAGAACATGGGGAATGGTTTTTTTTGCCGATGTGACCTCTTTTTGTCTTCCGGAGGCGCGTATCCCAAATGATCGACGCACTTTCCCCTCTTATTGACACGGAGGAGGCCCGTACGGCCTTCAGTCTGGTCAGATTCCTTTCTTGAGAGGCTTGTTGAGAGCTAGTAAATTAGCTCTTGCTTGATATCTCGATTTTCTTCTTTCCATCCTGTTGTGGTTCCGCATGCCGTTTGTCTCCGTGGAGGCGAGGCTTTGCTTTTCTTGCAACTGAATCTTTCCCATGTCAATGGTGGGAGACTTGAAGTAATGATAACCCCCCCGATTTTCTTTCAACCCCTGCCATCTCGTCATAACCACCTTTCAGCTTCCCTTTTCTCTTTCCACCTCCCATAATTCTCTGGTTTTGCCCATAAGAAAGGATGGCTTTTCCTCTCCCCAAAGTGAACAAAACGTTCCGGCGCATCCCCCTTCAAGCCCCGTCAGCTCCTTTAAATAAGTCCTCCCCAGCCTCTCTCTTTCTCGGAACAGTCAACGCGCCCATTCCCTTCTTCCCCAATGAGAAACTCGTCGTTCCCTGATTAGTTGGTCGCGTTTCGGTTCGACTCTGCCCCAACCTGCGCTCTTTTTTCTCGCCGGTCCCTTGTGCAGGGGTAAGACTCATCCGGTTCCTTTTTTTCGTTTTTGCAAAAAAGGACTGACCTGCGCTTGTCACCGCCCTTTTCTCTACTCCGTCCCCGTTAGCGTCTTCTTTTCCTTTGCTTCTCCTCCAAGCTGATCTTTTTATAAACATACCAAATAGCCCCTCCCCTTTCCAGTAAGATTTCAATCGACTTCTATCCTCTTTTTTTTTTCCCCCTGCATGTTGTGTTTGTTTTTCATCGACTTCCTTCTCTTTGTTAGTGAATATATGAAGCCATTCTCTTATTTCTTGACGGATGTTGATGAGTGCATTCCCCCCCTTTGGCGTACCTCCCACTCCATCAGGAAACCCTCATTTTCTTCCCTCGTCTCTGTATCCTAAGATGGGCTCTTTGATCCTTGACTGCTGATGTCCCAATTTATTCTTTTTGCGTACTTTTCCTCCCCCCAACACCTCATAAGAAAGTTTCCGGCCTTCGGCTCTCAGATAAGATTTTTTCCCCCCTGGCATCAGTCTCGAACTAGTCGAGACGAACGACTCCATCCTATCTCTTGCATGCATGAGGCCTGTCTGGACTTTCTGCGTGTCTGTCGCGAGCAAGATCTGCTATTTTTTTCTCGCTTTCTTAAAATAATCCTCTACTGTGACTTATAATTTCTATTTTCCCGGCTTTCACTGAAACCTTTGCTTTATCCCCCGCCACGTGTTGCCCTTCCAAGGTTCCTGAATCGGAGGATTTTGCCTTCCTTTCCCCCTTTCCTTGAGATGGTGTGGGGAGGTATTCCCCCCCCCATATTTAATTTAGTCATCATCCCCCAATCTCTCACACCTGGCTGGTTTGAATGGCCAGTTCTTTTAAGGGGAGCCCCTCCAAGGAACAACGCCCCTTGCCGCCTTATAGGCGAAGTATGCCTTATCCGCAGCAGCTTCTTCCTTCCGCCTGACTCCATAAGAGTCTTCTAGACTCGTTATCTCGTCCATCGACGTTTCCGATCTCACCCTTCTGAATATTACAGGTTCCGACGCTGTTCGATTTCTTCCCCTTTCTTCCTCTTGAAAGGTTGATACTACAGCGCGGCCGGACGTCGTGGCCTCGTTTTTTTCCTCTTCTTTCCAGTTTTCAAGCCAGGTACGTGCAGCTCGATTAGTATATTTGGTCTTTTTGGACGGCAAGGAGTTTAATGGTTCTCGCCAAGACCCACTACTTTCTTTTTTCGTAGTTTCCTCCGTCCTTTCATGTGAATGCCGTCCCTTTTTTTTTCCTTGCGTACCGACTGGAAGGAAAGGCATTTCCCTCGCGCTCCTCCTTTTCCTGTTTATCCTTTTAAAGATTTAAAGGCTTCCCTCGGGCGTGTCACCTTCCTTTAGTTTTTTCTCGTCTCTAAGTGTCCCCTTTTCAGCGATTTAAGCTCCTCCGCCAAGTCAAGATAGTTTTCGGTTAGTTGTAATGTTGTCTCTACCTTCTTCTCGCTTTCCTCTATCCCTGCCCTAAATGAATTCCCACCCAAGCGTGTTTCAATTCACATTCCGGTCATCCCTCCTCCTGATCCTCTTTTCCCTTTCTGGCTTTTTTCATGTCGCGGTTCTTTCATCCCCCCTCCCTTCCTCTCTCATAGGTACGATGATCAATTATTCCTTGCGCCCCAACAGAATGATCTTCCACTATCCCCAGCGGCCGAGCATTCTCTCTGCTGCAATCCCATGGTGCGGTCCTGAGCCTTTTTGAGATCGCCGCAATTCGATATGCTTCCTCTTAGGATCCTAGTGTTTCCCCAGCTTTTATGAAGTTGCCAAGAATCCCTCCCTTCATACGTTTAATACACTTTACCGACCACTCGACTCCCCGTTTAATGAGAAGTTTGCTTTCCTACAATCCACCCTATGTCGGTTCTTGCCACGTAGTTTTCTCCCTTTTCATTCCTTCTCCCGGTCCGATCTTTTCCGTCGGAGCGGAGGTATCCTCCATTTTTGTGCATCCCTGTATCGCTTTGAACTCGTTCAAGCGAGCTTAATCCCTGTCTCTCGTCACGAAGTTTCCGGCTCCCCCCCTTCTTTGGGATGCTTCTGTTTTCGATTTTTTTTTTTAAAGAAGGACTCCTCTGGATATGCGGTCTTTTCCCCCCTCACGTTTCACCTCCCCTCCATCGGCTTCCCGCGGAAGGTTCGCATCATTTGCAACCACCACAACATCTCATGGGAGGCTCTACCCATCCCTTTCAAGTCGGCTAATTCCTGCCACCTGCCTCGTTCCGTTCCTGTCCGTGTTTTCTCCCTCTCGTCGTTCGGTCTAGATTTCCTTTTTTGTCCCCCCCGAAGAAGAGCCTTTCTTTAGTACATGCCCCATAGAGTATGACGCTCTTTTTCTAGCCCCATCAGAGTCTCGTTTTAGAAGCCTTCTCAGATCTATGATATGCTTCCTTTTCCAAGCTCCCCCAGTTTGATGGGAGATTTTTTTTAAAATATGAAGTTGGGTTTCGTTGATCCCTTTCCTCAAGAACGGATCCTTTCGTCAAGCTCTCTGATTTTTGGCTCTTTCCCGTCTCGCGGCTTTTCCCCTTTCTGTTTTTCGAAAAAAAAATTTGTTTCCGGCTGGTGTTCTTTGTTTTTTGTCGATGTAGTAGTTCTATTTTCCGATCATTCTCCTGACATAGTTACTGTTAACTGCCTTCTGCTCCCAGTTTAGCTTTTAATTTAAGAATTTTTCAACACCCTCATCGAGAGTTTTGAGTTCGATTAGAGAATTTTCTTTTGCTCTCGGCTTTCCCCCTCGAGTTCCTTTGACGAGAGTACGGCTTGGATCATTTTTTTCTTTTGATTTTTCGTATTGGAGTTTCAGGTACCTGTGTTTTTCTTTTTGCACAGATATAGTCTCCGTTGGATTTTCGTTGTGAATGTTTTTTCCAACCTCTGCCCCCTCCCTGACGCACTTGCACACCCTCCCCTTTTGACTTTGGGGTCCGTTTTTTTTCTCAAGGAAAATGCGTCCTACGCAGCGAATTTTGAATGAACCAGTCTCCCTCTGCGACAATTTTCGGAGCGTATTTTTGTTCCTATCAGGATTCTTCCTCTCGGATCCCCCGCTTCGATGCTCGTGATTTAGGGCTGCAGGGACCTCTTTCCCCAAACCCCACCAAAACCTTGCTTTAGCTTTTAGTTTTCGCGCCCCCCAATGACCTGAAAATTTTGGCCTCCCTCCCCTTAGGAAGTGGCGAGGCGCACGCCCCGTCTGATGCCATCTTTGACTCCCTGTGCTCTCCCACCCGGCAGATAGATATATACTTCCTCCTTTTGTGAGAGATGATTCGCTTTAAGTCCGTCTTTTCAGACTTGACCTTCAACTTTTGTGCCTTCGCTCGCCCCTCTTTCTGGAACCCCACCCCTTTCCTTTAACCCACGGTTGTGTCTGCGAACGTTTTGCTGCCGCCCAGTTGTGACCCCCCCTCGGCACTCAATACCTTCAGCCATCTCAATTCCTTCGCCTTCTGCTGCGAAGTCTCCTTCCTCCCCCCCCAGAGCTTTCTCCCGGCGAGTTCTTTCCCCCACTCATCCCCGTTCGCGGTTGAGTTCGGCACATTCCTCAGAACCCAACTGTTCCCACAAAAAGTAAATACCGGGTTTGCCCTTTTTTTTTTTCAAAGTCGGCTGTTAAGATCCCCTATTGATATGCCAACCCCCAAAAACATTCCCCCCTCCACATCCCAACTTTCGTCCCCCGCAGCTGATTTGCCGACTTTTTCTCAAACACTGTTACTTTTTTCCGGCCGAAAGAAGTTCCTTTCCCAATATTAGCCCCGGTCGTCGGCTCGTCCAGGTCCCGAAGTCTGACCCCTCCCGAATGCGCCCCCACTTCCTTCCGCTATAGGCTAGGTGTACTTTTCTGCTTCAAGTCCAGAAGACTTTGTGACACCTAGGAATTAACTAGTTCTTTTCTAAGTTTTTTTCATACTTTCTCCTTTGACTCGCCTTCACCCCCCCCTTTTCCCCCAATAAGAAGTCCCCCTGGACTTTTCTTTTTTTTCTGCCGCCTCATTGAGTCCCCCCCAAACCCCTCCTCGACTGGTAGCTCAGTTCCCCTCTGGACTATTGAACGACTCTTCTTCTGCCTGCCGAAACACCCCCTCTCAGTATTTAGGCGGCCCCTTTCCCATTTGTATTGCGCTCTCTTTTTTCTCCCTTCCCCTCTCCTGAGGCAAGCTTGAGCTCTCCCCGCCTTGTAGTTGTTTTATCCTCGTGTATCTCTTTCCTGCTTCACGCAAGTGATCGGCTTGATTTACCCCAATTTTTTTTCCCTCTCCTGGAACGCTTCCTCGTTTCTGAATACAAATTCCCCCTTCTAGAAATCATTTTTTTCTTAGTCAGGCCCTTTCCGATTTTCTTTTTTCTCCCCCCAGTAGCAGGAGTTGTGACGTTTTTTGAGTCGTCCACCGCTGAGCTTTAGTCCCCCCTTCCGCCGTGGCGCGACCCTGGATGCACTTGTCCTGACCCCGCTCCTCTGCCTCATCTAGCAAGCACTGAAGGTTTTGATGAAGAATTCTCTCCCCGCTTCATGATGCGTCGTCAGCGAGCCTAAATCCCGGCCCTCTCCGAACTCGAGTTATGCCTCGCACGTTCTCCGCCTCCCCCCCCTTCTCCTTTCGGCACCTTCTTTTCCTTCGACTTGTCAAGTTTTTTTTACCCGGTTGCCCCTTTTTAAGCCCCCCATGCTGCAGGACTCTGTTCTCTGTGTTAGGGAATAAACGATCTCACCTATTCGGATTGCTGAGGGATGGCGTTCCCTTTCTGTCGCTGGTCAGAACCCCCCACCGCTCTTTCCTCCGCCCTTGCTCGTCCCCCCTAGCGAAAAGCTTTTTCAATCTCAGGGGCCGCAGCCGGTCTTCATTCCTGTCTTGCCGCACTTTCCCTCTGATTTTTGACTCCATTATTTTTGGTCGCAATCTTTCACCTAGATTATGAATTTTTTGATTGTTCCCTTTCCTTTTCCATGCCCCAAATCAGCCGCAGAGCAGCCTTCGCTCTTTCTCTCATTTTTTTCTCCGATTCTAAGATGCGGCTTTTTTTTCCCTCCCCCGATGCTTTTTTTTTTCTTAACGCCTTTAGTCCTAAACCACATGAACCTTTACGACCTTTTTTTTTTCCCCTCCCAAAGATGGGCGTGGCCTTTTTCGCGTTTATCTGTATAATTGCCCCTTCAGTCCAATAAGGCAATGAACCGAGGGCTCTCTTCCCCACCACTCCGTGTACGCTATCCCTGGTCCTTCTTCCTGCTTTATAAATTCCTTCGCGCTCGAAGGAACCCGGCTCCATTTGACCGTAGCGCATCCTCTTTGAAGTAAGCTCTGTCCATTGGCGAGTCCAACCCCCCCTTTTTCAAACGATTTCTTCCTCTCTCCCTCCCCCCTTCAAGCTTCTTTTTCTGTAAGAAGGGCTGTTTTCGTCGAGACGTTTCTTTTTCTGCCTTGCGCCGCGCATCCCCCCCCTTCGAAAGAGGCCCATTTACTTCGAACACTTTTCTTCTTGTCAGGTCCTTTCCGTCTGGATTTCAAATGCTGACTTTCTTGCGGCCGCTATATGATTTTCTTTTGGTAAGAGATCGTGCCCCTTATTTTTTCCTTCTCTGTTTCCTGTTTTGACCCAATCCTCCTCGTGTGAATGTGAGTGCTCCTGTCCTTCTTTTATAATGGTTGTAGAGATTGAATTCTGAGCACATGATATGGAAAACACTTCCATCCCTCCCCCCCCCTCTGCCAGAAGGAAACATTGTACCTTTATTCACTCAGTTTTCCCTCGTGCCATTTGCCGTTCATTCTGATGGGGTTTCGGCCCATATGTTAAGTGCCAGCCCTTCCCCCTTTTCTCTAACGACATCCCTCCAGTTCATAGAAACGTTTAAATAACTGAGCCGCACCTTCTTTTTCCTTATGATGTGCCGACAGCCAGTCCCAGCTATCCTTTCCTTGCATTAACCTGGAGCACTCGGCTTTAGTCTTTAGTCTTCTTTTTTTCTCTCCTGTCGGTACTCCCATTGGCCAATTTTCGCTTCTTCTTGAGCCTTTTCGTGGAAATTTACATATTTGTTCCCGACCTCATCTTCGTTGTAAAACCATGTTCGCCATTATTCCGAAATCCTGCCTCTCCCCCTTTCCACCTTTACAGTGATTCTCCTGTGGTTTTTTCCCTTATTTTGCCATGAAATTGGCAGTAGAACCTCCCTCCAAATAGTAAAGGCACCCGTTTATACCTTCCCCCACTCCCCCATTGAGTCTCTCTTTTTTTCCTTTTTGTGGTGTCGAGAGACTCTCTCCTCTTCTTGCCTTCTCTATGACGAAGCTCCCGGCTTATGACCTATGTTATGATTTCCTTTCCCTCACTTTCTACTCCCCACTTTACCAAATCAGGTATACTTGGTTGTTCGAGTATCTATTGGTTTTTTTTTTTTCTGGTGATTAAGCTGTAGCTTTTTTTTTTTCCAACGTTAACGTGAGTATCGTAATCTGACGAAATTTTCCCGAGCTTTAATTTTATGTTTGCAATCGTCATCGCCCCCCCGTTTTATTTTGACCGAAGAAATTCCCTCTTTTTCTTTTTTGAATGCATGCTCGGACGGAACTTTCTTCGCGGGAATTTCTTCGAGCGATAATAGTCTGCCGCTTCTTTTCCGTCCCCCAACTATTTAAGAGACATGCTTCTATCTCGACTCACTGGCGGCACTGACCCCCTTCCTTGTCCGACTCGCAGAAACGCCCCGTGCGGCTTATTCTTCCCCCTTCCGTCTCTGCGATTTTCTCCCCATTAAGTTCCCCTTGTCATGCTGCCGATTTTGTTATAGATGCCGTTTTTTCTATTTACCATTATTCAACCAACCTTGCCTAGCCTATTCATTTTTTTTGGAACCAAGGAAAAACTCTTCTCCCGCTTCTAGGTTTCTTTCCCTCCTCCATTACGCCTCAATTGATTCCCCTCCTCATGTCTCGACAACTTTTTCAGTAATGATTTCCGTTATTTCCAGTTCCTCACTCCCGTTGAAGAATACATCCTAATTTAGGCTTCCCAGTTTTACCCTTTCCCCCTCAATTTCCTGGCTCCCTTTTTTGATATAGAAGCTTTCCCTCCCTTTTTTTTCAAACGTCGCACTCTTCTCCGTTCCCTAATTGGGCTCCCCGTTCCTTCCCTCATTGGTATGGTCTCTCGGATTCGATCCTAGCATGACCGCTTTTTTTTTTTTTCCCTAGTTCGATTCAATGTCTGCTCTCTCCAGTCGGGAATCCGAGAAAGACCTTTCAGTTCTCCTGACTCCCAGTCCCGGTTTCGTAGCGTCAAAGCTTCCCCCGAGAGCCTCAGGGCGTTTCTGCTTTAGTCTCGTTCCTTATTACTGGGACGAAGGACGCTTTCGTTCCGAAAGTCCGAAAAGCCCTTCTTTTTTGATTTTTCTTTTATGGGGTTATGCCGCGCTTCTTCTTTCCCGGGCAGCAATCTATTCCCCAGCCGTCGCGGTCTCCTTTAAACTCAGCTTTACTGAATACCTCTCCTTATATCGGCTGGCTCTTTCTCTGCTTCCTTAAAACAGTTGCATTATGATATTTGCCTTATCAATTTCAAATCTCCAAAAGAGACTCTCGGTCTTTTTTTCTCCTATTAGGGTAGTTTTTCCTTCCCGGAAGTTTTACTCCCGAAATAACATTTGGTTTCTGTGAGATAGACCCAATTATATTTAGTCCCAGCAAAGGTTTCTGATCGTTTGTGATTTCCAGCATGTTGTCATCGCGACCTCCAAGACTAACCTGCCCATACTTTAGAACGAAAACCCCCCTCGTCTAAGAATGAGAAGTTTGGTTTCATACCCTCCACATCCTTCCTTCGGTATCTTCGTAATCCTATCATGAAAGGTCTTACTGAATTTGATGCGCTCAGTTTCTTTTTATGCTTTTCAGTGCTTCCGGCGCATCGCTTTTTCGAGTTTCCTTTTTTGAGATTTCCGAGGCTCCGTTTTCTCATCTTCATTTTCCTATCAATAATGTTTATTTGAAGGCCCCGCTTGTATTGAGGCGTCTTTTGTTTCCGCCTTCCTTACTCCCGGGAAGGGATTACTCATTTGAGACTGACAAAGCTCTCTCTGAATGCGTTAGCTCAGCGACCACGTTTTTCATATCCTCCGGTCGACTTGTTGTGCTCTTTTCTCACTCCTATCTTGTCCCTCAGGCATTTGAAACCTGCTTTTCGGGATTTCCTTCCCAGTTTCGTGTAAAAGTTGTTCGTTAAGCTGAGTGATCTTACCTGCAGAAGAGACCGTTCTTCGCTTACTTCTCCAGCTCTTCTCTTTACTCCCTGTATATATCCAATAGAGCTGGCGTCCTACTTATTTGTTTTTTCTGCGCCGGCATCAATTCCGATTTTTATGTTGCTTCCTAAACCCCATTAGCGTGTTGCAGTCGGATACGGCAGATAGATCTTTTTCAGAGAGATTTGGTCTGATCTCTCAATATCCTTCGGTGTCATCGCGGCTCGGCTTCGTCCCCCCCCCTAAAGTTTTTACTCTCTTTCCTTGTGATGTCGATTCCTCTTTTTCTCATGTACACCACCTATTTCCTTTTAATGTCGGGCTTCCCAAAGCTTCAGCTTTTTATCTGTCAAAACTCCACCCTATCCTTAGCTTTTCCCCCGCTGTTCCTCGCCTCTGGCTTCAGACCCGGACCTGAAGACCTGCGAGCTGGTTTGACGAGGATGCTGCTTGGCGAAGTTGAATGCTCCGAGCGTGACGGTCGTTTATTCGATGTCGGTTTCAGGTCCAGTGATCTTCCTTTTAAGTTTTATGCCCCGTTATACGCTTTTGGATTCGGTTTTATGTTCTTTGACTCCCCCTTTTCTTTCAGTTAAGTTTTTCCACCCGGAAACCCTTGTAGTTGCTTTTCTTGGCCTTTTTTATGCGGATTATCCTCCGACTGCCCTTTAACGCGCGCACTTGATTTGTACAGGTTTTTCTGACCCTTCTCCCTTCCGGTTTCTCTGTGCCGACGATCCGGCCTTATCAGAAGAGAGGCCCTTACCTCCTCTAACGTTGACGCTTGCTCTCTTCTCCTGGATTCTTTCAAACGGCGTTGCGCCCTTTTTTTTTCGCATCAAGGGTTGAAATTGAAAATTGAGGTTTGCCCTCGCGAAGACTTTTCCTTCGGCGAACACCGACCCTATTTGCTTAAAGAGGCCTCTTCCGCACTTTATTATGCCACGGCTATCTCCCTTTTTCTCCCCCCCCCCCCCCCTCCCCCCGTTGAGTCGCTCTTTTGCATAACCTTTTGTGCTCACCAAATCGCGGTTTTCGCATTTCCCTCCTCCTCCTTTCTTCGCTTTTTCCCTAATTTTTCTTTTTTTAATCAACCCCGCTTGTGTCTCAATTGCGCGTTTTTTCCGATCCCCCCGGCAGAATACCTGCACGTCTCTGCCAAGGTAGAGGCGGTTTTGCTTTTTTCGCTCGGCCTTCGCCTAAAGCCAAGGCAGGCTTTCCTGCGAGTTCTTCCTTTTCCCCTTCAGTTTTGTCTTCATGTCGGCTATGAGAATTCCGTCCCGCCCACCCTTCCCCCACCCAGTCCAATCCAGGGTTTACCGTGTTTTGCCCGTCGTTCTTCTTCTTACATTGCAGCCACATCCCCCCTAACGCCATTCCCACCAAACTTCGGCCTTCATTCGCTCGTTATCTCCCATTGACTCAAACGCGAACAGCGTCCACTTCTCTCTCTTCTGCGTCTGCTCCCCGCTGTTTCTTTCAGCTCTTTCCGGTTTCGCCTCAATGCGCGTCCCTGATAGGATGAGGTGCGAATTTTGTTTTCCTGCTTCCTACCATTGAGTCACCTCCACTAAAGCATTGGACAAAACTTTTTCCCCTTTTCGGGATAATGTTTGACGCTTATCCATTCAACCCGCAACCCCCAGCCCCCCCCACTCCTCCCCCTTGATTTTTTTCCAAGACGTCCGCATTTCTGACCCGCGGAGACTGATAGATTCCTAGCCATTGCCGATGACGAATGCATCTTTGTTTTCTTAGCCTCAAAAAACTCTGAAGTATTGTTCGCTACACCACCCCCGGAGGATGCCTTCCTCTCTAACGATGAGCCCCTGATGTCGCCACCGAAAGCTAGCCCTGGATGTGGGCATCATTTCGCGCTCTGGCGCCCGCGTTTCGTTCCTGACCCCAGTGTACGGCCCTCGGCATCGTTAATACCCGTTTTTGGGTCTTAACTTCCTCTCCAAGCAGTTGAATTAGCCCGTCTATTATTTTTTTCCCGCGCCCTTCGCCTTTGATATTGTTTGTCCCTGACTTTGCCGATAAGGATCCTAACCTTCTCTTCGGACCCCTTTTTTTAGGTCAGATCTGCCCTATTCTGCCCCCTGAACCAGCGCCACTTCCTCAGCATTACCCATTTTTTCTCATGACGAATCAGGAGCCTTCTCCCCTCGTTAGGCCCGAGCCACGAGACGTCCCTCTCATGCCGTTATTCCCTCTCGTATAGCCAACTTCTTTCCGGCACCTGTTTGATCGTCCTCTCGACTGTGCACCCCGTAGGAAAGCCCTCGTGGTTCTTTTTTATTACCAAATGTCAGGCGATTTGATGCGCTTGCTACTTTCTTCCCTTCTTTCCTGCGTTTTCTGTTTCTGTATGCTGAAGGATGGATCCCCCACAATCCTAAGTTTTGCTGACTTCCTCATTTCCTGACGCACTCTCTGGGCCGATCTCCGTCAGGAATCAAGCATTTTGCCGTTCATCATGCATAATTCTAGGCCTCCGGTTGACTTAAGCCTCATTCTTTGGCGCCGCATCCCTTCTTCCGAATCTGAGTGACGTTTGGCACTGGAATTCCCCTCCGCGGATTTCAACCCGTAGCCCAATTCCCGATCGGCTTTTTGGACTCTTCAGCACTTCTTTAAGAGGAGGCTATACCCGGATTTGAAGCTCTCTGTCTCTATCGGGCGTAGGCAAGCCGGGGCTGATCACCCCATGAAACGCCCGCACCCTTCCCCCTAGATTTAGATTACGCTTCCATTTTCTCGCCCGTATCCTGAGGCTAGCCCCCTCCCTCAAGAGGGGTCCACAGCCGAGGGTATTTGGAGCTCTCCCATTTTCCGTTTTTAGATGCTTCACCATCCGTGTCCTTTCGTCGTTTCTCCGGCGCTAGTCGCGAGTCGCTCTAAGTCTCGCCGTCGCGAGCCACCCAATTTTTCAACTTCCTTCTAGAAACTCCAGGAATCCGAGCTGTCTTTTTTCCCTTCTGCTGCCGAAAGGTTTAACCCTCTTCAGATGCGATGTTCTTTTTTCTTGACCGAGCTCCACCCTGAGACTCCCCTTTTCGAGTCCGACAATTCTCGCAGACCAGGTCTATTTTCGTCTTGATTCTTTTCAACGGTAGTTGTGGTCGCGATATTTCACCTTTGTATCTGGTCATCCAGCCTCCTTTTCGATTCTCGTTATTTAACATTGCTTTTTTCATGAATGTACTCGAGTCCACCTCTTGTGCCTGTGCGTTGCTTCCCCTTTCCCCTTGGTTCCTTCCCTGGTTGTAGATCATGACTTCTTCTAAAACTGATTGTCCCCCCGGCCCTCTCGACACCCCCCCACATCGCTCTGACCATTGTAAACGTAAGTGCTCAATCGCCTCGTTGACACTCCGTTTTCTTTTTTGTAGTTATAGCCCTCTTTTTCCTTTCCAAAGCAGGAATAGTGCGCCCCTTTATACCTCCTGCACTGACTTCTTTTCCATAGCGTGACCGCCACATCTTCCTACGCTCGGATTTCTCAGTTCACGATATATCCCTTTTTCCGGCTGCACAGCAGACAACTGCTGGTTAATTCTCTTCTGCTTTCTCTCTTTTGGATCATTCCAACATCTCGCTTTTAGAGCCGTCGCTTGGAAATTTCTTCCTTTCTGTGCATTCAGCGGTCACCCTTTTTTTTTTAAACAATGCTACCCAGAGCCTCTCTCTTCGACTTCCTCCTAGCCCCTTTGTAACGAACAAAGGGATTTTCTGGTCGTTTCTAGCCCCCGCCAGTCTTTTTTAATATGTCGCTCACTCAATCATAGCCCAGATCCCCTTATTTATAATAGAGCTCACATACTGATCTATACCTTTCTTCTTTATAATAATTCCACTGTTTGGTTTTCGAGAGATTCTGCTCTGAGTTAGACATGAAGCCCTACCTTTGGGTCCTGCTTTATTTCTCTTCCCCCCAATCTTCACTTGTCGTTCTATTCCCAGGTTAAAAATCCTCATCGAATTGCGGGAGCTATGATCCTCGTCATGTCTTTTCCTATCGATTCTTTTCTTTTTCGTCGCCCTAAAAATCGACAGCGTTTCTCGTTCCCACCCATATGAAGACAGAAATTTCCCTTCGTCCCCTCATCGGACCCTCTCCTCCTTTTGCACCTTCGTCATTCCGCCCCTTCGCTCCCTAAAGCCGACTTCCCTCCTGGCTACGTTCATGCCTTCTGCCCGGTTCCATGGTCTCGCTTTGCTTGAGACAGATCATCTCTTGCGTGCCCTTCTTTTCATACTGCTCCTGTGATCTTTCGGAATGCCTCCCCGAGGAACGGCTTTGGCATTTCCAAGACTTGCTAGACCGCCTCCTTGCGGCTATTCTGCCAGTCCGGAACTCCTATTCTTTTTTTTACCCCAAGCCTTACGTTGACCTTCCTCTTTTTCTTTTTGCGAGATGGCGCGTTTTTTCCTCTCCGTGTTACAATTTCTTCTCCCCCACATGGATAGTCCTGCCAAAAGGCGGGGACGCAAATACATCCCCCCCTTTTTTCGCCTCATTGAGATGTTTTTCCCTCGCATTCTTATCCATCTCCTCTTCTTCAAAGAAGCTGACTCACCCCATTTTCGCTTTACAGAGATATGGACTTCACTCCCTCTCCTTTTGCAATCCCTCTCCCACTTTTGAAGGAGAAAACCATTCCATAGCCTGTAGGCCCTAGAATTTACGCTCTCCCCCATTCCTTTTTTAATAGTTCTCAATTTGCTCTAGCCCCCCCCCCCTCGATTTCAGCAAGGTCGGTCACATCGCGAGTTCTCGCCCCACGTTACAGACGGAGCGCCGCCTTTTTTTTTTAGACTGAATCGGCTTCCGGTTTATGTCCTCTTCCCACTCCGTTTTTGGATCGCTGCCAAAATTAGAGTCCGTTCTTATTTTCTTCATGTTGACTTCCGATGCGATCCTTCTAGGAACGACGATCTACCTTCATTTGATACTGCTTTTAATCCATGCTAGTGTGAGAGCTTCACCGAGATGAAAGTATTCGCCCTCGGCGTGGTCCTTCTTTGTTCTCCTTTTTATCTACTGGGAGATATCGATTGGCGGCGTCCGAACCCGTCTAAAGAAAAGATCTTTGGGTGATG
>Ga0179591_1284165_pt1 | contig 20652 bp, 17 predicted proteins | sample CZOMad2_1_08_16f_FD_182891 | JGI IMG/M metagenome (GOLD analysis project Ga0179591, IMG submission 182891) | Vadose zone soil fungal communities from Angelo Coast Range Reserve, California, USA - CZOMad2_1_08_16fungal (PacBio error correction) | ecosystem: Environmental > Terrestrial > Soil >... | reverse complement strand
TGGCTATTGCCTCGATACCCCCCCCCTGAGATCCTTCCTCCCTCCCTTTCGTAATGCATTGATTTTCTGCAGCGCTCCGTTTGGCATTGGCTTTTCCCCCCCCTCGACCGAAAATAGACCCCGGGGTGAGGGAATAAGTCTGGTGGTCTTTTAGACCACTTCCCCATTTCCACTTTCTTCTGTGGAGCCCCCGGCCAGCAGCATGCCTTTCTCCGCCGGATCTTTCCCTACCATCAGGCGCCGCCGCCTACCAGCCCCTTTCTTCTCGTGACAAAACCCCCCCTTGCTTCCCCTCCCCATTCCATCCTTACCTTGGGTAGCAGCGATGTACCCTTTTTACCTCGAGCTCCTCCACAGCGCGTTGAGAGTTGGGATCTTTCCAGTTTCAGACCGATTCATTTCTCCCTCCCCCCGACAGACCTTGCGTCCTCTCTCAGCGCATCCGGGGATGCTTGTTCCCCCTCGGTGGCTCCCCATTCGGCGGATGTAGCCGGTTCCGAGCTTTTTTCCCCTCGAAAAGGCTTTCGTTGTTGTTCGTTCTCGGGAATTTCCTCCCGAAGGGGCAACCTCCGTTCTTCGCGGCATTAGAAAAGTATTTTTTCCCCGGTCAGGCCTCCCTGTCCTCCTCAGTTTTTTTCGCTCCGACATTTTTCTCTTGCGACGAAAAGCTTGCTTCGCCGTTCATGTCTGAGCCGGGCTGGTCTCAGTCACCGCTTCAGGAAGGCACTCCCGGACACGTTTTCACGACGTAAGTCACCCCATTAAGACCATCCAAACTTCGAGGATAGCATTTGGGTCCACCGACTTCTTCGTAAAACCTAAAGTGCCCTCCCCCACCCCCCACCTGCATCGACCATCAGTCTTTTTTGGAACAGGATTCAGAGTTTTTGCGGTTTAAAAAGACAACGTTCTGCGGTAGGCCAAAATTTTTGTTTTTTTTTTTTCTTTTTTTTAAAAATCCCACTGTTTTCCCATTATTATTGAAGTTCTTCTTGATTCCCAACACTCGAAAGCCGGGCTCTGATTTAATAGTACCAGGGTAGTATTCTTTTCTTCATCTCGTGGAACCCTCTTCCTACGGCAGTAGTCGCCCCCGTGACCACTTTCTTTTTCATTGCTGGTCCTGCGGTCCTTCCCTAAGAGCCCCCTGCGAAGATATGACTAGCTAGGCTAGTGGCCCTTCTCAGGATACCTCTTCTTGCCGACTTATTAGTAGTTCTGCTCTATGAGGTTGGCAGAGGAGATTTTCTTCCCGAGGTTGTCTGCTCTTTTGAGGCTGCGCCGGGTTGCCCCTGTCACCCCAGGAATTGAGTTAGCTCCTTCCTTGTTTTCGTTTATTTTTTGCGTTGATTCTGGCCTGCGAGGTGAATCCCCTTTTTTTTCGAGCCTTAAGAAATGCCCCCTCCAGAGCCCCTTGTCTCCCTCTAAACGCCGCCTCTTCGGCGGAGCAGCTCTCCCTTCCTCGAACAAATTCATAACTTGAACCCTTCTTTTTGGTGCGTTCCTTAGTGCTCGTCGAGATTCCTTCGGTAGTCGCAGGGCCCAAATCCCTGTGACAGGACCTTTGTGCTCCTTGATTGACTTCTTGTGGTCTTTCTCATTCTTCGTCTTGTCGAGGTATTGATATAGAGGCAGTTTTTGTGTGGAGTCCTTTCCCCTGAAAGATAACCTGGGCTTATGACAGCTTCGTTCTATCCAGTGCCCGGAGTTTTTCTGGTTTGGCTGTGCTTTGGACAGGACTTTTCCACAAAGTCTTTCTTCTGTAGCTGTACGTGCACTTTTCATATCTATGGTGCTACGACTAATTAAAGGATTTTCTCGGTGCCCCCTTTGAATTTTACTGGTTCTTTTTTTTCGCTTCAGGATTCCATTCGGGGCCATGAGCCCGCACCCCCTTCACTGGGTTTTCCCCTACGTAGAAGTTTCCGCTCCCCTCCGGGAGGGACGAATTTCCCCGGTGAAAGTAATGGGACCTTGCGTTCACCCTTCGTCCCACCACCCCCACGACGACATCTTTTTTCCTTAGAAGCTTCCCGCACCCTTTCCCCGTTTATCGTAACCCTAACCCCCCAAAAGCATGACCTTAGATATATATCAATCTAGAAAAATCCCCGCCCTACTGAAGAAAAAACGTCGTCTCCATCCGGCCTTTTTTTACAATTCAAACTTTCTCCAACTGGACTTACTACCAAGATACTCTCGGTCCTGCAACTCTCTTTTGATCTAGATCAACATTTTGGTTCTCGGGTTTCCTGGGAAGGATCAGCTCCCTCCCTTTTCGAGAATCTTGGAGACTACCTGCGTTTTTAAGAATATTCCTCCGCCCTCTTCCCCCCCTAGCCAATTCTAGAATCACGACACCCAAAGTCAATCGCCCAGCTAGACCTAATGCAAGACTTGTAGGAAGCCCCCACCCCCATTCCTCACCCCTTCACGATACGACAAAGTTCTCTAGAACATTTCTCCCTTACTTGTCGCAGGACCCCCCCCCCCCCCCCCCCCCCCCCCCCCTCAATCCCGACCCCCCTCTCCAGACTTTTTCAAGCCCGTTTCCTTTCTCTCACTGACGCCTGATTCCCGATAGTAGACGAATCTTCGGCCGTTGTGCAGTTCCCTCCTCTTCCCCATAAGGATGACGTCGCCCTTCCTCTTCCATCAAAGGCATCTGGCCCACATCTGATTCAAGGAGGTCCTTTTTTCCCCTATCACCCTCTCAAACGAGAAAGGTTCAGCTTCTTTTTCCCCCCTTTCTTCTTGAAGAAGTGTTTTCAATAATGTTCACGCCTTCTTTGTAGAGAAGGTCGTTATGGAATCCCTTTCCTCCTTTCCCGGTATTTCCGGAGGGAGAGGACTGGTGTTTCCCAACAAACGATTCTCCCAGGTCTTGGTCTCTTGTTCTTATTGTTATATTATGTTTGGGATTGAAGGACACGGTTTTCCCTTCCCCCTTTTTGCAGAGTTGACCCGGTTTCCCCTTCAAGGAGCCCTGGGAGGTTAACTTTCCTTTCAGAGGCCCTCGCGCCTATCCCTTCCGCAAACTAACCACCACAACTTCTCCTAATTTTTCTCGCCCCCCTTACCTTTTTCGAATTGTGCGGCTGAGTCGATTTTTCCGCCTGCTTTTTCATGGACAAATCTCCTTTTGCAAATGTCCACCCTCCTGAGGAATTTTACGTCTTAAAAGATAGAACTGTCAAACCCCCTAAGCCCTCCCAAATTAAGCCAGACCCCCACTCTTTCCTCCCTCCCGGATTTTTTTCCTGATTATGGGCTTTTTCAGGTTTTTCCGTCGACAAGAAATAGATTTTATATATCCAAGAATGGAAGCCCCTCCCGATCACGATGGGCAGGAGTTTTCCCTCCCTCCCGTTTTTTAATTTTTCGCGTCTTTAAGGATGGGGGGGAATTCGCTCCTAAACCCCTGTTGCTTGGCCCCCCTTCCTTTTTTCTTTCCTTAGTCTTCCCGGATGGCGATTCATCTCCCCCCGACCGGCGGCTCCACCGCAAACTTATTTTCTGGCGCAAACTCAATCTTGGAAAACTTGGAACTCCCTCCTCCTTCCCCCCGGCGAGAAGTCCTCGCCTGTGAGGTTCGTCTTCAATCCCGCAACTGCCCCAAACGGTACCTTTTTCATGATCCAGTCCTCTTTTCTCAGGAAAACTAGAACTTGCCCCTCTTTATAGGGAAAGAGAATTTCTCTTCTTCCCGCGGTACTCCTTACGTAAATATAACCCCCCAACCCCCCCCCCCCCCCCCCCCCCCCCACCCCCCCCCCCCCCCACCCCCCCCCCCCCCCCCCCCCCCCCCCCCCCCCCCCCCCCCCCCCCCCCCCCCCCCCCCCACCCCCCCCCCCCCCCCCCCCCCCCCCCCCTCATGTCTCCCTTTTTTATCGAATGCTCTCTGATCACAGCCTTCTCTTTCTCCGACGACAAACCCGGCAGAGCCACTGCCCCTTTTTTTCCCCCCTTTCCTCTTACGGCCCTCTCCCCGCTCTTTTTTTCCGAGGACGATGCAAGGAGATGGCTTTCCACTTCCTTCCCTTCCAAGAACCAACCTACCTGAGAAGTCCCCGGTTCCGACGTCCTTTGAGGCCCGCTCTTTGAGTTTGAGCGTATATCAACCTCTCTTTTTCGGAACCAGAGCCTGCGATTTTCCCCTCTTTGAACAAGTTTTTCCCAGGTCTTTTCTTTTGCCAGATACATCCTGTCCCCGATCGAGGGTTCGCCTGTATTAAAACCTATTTCCTCTGGCCCCCAGCCTACCTCTCATCAAGGTATCACCCCCCCTCTTTGGCGACTTGCAAACCCCCTGGGCGGCTCTATCAGTAAGAAGTTGACTACCCCCTCCACAGTTGTTGCTTCCTTCTTGTTCATTATGAAATGAGAGGGCATCTCTATGCACTCTTTTTTTCCCCCAGTATTTAAAGAATCTCCGCCGATTCTCTCCTCATCCTTTTGTGTTGGATTCTTAGATTCTTTTTTTGAATCGGTTTGCCTTAGTCTCTTTACCTGCACTTTTTAATCTACGGTCCCCAGCCCCAAATGAAGACCTTTTGTAAATTCTTTATTACCGCGCAATTCACTCTCCCCCCCTTGATCAGAGTGGCAATGTCCGTTGCCTCCAGGGATCGCGAGTGCTTTTTCCCGAGGCTGAGAAGATTTTTCATCACACTCCCCTTTTGATTTACAATAGATCCCCGTATTTTATGCTTAGTGACCTTCGTCCACGTCCTTTTTCTTGAAAGTGGAAAGCTCCTTGCCGTACAAAAAAGGAGCTTTTAGTTAGAGGTGAATATCCCCCCCCCCCTTTTAGAGCCGCATCCTGCCTTTTAGACTTTCCCCCCTCTTCTAGCAATGGTGTCCTTGGAAGAAAAAGGCTCTCCGCCTTCAAGTCTTAAGACGTCCAATTTCCCCCCTTTTACTTCTGCAGTAAGGAATTTCGTGCAAGTCCCCTGGCCTGCCGTACCTGACCGTTCTGGAGATTGGTCCCGCCGCGGGCGTGTGATCGAGCTTAAAAAAAGTTTCATCCCCAGTAGGTATTACTAGCCAGGAACCGTTGCCTTGAGGAGGGCGCGGCCTTCCTCGGCAGACCTTTTTTGATCAATATAACATTTTCATGTCATTAATTTCATGAGTCCGGGAATAAGTTGTCCCCGGGACTGATAAGAGACCCCTCCCCTTTCCTTCCTCGCCGGGTGTTTCTGGATGGCCTCAATACGCTGGCCCCCCCCCTTTCGGTTTCAGTCCCTTCTTCTTCATCCTATTTGCGTTGCTCAGACGGACTTTTCGATGATCGCCATCAGGCTTTGCTTCAGCCAAGCATTCTCGGCACACCCGCAAATTTTTTCGGAATTAGGTTCTTTTATGCGCCTCCTAGGAAAGCGTCCAAGATGATGAAATCTTTTAGTGGCCATTTTAGTCTTCCCCTTTCGTCTTTCATTGCATTTCTCGACCCCCAAAAGAACCATCTTCGGCGAGATCCCCCCCCCCTCTGTGAATCCCTTTCTTTTCTTAATTGTTGCACATTGCAAACTGCCCCCTGGGTTTGCAAGCGGTCTAGATGTAAACCCCCCCTTTTTTCATTTTGACCTGTTCTCTTTCTTTTCTTGAATTAGGAATCCATAGACGAAGGCCCCCCTGCACGTTTCCAAGCTCCTTCTCCTTAAGCTTCCCCCCCCCGGTCATCCTCGACCGTGATTATGTTTCTTTTTTTTTCCCTGTAGAGCTTTTCTTCCCCCTTAAACCTCTCTTTCTGTCGAACTTGAAATGAGGTTTTTGACACGGTCGGTCCTCTTGGGAAGACCTTTTCCAGTTACCGCTGCCCTTTACCTGCAGATAGTTCTTCCTTTTTCCCCCTAATAACGACCCCAAATTCCGGCTGATCGCATGCTTTGTTTTAAACACTTTTATCCAGCTGTACGACCCATACCGTCGTTCAGGCGGTCATGATCAACCCCAACCACTGACTTTCCCCTTCTGTGCAACTCTAACAGGATTTCCCGGGAAGGTGGCCTGCGCGAGAGGATTCCAAACCCCGAAAGCGGGTCTCTTTGGTCGATAGGTGCCTCGTCTAGACCTTTTATTCGTGGAAAAGACTCCTGATGGTGGCGACGGAAGTTTTTCTTATCCTCCGCCTTAGATTCCTTTAGTAGCCGCGTTGTCTTTCCGTGCCCCTTTTCCACCTCGTTCCGGCCTACGATTTCTGCTGGCAGTTGAGCATAGGAGCCCCTGTAAAATATTTTTTGGAACGGTATAGGCCTTTCTTTCCAGTTTCCTGAGGGTCTCCTGAAGAGGTAGAAATGCCTTGAGCGGTTCTTGAAGAAGATTTGTACCATTTCTTTTGTGGGAGCGAACTTCCTTTCTGTTAGACTACGTTTAGGACGGTCCTTTCAGTTCAGTTCGTTATTTTTCCGGTGCTCGACTCTTGCGATGGCCCCTCGCCAGATTCAGAAGACAGCTTAGTTATCTGAATGGAAGTGTTTCGGGGAGTCTCGGACTTAGCCAAACCCCTTTCAGACAAATCATTGAATATCATGAATATTATGCCTCTGAAGAATAGCTGTCGTCTATATATTATGCTAAGTAGGACGTTTATCAGTTGAACTTTTCCTGTACCGTGTAAGAGTAACTTCGGAGAGGTTGGGATCTTCGAAGGAGGCGGTGGAGGCTGGTGTTCTCCTACGAAGCTTTTTTTAGTTTTATCTTTTTAGTGAGTCTCCACCTTCGTATCCCACGGTTTGGGAGTTCTCCTTCCGTAGATCAGCCTATTTTGAGTGTTGATGATTTCTGCGACGGTTTCCCCCCCCTGCAATTTTCATGAACACGTCCGTCCTCGATTCCCTTCCTAAGATGGAGCTTTCCTCCCTGTTTCTCTCCCTTACCTTGCTTTTCTTAGGTGAAGCCCCCTTTGCACTGGCCTCTTCTTGGTCTTTCTAGCCGTATGGCTTGCAAATTAGCCCCGACACCAGCACTTCCTTTCGCACACCCTTTCCTATGGAGTCATGTTTTCGTGATGGCACCGTTTGCCGTGCCCTAGGTGAACTCCCGTAAACCGCTCCCCCCCCCCAACGCCCCGCTTCTCGGACGAGGTCCCTCCTTTTTTTTCAGAACCTTTTACCGGTTGAAGTCCCCCTAGACTTCCCTTTAAAACCTTAAAGAATATCTACCCTCCTACTTGCGAAGCCCGGGCGCATAACAGGCTGCCATGACACGAAGGTTTTTTAACCGTTTCGACGCAACTTTTTCCCCCCGAACTATCTCTTTTCTAGATCGTCCCCTGTCTGAATATCGGGTTTTTTCGTCTCCGCTCTTTTCTTCTCCCCCGAAGAACTAAGGTTTTTTTAACTTATGAGCATTTACCGGAGTATGTATTCTCCTCGCCAGTCCTTTTTCTGGCCTTCACATAAAGAGCAGTCCTCCCAAAGGTAATTCCCCCAGCATCTAAGGACAACGGCAAGTTCCTTTTTTTCGAAAGCAATTCAAAACGCCAAGCGTAACTTTTTTTCTCCCCCCCTTCTTCCCCCCTCCCTCTTCCTCTTCTTCAGGAACTCGCATCCTCAAGCCGAGACCGCCCATGAGACTTTTTTCCCACCCAGGAAGATAAATGTCCGCGTAGATTTCCCTCGGAGCCTTTTTTCTTGATGGCAGCCCGCCAGTTTCATTCTATACAAGCTCCTCCTTTCAGCCCCCCGTCCGTAGGCAAACCTACCATTTTCCTAGAAAATATTACCAGACCTAAGTCTGTCTGCCCGTCTTTCATAGCTAGTCCTTTTTCCCATCACGATATTTCCCCCCCTTCCCTGAGCGCCTTTCCCGGAGATGTCGAGCATATTTTTTTCTCCTTTTGTTTGATGGATTTTCCCCCTCATTTGCTACCGGACGGGATCGGCGGTGTTTTCCCCCCCCACTGCATGAGACTCCTTTCTGGGTTAGTAGCGTTCTCTGCCTTTTCAGAGTTTCACATGTTCCTTCGGCAGAGTGGCCTGGAGCCCGCGCCAGCCGCGTTCTTCCCATAACGGCGGATCCCCCAGTAGAAAGAGAATTAACCTTTTGACGCGACTCAAAAAATGCGGGACCATCCCCATGCCCTGACCGCAATCTTCGGGATTTTATTTCAACACGGACTCGGGGGCCCCGGCATTAGGGATGCTTACGGCACTCCCCACTAACCGGTCCCAATTTTTTTAATTTTCGTACCCCCAGACCCCTCCCCCAAACCATCCGTCATTTCCCTCTTTTGGTAGCCCTATCGGCGACCCCCTACAAGAGAATGAGATTCGGATTTTCTCGCAGGATCTGGTTTCTTTTTATATTTTCCATTCACATCTTGTTCCCCCCAGAACTGGCCGCCACCGTCATGAATCAACCGCACTCTCGATGAGACCCTCGGAGAGACTTTCCTCCCCATAGAATTAAGGGCCCGCCTTTCAACAAATGTTGCGGGGTGCCGAGCCATCCATTCTTCCCTGAGGCTTCCTTCCGAAGATAAGAGGATGCAACACTACCTTCTGACTGGGGAGCTTTCGCCAAGCCATCTTTCGAGTGATTGGAATTTGGACTCTCCACCAAGGCTACGTCGCGTTTCGATTGTGATCTTCCTAAGCCACCTTTTTCCTGATGCTTTCCCTCCCCCTCCGAATGCCTCCCCCCCCAGTCCTTTCTTCGTGATCTCATTGGTACTCTGGGCAAGAGAGCGGCGCTTGACCGCGCCCTCATCGAGGCACTCCGACCCCCCGAGATTTCCCTCCTGGATGAAACTGTTCTCTGCTCCCGCAACGGCTCATCGTCGCCTGCTCCGGGCCCTGGTACTGCTTTCGCCATTTGAACTGGACCCCCCCTTGTACTGCCAGAACCCCCCCCCCCCCCATGAACTCCGTTTTTCCCGCATTACTTTCCCTTCAGGTCGACAAGACCCCACCCGACCTTCGAGAAGATGGGGAAACAGGTTTTTCAGAGTTTGCGCCTTATACAACGCTTTTTTTTGGCTGAAAGCAGTTTGTCTCCCATTATCTGGCCACGTATCAAGGTAGGTTTCGCCGGGTGTCCTAAATCACCGACTTTTCTTTTTTCTCATTATACCACCCCCCCAGCAATAGTGCATTCTTCCTCCTATATCGGGAAGAATCTTCCCAAGGAGACTTGCAAACCCCATGTCGTTTTCGTTAGAGCTCTTCAGAGCATCATTCGACAAGTTGGCCTCTGTGGTTGCGTCTGAAATTCTCCCAACGTGGATTACTTTTTTCCTGATAGATCTCTTTTTTGACCTTTATTTCCCGGAATCATCCCCACTCTTTTCCCCTCCTTTTGAGGAGACTCGTCGTGAGATGCTGATGCCTCTTTCTCCCCCACCGACCCCTGACTGGCGACATGTCCCTCGCTCTCCACTTTGAACCTCCCATGGCCCTAAAAATGGTCTTTCCCTAAAATGAGGTCCTTTCGCCTAAGAAGCCACAGGTATTTTTCCTCCCGGATCCTTTTCCTTTAATGGACTGCCCGATATAGGAGTGTTGCACGAGGATGACCTTCATTTCTGCAGCGTTACTCGATATTCCCCTTATGTATCAGCTCCCCCTTTTCACCGACTGTTCCTCCTCAGTGGCAAGATTTTATTCCTTCGTTTCAAAACAGGGCGCTTTTCCCTCGGTTGATTATCTGAGCGAAGAAGAACCCCAAGCATTTCCCTCCTTTTTTTCCGAATTAGCATCTTGGCGCAGGCTTGCATGTAGTTCAGCGCATTGACACTTTCGTCAAGCCTTTTTGGACGTCAGGCTTCTTTACATCCTTGTATCCTACCAAGTTGAAAGGAATGCTCTTCTCGATAGTTGGCGGTGACATCTCAGATTTCTTCGATAACCTGCCCAGGGCGCACCTTGGGTCGGACCCGAGAGTTTTCCCTGTGTTCCGCGCTCTGGTCCTTTTCCATATTCCCCCATGATTCATTGGCTGACGCCCGTTTCCTTAATGCCTTTCCTCGCTTTCTGTATTGACAGCTACGGCACCTTATTTCGCGAATTCTCTGCTGTAGAGCTTCGGCTCCATAGACCCGTTCAATTGATTTGCCCCCCAGCCAGCCGGTATTGCTCTCCGCGGATAGTCCCTCCTCTCTAGCAAATATTTTTCTTAAGCAGAAACTTGTCAATTTCTCGGCCCCTGCAAAATCTTTGCCGAGCATGTCCCCTTCGTCTTGTAGCCGAGAATGTAATCGACCTGTTCGCAACGCTTCATCTTGATTTGGACGGAGGCAGTTTTTCTGTCTTTGGATGATTAGAGAAACCAACACGCCAGCATGACGTTCCGCCTGCGCTTCCTCGGAGAGTATGTTCCAACTTTACCTGGAGGACGTTCTCGTGCGCTTAAAGGGCGAAAAAGAGCAGTGTCTTTTTTGTTGGCATGTTTTCATGGCATTGAGAACAGCCCTAAGTGGCCAGTGTGTTTCGCCTTAGACCAACGAGGCAAAGTCATTTTGTCCGCCTGGCCGTTTTTTCTGTCCGATACAGTCGCTAAGCAGCTTCGCTTCATGCGCCTCCTTGATGTCAGTTCTTGAAAACCTTCTTTTTCCAGTACCCCCTCTCCACGGAACCTGGGAAGGAAGAACCGCTCCGGTCCCCAGCCCATAATACCCAATCAGGAGGCGACTCTCTAATTCAGTCCCTCCTCTCCCGGCAGGCTTCGGCTGGCTGACCCAACAAAATACCTGCTCTCCAGCAGCTGTGCGGCTGAGACACTCCCTTGCCTGTGGCATTTTCTTCCCAACCAAGAAGGATCCCTTGACTTGCTCGGCTACAATTCTCTTTTGAATCCTCTCTTTGCTCCTTGAGGGTTTAAGACCTTTTAGAGAACTAAGGATGGTTTATTCCAGAATCCTCTTCTTTCTGGGCACTCTTCGCTACGGCGAAGATATGCTTCCGGCATTTTGCTTCGGGAGACGGTTCAAACGCCTTTATTCTTCTTCGTTATGAAGAGGCTCTGCCGATCGGTAGCCGAGTTGATCCCTTCTATAGAAGCATGAGCTGGGGAATTGTTCATTCCCTTGAAAATTGAGCTGTGTCTGAGCGTGTAGGAGCTTTTCCGGTAGTGCTTCTTATAGAGAGGTCTTTAGATTCCCCGCCGCTTGATGTCCCAGAAGGTATTCTGAATTCTCGGGGGGAAGTAGGTGTCTCGAAACCCCGAAAGTCATCCTGTTCGAAGAGAGGCCCCGTCTCGTGAAGACTCAGAGATAAGCGGTCGTTCCTCTGCCCCCAACAATAGTGTAATGGTCTCCGGTGGGAGAAAGAGTGGATTAGAAGGAGGGAGGAGTTGGAGAGGTCTCGAGGTTGGTTTTTTTTAGTGCTTTGCGTGTGTTGCGCCCCCTAACCTGGTTTCTTGCGGACGCTTCTTTTATCCCTCCGATGGCCTTTCTGATTGCCCCGCGTGAGCACATTTCCACTTTTTAGTCCGACATGAAAGCAGATCCTTCGACGAGTTTATTTTGTGTCGTCAGGGACGATGATTGCCCATTTTGTTGGGCGAGCAGTATTCATCGGAGGATTTTTGACCCATGAGAAAGACGTTCCAGGTAATCTTTTCCCCCCCTCGAGGGAGACCCCTCTTCTCTTTCTTCCCCTACCAGGTCTCCGGAATGTTTGGTTCCCTGTCCCCAAAGCAGATTCCCAAGACCTTTAGACTAGAATCCCAGAATACGCCAGACCATTTTACTGTGACCCGGACATCGCCCCCCCGACAACACGTTCCGCGATATCAAGATCCCCGCCGCACTCCGTGCGAATAAAGGAAGGCCCTGCCCATTCTGTAACCTTTCTCCGCGACTCTTGACGGATCTATTTCTATCCTCGAGGTTCCTCTATCACAAGATGTTTTCGTCAACGCTGATCTTGGGCTTTTTTCTCTAGAACTTTCGTCTCCGCCCGGCGAGAAGTTACTGAAGACCCCTCAATTTCTTTTTTTTCCCCGAATAGTATGATTTCTTACCCGCAGCCCAGATTTCACTCGCAAACGAAGGCACTAAAAGGTCCTTCCTCGCCGCTATAAACTTCTCCCTACAGTTAATGACCAGTCACCCGTTAATAGGTGTAAGATCAGAAACCTGACTAGATTTCTACCTTTCCCCTTCTATGGGCTTGAACCCCTCCGAGACATCCCTATTCCCTTTCAAGACTATTTTCGTAGACTGATAAACTCCGAGAAGAAGATCTTCCCTTCCTTCTCCTCGAAGTGCCCCTTCAGTAGGAGTTTTCTCAGCAAGTACAGAGTTCGGTCCCAGTCTTCCACCCGAATATTGGTCCCCTATTCATCTGTAATATAAGACCCCTTTCCTCCACGACCTTTGTCCTTAGCTTCGCGCAGGCTCCCCTCCAGCTTGTTTCCCGGCCTCTTTTTCTGGTAGAGAAGGTAGTAGCTATGGATCAGTAAGAACTCCGTATGGTGATTTCTACTTCCTTGGACGGTTTCTTTTACCCCACCGCATTCCCAGGATTGGCTGTTTTTAGCGGTACTTTCCCGGAAGAGCTTTTAGGTGAAGGGCCTCCCCATGTATTTCCCCCCTAGAGGTTCCTCTCTGCGACAGCCTTTTTCTTTTTTTAAAGTAGCATTTCTGCTTCCGGAGCCTGCCCCAAATTAACCGTAATTGACAGCCCCCTTTCCGCTCGCGAAGGCGCGCGATTCCTCAGGAAGGGCCCTCCGATGGTCCCTCCGGCCACTCTGAAAACAAACCAAAAGAACCGTTCAAGAGAATCTTTGCAAAGCTGGACTTTTAACAACTTTGAAATTTTAGAAACCTACCCGATAGATATCTTTTTTATCCACGTTTCGGATCTAAGTCCTGTACTCTTTGAGGGTTTCCCTTAATACAATCGTTTAGAATTTGGCCAAATCTCCCCACTGCGCAGAGATCATCTCTCTAAGACGGTTCTTCTTACGACACCCAGGCGGTCTTTAATCCCCCGGCGACACTGAGGGTTTGGTTTTTTTCGCAAGCCGCGGTTTTTTCTGGTAGGTCTTGCTATGGCGATCATCGGCCGACGATCCTTAGGCTTTTTCCAAATCCTTTCTTTTCGGACCAAAAGCCTCCTTTTGGCAAACGGCCTCGATGGGGAGGCCATCCCTTATTGCTCCTTTCGTGAGAGCTTTCTAGAGACTCTAAATAAACCACTTTGAAGCAGACATTCCAATCCCCAGTACCGTTTTCCCTTTAACTGGGGATGTTTTTAGTCCCCCTTATTAGGCCCGCGTGAAACCGCCCTAGCAAGACCCCAGAGCAATCTCATACCGAATCCCCTTTTATGATTTATCTCATGCTAGAGCTGTCCCACCCAGTATTTCTCGGACCCCAAGACTCAGGGCCCGGTTTGGAAGATTTTTTGACGGAAATTCGGCACGCACAACAACCACGACAGGAGTTTTTTAGAGCGGGGTTAAGGCGTATGGACGGCTTCATTTTCTTTTAGCAAAAACTTCCCTGACCTTTAGAGTTTCCTGGGACAAAGGTCTTCCAAGGACTTACGACGGACATAGCCTGTCTTGCGACCTATAACCGCCCGTCCCAATGGGAACGAGCAGGTGAAGAGTTCTATTGCAATAGAGTACCCCCCTTTTACGACCTTCACGACTAAATATGCCCGACGTAGGGAATTCTTGGCACCCCCCAAACAGTTTGCTCCTTGAATCCCCATATCTTGTCACGAAATGGATTCACCATTGTCGAAGGGGCCCCAGATCCATTGGTAGAGAATGGTTTGCGCTCCCGCCAGTTTTCGGCTTTCACAGTTGCCCGGATTTCGTTGACCTCGTTTCAACTTTGAGATGACCCCCCTTTTGGCAGATCTCGGGTACCATTAAAGAGCATCAGCATCTTCCTTTCCTTCTTTTAAGAATCTTTGAGAGAGTCTGCGTTCCGATTTTGGTCAACCGAGAATCCGTTGCCATAGACCCTTTTGAAAACCCTTGGAGCGCCCTTTTTCCCATGGTCCCGTGCGAAACTGATTGATTCCTTTTCCCCCCCGCCCAGCCCTTTTTAATCGTTTTTTTTCCCTTCTCCTTGTGAATGGTCTGCTGAACGCTGCGTGTGTCTTCATTATATTTTGCCCGGTGGTAGGAACCTTTGGCCCCCCCGAGTTTCTCGGCCAGGGGTAACCGCCCTGGTGCCGCTTCTCTAATACCACTGACCGCGTTTCCTCGCCTGAATACGGCCACTCGGGTCGCGCCGCACAGTTTTTCCTTCGTACCTGTTCCAATCTACGTTTTGGTATGTTCGACACCTTTAGGAGTACAGCGCCTTGTTGTGCCTCTGTACAGCCTCTTTGTGATTGAACAGTCATGTCGTAAGCGTTTCCCCCCCCTGCTTCTTTGTCGGAGATTGGCTTCGCGATAGCACGAGAACTAAGTTTTAACCCCCCAGGTTTCCCCCCCTCTTGACGTATGAACGGTAGCTCTGTTGTACCAGTTGCTCGAGTCTGGTCGGGACCGTCTGGTCGTAACTTCTTCCCCCTTTGAGATCCCCCAAGGTACCAATGCAAGCGCATTTCTCTTTCGAGCTATCCGTGGATTTTCCACTCCAAATAGATTCCTAGCTTTTTCTTGCATAGGTCTGGTCCCCCCACGGTTGGCCACCATACTTTTCGGTGGCTCCCCCCCCAGAACCTAGCGCCCTTATCCCGAGGTTTCTCCCCCTCGACGCTTCCTCCCCGGTCTGAAGCTCTACACCCCGCAACAGGGGTCTCGGACTAACAATTAACCCCGATGTGCCGCGGAACCTCCTGAGGCCGCGCCGTCTTTATCCATAGGCTCGGGGGGGGAGGCCCGCTGTCAAGTAGTAGAGGTTCAGCATTTTATTCATTCGAGCCCCCCAAAAAGATGCCTCTGCAAGAGAACTGATAGAGATCGTAGGTGGCAGGACCTTAGTCCCCCCTTAGAGGAGGGTTTTTCTAGATGGGACAACCCTCCCCTTTGGTGAATAGTTAGAGGCCGTCAGGCATTGGCTCCCCAGAAAGGGAGAAAACCGCCTTATCCTCTAGAGAATTCGCAATTACTCGGCAGCTTTTCCTTTGACTTGTGCCTTGCGCTCAGCCCTAGAGAGTTCCTTTTCTTACGACGTCGTCCCTGAGCCTCCTGGAAACCGGACGGATCGGCTTAAAATGTCCCCGGAGTTCCGGCCCATCTAATGAAAGACGCTTTTTCACCCATCCAACCTGCCTGTTTGGTTACCACTTCCCAGTCTCCGGTCCCCCATACCGGAGATGATCAATCAACCACATACCTGATCGTCATCAGCTGTCCGTCTCGCCTCCGGGAAGGTCTTTTCCGAGCCGTGACAAAAGCTTTCCTCTAAAGTCTTTTTTAGCATCTCTTACTAGGACCATGGCTCCCCCTTCCCAGATGAGTAACTCCCAAGAGAGAATCCCCTCCTCTTAGCTCTTGGTATTAGCCTTTTTTCTTCGGGATTGCCGTTTATCACTGATAGCTCGGAGTCTCTGAAGGGAGTTTTTCTCCCTTCAGTATCGGCTTTGAGAGTGCGCTCTTCTACAAGGAGCACTTAGACCTCTTTTGTAGATAGTTTCCGGGTGACTTGTCATTCGTAAATTGAGTTGGCGGACGTCTTCTGCCTCTTCTGTGGAGTGATTTAGGATCCTTTCCCCTCAGATTTCCCTTGGGCGAAGAATCTAGCTGGCCCAGTCGGTAGTTCTCCCATTACTGATACTGCGGACCGCCGTCGCCTACAACCTCAGCGGGTAGCTCATCTTGGCGCTCGTGCCACCCTAGAGGATCGGTCTTCATGTATTTGTTCAGTGAGAATCTTACTTCTGGCGAACTTTTCGAAGCGGCGTCTTCTTAGGGTGTCTTCCATAGTCTCCGTTCTTTTTTCTAGGTAGGTCTTCCACCGATAACTGGGCGCTTTCTTCCGCTTCTTCCCCCCCTAAGAGGCTGATGATTCGGAGTCCCTCCGCAACCCTTTTGCCGCCAGATGTTTTTTTTCGTAGCGATTCCGAAGAGGAAATTGCTCGATGAACTTCGCCTTTCGAGCTGTCTTTCTTGTGCTTGACTTACATCGGCCTGGGGAAAGCGCCCCTCCTAAACCCCGTCTTTCTCCCCTTCCTTCCCGATTCGACATCGGCGGGGCTTCCATGACGAAGGCCGTCACTCTTCCCCTTGAACCCACAGCAGTTTCCCTCAACGCCCGCCATTTAGACGAGAAGCCCTGACGCCTGGTTCCGGTTTTCATACCCCTTCCCAAACGGGCCCACCCCGCCCCCGCCCGCCGCGAAGCCACCATTTTTCCCTCAAGGGACGGACCAGTTTCCGGTAAAGTGCAATCCTCGACCCTATCTCCCCCTCTCGACCTTTCCGGACCCTGAAAACTTCTCGCTCTTCATCCTTCCGGAGGCTCTTCCGGCGGCTCGCCCTTCAGTTCGCGTCGTTCATGCAGCTCAATCACCTTGGGAACCGCCCGTTCTCTTCGCCCCTGCTTCGGCACATCGCCCGAAGAAAACGCGTTCCTCGCACTGTCCTAAGTCCAAGTCTAGAATGAAACCCCATCCAATCTAGGCCCCCCAAATGCAGGCTAGAATTCTCACCTTCAGAGCCTCACGGACTCAGAAGTTCACGCAAGCTATAAGAACTTAGAATCTCGTAGCTTATCTGTGTATCCTCCCGCCTGAAAAAGGACGGCATCGCGAAGGAGTCGTAGATACGGCTGTCCCCACCTAAACACTGATCTGTTCAAATTCCTAGTCTCCCCAGTCCTATATACACCACTATCTTTAGAGACTTTTTTCTAATACGATCTCTCCCCCTCCCCTGATTTCCTGGAACATTTTGAGGAATTTCTTTTCTGGAACCCCCCCCTAAGGATTTCTGCTTGTTGGAAAGGGATAGGAGGTGTCCACCAAAAAAGAGTATTCTGGCTATTTCGTATAGTATTTAGGCTGTGTTTTGATTTAAAAGGTGTCTTCAGGATTCCTTTATTCCAGCAGTTTTTCCAATACGCTATTCCGGTTAACTTTTCTTTTGAAATCAGCGGGCCTGAGGCGCGCCACCTTTGAACAGGCACAATCCTTGAACTACTTCCCTTGGAGAAGGATCGAGAGATTTCTTCTCTGTAGTTTAGAGAAACCCTGCCCAAAAGAACCTTTCATTTTCGACTTTATCTGCCCCTTGCACAAAAACTAAGCCTAATTTTTTTTCTAAAAATAACTCTCAACCCGACCCGGATGCCTCTGACTGTAATTTTCCTTTTTTATTTCCTATGAATAAATAGCCTTTTATAGCCATTTGCCCCCAGACCAGATAATATACACCCCTCGTTTCTGGTTTCCTTAGCGGACTATCGCTACTTCCCTTTCTTTTCGGGAATTTTAACCCTTCGTGTGTCTTTCTTCAGAATTCTTTCTGGTACTCCCCTAAGCGATGGCTCCCTCCTCCGACGATATTTTCTCCTCAACTTTGCGTATGGAATTGTGCTTTCTCCGTAGGGGCTCTCCCCACGACGGTCGCACCGCGATCATCCTCCGTAGTTTTTCTATGATCAATACCAAAAGGAAAAAACTTCGCGATTAAGCAGAGAACGAAAATTGTCGCACCGAGAAGGGGCGATTGTCTGACAAGGAGCGGACTTCCTCCCGGGACCCACTACCGCACCGGGTCTCCTTTGTAAGTCCCCCCTTACCGAATCCTCCTGGATGACTGGTTTTTCTCCATGCTGATCTCAAAGGCTTTTTCTTTTTCCTTCACGACAAGCTCCGGTCCTTTCCTGTTGACCCCTTTTACCCCCCGAAAGCCTGTCCGCCCACCCGACCGTCTTTCGGCACGATGCAAGGCGATGGCTGAGTTCGATTTACCCCCCGACAGATGGGAAACAGGCCAGAACGGAATTTTCCTTCGCCCTCTTATATCTTTTTAGCCCCTCACTTGTCCTCGGAACCTTTTTCTTGAAATCTCAAAGGTAGGTTCCTGGGTGGACCTCCTACATCCTCTTCGTGTGAATGCATCTCCCCCCATATGATAAACTTTAATAAAGAACCCTCTATAGGGAACGCTCATTCGGGACACAGACTCCGTGAGAGAGCTTTTCATTTTTTCCCTTCAACGTCTCAAGTTTCGGCCCCCTGACAACCTGGAGATGCCCTTCGGTACGTTCCATAGGATCCCCTGTAGCATAGAGTTGGGGCTTTACCTCTGGAACTCTCTTCCCCCCCTTCGAATATGATTTACTACAGACCCAGTTTGTTTTTCGATGAGATGCGGGCTCTCCACAAGAGGCATAGTCCTTTTTCCCTTCCTTCGCAGTTAATATCCCTTCCCACCCCGAAGGGACTTCTTAAATTTAACCGCTCATTTCTCATTCTTTCTCCTTTCGAAAACTTGAGACGTTTTTAGAACGGCTCATGGTGTTCTCGTCTGACATTTTCGTATGCTCCCGTAGTTTTCCATGCCTCCCTTTTTTTTTATCGTGAGCCGGCTTATTCAGGCGTCAACGCCTTCCCCTTCTTTCCAGTGGACCCTACTGACCCCCTTTTTTAAAACATTCCCCCGAACTTTTCAGCTCTTAAGGAGTCCCCTCGGCATGCGCCCTAGGGCCGGTCGGAACTTTTTTCCCTTCTCGCTTTTTCCCCAGGCCCCCTCTCGTCCGTGAACCCCTCTCCCCTTTTTACAGCCCTGCGGTGCTTCGGGCCGTACCGTTTTCCCTTTGAACTTCCCACACTGTCTTAAATTCTTGTTTTTCGAAGTCGTCTGAGATAAACTTTCTAAATTCTTCTCCTTTTCTCTTTTGTAGGCCCACTTTTTTGATTCTTTTCAAGGGATAAGAGTCATGGGAATTCCCCTTAAACCCCTCGCATGAAATATGGGTTCTACTGCCGGTCCTTTAAGTCGGCCTTGGGGATTGATCCCCTATTCCCCATCTGCCCACCCTTGGTTTTTTCTCTCGGGCTTTGGTCTCAGTGACGGGCAACAAAGGTTTTCCTCTGGGGTGCATTCCCTGCACCTCCTTTTGCAGTTGCTCCCAGATCTCTTCCGATGATCGCATAAGTCCCTCCGCTTCAGAATGGCCACCAAACCCTTCCCCGTGTTCTTTACAGTTGCCTGACTATTTTCGACATAATGTAAATCGACTCTGCGGAAGCCCCTTTTTTTTTAGAGGGGCTTTTTTAAATTATATGCCTTCATTACGATCCCCCATCCTGAAAGAATGCCGGAGAGCAGCGAATCGGGTCATTTTTATCGATGTTTTTTTTCTTCCAAAGTTCTTGGGTTTGCCCGGATTTGAACCACAGGAGTCCTTGTTTCCGTTAGTTTTTTGTCTTTAAGGGAATTGGAAAGAGAACTCCTTTCCCCCGCAGTCGTGCCCTTCTTTTTTGATGTCGCGGTCTTTTCCCAGATAGTTTTTCGTTTCCTCAGAAGCCGTGCGAGTTTCCCCGGCTTTCGCCTTGCTTTTGGAACGGACTGCCCCCCCGGCAATTTGGCAGACAGACCCTTCCTTCAGAAACAAACCCCAGACTTTGGAGCCTTGAACAACTGCCGGAAGACGTTCAACCCATACCTGACCAACATACCCCCGCTTTTTCCCTTCCTTGTCACAGGATTTCCTCCCGGGAGGTTGTTTCGTCCCCGAGAAATAATTTGTTTTCTCTGTTTCATTATAGTGTCGCTTCCTGGGAATCAGATCCTTCAAGATGCCGCTTGCTTTGCCTTCTCTCCCCCCCGCGTAGAGTGGACTCCCCCGATGTGTTCCGGACTTTATCTGCCTCAGGTTCTTAAACTAAACCTATCAGCATATTCTTTATGATGCTTCTTATCTCTCGAGTAAAATATTTTATTTTCTGAGTTATGAGAGGCGAGTTTGCGCAAGTAGAGGCTATAAATGATCCGTCACGATCCTTCCCGTGATTGATTTTAAGGCCATTGATAATTAAAATTTACCTGACTTTGGAATTCGATCTCCTTTTAGGCCTACATCGTGGCTTTCTTTGCTAGGAGACTTTTGAAGACCCTCCTGACTTACCAGTTTCATTACTCTTCAGGAATAGAAGTGATTTCGAGGGGATATCCTCTTAAGGTCTTAACCCCAACCTCTACTTTGAAGATCTAGAGGCAGCCCTTCTTTTTCTAAGTGAAGCGACTCTGAGTCGAGTCAAAAGGTGCGGACGAGAAATTCCCCTGAGTTTCTTTCTTGTTTTGCCCTAAGCGTTCCTGCTGGAATTTCTTTCTTAATAGAGGCTTTTCGTGATGTTTATGGTTTTCCTTGAACTATCCCCTGTTTCTCGTGCTTCTTTATTCTCCGAGATGCTCTTAGTTTTTCTGAGGCTTTGACTTTTTCACTTTTTTCCTTTTGGCTTCCCGCCGCCAGATGCTTCCTTTTTCGTCGACAGAGGTGCCTCTTTCCCTTCTCCCTGATTCTTTCCTCCTGTCAGCGTACTTCTCCTTGGCCTATGTAGTTAGTGTTGCTGGATTGATTACCTCCGGCATGGAACTGCAGCAAAGTCCCGTTCCCCTAGATCAACCTTTATGTTACATATATGGAGAGGACTGTCCTAGAGTATGTTCTTTCTTAAACTTGCCCGTCGAACTCCAAAAAGTCCGAAACGACTAGATTTTCAGCCTTGACAAGGTTATCGTCCCCGCCTACCTGCCGCAAAGGAAACCGTGCATCGACCCATCAATTTT